>Ga0157371_10000431_pt1 | contig 51559 bp, 70 predicted proteins | sample C45metaG_FD_113462 | JGI IMG/M metagenome (GOLD analysis project Ga0157371, IMG submission 113462) | Corn rhizosphere microbial communities from Kellogg Biological Station, Michigan, USA - C4-5 metaG | ecosystem: Host-associated > Plants > Roots > Rhizosphere > Soil | place: USA: Michigan... | reverse complement strand
TGGGCGATTTGAGTTTTGGTGCGATCTACACGAAATCGACCTGTACTGTCTGGGCACGACCCAAAGCGGGGCGCCAAAGCACCCGTTGGCGCGTGGGGTTCACCGCATTCCGGCCGACCAGCCGCTTACTTTATGGCGTGCGCACTGCGGCTTTTAACCGAGCCGGCCGATCTGCCAATGCGGACCGTCGAGAAATGCCGTTCGTCCTTTGGCGCGCCGACGGTCCGTATATGCGTTGACCGCACGCTTGACCGCCTCGGGCGTCGAGCCGTCCCAATGGTTCGCCCACAGATCCCAAACGCCCCCGTAGTTGAGCTTGTCCTGGACGCCTTGCTTGTCCGCTGCGCGCCAGACGGCCGACGCAATCGGATAAATAGCGTCCCAATCCCATTGGGCCCGCCCGTCGATCCACGGCACCAAGTCGACCGCATGGCCCAGGAAGCCGGGCTCGACCAGCACCTGCAGCCGGTCGGGCGCGGGAATGTGCATCGAGTCGAGCGTCTTCGACGTGCCAGCCGCAACCAGTTGTTTCTGGCGCTCGAGCGTCCGCACGCCTTCGTACACGGTGAAATCCTGTTCGGTTAGCTGGATCGCCCGCTTGACCACCGCGACCAATACGGGATGCACGCCGGCGAGATTGGCAAGCGACTTGGCGCCGAGGGTGTACGTCATGCGTTGACCGCTCCGTCAATAGCTGTTAGGACCGAAGGGTACTTTAGAACCAACCAAAAGGGAATTACGCCCGTGCACCACGACACCGACTTCGAAATTGACCGTCGCAATATCCTTCGGGACGCGGCGATCGTCGATGCCGCTTGGCGCATCGTCGAGTTGAATGGAATCAACGCCCTGACGCGCAGCGCGATCGCCCAGGAAGCCGACGTGTCACCGGCCAGCGTGTCGAACTTCGGGCGCGTCCGGCTGACCCGCGGCGAGCATGACCGGATCGGCTACCGTGAACGCGTTTTGGCCGCCGTGATGAAACGGGCCGTCGAAAAGTCCGACCTGCGCATGATGCGGATCGGGCTGGTCGATGGGTGCCTGTCGCTCGACGATGTGCCGGCCGGGCTGCGCGCGTCCGTCCGCATCTAACCGAACCAAACGACCAAGGGAGACCGACCGACATGACCGAACCGAACTTCACCCCCGGCGCCATCTTTACGCGGGACAATCCGCTGTGCGACGTGTGGCCGCCTTCGTGGCTGCGGCCGCACACGAAAATCGAGTACCAGCACCGTTGCGAGAGCGATGGGCGCTGGGGACCGGCTAATCACGGCGCGTGGACCGATGCCGACTGGAAGTGCGCCACCGCCATCCGTCTCGACGCCTCTGACATCGTATATCGGTGCATCACTTGGAACGAAGCGCATCCGGACCGCCCCCCCATGTGGCCGTGGTACTTGCGCGGTCAATGTCCGCCCGATTGGGCGTACGGGCGCGTGCTGTTGAGCGACGGCACGACAGCTGGCGTTGTGAGTACTTCCGGCTATTGGACAGAGGGCTACGACGGCGTTTATGTGATCGGCTACCAGCGCCGCCCCACCACCAGCCTTCCCGAACCGGCAGAGGAGGGGAAGCCGGAGCCGTTTGGCTACTGGGTAGAGCAGAAATACGCCGATCCGGTGTTGCTGCGGAAGCCCGCGTACATCCCAGAGCCGAGCGACCTGCGCACGGTCACGCCGCTGTACGCCAAACCCATCGAAGGCAACGAGTTCGTCCCCGCCTATTCCGCTGTAGAGACGGCCAAGCACTACGCAGAGCTTGCGGGCATGGTCGCGGTGACGCCTGTAACCCGTGGAGAAGCGGCGCGGTGGTGGCTGCAGCAAGAGAGGGGGTATCGGGACCTGACGCGGTTCCTAGACCATCTCGGCGTTATTCGCCCAGATCCATCTCCCCTCGACCTCGCCAAGGCAGCCCATCCTACCATCTCCCCGGAGATCGTGGAGAGCATCGCGGCTATCGTGAAGGGAGAGGCGAAATGATCCACGCATTCAAGGTTGCGGTGTTCTGGCTCGCGCTGTTCGCCATGGTTGTCGCTGGCAACGTAGCGGCCAACCTTATCAAGGGAGCCATTCACCATGGATGATCTTCCCGACATCGAAGCCGAAGGCGAGCGTATCGCAAACGAGACGTGGCGCCATCCAAGCGGCATGTACCTGTGGACCGATCTTGTCGGCGCGATCCAGACGGCAATCGTCGAAGAACGCGAGCGGCACTTCCTCTTCACACAAGCCAACGGGATCAGGAATAGATTACGCTATGACACGCCGTACGGAACTGGCAAGTTTGAGTTACTAGACCCTGAGCCGGACAATCATCACAGCGCCTTGTATCTGGTTGATCCAACTGGAGCAGCTTTCAACATCTCATCCTGGGATGAAGAGGGTGTAGATATTGCCCGAGGGAAATGGATGGTTGCCGTCCTCAACGCGGCGCTCTCCACCTCGTCCGAGCGCATCTTCAAGATGGGGGAGGGCGCGAAGTGAGCGAGGAAAACACCTTGATTGGCCGCAACCTCTACGGGGCGGGCGATGCCGAAACAAAGGCATGGTTTGAGAAGCAGTGGAAGATTTGGCCGCGTCGCGCTGACCCCAAGCTGACCACCAACATCAGCCTCCACTACGGCGGCGTCTGCCAGTTTCGCATCGAGCATGGCCGTGATCCGGAAATGTCGCGGGACTTCCTCGGCTGCGTGAAGCAGCTGGACAAGTACGCCACCCTCTCCACCCATCAGGAGCAAAGCAATGCGTAATGACGTCGAAATCACAAATGTAGATCGCCAGGCAGCCCGCAATGTTCTGAGCCGTGGCGACGGCTGCTATGACCTTGCCGAGGACTTCGCCCGCCACCGCACCGAAGCAGTAAAGCCGCTGGTGGAGGCGCTGGAGCAAATCGCGGAAACCCCGAACGCCGGCTGGATGATCGCACGGAACGCGCTCGCAGCCCTCCGGGGTGTGCAGTCATGAACGACGATACGAACCAGCGGGCGCGGGAGTGCTTGGCGAATGCTGCAGAGCAGTTCGGCTGCAAGGAAGTGCCCGCCGCGCTCCGCGGTGGCGACATTGCCCTGATCAACAGCGACATAGCGATCTCAGCCATCACCTCCGCCAGTGAAGAAGCACTACGGGAGGTGGCGGAGAAGATCGATGCGCTTGAGCGGCTTTGGACACGAGTTTCAGACCAGCTCGACTACATCCCCGATGGCATGCACGCAGGCCTGGAGGATGCCGCCAGCGATATGGCCAACGCCTTCGATGCCCTCATTACTGGAGATGGTGAACGTGGCTAAAGGGGAGAGCGGGCGGCGGGTTGGCCGACCATCCGCGCCGCCGCCCTGTCCGTCGCGCGCAAGGGAGAAAGCGCTAGCCGACGGCTGGGCTTGACCGTACCTTAAAGACCGACCAACCGCAAGCATTGCACGCCTGCTTGATTAGTTCCGAATGTGGGGATACGTAGGGCGGGCGGCGCGGGTTTAGCGGACCCAGCAACCGCCCTAACCAATACCGATGAGGACACATCGCCATGGCTGATATTTCTCTACAGGCCTCGCATGGTCGTTGCAAGACTTGCTGCTTCTGGGCATCTTCGGTTTCCGATTTTGATAACATCGCGCAGTGCCGACGGTTCCCCCCGGTGCGTGTCAAGGCGCAGAACACCGGGCAATGGCCGCAAGTCAACCAAGCCGATTGGTGCGGTGAGTACGAGGCGCTCGTCTGATGCTTTGGGGAATGTATGACCGCGGGTTTTCATTGTTCCCGCTGCAACCGAATACAAAAAGCCCGGCGCTGAAATGGGAACCATACCAGACCGTTCGTGCGCCCGCGCCTCTCGTCGCTACTTGGGCTACGGGCTCGTTTAACACCGGCGTCGCCACTGGCGCCGTGTCGGGCGTGGTCGTGCTGGATTGTGACAACCTGTTGGCCCGCATTGCAGCCGAATCCCTAGGCATTCCGCCGACACTTACGATCACTACGCCGCGCGGCACGCACTTCTATTTCCAGCATCCTGGCTGGGTGGTGGTGAACCGCGCCGGCCGGACCTGGACGCGCGATCTGCCCGGCGGCGCCGTCGATGGATGGGATATCCGGGGCGATGGCGGCTATGTAGTCGGCCCCGGTTCATATTACGTGCCGACCGATGACGAACGCGCCAAAGGCAAGGTCGAAGGCGCCTATGCGGTTGAACTGGACGCGCCTGTCGCTCCGGCACCCGACTGGTTGCTCGCCCTGCTGATGCCACGTACGCATAAACCGCCTGTTGCCCCCAAAGAGTGCGACGAGACTACGGCGTACGGCCGGGCGGCGCTGCTCGACGAATGCGAAAAGCTGGCATCCGTTCAGGACCACGTCAACGACGCGATCAACATGGCGGGTTGGGCAATCGGCCAGCTGGTTGGGGGTGGGGAGATCCGCGCGGACGAGGCATTCGAAGCACTTGAGGAAGTGCTCTCTGGCCGCGGGCTAGGACATGAGTTCAAGGCGAACGATACTCTGCGACGCTCGTTCGACCAGGGGATTTTGCAGCCCCGCGGAGTCGAGCATCACGAACCCGTCACGCCTGAACAGGCGCTAGGCACCCGCACGCCCGCCAATGTTGCGCCGCCCCCGCCTTTGCCGTCGGCATATACGGGCGTGCGGGTACTGACCGTGGCCGAAGCGTGCGATTTGATTGGGCCGCCGATCCGTCCGCATATGGTGACGGCCGACAACATGCACCTCTATTTCGAAGGCTGCGTGTATGTCACCGAGCGCGACGAAATGTTCACGCGAGGCGGCTGGTTCATGAACCGGTCGCAGTTTGATCAGGTCTACGCAGGCCCGACGTTCAGCGCGACAATTGACGGTTCCAAGCCGCATAAGTCGGCGTGGCAAATGTTCAATCAGAACGAGCATGCGTTGCTTCCGAAAGTACTGGGCGTCGTCTTCCGGCCCGAATTGCCGCCGGCCGCGATCGTCGAAATCGAAAACGCGCCGTACCTGAACACCTATGTCTCGATCCGCACACCCCGCATTGAAGGCGACCCGTCCCCGTTCGTCAACCACGTGCGGAAGATGCTGCCGGATCCACGCGACGCCGACTTGTTGCTGCACTGGATGGCTAGTTGCGTGCAGAACCCGGGAGCCAAGTTCCAATGGTGGCCGGTCGTCCAAGGCGTCAAGGGCAACGGGAAGTCGCTTCTGCTCGACGTGATGACCGCGGCGATCGGCGACCGTTATTCGCACAAGGTGCGCGCGGAAAGCCTGACCAAGACCGGCAATCAGTTCAACGACTGGATCGTCGGAAAGCTGTTCCTGGGGTTCGAAGAAATCCACTCGAGCGAAGGCAAGCGCGATTTTGTCGAGGTGATGAAGGACACCGTTACCGCACGTCGTATCGCCACCGAAGGCAAGGGGAAAAAGCAGACCGTCAGTGACAATCGAGCGAACGGGTTCATGTGCACCAACCACAAGGATGCGTGCCCCATCGACGATGATGAACGCCGGTTCGGTATCTTCTATTGCGCTCAGCAAGACGCCGCGGACCTGATCCGGGACGACATGACCGGCATGTACTTTCCCGAGCTGTACGACTGGCTACGGGCCGACGGCTATGCCATCGTGACGAACTTTCTGGCGACCTTCCCGCTGCGCATTGAAATGGACCCCGCCCGCGGCCTTCAGCGCGCGCCGGAAACCACCAGCACGGCGGAAGCACGTATCGCCAGCCTCGGCATGGTTGAACAGGAAGTGCTGTACGCAGTCGACTCCGGTTATCCGGGGTTCCGAGGCGGAATCATCACGTTCGACGCAATGCGCGGGCTGGCCGACCGCATGCGCAAGTCGATGAACCCCTCCCGACTGTCGGCGCTGCTCAAAACCCTCGGCTACGTCAAGCACCCTGCGTTCACGAACAAGGGCCGGCCGAGCAGCGCGCTATCGGACGGGACGTATTGCCCTCTTTATTTTGCGAAGGGTCACGCCTTGCTTAATGAAATGGACGTCGTTGAGTTGGTCAAGGGCGTCGAGCTAGCGTTGATCGCGTCGGGGCCGCCGGCTTCAAACGTCATTCCGTTTCGTCGTTAAATTACTATAAATTTTATAGGCCGTCGGTATAAATTACCGGCGGCTTTTTAGTGCGTGAAGTAATTTAGCGTAAATTGGCGAAATTTAGCGCCCCACAGGTGTGGAGAGACTTTTTGTATTTTTTCAAACACTTAGCTGGTCGGCCCCACACCTCCCCCACTTCCCACACCTTTCAAACTCCATGCACATGTATGCATATGTGGGCGTGTGTGCGTGTAGTAGGCGAATGGTGTGGGAAGTGTGGGAAGTGTGGGAAGTAGAGTAGTGATCTATTGATTTTATTAGATATTTTAAGTCCCCACACCATTCTCCACACCTTAAATAGGTGTGTGGCGGACGGTAATTTATAATTTAGCTCGAATTTATCGTAAATTGGGCGAGATGGCCGGATTGGTTGGAGATTGATAAGGATTGTCCGCGGATGGGCTCACTACGGCTAGGCGGCAAGGACGTTTCGCGCGCGAGAATTGATGGTGCGATAAGGATTATCGTTGCGTGTTGACGGCTCCGCCGGCTGCGGCTAGTTCCAATCGCAGCGGTCGGGCTGTCAGTTAACTGGACAAGCTCCCGGGTTTCCGGACATTGTGGGTTCGAGCCCCACCGGTTCGGCCGCACAAATGTTTTGCCCGATCGTCTAACGGTAGGACTTCGGCCTTTGAAGCCGTCAATGCTGGTTCGACCCCAGCTCGGGCATCCACGTTGCCTCTCGCACGTAGGCGCGGTACATTGCCCGCATGACCGACCAGCCCGACTATGCCGACAGCATCGAAGCGAACCTGATCGCCGACTACGTGTCGGGCGGGAAGACGATCGCCGAGACATGCCGTCTGCTCGGTATCACGCGTCGACAGGACGTGTACGAACACATGGAAGAATCCGACCGGTTCCGCGACATGATGGAAAAGGCCCGGGCGGCCGGCGCCGATGCGATCGCCGAGGAATGCTTTGCCATCGCCGACGACACGACGTTCGACGGCACGGAGAAGCCGAACAAAGAATGGATCGCCCGGTCCAAGCTGCGCGTGGAGACCCGGCTAAAGCTGCTCGCCAAGTGGCACCCGAAGACGTACGGCGAGAAATTGCAGGTCGAGCAAAAAACCGCTACTGTCACTATACCCGTGAGTGACGACCCGATCGTCGCGCAGCGGGCGTACGAAGATTTGATGAAAGGCTAAGGGGCGCGCATGGCTTCGTTTCTCGACCCGACGCACGGCAACGTCGTCACGCCGGCACAGGCCCAGGCGAACCCCTCGGCATATCGCATGTACGACGCTCGCACGGGATCGAGCGTGGCCGTCACGGCCGTTCTGGCGAATCCGTCGGCCTATACCGTGTTGGACCTCGATACGGGCCGCGTGGCGAGCGCCACGACGATGTTCAGCGGCGGGGGCATCACGCTCGGCCCGGTCACGCTGTCCGGCTCGCTGACGCAAGGCACGGTCGCCTCGGGCGTCTCGTTGTCCGGCCTGACTGACGGCAGTTCCTATTCTTTCAACATTCCGGGCATTTCGGTTCCGAGTACGTCGGGAACGACTCGCAGTGTGGTTGGCACTCCGACCGCTTCGGGAGTTCTCAACGGGTTGGAGACGTTGCCCATTGCAACGAATAGCCCCAACCCTACCAACAATCTGGCAGTCGTCGCCTCGAGCGGGTTCGTCTTCCCGGCGCCCAGTCTCGCCAAAACGAACGGCGACAGCCGTACCGCCAACTCCGGTAGCCGCTTCTCGGTCAGCACGACCGGTCTTAGCGTTCGCAACGGTCAGACGGGCGTGACGATGCTCGGCTATGCGCAGGCCATGTGCGGTAACAAGTGGGTGTTCGGCGAAGGCTATCAGCACGCCGTCGGCGCGTCGTCGACCCAGGCACAGTTCGAGCGCGACAAGCAAACCTACATCGGCACGAACGCCAGTTCGCCCATCCCGGGCGTCATTTCCGCTACGGTAAACCCGGCCGCCGCGACGATCGGTACCGGCGCGGGCCCGACCGACGATCAGTGGTCGACCGGTTCCGATGCGGTCGCGTCGTGCCTGACGCAAACAGGCAAGCATATTTTCTCGGCGTCCGTGTCGGTCAATGACGTGGCGGCCTACTACAACACGCCCAGCACGGCCTACCAGACGCTGCGCACGATCGCCGCGATCGCCGATGCGTACGGCTCGGCCGGTAAGGTCTGGTACACCGGCAACGAGTTTCCCCGCGGCGACTCGTGCTTCCAGATGGAAAGCAAGACCGTCACCGGCGGCACCTGCACGGCGACCAATACCGCCAATTTCCAAGACGGCGAGAGCTTCGGCGCGGTCGGCGTAGTGGGCGTGTTCGCAAGCGGCGGTCCCCGCCCACTGACAAAGGTCGCGTCGGCGCCCGGTCAGGACCAATACACCGTGACGTCGGGTGGCGTGTACACGTTCGGCGGCACCGCGCCGACCACCGCGTACATCACGTACAACGCGACGCCGAACGGTGGGCGCGTGCTGACCGGCGCGCTCCAGCGCATCGTCAAGGAATGGTCGGAGTCGACCGCCGCCAATTACGTATCGACGGTCAACGGCGTCGATTATGGCCTGCCCGGCTTGCAGTACAATCGCCCCTGGGTGCGCGTGTTCGACTCGTTCAACGCCCAGCTCGACGTGTCGTCCGGGGCGCTCCAGACCTCCAAGCCCGGCACGATGGACAACCTCCAGCTGCACGGCTTGCACACGTCGTCGATCAACACCGGCGCGGCCCTGCGTACCAAGTTCAACGCCGACTATCCGAGCGCGCCGTCGCTCGACCGGAAGCCTTCTCTGAACAATTGGCAGGTCGGCCGTGGTACGGGCGCCACGACCGTGTTCACCTACACGCTCCCGCCGTCCATGCGCTCGGCCGCCACGGGTGGTCCCGTTCCGACGCTGGTCTCGGTCAACGGCACCGTCGTCGGCAAGATCGACACGACCACCGGCGCGATCACCGGCACCGGCATTGCGTCCGGAAGCCACAATTTCGTGACGGGCGTGGGCACGATCACGTTCACCGCCGCGTCGTCCGTGCCGGCCAACGCCCAACTTCTGCTTGAGCAGGATATCGGCAATTTCGATTATGCCGCGATGACCGATGGCACGATCGGCCGGAACATCATGATGAACGGTTTGATCGACCCGGCTGTGTTCGGCACCGACTGGAACGGCACGAACCTCACGACCACGACCGGCACGTCGACGATCGGCGGCGTGGCCAACAGCGCGATCCCCTTCGGCTGGCAGCTCGGTAACTCGGCAATGGCAACCGCGGTCACGAATGGTACGGCAACCGTGGCTGTCGCAAACGAAGTCGACGAGAACGGCTTCGCGCGGTTCGTAATGGAGGCGTACGGTTCACACACCGCGGTCACTGCCCTGCAGTTTTTCCAGACCTTGAGTTTCGCTGGTGGGCGCATGAACGCGGGCGATCTACTCATGAGCGGCGCCCAGATGAAGTATGCCAAGACAGCGTTCAACGGCCGAACCTATGGGCACACTGGCACGACGCTGAAAACGTCGTTCAACACGTCGGCGATCACCCGCAATTTCTCGGCCGGTCCGCTGTCGACCATCGTCGGCATCGATCATCAGATTTCCGACTCGGCCGCCGGTATCTACATCGACGACCAGTTCGTGACGCTTGCCGCGGCGAACAGCGCAGACAGCCTGTACCGTATCACGCCGCTGCTCGACACGACGGGCACCACGCCCAACGCGCCGCAGATCTTCATCAACATGGGCACCAGCGCGAATGTGCCGTTCGCCTATCGCCTGGGGATGGGCCGCGTTCAGGTCCGTCGCCGTAACGACCTGGGCGCCGCGTAAGGAAGCAGATATGACCCGATTTCTCGTAGCGCTCGCTCTGTTCGCCGCCCCGGTTTCTGCCTCGGCCGCTACGATCAAAGTCGGGTCGCTGGTGCAACTCACGGCCGCGCTCAGGACCGCCAAGCCGGGCGACGTGATTTTGCTGGCGTCGGGCAATTACGGTGCAGCGGCGCTCAATTCGCCGGTCAACCTGACGCTGCAGAGTGTCGACCCGTCCCGCCCGGCCGTGTTCTCTCGATTGACGATCAATAACCCGGCGGGCGTGTACATATCGGACGTCGAGTTTGCGTACGTGCCGCCGGCGGGCGAGACGATCCCGCAGCCGATGGTCCGGATCAACAACGGATCGAACGTCACGCTGGAACGAATCTATGCGCATGGGGTGATCGACGGCAATGTCACGACCGACCCGCACGGGGTGATCGCGGTAGGCGTAGACGGCCTGACGATCGCCAATTCGCTGTTCCTAGAGGTGAATATCGGCATCGGCGTAACGTCCAGCCGTAACGTCACGATCCGCGACAACGACATCAGCATGATCGGCATCGACGCGATCGAAATCCCCAATGTGGACGGGGCGTTGATCGCGTGGAACCGCATGTCGAAGTGGCGCACGGTCGGCGGGTATCATCCGGACGGCATTCAGTGTTGGACGACCAATTTGCCGGCCGCCTGCAAGAACATCCGCATCATCGCCAATCAGTTCATCGGTGACGCGAACCCAGCCAGCCCCTACCTTTACCCCCAGGGAATCTGGTTCGGCGACGAAGCGAACCGCGGCGACTACACGAACATCGAAATCGTCGGGAACTACATGCACTGCGTGAACTGGCACGCGATCAGCATGTACGTCACCCAGGCGCGCGGCACGGTCGTCAAGTTCAACCGGATCGATGCGTGCCCGGGCGTGACGCCGTGGATCCGGATCAATGACCCGGGCGCCGTGGTCGAGGGGAACGTAGCGCCCGTTTATTTTGTCAACAGCGCTGTCAGCCGCGCCCCGGCGGGGAATTTCTTCCCGACCAAATGACGGGCTATTGACGGCGCGGTCAACTACCGATAATCTCCCGGCATCAACAGGGAGAACCGACCCATGACCCAGACCCACATTCACCGCGCAGCGATCGGAGGCGGCGCCCTGCTCGCCTGGATCGCCCTGATCGCGCTGTACGCCTACGGCCTGCTCGGCTGGGGCGCACTGGTCGTTCTGCTCGCGATGTTCGTCTATTCCGTCCTGCGGCTGGAATGGGTCGCGTCGGGCGTCGAGTACGATCCGGCTGGCGAGCGCCATTATCTGCGGCTGATCGGCTGGACGGGCGGCGCGCTGGCGCTGGCCATTTTCGTGGTGTTGGGCTGATGTGGGGCCGACGTTCAGGCCATCGCGGGCCCGAAGGTTCGCTCGGTACGCCGCCGACTACGGGGTCGGTGGTCCATAAAGCGGACAATCCGTACCAGAAACTAATTGACCAAGCCGTCGCCGATCAGGCCGCTATTCGCAGTACCCAAGCTCGAGTCGCCCGTAGGGAACTGCGCGACCGGTTCGCCATGGCCGCCCTTCCCGTCCTGATCGGCGAGCCGGTCGAGTTCTGGCAGCGCGTGCAGGCGGGCGACGGCGAGGAAGTGACCGCGCTGCTCGCCAAGGCGGCCTATCGGATGGCCGACGCCATGCTCGCCGAGCGCGACAAATGAGCGCCGCCCAAAAGCATAGGCTGTTGAGGACGACCAGCCTGTCTGGCACGTCCGCTACGGATGAACGGGTCGCCGCCGCGGTGAACAATGCCGTCGGCTCGGGCAAATCTTGGAAGACCGCCACAGCGGACGAGATTTTTCGGGACGTGCAGGCCATGTACTTGGCGCTTGCAGGTGATCGTGTGCGGGACGCGCTCAAATGACCCGCCGGCTCCACCCGAATCCGCCCCGCCGCCAGTTCGACGATACGATCCGTCGGCAGTTGCGCGCGGACCGTATCCGGTGCCTCGTCCGCCGGGAAGGCGACGAAATGGCTTGCGCGTGCGGGGCGCGCTGGTCGCACGGGGAGGAACACCCATGAATATCGCTGACTGGTCGAAAGACCTGACGAACCGGCTGACGATCGACGATCCGTGCCGGGAGCCTCTGCCCGAGCTGATGGAAGCGGGCGACGTGGACGACCTGGGCCGCCTGTACACGCAGCGCGGGCTGTTCGTGACGTTCGGTCGCTTTTGGGTCCGTCCGGACCAAGCGCGCGCCGCGGGCTATTACGGTTGGCGGGACGTGGTTCTTGCCGGTCTGTGTGTCGTGACGACCGACAAGGACGGTGCGACGTTGTACCTGATCGAACGATGACCCCGCTCGATACGCGCGAATGGCTGGAAAGCGTGTACGCCACCGGCGGCCCCGATGCGGACCGGGCACGCGAGGCGCTCGAACTGATCGACGCCGCCCAGGACGATGCGGACGAACTGCAATTGTGGCACCAACTGGACGTAGAGGACGTGCGGGACGCCCGGCTGCGGCTCAAGCATGAGGAAGCGATTGGCGTGTGGGCCGAACAAGACCCGACGTTTCGAGAGTTCGTCACGAATGAAAAGGATTTGACCGAAACGCTTCGGCAATTCGCTCGTATGTTCGACGAGTACGAAAAATTTCGTCGCGACGTGCAAGACTTGGCGATCGAAGCCGGTTTGTTAAATGGTTATGATGGGGCGACCGACCCCCTGCCCCTCATTCGCATGTTCCTGCCCGTCTAACCAAGGGAGATTGACCGATGGCACACGGACCGTTCATTACCGACCAGATGATCCGCGACCTGATCGACCGCCTCAAGACCGAACGACCGGCCGATTACGACACGGTCAAGGAAATCGAGCGGCGACTTGATCGTGCGCGCCAGTTGCTCGGAAGCCAATGACCACCGACACAATCGACTGGGCAAACCCGCAGTACACGCCGATCATCAAAGCCCGGATGGCTCGTCTGCAGCGGTTGCGCGAACAGTCCGAACTGGTCGGTCACCTCAAGCGCGTCTATCGGGACGAGCCGTGGCGCCTCATCACCGACTGGGGCGTGACGTACGATCCGCGCAACGTGGACGCGGGACTTCCGGCCGCCGTGCCGTTCATCATGTTCCCGCGTCAGGTCGAATGGTGCCAATGGGTCGTGGAGCGCTGGAAGGCGCGCGAACCGGGCGTCACGCCCAAGAGCCGCGACGTCGGCGTGTCTTGGCTGTTCGTCTCGCTGATGGTCGCTCTGTGCGTCACGCACGAAGGGTTTGCGGCCGGCGTCGGGTCGCGCAAAGAGGAATACGTCGATCTTGCGGGCTCGCCGAAAGCGCTGTTCTGGAAGGCTCGCAAATTCATCGCCGGGTTGCCCCCCGAGTTTCGCGCAGGCCATCGCCCGGGCGTGCATGACCCGCACATGCGGCTCGTCTTCCCCGACATGGGCTCGTCGTTCACCGGCGAGGCTGGCGACAATATCGGCCGCGGCGATCGCGCCAGTATCTACGGCGTGGACGAATCAGCCTACCTGATGCGGCCCCAGCTGATCGAAGCATCGCTATCCGCAACGACCAATTGCCGCATCGATATCAGCAGCGCCAACGGCATGGGAAATCCTTTCGCCGACAAGGTGCATAGTTGGCCAGCCGAACGCGTCTTTTTCATCCGCTGGCAGGACGACCCGCGCAAGGATGACGCGTGGTACCAGAAGCAAAAGGAAATGCTTGATCCGGTCACTGTCGCCCAGGAAATCGATATCAATTTCGCCGCCTCGGTCGAAGGCGTCATTATCCCGAGCGACTGGGTCCAAGCGTCGATCGATGCGCACGTTCACCTTGGGATCGAGCCGAGCGGCGAGCGCCGGGCCGCGCTGGACGTGGCAGACGAAGGGATCGACCGGAACGCCTTCGCCAGTGCGCACGGAATTTTGCTCGACCGGCTTGAGGAGTGGAGCGGCGAAGGGTCCGATATTTTCCAGACGGTTGTCCGCGCGTTCGGCCTGGCGGACGAGTTGGGGATCACGTCGTTCATCTACGACGCGGACGGCATGGGCGCCGGCGTGCGGGGCGACGCGCGCGTGATCAACGAAGAACGCCGGGCGGAAGGCGAGCGGACGCACAAGCCCCCTCGCCTGATCAACGTCGCGCCGTTCTGGGGCTCGGGTGCCGTTGAGCGGCCGGACAGCAAGATTGCGCCCGGCGCGGACCGCACGAACGGCGACTATTACATGAACCTCAAGGCCCAGTCGTGGGGCGCGCTCAAGGCGCGGTTCAAAGAGACGTTCCGCGCGCGGACCGAGCCGGGCTATAAATACGACCCGACCATGTTGATCAGCATCCCGTCGACCCTCCCCGCCCAGCTGCGCAACAAGCTGATCAGCGAGTTGTCCCAGCCGACCTGGGGCCCGAACGCGATCGGCAAAATGGTCGTCAACAAGAAACCCGACGGCACGAAGTCGCCAAACCTCGCCGATGCGGTTATGATGGTGATGGGCAGCGCCCGGCGACCGATGATAATCACTTCCGAAATGGTGATGCGAGCATGACGAAATTTAACGGCTACCAGTTGGGCGAACGGGCCGCCATGGCCGCGCGAGGGGAACGCCCTATCGAGCGCGACCCACCCATGATTATTCGTCCGGAAATGGTAGCCATGGCCGGGCCGAAAAATGAGCCGGGCGACATCGTCATGCGCCGATCGCCGGAGGGCGTGTTCAAACCGTACCAGCCTATGCCCGGCGTCATCCCGGCCGGGCAAGAAATGGCGATGGACTGGGCGCCGACCGATCCGTCCTCCGCCACCGGCTGGGCCGTGCAGAACGCAGTATTCCATGAGGGCCAAGGCTTTTTCGGCTACCCGTATCTCGCCGAGCTGTTCCAGCGCGCGGAATACCGCCATGCCTGCGAGATCTGGGCCGAACATACCACCCGCAAATGGATCAAGCTGATCGGCGGTTCGGACGAAAAGCGCAAACAGATCTGGGACGAAATGGTCCGGCTAGCGGTGCGCGAGACGTTCCAGACGCTCGCTTTAAACGATCACGCGTACGGCCGTGGCCAGCTCTTTCTGGACTTTGGCGATCGCGAGGGCAACGACGCGGAACTGGCCACGCCCCTGATCCGCACGTCGACCAAGATCAGCAAGTCCCGCCCGCTCAAGGCGATCAAGGTTCTGGAGCCGATGTGGAGCGCGCCCGGCACCTACTCGACCAGCAACCCGCTTCGTCAAGACTTCTACCGGCCAACGCAATGGTTCGTTTATGGCCGCACGGTCAACGCGACCCGCCTGCTCACGGTCACCAGCCGGCCGGTGTCCGACATGCTCAAGCCGGCCTATTCGTTCGGCGGGCAGTCGCTTATCCAGCTGATGAAACCGTACGTCGACAACTGGCTGCGCACGCGCGAGGCGGTTAGCGACCTGATCAATTCGTTTTCGGTTATGGTGCTGAAAATGGATATGGCGGCCACGCTTTCCGCGGGCGGCGAACAGGCCATGTTCAACCGCGTCGACATGTTCAATCGGATGCGCGACAACCGAGGCACGTTCGTTATCGACAAAACCCAGGAAGAATTTGCCAACGTCTCGGCCAGCCTTTCCAGCCTCGACAAGCTGCAGGCCCAGGCGCAAGAGCAGATGGCCAGCGTCGCGCGGATCCCGCTGTCGATCTACCTGCAAATCACGCCGACCGGCCTGAACGCCACCAGCGACGGCGAGACCCGCAATTTCTACGCCGACGTGCATTCGTACCAAGAGAACCACCAGCGGCCGGCGCTGCAAGTTGTGTTCGAGTGTGTGCAGCTGTCGCTGTTCGGCGCGATCGATCCGGAAATCAAATTCGAGTTCATCCCGCTGTGGGAAATGAGCGACAACGACAAGGCGTCGATCCGCAAGAGCGATGCGGACGCAGACGTAGGTTACGTGGACGCCGGCATCGTCAGCCCGGAGGAAGTCCGCGAGCGCCTGTCGAACGACGAAACCAGCCTATACCATGGCGTCGACCTGACCGACCCGCCGCCCGACGACACGAACGACGAGGAAGACGCGGAGCCGCCGGCCGATGGCGACGCCTAAGACGTTCACGCCGATTCGACCGGCGGCTCCTACCCGCATCCGCTACCAGAAGGATCTGGACCGCATGATCGACGACATGGTCCGGTCGGTGAACTTCTGGTTGCGGGCGGCTTACCGGTCCGACACGCCCGAGACGGTCGCCCTGGCGCAAGATGCGAGCGCGGCGAACGTGCTGCAATCCGCATTCGACAAGCTGGCGGCCCGGTGGCTTCGACGGTTCGACGAGCTGGCACCCAAGCTGGCCGACCGGTTCGCCAACACCCACAAGGCGCGCGTCGACCGTGGGTTGCAGGCCGACCTGCGCAACGCCGGGTTCACCGTCAAGTTCAAGCCGACAAAGGCGATGCAGGATGCGTACGGCGCGGTCGTGCAAGAGAATGTCGGGTTGATCAAGTCGATTGCCGAGCAGCATTTGCAGGGTGTGCAGGTCGATCTGATGCAATCCGTCCAGAACGGCCGCGACCTTGGATACCTGACCGAGAAGCTCGAGAAGCGAACGGGCGTCACCAAGCGCCGGGCCGCACTGATCGCCCGCGACCAGAACAACAAGGCGACTGCGGTCATGGTGCGCACCCGCGCGCTCGAAATGGGCGTGACGAAGGCGAAATGGCTGCACAGCGCAGGCGGCAAGACGCCTCGCCCCGAACACGTGCGGTTCAGCGGCCAGACGTACGATATTGCCACCGGTCACGATTTCGGCGATGGTGAAGGTTCGGTTTGGCCGGGTACCCTGATCAACTGTCGTTGCGTTTCGGTGCCGGTCATACCGGGATTTGACTGACGGAGGGCGCCTATTCGACCGTAGCACCAAGCCCCATGCGACACGGCTATCTAGCCAGAAACCGCCCGGCCTGTTAGGTTCGGGCGGTTTTTCTTTACGGGGCGCATGATGGCGACGAATGTCACGCTGGTCGACCGGGTCAAAATTTTCATCACCTCGTCGGGCACGGGCCCTTTCACGCTGGGCGGCCCGGCGCCGGGGTTCCGCGGCTCGGAAGCGCTGGTAGACGGCACCACGTACAGCTACGCCGTCGGCGAAGGGTTCCTGTACGAAGTCGGCACGTGCGTCTATGTCGCGTCGTCCAACCAGATGGTTCGTTCGCCCGAACTGTCCAGCAACGGCAATGCCGCCGTCGCATTTCCGGTCAACGCGACCCTTGCTCTGGTCGCGCGGGCGGCCGATCTGATCGCTACGGGCGGCACGTTCCCCATCATCAATTCGCTCGGCAACAGCGCGTCGGCGGCGATCGCCCAACAGGCGGCGACCGTCGCGATCAACGCCAAGGTTACCGCTTCGACGCTTGCCGGGAATGGCGGTGCCGGCCTGGTCGGCACGACGGGTGGCGGCACCGTGCAGGCCGCGCTTGATAACGCTTTGTCCGCCCCTACCCTCGCGGAAAACACCGGTGCCGGGCTGGTCGGCACGACGGGCGGCATCACCGTTCAGGCCGCGCTTGATAACGCTTTGTCCGCCCCTACCCTCGCGGCAAACACCGGCGCGGCTGCGGTCGGCACGGCCGACGGCATCACGGCCCAAGCGGCGCTAGACCTGCGTCCGATCCGCGTAACATCGCGCACGGTGATGAAGGCGCTCAACGTCACCCGCTTCGCGCTGGTCGAGTTGGACGACACGACGACCCCCGGCCGCTCCGGCTGGTGGGCGCTCCGCTCCGGGACGGCCCCGACCGACAGTCTCGAGGGTCTGTACGTCGTATCGAACACGGCAGGCTATTATTGGGCGCGGATCTGGGACAACATCACTGGCTACCCAGCATGGTACGGCGCGGTCGCCAACGACAACACCGTCGACAATAGTGCGGCGATCAATGCGTGCATCCTCGCCTGTCCCGTGTCGCAGCTCGGTTCGGGGGATTACTATATCGGCAACAGCGGCCAAAGCGCCGGTGCGGTCTGCATTTCGATGGTAACGAATGGCCGAGTGCTGCGCGGCGTATCGGAAACGCAGGACGATCTTGCACCTAACAATTCGAACCGGACCGCGACGAAGCTGATCCTGACGAACGGATACGCGAGCGGTATCCGGATCGGACAGGCCAGCAATCCCGGCGGCAGCGTCCCGAGCTGGGTCGAACACGTCGTCGTCGAAAACCTGTCGATCATCCGGAACGTCACGATCCAGAACCCCGCCAGCGGCTTTGCCAACGCGCCGTGCGGTCTGATTATGCAATGGGCCAACCTTTGCGAAGTTCGTAACGTGTGGGTCAAGGAAAACACGATCGGGTTCTACTCGACCGCGACTGTGGCTTGCCGTTACACGAAATGCCGGTCGCTGCGCTATCTGGACGCGGCGAACCCCAGCAACGACTTTTTCGCCGGGTTCTTCCAGAACAACGACGCGCCGAGCGGGTTCAACAGCGGCAATGCGTCGCTCTATTATGACGACTGCGGCGCGTTCTCGAACGAAAGCGCGGGCAATACCTACACGTATTGCGCTGGCCTGCAGATGTACCAGGGCTTCACCGACACGTTCGTCACGAAGTTCGAGACGGTGAACTGCGGCTATGGGATCGACGCCGCCGGCCGTTCGTCGACCGCGCTCGACTGGCATACGGAAGACCTGATAATCCGGGCGTGTGTTCTGGACGGTTGCCGGTTCGCAGGCATCCGCATTTCGACGACCGGGCCGCGGACGGCCGCGCAGATCATCGGCGGGTATATCGGCAGCACCGTCGCAACCGGCCCGTCGTCGATCGGCGTCCATATCTATGAGAGCCACGGCGCCGTGACGATCACCAGCCTTCAGGCGATCGTGGCGAACGCCAACCCAGCGACCGGTCTTCTGATCGAAAATTCGTCAGGCGTGTCGGGCTTCGGAAACCAGTGGGTCGATTTTCAGGATCCGATCCGCATGGTCAATTCGGTGTGGTGCCGTCTGACCGATCGTGTCATGCAGGCCAGCCAGACGGTCGCGACCGCAGGCGTGCAGTTGACCGCGTCCAACCGCAACGTCATTAACTGCGACGTGGCCTCGTCCAACAGCTCGATCACTCTCCCCTGCGGCGTGTCGTTGAACGGCACGGCCAACACATATAACGAGGTGAATTGTTCGGGAATCTATGGACCGAGCATGACCGGCGGGTCGGCGAACAAGCTGCAGAACAACGGGACGCAAATCACCGCGACGGGCGCGTTCGGCACCGGTAATCTCGCGTCTGGCGTCATGGCCTGAGGGAAACGAAACGATGGCACTTCCCGAAATCACCTACGCCGGCGAAAAGGACGGTGTGATCTCTCTTCAGATCGCCGAGCAGAGCTATTACGCGCTCAAGGCGCAACCGGCGCTTCCGGCCGGCGATTCCCGCAAGATCATCGTGTGCAACGAGGACGGCAGCGCGAAGCTCGGCAAGGTCTCCCGTGACACTGGCGCCGAGCGCGTACCGTATATCGGGAGCCATCTGCCTGGGTTCGACGACGTCGCGGCTCGGTTCGTATGGCCGAAGAAAGGGAAGAACGTATGATCCTGATCGCCATGGACCGGGCCTCATCCGTCCGCTCGTACGACGCGGATGGTCGGTTGCATCTGCGCGTCACCAATATCAGCAAGGCGAACGTCTGCGGATACCTCGGTCGGGAAATACCGGCTTGGGATACGCTTGGTCTCGATCCCGACCGCATCTATAATTTGCTGCGCGACCCGGCGGAATTGGCGGCTGGTGCAGCAACGTTCAACAACCTGCCCGTCTTGAGCGAGCATGTGCCCGTCACGGCGTACGACGACGGTTCGCACAAGCCGGGGTTGGTCGTCGGTTCGACTGGCACCGATGCGGCGATGAACGGCCCGTATCTGACCAATTCTATGGTCGTCTGGGCGCGCGATAGCATCGACGGTATCGAAGCCGAGGAAAAACGGGAATTGTCGAGCGCGTATCGTTATCGGGCCGACATGACGCCCGGTAATTTCGAGGGCGTTGACTATGACGGGGTAATGCGGGATATTGTCGGGAACCATGTGGCCCTTGTGATTGAGGGTCGCGCGGGACCGGACGTAATCGTTGGAGACGAACAGCCGATGGCTTTCAAATCGAAGCGAGCGCTGATGCTGGGGGGCGGCCTTGCTGGTCTGATCCGTCCGCTTCTCGCGCAGGACGCTAAATTCGACATGGGCGCGGCGCTCGCCGACGTCAACGACAAGACCCTTGCCAAGCCGGGCGCCGAAAAGGCCCTGGCCGAAAAGGTGTTCGGTCTGGCCCAGCCGCATCTGGCCGCCGATGCGGCGCTGAACCTCGAAAGCGTCTCGTCGGTGATCGCCGCCGTCAAGGGCATGGCGCTCGACGGCAAGGACGACCTCGAGACCGCCGAAGACGAAGGCGACGACGAGGACGGGAAGAAGCCGGCCATGGACGAAGATGGCGACAAGGACGCGGACGACAAGCCCGCCATGGACGCCGCGACCGTCTCGCGCATGGTCGAGAAGGCCAAGCGTGACGCGCTGGCCGAAGCGACCGCCATTCGTACCGCCGAGCGCGAAGTGCTGCCGGTGACCGGCGAACTGGTCGCCATGGACAGCGCCGCCGCCTATTACCGCGCCGGTCTGGACGCGCTGGGCGTCAATTCGACCGAGCTGCCCGACGCGGCGCTCGGCACGACCTTCCGCGCCATCGCCAAGGCGGTCCGCGAAAAGGCGCCGATCGCGCAGGACCACAAGGCCCAGCGCGAATCCTACAACGACGTTGCCAAGCGCTTTCCGAAGCGTGGCAACCTGATCCGGGGCTGATCGACATGGCAGGTTTCCAGCGTTCCGTTAACGCTTACATCGCCCCGGGCGTAAAGGGCGGGTGGGCTTCGGCCAATCCGCACGTTTCGCTCCTCCAGGCCAACACCGGCGATCTGTCGGAAGCGGCTTCCGGTTCGTGGAAGGTCGGCACGACCGGCGTGATCATCGGCCAGTTCGCTTTCGCGGACACCGTGACCGGCCTCGTCACCTCGGCCAATCCGGGCACCGGCGCGCTGTTCACCGAAGGCGCTTCGGGCCAGCCGGGCCGTGTGCGCGTCGGGTTCGTCCAGCGCGATCAGGTCTCGCTGATCACCGCCTACCTCGGCGAAAACACGTCGGCCATGCAGCCCGGTTTCGGCGTCACGCTGATCACCCGCGGCGATGTGTTCGCACAGTTCGCGGCCGGCGCGGCAATCGGCTCGTACGTGTTTGCCAGTTTCGCGGACGGCTCGGCCATCGCGGGGGCGACCAGCACGCCGCCGACCGCAACGGGCGTCACCGTGACGACCACCAACGGTTCGGCCAACCTGACCGCGGTCGCGGGCGGCACGCTCGTTCCGGGCCAGCCGGTCAGCGGCACGGGCATCCCGGCGGGCGCGTACATCGTCAGCGTCTCGGGCGCGACGGCAGTCCTGTCGGCCAACGCCACCGCCGGCGGAACGAACGTCGCTCTGACGCAGACGACCGCCGCGCCGACCAACTATCGCGTCGACAGCCCGGCCGCGGCTGGCGATATCGCCAAAATCTCGGTCTGGGGGTAATCCAACCATGCGTGATCTGAACGACCGTCGCTTCCTCGCCGATTACGGCGTGCACTTCCCGGACACGGCGGTGTATGCCCAGGACGAATGGCGCAGCAATCTCCCGCTCGCGATGGATGCCCAGCCGCAGCTGATCACCACCGCCAACACCGGTATCCCGGCGTTCCTGGCGAACATCGTCGACCCGAACGTGATCGAGGTTGTTCTCCAGCCGCTCCGGGCGGCCGAGATCGCCGGCGGCGAGATCAAAAAGGGCGACTGGACGACCATGTCGCTGATGATGCCACTCGCCGAGCCGGCCGGTCATGTCGTCGCGTATGGCGACTATGAGAACGGCGGCACGGTCGACGCGAACGTCAACTGGGTGGCGCGCCAGCCGTACCACTACCAGACGATCAAGCGCATGGGCGAACGTCAGCTCGCCATGTGGGGCGTCGCCGCGATCGACTATTCGGCCCGGCTGGACGCCTCGGTCGCGCAGACGTTCAACCGGTTCCAGAACCGTTCGTACTTCTACGGCATTTCCGGCCTGCAGAACTACGGCATGCTCAACGACCCATCGCTGATCACCCCGATCGCTCCCGCCACCAAGACCGCGGGCGGTACGTCGTGGGTGAACGCCACGGCCGAAGAAATCTATCGTGATGTGCTGGCGCTGTACACGCAGCTTCAGACGCAGATGGGCGGCAATCTCGAAATGACGGATCCTATGGAACTGATCCTTTCGACGACCCGTCAGCCGCGTCTGGCCACCATTTCGACCCTGACGTTGATCCCGGTGATCGACGCGATCAAGCGTGCGTTCCCGAACATGACGGTCCGCGCCGCGCCGGAATATTCGACCGGCTCGGGCGAGCTGATGCAGCTGGTCGTGAAGGACTACCAGGGCGACCAGACGATCTGGGCCGGGTTCACCGAGAAGATGCGCGCGCATCCGATCGTTCAGGAACTGTCGGCGTGGATGCAGAAGTTCAGCGCCGGCACCTGGGGCGCGATCATTCGCCGCCCGATCGCCATCGCGCAGATGCTGGGTATCTGACCCAGACCTAGCGCCCCGCCATCCCGGCCGCCGCCCCCGATTCCCCGCACGGCGGCCGGGATACCGATGGCTTTAGGAAGGACCGACCACAATGCCCGTCATCGCTTGTAAGCTGCCGAACGGCCTGCAGATCACGCACGAAGGCCAGACGATCGTTCTCGTCGGCTCGAACATCGGCGAGCGTCTCGAGAACGTGTCGCCGAACGGTCGTCTCGACGACAACAATCATCGCTCGGGCGGTTTCGGCCTGACCGAAGTGTCCGATCGACAGGCCGACGCCTTCGCGGCCTGGGCGAAGGCCGTGACCATGGACGAGAACGGCGGCAAGCTGGCCGAACCGTTCCCGGCGCTGGAAAACGGTTCGATCCTCGGCCCGTACAAGAGCTTCGACGAGGCGCGCAAGGAATGCACCGCCATGTCGGACGCGGTGGCGACCGGCTTCGAAGGGCTCGACCCGGAGAAGGAAGGCGTCGAGAAGAACGACGACGCGGACGAAGCGAACGGCGCGGCGCCGAAGGGCAAGCGCGGCAAGTAAGGACGAACGGACATGGCGGTCGCGGTATTCGACTACGCGCAATGGACCGCCCTGTTTCCGGAAATGGGGTCGGTCAACGAAGCGTTGGCCGGCTCTTTCTTTTCGATCGCAGGGCTCGGCTTGCTCGACAATACGGACGGTTCGTCCGTGCAGGACGTGACCGCCCGCCAGACGATGCTGAACTATGCGACCGCGCACCTCGCGTCCCTGGCGGGCTATCCGCTTGCCGCTGGGCAGACCTTGCCGGTGCCGCGCGAGCTGATCGGCCGCGTGTCGAGCGCAACCGAGGGTAGCGTCTCGGTCTCGACGGACTACGGGGCGGTCAGCAATAGCCAAGCGTGGTGGCTGCAGACGCAATACGGCGCGCTGTTCTGGGAATTGACCCGGTGGCTGCGCACCGCGCGCTACGTACCCGCCCAGCCGCGCTATTTCGGCCCAGCGTACCCGGGCTGGCGCTGACATGCCGTCTACTTCCCTAAAAGGCGGCCAGTTGCTCCAGAAGCGGCTGGCCGAGCTGGCCGCCAAGGTGGCGAAGGGCGCGACGTTGCGCGTCGGGTTCCTCGAGGGCGCGACGTATCCCGACGGGACGTCCGTTGCGACCGTTGCGGCGATCAACAATTTCGGCGCGCCCGCGAAAGGCATTCCCGCCCGCCCGTTCTTTTCGAACATGGTCGCGTCGAACTCGCCGACCTGGGGCGCCAAGCTGGCCAAGTTGCTCGAGCTGAACGACTGGGATGCGTACAAGGCGCTCGACATGATGGGCGCGGGTATCGCGGGCGAGCTGCGTCAGTCGATCGTCGCGACCAGCTCCCCGCCGAACAGCATGGCGACCAACCTGCTCAAGCAACGCTTCCCGATGGGCGGCTATGAGTTCGACGACGTGTTGAAGGCATGGTCGGACGCTACCGCCGGGGAGACCGCCCCGCCCGGAAAACCGCTGACGTGGACGGGCCATATGCTCAATTCGGTCGATCACGAGGTCGAAGAATGAACCTCCGCGGCATCGCTAATCGGCTGACGTCGGCGGTCAACCCGAACACGCCGGCCACGTTGCGCGCGTATCAGGGCTTCACGACCCAGCCGAGCGGCAAGATGGCCGTAACGTACGCACCGGCCGCAACGGTCGTCGTGCAGGCCCAGGCGCTCACCAAGGCAGAAATCGAGCATATCCAGTCGATGAACCTGAGCCAGTGCGATCGCGCGGCGTACTGCAACGGCCAGTTGCAGGCGTACGACCGGGTCAAGCAGACCGGGGGCGACTTGCTGTTCTTTGAAGGCGTCTGGTGGAAGGTGATGGCCGTTCTTGAAGGCTGGACGATGGCCGGATGGTGCAAGGTCGCGCTCGTCCAGCAAACCGGGGGGCCGACCTGATGGCGATCGACATTTTCGACGATGACGTGTTTGCCGCGCTCAAGGCGTTCATGCACGAGATCCTGCCCGAGCTGGCGAACAACGACATCCGGCAAGGTCAGCAAAACGACGTGCCGATGCCCGTCGGGCCGGACTTCGTGATCCTGATCCCGACCGATCGCGCGTCGCTCGCTACGACCGTGCGCAACTATGCGCCGACGGATAGCCAGCGCTTGACGACCCTGTCGACGCAAGTCGGTTGTCAGATCAATTTCTACGGCCCGAACGCCACGGACCATGCGCAGATTTTCGCCCAACTGTTCCGCGACCTGTACGGCTGCGATTATCTGCGACCGTTCGGCGTCCAGCCGCTTTGGTGCGACGACGGGCGCCAAATGCCGCTGGTCGATAGCGAGCAGCAATACACCACTCGGTGGCTTGTGCATGCCCTCATGCAGATCAACCCCACCGTCTCGACAAGCCAACAGTTTGCCGATACAGTCGGCGTTATCATTGTGGAGGCGGATTGATGGTTGCGAGTATCCCAGCCTCGGAAATCGTCAACGTCATTCCTGGCGTTATCGGTTCCGGCGGCACCGGTCTGGATATGGCCGGTCTGATCCTGACGAACAGCACGCGCGCGCCGTACGGCACGATCCTGCGGTTCACGAGCGCTGATGCCGTCTCGGCCTATTTCGGTCCGACGTCCGACGAGTACGCCAAGGCCGTGATTTATTTCCTCGGCTATGACAATTCGTTCGTCAAACCGGCGTTCCTGCTTTTCGCCGCCTACGCGTCGACGGCGCGTGCGGCATGGCTGCGCGGGGCCTCGCTCGGTCTGACCCTGACGCAGTTGCAGGCCCTCACCGGCACGCTGACCCTGACTGTCAACGGCACGTCGACCACTTCCAGCACCATCAACCTTTCGAGCGCTACCAGCTTCTCGAACGCCGCAACGCTCATTCAGGCCGCTTTCACGACGCCGGCCTTTACCGTGACGTATGACAGCGTCGCGGGCGCCTTCACCTTCACGACCAACGCGACCGGCGCGACGTCGACCATCACGGTCGCCAGCGGCTCGCTTGCCAGCGGCCTGGGCCTGACTGCGGCGGCCGGTGCCGTCCTGTCGCAAGGCGCCGCGGTCGATACCCCCGGAACCGCCATGGCGGGTGTCATCGGCCAAACGCAGGATTTCGTGACGTTCACGACGCTGTTCCAAGCGGCGTCGGACGATATCGTCGCGTTTGCGACGTGGACGAACGGCCGCGGCAATCGCTTCCTGTACGTGCCGTGGACCAACATCGTCGCGGGCACCACCAATACCGACACGACGTCACCGGCCGCGCTGATCAAGAACGCCAACCTTTCCGGGACGGCCATCGTGTGGGCGCCCGCCGCCGACAAGGCGGTGTTCGTCCTGGGATACGTCGCGTCGATCGACTTCAACCGGACGAATGGCCGTGCGAACGGTGCTTTCCGTAGCCAGTCGGGACTGGCGGCGGACGTCACGAACCAGACGATCGCGGCGAACCTGATCGCGAACGGCTACAACTTCTATGGTTCGTACGCGACGGCCAACGATCAGTTCACGTTCCTGTATCCGGGCAGCGTGTCGGGCGATTTCAAGTGGATCGACAGCTATATCAACCAGATTTGGCTGAACAACCGCTTCCAAGTCTCGCTGATGTCGCTTCTGACCAACCTCGGCCAGATCCCGTACAACGACGACGGCTATGAAATGATCGGCTCGGGCGTTCAGACCGATATTGACGCGGCCGTATCTTTCGGTGCGATCCGGTCCGGCGTGACGCTGACCGATGCCCAGAAGACGCAGGTCAACCAGCTGGCCGGGCTCGATATCTCCGACGTGCTGTTCGCCCGCGGCTGGTATCTTTCCGTCGTGGATCCGGGCGGCACCGTGCGCGCGGTCCGCGGCTCGCCGACGGCCACGTTCTTCTATACCGACGGCCAGTCGGTGCAGAAAATCACTCTCTCCAGCCTGCAGGTGCAGTAATGGCGAACAACCGTACGATCACCTCGGCAAACGCTATCCTGATGCTGGGCGTCGTCGGCTTGTACGACACGCCGCGCCGCATCCAGGGCTTTTCCGCCGACGACCTGTCGAACACCGACGCGCTGACGACCGCCGAGACGAGTTTCGGTATCGACGGCCGCCTGTCGGCCGGCTGGGTGTTCAACGCCGTCGTGCAGAACATCATGTTGCAGGCGGACAGCGAGAGCATCGACTTTTTCGAGAACTGGACGCAGGCCGAGCGCCAGCGGCGCGAAACGTACATCGCGTTCGGTTCGTTGCTGATCAAGGCGACCAGCAAGCGATACACCATGACCCGTGGCTTCAAGACCGCGTCGTCCGTGATGCCGTCGCTGCGCCGCACGATCCAGCCGCGCCAGTTCTCCATTACGTGGCAGGACGTCACGGCCGGACCCGCTTAACCAATAGGCCCAAGGGAGATTTATGGCCCGCAAAACCAAGCTCGTCGTCATCCCAACCAGTGACGACAAGGACCGACCGAACCGCGACGCCGGCAAGGCCTTCAAGATCACCGAAATGTCCGCTGTCCGCGCCGAGAAGTGGGCGACGCGCGCGCTTCTGGCGATCGCGGACAGCGGCGTCGATATCTCGCCCGAAGTGATGCGCGCAGGTATGGGTGCCATGGTCGCCGTCGGCTTTCGTGCGCTGCTCACCACGTCGTTCGTCGACGCCGAGCCGCTACTTGACGAAATGATGTCGTGCGTCGAATTGCTGCCTGACCGCACCCGGCAGGACGTCACGCGGCCGCTCGACGACGAAGATATCGAAGAAATCTCGACGCTCGTGAAGTTGCGCGGGGAGGTCGTCGAACTCCACACGGGTTTTTCGGTCGCCGCGTACCTGTCGAAACTGGGCGCGGCGGTCCAGGCGCAAGCGACGTCGGATTCGTCGGATACGCAAACGTCCCCCAGCTGATCGGCAACGTCGTCAGCGCCAAGCTCGCCACGTTGCACGAACTGCAAACTGTGTACGGGCTCGAGGACGCTTACGACTTGCTGGAAATCGCGGACGTCGACGCGTATAACGAAGCGTTGGCGCGGGCAGCCCGCGCGGCTCAAGAGGGCGCGTAATGGCGGATATCATTGACGCTTTTGTCGTCACCTTGGGTCTCGACCCGCGCGACTACCAGAAAGAGCGGAAGAAACTCGACGAGGATTTAAAGCGGCTCGACGCGGACGAGACCAAGCGAAACCGCAATACGGAAGATTCGCAGAAGCGCATGGTCCAGGGGCTTCGATCCCTGCGCAACGAGACGGCCGGTTTTCTGTTCATGCTGGCCGGCGCCAACGGGATCAAGGATTTCGCGTCGAACATACTGGCCGGGGATGCCGCGACCGGGCGGCTGGCGAAGAACCTCGGCGTCGCGACGGAAGAACTGTCCGCCTGGGAAGGCGCGATCAAGCGTGTCGGCGGGCAGGCCGGGGATATCGACGGCGTGCTGCGCGGCCTGTCCTCTGCGTTCCAGTCGCTCCAGCTGACCGGCACAACCGGCAAGGACGCGGACTTTCAGGGCCTCGGCGTCACCGCCAAGGATCTGCAGGACCCGACGCAAACGCTGCTCAAGATTTCCGAGGCGTCCGGTCGGATGAACCGGCAAGAGTTCAACGCCCGCCTGTCGCGCCTAGGGTTCGACGAAAACACGATCAACCTGTTGGCCAAGGGCCGCACCGCAGTGACGCGGATGCTCGAGGAACAGCGCAAGCTGGGCGTGGCGACCGACGAGAGCGCCCAGGCAGCGGCCCGTTTCCAAGAGAAGATGGCGATGCTCGAAACCGGGCTGACCAACAAGTTGCGCCCGGCGGTCGAGACGGTCGTTACTGCGCTGGCCGATTGGCTCGACAAGGGCGACAATCTCAACACCGTGTTGAAGGTCGGCGGCGGGCTCGTCATCGCGATCGGTGTCGCAGCCGCCGCGGCGTTCTGGCCGTTCACAGCGCTGGCCGGGGCGATCGCGCTCGTCGTCACGCATCTGGACGACCTTAAAGCCGCGTACGACCGGCTCGATACGTTTTGGAAGGGCGTCGGCGAATCGACCGATCCGATCTTTGACCCGGTGCGGCGTCTGTTCGGTTTCAAGATCGGCGCGGACGCGCGTGCCGACGGAACCGATGTGACGGGCAGCAAGAGCCCGCGGCAAGAGATCCTCGACCGTTACCGCCGAGAGCATCCGCAGGCCGGTGGCTCGGCGGCCCCGCCCCCGCCGCCTTCGCGCGACACGCGCAGCGCCGAACAGCAAGCCCGCGCGTATTGGGAGAGCAAGGGGTTTTCCGCCGTCCAGGCGCGCGGCATGGTCGCGGCGATGCGGTCCGAGAACGACACGCTTGGCGCGAACGTACGTAATCCGACGAGCGGCGCGTACGGCATCGGCCAATGGCTCGGTGCGCGCCAGCGCGCGCTGTTCGCCAAATACGGGCCCCACCCGACCCTGCAGCAACAGCTGGATTTCATGTACTCCGAAATGCGCGGGGGCGATCGTGGCGCCACACTCGGTACCATCGACATTACCCGCGCCCGCACATCCGGTCAGGCCGCCCGCGCCATGATCGACAAGTTCTATCGGCCGGGGGACGGAGCGGGCGGCGACTATGCGCGCGCAGGCGGTATCCTGGGCGAAGCGGTCGGCGCGGTCCGGCCCGGCAGGATGGCGGCGCGCGGCGCGACGGGCGGCGGCTCGACCAGCACGACGACCCAAACGACCAGCGTCGGGCAGATCATCGTCTATACGGCCGCCACGGACGCCGAGGGCATTGCGCACGATATGCGCGGGGCGCTCGCGAAGCGCGGGCTGGTCGTGCAGGCCAACACGGGCTTGCAGCCTTAATCGCGGCTCTCGGCTTTCGCCTTGGCCAATTCGTGCGCCATCCCCATTTCGATTTGAGGCTCGATTTCGCGAAGAATCGCCCGTGATAGCGCGTTCGCGGTTTGGCTGGAGAATGCGGCGGCGGGCCATCCTGCGTTGGTGACCTCGATCGAAATATCAGTTTGCAATTGACGGTCGCCGATAGTGACACGGGTGTGAAGTTTGATTCGATACCCGTCCGCGGCGGTCCAACTGCCGCTTCGGGCGACCTGTACCGGCAACGAAAGCGTGTCCGGGCGTTCGACAATATACCCGCGGTCGCGGAGAAATTCTGCAGCGACGTTCTCCGGGTTAGTGTTGCGACGCCGAAATAGGTTCTCCCATTCGGTCCATGCGTCGGTATAGTCGGTCATCGTCAAATTCCTTCGGGAATGACCGTGGCATGATTGCCCCAGTCGATACGCGCAGCAGAAGCGGCCGGCTCGCCCCAGTCGGAAATGTCGACCGGCTGGCCGTCGAGCCATACGCCAATCTCGCCGAGCTTGTATTCGGCCGGCGCCGACTGGGCGGCCCGAACGATCGCGCGGGCGATCAGGTTAAGGCACGTCTCGCCGATCAGGGCGCCGGTCGCTGCGTAGATGCGATAACCTTTCATTCCGTCACCTCGGCCCAATGCGTCGGAGTATAATAGACGTACATTGCGCCATCCGGCGTGAACCAGAGACGGCCAGAACGTTTCAAAGTAGCTTCGTTCCGAACACCGTCCGCATCATCGATTTTCGTCCAGACGACTCGATTTTCCGGTGCGGACGCGATGGGATTCCAGTCTTTTTCCATGTTCGTATTTCCCTTGCTGTGCACCCTACCTAACGCCTATTGACCGCACCGTCAATACCCATCGTCAACATTTTTCGCCCGTGCTATGGTCGCCCTATGAGCGCGCTTTTCCCCAACGTGCCCGACGTGCCGGGCGTGCCGCCGGTAGCGCGTGCCGGGCCGCAACTGGCGTCCATCCTGCGCGGCTCGACCGATGCGGAGACCAGCGCGTTCGACACGATCGGCGCGCTCGACGCGAATGACCTACCGGGCGCCTCGGACGGCTTCACGCTGACCGGCTCGTCGGCCAGCGGCGCGCTCGGGCTGGCGGCCGATATCTTCCCGGATGGGTCGAACGTGATCGGCGGGTTGTCCGGCGCAGTAGCGAACGCGTCGAACGGCCTGACCGCGCTGGCGTCCGGTGATCTGGCCGGCGCGCGGGCCAACGCCGTCCTAGCGCTCGATCAGGCCCAGAGCGCGCGCGAAACGCTGACCGCGCTCGTCAATCCGACGCAACCGCCCGTGCTCGACTCGTCCGGCGAGGAAGTGAACGCCGACACGGTCCTGCAGTGGGGGCTGTACACGCAGGACGGCGATCTTGCCGTCGAGGCGGACAATATCACTGCGTTCGAGAACAGCCTTGAGGCGCGCATTTCGGATTATCCGGTCGCGCCCAACAACACCGACACGCCGACCGAGACCGTCGGGTTCGGCTCGTACAACAAGGTGATCACGCCGTACGAAATCCGGCTAGTGATGACTAAGGGCGGTTCGGTCGAGGACCGGCAAGATTTCCTCAAGGCCATCCAAGACGCATGGCTTGCGACGACGCTCTACAGCGTGATCACGCCGGAATGCGTCTATCTCGACGTGAACGTGACGGGCGTGCGGCGTACGGTCGTTGCCGATCGCGGCGTCGGGCTGATGGCGCTCGAGGTAACGTTGCGCAAGGTGCGTCAGACTGCCACGCTGCAATTTACCCAGACCAAGGAAGCGACCGGCTCGGGCCAAGTGAACGACGGCAGCGTACAGACAAGCCAACCGCCCGCCGCGCAGCAATACCAGGGGGCGGGCCGTTGACCGTATTCGTCGTGCCGCTGATCGCGACGCCGTCGCAACGTCTGTCCGTACAGTTGGGCGACCAGTCGTGCCGGATCGTCGTCCGCCAGCGTCGAACCGGGCTGTTCGTGGACATTTACGAACAAGACCGGCCGGTCATACTCGGCGTCAAAGCGCTCGACCGTGTCAAGCTGGTGCGCGGTTCGTATCGGGGCTTTGCGGGCGACCTGTTCTTCGTCGACACGCAAGGAACCGCCGACCCGGCTTACGACGGCCTGGGCGGGCGGTTCCTGTTGGTCTGGGATGACGCGGCGTAATTAGGGGTACCGAGCGCCTAGCCACGCGTCATAGGCGGCATGGTCGACGAGGGTTCCGAGCCTGAACGCGCCGGGGTTTGCCTTGCTGAAAATCGGCAACTGCTCACGACACCACAGGATGAACCCGCACATGGCGCCGCCCTTCCACTCCTCCCGATCATGGGCGAGTTGCGACCCGCTGTCGCGCCCGTTGGCTCGACAATAGGCCAGCCAACGGGGGTTGAACGTCTCCCCGCTCATGCCGCTACCGGAAGCGATTCGGTGAGCGCCGACAGGCCCGCGAACGCTTTAACCTTGGCTTCGACCTCGGCCAGCGATTCGAAGTGGCGAACCTGCCCGAACGTGCTCATGGCCAGCCGGCGGCTCGAAAGCTCCCACCGGCCGAGTACGTTACGGCGAAGGTAATAGGAGACGCCACGGGCGACGGTTTCGAAGGCGGTGCCGGTGCTAGTTTCGGTTGCGGTGATCATCGTGGTATCTCCCTTGCTGTTGCATCCTACCTAACGTCTATTGACCGTGCCGTCAATACCCATCGTCAATAAATTTTGGCCGTGCTATCGTGCCGGACATGGCCTTTACGACCCGCAAGATTGAACTGACCTTTGCGCTCGGCGAAGGTGCGTTCGGCGCGGACGGATCCGATACCGTGACGGTCAAGGGGCTGCGCACGTCCTGCACGATCACCAAGGCCGGCGGCGCGTCGATGTCTCAGCTGGAACTGCGCGTGCTGGGAATGCCGCTCGACGTGATGCAACGACTGACCGTGCTGAACAAGTTGGCCTACGCGCAAGAGCGCTCGAACAGCGTGACGGTCACGGCTGGCGACGACGAGTCGGGCATGGGCGTCGTCTTTACCGGCACGATCAAGGAAGCGTGGGCAGACGCCAGCAACCCACCCGACGTCGCGTTCACCCTGTCGGCGTTCTCCGGCGGCCTGGACGCGATCCGGCCGGTCGCGCCGACCAGCTATAACGGCCCGGTGGCGGTCGACGTGCTGATGTCCAGCATCGCCGCCCAGATGGTGCCCCCGCGATCGCTTGAGAACAACGGCGTGCAGGTAACACTGGACAGTCCGTACTTGCCGGGCACGCTGCGCGATCAGGCTCTAGCCGTCGCCCGGGCGGCACGCTGCAATATGCTGATCGACGAACAGGTGTTGGCGATCTGGCCGCTCGGCTCGACGCGGGAGGGCTTGACGCTCAACCTATCGCCGGCCACCGGCTTGGTCGGCTATCCCCAGTTCACCCAGAACGGAATCGCTCTGACAACGCTTTTCACACCGTCGCTGACATTCGGCCAGCGCCTTGAAGTGACGAGCCCGCTTGCCGCAGCGAACGGGTCGTGGACCGTGGCGGCCGTGCAGCATAACCTAGACGCCGAGCTGCCCGGCGGCCAGTGGTTCACGCGCGTCGAGTGCGGGTTGCTCGGGCAGGCCGCACCGATCATCGGGACGCCGAGTTAGGTAATCCCCGCCGCTTTGCGCGCTTTGCGTTCGGTAGAGAATGGCCCAAACGCACCACCCCCGTAAGGCCGATAATACCAGCCTTTGGGGAGTTCGGTGCCGTCGCTATGGAAAATTCGGGTGTAGCCTGACTTGCCCATTGAGTACTATCCTCGTGCTGCCCGTTCCTTCAGGTATCGGCGGATCGCCCTAAGGCGCTTTTCCGCCTTATATTCTGCCATCAGTTTGTCAGCCTGTTCGTTGCTAATGGTATGCAGGGCGGTCCAGTTGGCTGCGTTTTGGTGGATGGTTTCGGCGGTCTGCTGGGTTGCGAACGTGTTCATCGGTCGGTTCCTTCTGTTACGCCCTACCTAACGGCTATTGACCGCACCGTCAATACCCATCGTCAACATTTTTTGCCCGTGCTATGGTCGGGCCATGGCCGCCAACGAACAAGCGTACACCGGGCAGGCGAACCTGCAGGACGTCAACAGCGAATGGAACCGGCTGTCGTTCGCCGTGCGGTCCATTCTCGACAAGACCGCAACGACCACGCTGGTTCAGGTCAAAGCGGTCACCGAAACGTCGACCGGCTTTGCGGTCGACGTGCAACCGATGGTCGCCCAGGTCGACGGCGCGGGCAACGCCGTCCCACACGGCACGATTCACGGCTTGCCGGTCTGGCGTGTACAGGGCGGCACGTCTGGCGTGATCGTGCGGCCGGCGGTCGGAGATATCGGCCTAGCGGTGTTCTGCAGTTCGGACATTTCCGGCGTGAAACGATCGCGCAAGCCGACCACCCCGGGCAGCGCGCGCCGGTTCGACTGGGCGGACGGGATCTATCTGGGCGGCCTGCTGAACGCCGCGCCCGCGCAGTTCGTGCGACTGGACGACGAAGGCGTGACGATTACCGCCGCTGCCGGCCTGCCCGTGACGATCAACGCGCCCGGCGGCGTGACGATCGATGCGCCGACGGTCAGTATGAGCGGCGACCTGGCCGTGACCGGCAAGGTGACGACCGGCGCCGGCTCGACGTTCAACGGCAAGGACTTCGACACACACAAGCATTCGGGCGTGCAGCCCGGCGGCGGACAGAGCGGACCGCCGGTTTAACCGTCTAGGACGTCTAGCGCGGCTCCGATGAACTCTTCGGTGAGCGGCGCGACGATGGCGTTACCATAGCCGCGCAAAGAGCCCACGCGGTTGGCAATCCCATGAGCCAACGGGAATGATTCGGGCTCAACGGGCCGCCACTTTCCATCCCGGCAGTAGAGCCAATCAGCATCTCTCCAGAAACCGTCAGTCGGGCGGGCTGGGCTAATGATGGTTTGAGTAGCTCGACTGTTTTGCGGCTGCTGTCCGTGTTGCCCGCCGGGCGGTAAGTGTCGGTTCCCGCGCTGCCCGCCATTGGCGTCGGCCAGCTCGCTAGGTACGACATGGCGGGCAGCGGCATTCCTTTCGTCCCGTACAATTCCTCGTTCGTCCGGGTATGACGATCCGATCGCCAATCTCGCGTCGTGGGCGACTCCCACGACGCGAGCGCTGCCACCGCCGGTAGCATCATCGACCCCGACCCTGGCCGGTTGCTGATCGCAAAGTCCGGTCCTGCGATTTTGGCCAGTGGCGTGGGCCATCCAGAACGACCGTTGTCGGATGTGCGGGGCACCGACGCCCGCAGCGCATAGATCCATCGCCCCGAAGGCATAGCCCGCTGCTTCCATGTCAGTTTGAACAAGGTCGAGCCAAGCGAGGCCGTCCGGACTTGAAACCTGTTCGCCAAAGACGACGCGAGGGCCGCAGATGCTGGCGAGGTGGTAGAAGGCGGGCCAAAGGTGCCGCTCGTCATCAAACCCGCCGCCTTGGCCTGCTTGGCTGAAAGGTTGGCAAGGGCAGCTTGCGGTCCAGACGGGTCGGTCGTCTGCCCATCCGGCTGAACGTAGCGCATAACTCCAAACCCCTATCCCTGCAAAGAAATGGCATTGCGTGAAACCTGCCAGATCATTCGGCGTCACGTCGACAATCGACCGCCGATCAACTACCCCCGGCGCGATCGCCTCGGCCCAAATCAGGTTCTCCAGCCATTCGGCCGCAAACGGGTCATATTCGTTGTAATAGGCGGTCATATGCCTTACCTGCCCGTCATTGACCGTCCCGTCAATACCCAACGTCAACAAAATTGCGAGCCGCTGCTGGACCGTGCTAAGGTGGCCTTATGGCTACGACAATGCTTTTGGATCGAGACGGTTGGGATTTGGCGGTCGATGCCGCCGGCAACTGGGCGATCGCGTCCGAACCGTACAGCCAAGCCCAGGACGCGGCCAGCGCCGTGCGGGTCTTTCAAGGCGAAGCGTATTACGACACGACCATTGGCGTGCCGTACTTCACGGACGCGCTCGGCCGATACCAGCCGACCCAGCTTCTGCGCGCCCGCGCGCAACAGGCCGCACTGACGGTGCCCGGCGTGATCGACGCGAAAGCCGTGCTTGTGCCGCAGCCGAACCGAGTGCTAACCGGTCAAATCCAGATCAAGACGAACGACGGAACGCAGGTGATCGCCCTATGACGAACGTCCCCTTTCCGTCCTTTGGCCCGGACGGCTTCACGTCGCCCGAGGAACTGGACATTCTGGCCGGGGTAGCCCGCGACTTCTCGGACGCGTTCGGCGGCGCGCTCAACACAAACGTCAGCACGCCCCAGGGCCAGCTGGCGACCAGCCTCGCGGCAGTCATCGGCGCGTTCAATGACCTGTTCGTCGACTTCACCAACCAAGTCGACCCGGCGTACGCCTCCGGCCGGATGCAAGACGCAATCGCGCGGATTTATTTCCTGACGCGCCGCGCCGCGACGCCGACGCTCGTTACCGGCACGGCATCTGGCGCGACGGGCGTCATCATCCCGGCGGGCTCGCTCGCCAAGGCCAGCGACGGCACGATCTATCAGAGCCTTTCGACGGCAACGATCCCGGCCAGCGGTTCGGTCGATATTCCTTTTGCAGCGTTGACGACCGGGCCGATCGCGTGCCCCGCCGGCTCGCTCAACCGCATCTATCGGACGGTGCCCGGCTGGGACAGCATCACGAACACCACGGACGGCACGATCGGCCAGTATCAGGAAAGCCGGGACGCATTTGAGGAACGGCGCGCCGCGTCCGTCGCGATCAACGCCAACGGCATCCTGCCGGCCATCCGCGGCGCCGTATTGAACGTGCCGGGCATTGCTGACGCGTACGTGACCGAGAATGCGACCGCCTCGGCCGTCACGATCGGGACACAGACGATTGCCGCGCGCACACTTTACGTTTGCGTCGAAGGCGGCACTGACGACGACGTCGCACGGGCCATCTGGACCAAGAAAGCCCCTGGTTGCGGGTATACCGGCTCGACCAGCGTGACGGTTGCGGATACGAACTCCGGGTACGTCACGCCGCCGACCTATACCGTCAAGTTCCAGCGCGCCGCGTCGCTCGCTGCCAATTTCGCAATTTCCATTGCCAACAAGCCAGACGTTCCGAGCGATGCGGTTGCTCAGATCCAAGCCGCGGTTACCGCCGCCTTCGGCCCGCTCGCCCGGATTGGCCAGACGCTCTACGCGTCGTCGTTCGTTTCGCCGATTGCGCAACTCGGGCCATGGGCGCGTGTGCTGACCGTCACGATTAACGGCGTCAACAGCCTCGGCGTCGGCATCAACCAATTTCCAGCCGTTGGCACGGTCACGGTCACCTTGGTATGACGGCCGAATATCCTCTCGCAACCGCACCGATCGCCTCGTCCGAACCGGGGCAAGTGATCGTATCGGACGACTACTTTTTCAATCCGTCCGTGACGCTGCTTTCGCAGTACGCGAACAGCCCGATCCTTCTCCAGCTGATCGACGATTTCGCGCAGTGGCTCGACCCGGCCCGGCCGTTCAACGAGTTTTTTGCGCTGATGTGGGATATCGACAGTGCGCAAGGGTATGGTCTGGACGTGTGGGGCCGCATCCTCGGCGTGGGGCGGGTGCTGGCCGTTCCCTCCGGCCAGTTCCTCGGGTTCCAACAGGACGCCGACGCGCAGCCGTTCGGGTTCGGCATCCTCTACCATGCGGCGCAACTGACCAACAATGTGGCGTTGACCGACGAAGCGTACCGCGCGCTACTGCTCGCCAAGGCGGCGCTCAACATCACCGACTCGTCGATCCCTTCGATCAACAACATCATGTTGTCCTTGTTCGGTCAGGGGTACGTGCGCGATAATGGGGATATGACGTTGACGTACGTGTTCACGGAATCGTTGACGCCCGTGCAAACCGCTATCGTTTATCAGTCGAACGTCTTGCCCAAACCGACGGGCGTTTCCTTCACGGTCGAGGTGCCCTGATGCAACTGTCTGATCTTCCGACGTGGTTCGCCAAGCGGTGGGGCGGCGACGCCACGTCCTCCTATATCCGCGCCGTACCGGCCACCACGGCAGATCCGAACGCGGCGTCCATGTCGCTCGGCTTCCCGCCGAACACGTTCGTCGCGGAAGGCGCCGGCGGTTCGCCGCCCGACGGCCGGGACTTCAACGGCATCCTAAATTTCCTGTCGGCCTGGGTTCAATGGTTCGGCGCGGGTGCGCCGGTGCCCTACAACCCCGCGGTCTCGTCTAACGGCGGATATCCGCGAGGATCGGTCGTCCTTTCCGCCAGCACGCCTGGGCTACTCTGGGAAAGCACCACGGACGGCAATACGACCAATCCGGAGGGTTCCTCCCCGGCTGGCTGGGTGGCCCGTGTCGGCCGGCGGGCAACCACCGGGGATCTGCAGGCCGGGACGAACGATCTGGTAGTTCCTACAGCTAAAGGGCTCGTCGACGCCGGGTATGATCCGGTCGTGTCGCAGTTTATCAGCTCGAGCGATGCCAGCGGCTACCGCGTGTATCGGAGCGGCTATAAGGAATGCTGGGGGCGGCGCACCGTACCGGCGGCATCGCAATTGCGCGTGACCATGCCGGTCACACATACCAACGGCATCCAACCGTCGATCGGCGCCGAAATTGCCGTCGGGACGGGCACGCCCAACCTCATCGGACTGCGGCCGGTCGAGGTGAACGCGTTCGTTCTCGTCAACAACGACACGACTGACCGCGTCGTATACTGGTCGACAAAGGGCGTCTGATTACGTAAAACTACGGGCTCCCCCAAACCTAGGAGACGCTCAAATGGCAAGCCATCCGGTACCCACGCCGACGCCCACGCCGACCCCGACGCCCACGCCCAAGACGGCGGAATAGGCGATGAACCACCCCGAGTACGTCTATTGGGCGATCCTCGTCGTACTCGGGGTGCCTGCGCTACTGGTCGGGCGTTCACCCGTACCGATCCTCGTCGGCGTCTGCTCCTTTGGTGATGCGGTGTTCTGGCGGTATTGGCCGTCTCCTCAGGCCGAAGGTTTCTATTTAGCCATCCTGTACGGTACGATGCTGATAATTACGGCACGCCTCCGTCTAGATGCCGCTGAGACCGTCAGTGTTGCAATCTGGTCGCCTATGGCTTTTTGTGCGCTTGCACAAGCGATCGGAGCCGAGCCGGTTTCATCCTATTGGATCATCTATAGCCTAGCAATCGTGCAGGTTCTCGCGTTTGCTTTCATTCGACGTTGGTCTTATAATACGATCCATCTGATAAAGCGCGACATTGCCGATCGCGACTTTGGGGGCCCTCATGTATGCACGGTGTAGACCTACTGGGGGCGGATGGCGGTAAGATGGCAGCAGCGGCACTGGCCGGGGCGGGCATCACCGCAGGCGGCGCGATCCCAATTCTCAAATGGTTTTGGGACAAGTTCGGTGACAAGCGGATCGAAGCGTTAACAAGCGAGCTGGCCGAGGTGAAATCGGCCCGCGAGAAAGACCGCGTCCATTACGAAGAAATGCGCCGCATGGACCGGCTCGAATGTCGGGAGGAAACGCAAGAATTGCGCGCCCGCATCGCCGATCTTGAGCGATTGCTGATCCAGTTCGGCGGCAGCAACCGGAACGCCATTCAAGCAGCCATTTCGGAAACAAACGCCCGAGTAACCGACTTGGGACACGGCGCATTCAAGATCGAAGGTCCGGGCAACACCTAGCATCACTACGGGTTTTGCCGTATACCTCGGGCGAACCATCCGAAAGGACTTCGACCGTGCAGGACTTCAAATTTCCTATCATCGTCAGCGGAAGCGCGATCCAGTCGACGCTATTCGCCGCGCTTCGCCTTCTGGCCGTGCTTATCGGCGGCGCGACCGCCATCATGGGTTTCGTCGGCAAGCGCGACCTATCCGGGCTGATCGCCTACGTTCAGTCGAGCGATTTCACCGCAGTGGCCGGTGCGCTCGCAGCGCTTTTTAGCGCAGCATACGGTCTGTACGCGACGTACAATCGCAAGCGCGAGCTGGTCGAAGTCGAAAAGGTCGTGCCGAACAGCCTCGTTGCCAAGGTCGACGCCAAGCCGAGCGACACGGTCATGCGAATCGTTCCGTTCCTCGCCGTACTGCTTCTGGCCGGCGCGGCCACCGGTCTGGGCGGTTGCGCGACGACCGCCCAGTCGGTGCGCCTCAACAGCGGCAAGGCGTTCCTGACCGCGCAACTGGCGCTCAAGTCAGCGCAGCAATCGACGCTCGCCGTGTGCCGCGTGCCTGCGCCGCGGCTGGTCGAGCCGTGCCGCAGGGCGATCGACGTGTTGCATACCGGCGCCCAGGCGGAAGCGGCCGGGTTTACCGCCCAGCAGGCGGGGAACGCGGCGGATCTTCAAGCGTCGATCCTCATCCTGACGAACCTGCCGGCGCAACTCGCGGCGCTCGGCGTGCTGGAGGCGAACTGATATGGCCAAAATGACCGAAACCCAGGCTGTCGAACTGCTTGGCGCGGCAACCGCCCTCTCCGCCCAGCTGGCCGCGTTGGTCCCCGCGCTCGTCCAGAACTGGCAAGCCGTGAAGGACGGGCTGGCGACCGACGACATGAACGCGCTGAACGACCAGATCGTTGGGGTCCACGCGGACGTTCAGTCGCTCGACGCACAGCTGCAGGCGCTCAAGGCATGAAACGCGCACGGCTGGCGCTTGCCGCTCTTGCGCTGCTCGCGGCGCCCGTTGCCGTCGCCCAGCTGGACGGCTCAGGAACCATCACGACCGGGGGCACATCGCAACAGGTGTTCGATGTCCGTCCTGGCCGCGCTTATCTGTTCTGCCAGAACCCGATTGCGGCAACCGAAACGTTGTTCGTCAACGCGCCGACTGTGGCGGGAACCACGAATGGTTCGTACGAGTTGGCCCCCGGCGGCGCGATCACTTTCGCCGGGGGCGGGTTCGTCCCGACCGGGCAGGTGTTCGTCACTGCGGCAACGACCGGCCATCGGTTCGTCTGCAAACAGGGGTGACGTGATGCGTTGGATACTCGGCGGGTTCCTTCTGGCTATTGCGGTTCCGGCCCATGCGCAACTGATCAACCCGCCGGTCGTCAAGGCGGGTAACGTCGATCTGTCATCGTATGCCACCAAGGCAGAGGTGCAGACGGCGACGACCGGGCTAGCATCTCAAAGCGCACTCGACGCGGTAGCGGCGGCAATCCCCGCGCCCGCTTCGACCGTACCCGGAATGGAAGTTGTCGGCGGCGCGGCCGGCTCGACAATGACCTTTCGCCGGGGCGACGCGGTGCAACCTCGCATTACACGAACGGTCACTTTTACGACCACAAGCGGCGGAACGGCCAGCGTTACCTGGGTGGCAATGCCGTCCGTACCGCTCGTTTTCCCGTTCGCCAACATCGCCAGCGGCGCAACGCAAGGTTCGCTCTGCTACCCGGTCAGCGGTACGATTACGACGACCGGTGCGACGATCAAATGCTTCACAACCCAGAGCGTGACGGTCAGTATCCTTGGTGCCGTCGTCGCGCCCATTACGACTGCTGCGGCCGGGGTTACCGGGCAAGTGCTGGCCATCCCGGCGAGCTAGCCTTTACGATAGCGCCGGCCAGCCCAGCCGTCGGCCGCCTTGATCGGCCACCACGACAGTTCCGGAGGCATCTGGCGCAACAGGTGTTCGACTTCCTGCACGTATGGGTTGAGCCCGGCGACCGGTTCGAGACCGAGCGTCAGCGGCTGGCCTTCGGGAATCTCGCACACGTCTTCGTCATAGACGCCCAGAACCATCGGGTAGCCGTGCGCTTCCAGCAATCGCTGGCCATACCGCTGGATATCTACCTCGACGCCCATGACGACATTCTCGAACAGCCGGCCGCCATAGGTGGGCATCCGAACCCAGCCGCGCGCACCGTAGTTCGGGTTGGTGTTCCACGTCATGAAACTGATTGACAGCTCGTCCGGGTTGCGCGCCGAAGGCGTCAGCCGGGGTTCGTGGTAACGCAGCGCTCGGCGGATCCCGTCGACCTGGGGCAACCGCAGGACCAGACAGTCGCCCTCCATATAGAAGCCGATGCCGCGATATTCGAAATATTCGCCGGGGTTCTGCACGGCCTTGATGAAATGGCCCTCAAGTCCATACAGTTCGTGCCGTTCTCGGCGCCAAGGCGGCCCGCGCCACTGGCCGCCCCACATTTCGACGATGGCCGGCGACGCCTTGCGCCAAGCGAGAATTTGCGCACGGATCACCTCGTCGGGTTCCTCCGAACCGAACGCACGATAGGAATTGATCCAGCCGCCGAAGCCGCAAGCCAGCTCCGAAACCTTGCCGATCTTCTGGCGGTCGGGATGGTGCTCGCCGTGCGTCGCAAAATATTCCTGGTACGCTTCAACCGGCGTTCCGGTGATCTTGCTCGCGCCCAACAGATAGATCGGCTTGTTGGTCTGGAACGCTTCGATCCGCCATTGCTCGCCGGCCAGACAGGCGGCCACCACGGCCTGCAGGCTGCTATAGTCGGTCGAGACCAGCTGGTTGCCGGGTCCGGCGACGAATAGCCCCCGCACGCAGCCCTGTAGCGCCGTCATCGCGTCGCCAAAGAACCGCTCGACCATGTCCAGCGAGCCGGTCGACATGATTTCGAGAACGTGGTCGACCATGGCCGATTCCCACTTGGACTTGGCGACCGCCGGTTTCAGACCGCCGCACCACGGGCATTGCGGGCTATGCGCCGCGGGGCGCTCGCACGACGGGCACCACGACAGCTTGGGCCCCGCCTTCGGCAAGTTGAGCGGCTGGACCGTATTGCCCGTCGGGCGGCCGGGCCGCGTGCCGTGGTGTACCATCAGGTCGCGAATACGGTCGTCTTTGCATAGCTGGTTCAACAAGCCATACATTTTCTTCACGCTCGCCGAGCCGGTGCGTTCGCGCAGTTCCAGCACACGTCGCGCGATCGGCGGTAGGTCGTCCCGCGCAAGCAATGCGTCGAGCGCGTCCGCGTCGAGCGAAGACGTATGGACGCCGTACGCGGCCAGCCAGCCCTTCAACTTCTCCAGTTGCGTCACCTTGAACCCGGTGATCTGCTCGCATTCCTGGCCATACCGCTCGAGCACTTGGTCGAGGATATCGAGGCACGCCATCAGCCCCGGGCGGTCGACACCCAGCCCGCGATGGTTCATCGCCTGGGTGGCCTGCCATGCAGCCACTTCATGCGGCTCGAGCGCCGGCAAGCGTTCCATGGCCGCCATTTCGGTGCGGACGTCCTGGTCGCAGTAAGCGCACAGCTTTTCGAAATCCTCGGGGTCGTCCTCCGGGTAGATACGCCGCGCCGGCTGGTCGGGCCGCTTGACCTTGCCGGTCTTTTTGTCGACGAGACCAACGATCGGCTGTTGCGGCACGCAGAACTTTTTGATGAGCCGCTTGCCTTCGGTGTCCTTTTGCTGGTCGAGCCCCAGCACCTCGGCCAGTGCGCCTAGGGCGGCCGGACGCTGTGCGACGAGCGCGGTTGCCATCGAACAGCGCCATGCGGTTGCCGGAAACATCGGCCAGCCGTATTTGGGGACGCATACGTTCTCGACGATCAGCCGTTCGAACATCGCGTTATGCGCTTCGATCACGCCGCCGGCCGTAACGTGCGCGAACAGGTCGAGAGGCAACGGCTGGCCGGGGCGCCAACGGCGGATGCCACGCCCGTCGCACAGGTCGTACGATAGCGTCAGAACCTCGGTCGACGGGTGTTCGCTGTACGCAGGTGCGCCGACCGCCGCAATGCCCGGATCCTTGGCGCCAGGCGGCGCGACCCAACGACCCAACGGATATTTTTCGGTCGGTTCCTGCCAGACGAACCCCGCGGCACTGAACGTCTCGAAATCCATCGTCGGTATGGGCATTATTCGGCCGCCAGTGCGTCAGGCTCGGCCGGCTTGCACGTCGGGCATTTGTGCGTTCCGCCCAGGCACTGCCAGCCCATATTGTTCAAGCCGCGGTTGATGAACATGTCATCGGTCGGCGGGCTCGGCTCGTTGCAAACGTCGCAACGGATCCGCACGAACTGGTCGTTCTTGTCGCGTTCGATCATGGCATCACCGGTTCGAAATCGCCGCTATCTTCGGCATCGAAAAAGTCGATGTCCGATCCGTCGCGCAGCTTGGCCTTTTTGCGCCAGCCGTAATCGTTCTCAAGCGTAACGCCCGCTACGGTAAACCACGCCCGAAACAGGCCGTCCCAGTCGATCTCGTCAAACTGACGGATCCGATAGACGAGGATATCCACGTCCTTGCGCTCGCCATCACGATAAAGGGTGCCGCCAGTTAGAGCGACGTGCGCGCCGAACTGCGGCGAGACGCTTTCAAGCGTGCGGCAAAAGGCCACGGCACGTTCGAGCGTCCAGTTGGTATTACGGAACATTTTTGCAGACTCCCTTCAAAAAAGAGCGGGCGGCGGCTGGTCGACCAATCCGCCCGCGTGAGGCTGGGGGTATATCAGACCATCAGGCCGCCGGCGCGCAACTGGTCGTCGGTCCAGCCGCTCGCCTTGTACTGGTCGTATGTGTACTGCGCGGCGGCCGTCATCTGCGGACCGGCGGGCGGCGGCGGCGGGGTCGTGGCGGTCACGGGCGGCGTCGGTGCGGCACCGGCGGTCGTAGGGGCCCGATAGCCGTCATACGGGGCAGCAGTCGGCGAGGTCGGCGCGCCAGCTGCAGGCGCTGCGGGGGTGGCCGCAGGGGCAGCGTTTCCCGCCGGAGCCGCGCCGCCACGCGAACCGAGCGCTTCGTTGGCATCGACACCGCCGCTCTGGACGATCAGTTCGCCTTCCTGCTCGAAACCGATCGTGTCGAAATTCATGTACATGCCTGGCGATTCCGTCGACTTGTTGGATTCGCAGGAGCCGCCGACCGAAATGTAATCGCCGCACTTGACCGCCCGACCCATCTTGTCGAAGTCGAGCCAGCCGGTGTAGGGCGCGGCGCCCGGCCGCATCGGATCGACATGGTTCACGACCCAGGCCTGCACGCTTGGCGCATAGCCATTCTGGAACTTGATTACCCAGCATCCGGCCCAGCCGTCATAGCGGCTGTACGGCTTGCCCTGGTCGTCATAGCCGTCGCCGTCGATGATCTTGTTCGCGAACTTGGGGTTGTTGCAGTCGGCCGGCAACGCAAGGTCGAACTGCACGTTCGGCGGGCGCTGGCCGGTGAAAAACTGCGGCCAGGAAGTGCGCGCGTCCTGATCGATCAGCGCGCGCTGGCTGTCGTAATCCGGCACGCCCGGAATGACGAGACGCTTCGCCGGATCCTTCGGGATGGCCAGCGCGACATAGAACGGGCAGTCGGGCGACCCGTCCTTGCGGAACTTGAGCGCGCCCGTGCGCTGGTCCTTCCGCTGCGGCTGGGCCTTATGGACGTCGCCCTGCACCATGCGGCCGACAAATACAAATCGTGACATGTTCTGGTCTCCCTATCAGCGACGCCCGAGGATTTTCGAAACGTTCGCATCTTCGAAAGCCACCAGCTTTTTGGCCGGTGCGCCCTTGGTCGTGTACGGGGTAATGACGGAGCCGTCAACACCCTGTTTGGTGATCGCATTCGGTGTCGGCAGCGCCACACCGGGCAGCACGTCGACACCGAACATCTGCACGACGCTGACCGCCTCGGCGATCTTGGCCGTATCCCAGACCCAGCGCGGTTTGGTCCATTCGAGCCGGTGGAACGGCACGGTCTGGCCGGTGTCGATGGCCTGCATCGCCTTGGTTTCCAGCACCTTCAACCGCGAGTTCGCCCGGTCGAGAGCCTGACGCAGCACGCGCATTTCGACGCCGATCGACGCCGGGTTCATGCTCGTCCCTTGCTGGCCGTGGATCACGTCGACCGAGAAGCCCCCGGCGCGCAAATTGGCCATGCAGTCCCAGGCGGCTTTGCAGTCGCCGCAATAATCGCCGGTGATGCACGGGGCGTCCGGCGCGCTCGCCTTGGCCGCTGCTGCGCGCAACTCGTCGATATAGCCACCCAGCTCGGCACCCGAGACGAACCATTCGCGCAGCGTACCGCCGTCCCCTTCCCGCGAAAAGCTGCGCGGCTGGGCGATAGTCAACGTGAACGACCAATCGCGCCAATCGGCGATTTTGGCGGTTTCGATCAGCGCGGCCGCGTAGGCGATCAGCTGCCAACACCGGTAGGCGTCAACGTACCGATGGCCGTACTTGAAGTCCCAGATATGGGCCGTCTTCCGCGAGAACTGCACGAAATAATTGTCTGGCGTTCCGTCGCAATCGGGATGGATCATCGTATGCGCAAAAACCCGCTGTTCGGTCTGATAATAGTCGCCCGGCTGGCATCCCTTGATCGTGTCGTTGATGTCGGTGACGAGTTCGGCGATCGCGTCGCGCATCTCCTGATTGACGGGCACGCCGTTGTCGGCGATCGCGTCGGGCGGCGTGTCGAGTTTCAGGATCGTGCGGGCCAACAGCCAATGCGCGGCGGTCCCCTCGCGGCTTTCGTCCGTCTCGTCTTCCGGCGGCTGGCGTTCCTGCATTGCGACCGAGCCGGGGCAATACCGCCAGATATGGGCGCTCGACGGCGCTAGGCGCGCGTGGTGTTCGGTCTGGGCGGTCATTTCGGCGGCAACTTGAACGAGGCGTTCAGCTTGGAAACCTGCACGACAGGCAACATGCGGTTGTCCTCCGGTATCAAATGACCGATGACCGGCATGGCTTCGGGCCAATCCGCCGCCAATTTCTTGCCGGTGGCGAACTGGCCGAGCGTACCGAACGCTTCGTTGTACGCCGTCTCGACCATTTCCCCGAAATCCTTACGGCGCCGCGCGAACTCTTGGAATTGAGCTGTCGCGGGATCTTCGGGCCCGTAAGCAACGCATCCCTGCCATTTCTGGAGGTCATGGAGAACAGGAAGCTTCTCACATTCGGGAATCCACCGGCCGTAGTTGCCGTTGCCGATTTGCTGATCGCCGACGGTGATTTTCTGGCCACCCGCGTTCACTTTGAGATTAGTCGTCGTGTCGATCGCATCGCGGCTGAACTTACGGATTGCATCGATATGACCGCGCACAGCCTTCGGATAGTGATGCTCGTACGCGACGCGGAACAACCTCCGGCTTTCAGCGACCAGTGCGGCCGCTTCTTCCGTGAATCGGTGCATTACGAGTGCTTTGGCCATGGCTTCACGGACAGATACGTTAAGTCGTGACATCTTGGTCGTCTCCCTTGGTTACGCCCGGGGCGCATTGTGCTGTCGTTTGAGCGCGGCATGTCGAAACTGCGCGCGCCCCCGGTCGTCAATTACTGGCCGGCGGCCATCGCATAGAAGGTTTCCCAGTGTTCCGGGTGGTCCTTCATATCCGGGAACTTGGCGACGCCGAGCGACTGCGCGTGGCCGTTCAGTTCGAGATACGGGATCGCTGGGTTGCGGATCGCGCTGACCGCCTGGACGAACGCCGCGAACGTCGGGAACCTAACGCCACCGTCCGACGCACTTTCGGCAGGCGCCGGCGCCGCTGGTTCGGCCTCCGTGGGGGCACTCGCCGCGGCCGGGGCGTTTCCCGTATCAGCCGACGGCGGGGGCGGTGCGGCCGACGTAGCGGGAGGCGGCGGGGCACTCGGGGTCGGTGCAGTGTCGGAAGGCGTCGGCGCCGCCCCATCGCTCGGCGTGCCAGTGGTCTCGGGCTCCCTCGGCGCGGCCGCTCGCTCCTGCAGCTCGCCGTAGATCCGACCGTACGTCACTTCGTCGACGCCGCGCCGCTTGCGCCACGTGCCGTCGGCATTCTTCGCCTTGTTGCCCGAATGGATTCGTTCGTCCCAAGGGATGCCCTCGGCGTCCGTCTCGTTCGGGTCGCCCGCGTCATCCGGCAGATGGTCGGTTTTCTGGGTCGCCAGTGCGATTAGCGCCTCGGACGGCAATTCCGTCATCTTGCCAGCGATACGGTCGCCCAAAATGGCAGCGGCCTGTTCTTCCGTGATGTCGGCCGACTCGTCGACGTACACCGAAACCTGCGGCAGGATACTCGTTGCGCCAACGTTTACGTTCGGCAACCGGCCGCCGAGCGAAGCCAACAGCGCGATCAACGCCGTCAGTTCGCCCGCGCTGGCGGTTGAGGTGTCCAGTTCGATCTTCATTTTTAGGGGTCTCCCTTGTGTTGACGACGGTCGGTCTACGGGCTAATGACGGACGCGTCAATAGGGAGAATTTGACCAGCCATGTCGACCTGGGAAATCAAAAACGGTGTTTGGATGATCGGCGATTGCCTTGAGCGGATGCGCGAGATTCCGGACAAATCGGTCGATATGGTTCTATGCGATCTGCCGTATGGGACGACCCAAAATGCTTGGGATTCGGTAATCCCCTTTAAACCCCTTTGGAGCGCGTACCGAAGGATTTGTCGCGGATCAATCGTGCTCACGTCTGCCCAGCCGTTCACTAGCGCGCTGGTTATGTCAGCACCGGATATATTCAAATACCAATGGGTATGGGAAAAGACTAAAGCGTCAGGTTTTCTAAATGCGCGACGTCGGCCACTGACTGCGCACGAAGATGTTCTCGTATTCTGCATGAACCAAATGCATTACAATCCTCAGGGGTTAACCGAAACTTCGGTAAATAATGCTCGAAAAAACAAATCCGGAAACGGTAATTTTGGAAACGTCTCAAATAAGCCGTACATTCAAAAAGAAGGTAATTTCCCCCGGTCAGTGATTCGTTTTCAACACGAAACGAAACCGACACACCCGACCGCCAAACCCGTCGCTCTGTTCGAATACCTGATCAAAACATACACGAACGAAGGCGAAACCGTACTGGACAACACGGCTGGCAGCGGAACGACTGCGGTCGCTGCCGAGAATACCTGCCGTAAATGGATCTGCATCGAACGAGACCTAGATTACAGTCTCGCCGCTCTCGACCGGATCGCATCGCTATGATTCTCCGTCCCTACCAAGCCGAACTCGTCGGCCAGGTCGAACTGCAATGGGCGATCGATCATCGAGTCGTTCTCGCTCAACTCGTTACAGGTGGGGGAAAAACCCCCATTTTGTCGCAGGTTATCTTGGACCATAACGGCTTCGTCGCCGCGATCGCGCATCGGGACAAGCTGGTCGAGCAAATGTCGTTGATGCTGGGCCGTGCCGGCGTACGGCACGACCTGATCGCATCCGAGAAGACCAAGCGCCTCATTGCCAAAAAGCACGTCAAGAAACTGGGCCAATGCTGGTACGTGCCGGGCGCCCGGTGCCGCGTGGTGTCGATCGATACCCTCAAGAACGCCAAGGACATCGACGCGTGGTCCGCCCAGGTGACGCTCTGGATCGTCGACGAGGGACACCACGTCCTGCGCGCGAACAAGTGGGGCAAGGGCGTCGAGCGCTTCACGCATCCGCAATGCCGCGGCCTGTTGCTGACCGCCACGCCCGGCCGCCCGGACGGCAAGGGCCTCGGGCGCCATAAGCACGGATGCAACGGCGGGCCGTGCGAAGGGTGCAATGACGGGTTCGCCGACGTGATGGTTCTCGGGCCGCATATGCGTTGGCTTATCGACGAAGGGTTCCTCTGCGATTACGATGTCGTGTGCCCGCCGTCGGACCTGAGAGCGATGGAAGCGCCCAAGGGCGCCGACGGCGAGTACACCCAGGCGCAACGTCTGGCCGCCGAGCGTGCCAGCCATATCGTCGGCGACATTCCGGCCCATTATCTGCGGTACGCCGCAGGCCTGTCGGGCATTACCTTTTGCGGCACGATCGAAACCGCCGGCGAGACCGTGCGCGAATACCGGGCGCGCGGCGTATCGGCTGAACTGATCACCGGCGACACGGACCCGACCGTTCGTGACGACATTTTCGAGCGGGCCGAGCGGGGCGAGCTGCAACAGATCGTCGCGGTCGACGTGATCAGCGAGGGCGTGGATATTCCCGCACTGCAGGTCGGTTCGTTCGCCCGGCTGACCGGTTCCATTATCACGTGGCTGCAGCAGCTGGGCCGCTTGCTTCGGCCGATGATGACCGAGGCGTACAAGGCCGCCCGCACCCGGGAGGAACGACTCGCGGCGATCGCGGCCAGCCCGAAGCCGCGTGCCTTGCTGATCGATCATATCGGCGGGTTCGTGAACCCCCAGCTGGGCCCGCCCGCCAAGTTCCGCGACTGGTCGCTCGAGCCGCGTGCCAAGCGCAACACCAGCACCGACGATCAACCGGAGAATACGGTTTGCACCAACCCGAAGCCACTCGAAAGCACCGGCCAGCTATGCCTGAAATGCTACCCTCGGATCCACCGGGCTTGCCCGTATTGCGGCTACGACCCGAAGCCGAAGGACGGCGACCGGTCGGGACGGACCGCGCCCGAACATGTGGACGGCGACCTTGAGCTGATGGACCCGGCCGCGCTCGCTGCGCTGGAGGGGCGCGTTCTCGATGTGTCGATAAGCCGCGAACAGTTCGAGGCGGAAGCGCTCGCCCGGCGCGTGCCGACGATCGGTCTGCCCCGCCTCTGGGACGCGCGGTACAAGTCAAACAATTGGCAGATCGCCCTGCGCGAATCGATGGACGTATGGGCCGGCCGGCTGCACGCCCAGGGGCTTGCCGACCACCAGATACAGCGAGCGTTCTTCGTCACTTTCGGAACGGACGTGCTGACCGCCATGTCGCTCGACTGGTGCGAGGCGCAGGCGTTGAAGGAACGTGTTGACGAAGCGGTCAATAGGACATATGGCGTTGCTCTTGGATAGGAAGGAACCGACCCATGCCTAACGACCTTCTCGGCCGGGCCGTCACCGAAGCGCGCAACGACCTTGCGACAATCGATGCGGCCCGTGCGTCTGAACTGGACGCCGCCAAGCGCGAAATTTACGCGCGGTATTCCGATCGTCGATCCCGCGCAGTCGCGCAATTGCGCGCCGCGGAACAAGCCGTCGAAGTGGCCCGGGAAGCCGAGAGCCGCCAGCACCCATGGTTCGGCAAGCGCGTCTATCGGACCTTCACGATCGGGGAGGCGGATTTCGGCGTCGTGCAGGTGCGCGCGGTCGACACGGTCTTTCCGCGCAACCAGACCGCGCTGCCTCGCATGGGTGACCTGTTCATTCGGCTAATCAAGGCCAACGGCGAGCTGGGCCAAAAGTTCGTGCAGTGGGACGGCCGTCAAGACGGCAAATGGCATCTGGATACGAAGGGAGACACCGATGCGAACGGATGATGGTCGCCACGACCGCATGGCGGCAATGTACCGCCGGGGCGTATCGATGCCCGACATTGCCGCGCAGTTCGGCGTCAACCCGCCGGCAGTTCGAACCGCGCTCGTTCGGATGGGCGTCCATACGCCGACGCCACGTACGCACCGCGACACGCTCAAGGCGTCGCTTGCCGAGCACATGGCCAACGGCGGCACGCTCGAGACCTGGGCCCCGCCGGGCGCGCCGAACCTGTCGGGCGTGCGGAAACTATGGGCCGCGATCTGCGCGGACGTCGGGGAGACGGTCGGTTGAGCGAGAGCGGCAACCAAGACCGGATCCGCGCGCACTATACGGGCACGCTCGGCGCGCGGCTTTTCCGGAACAACGTCGGCGTGTTGCTCGACAAGACCGGCCGCCCGGTGCGCTACGGCCTGGGCAACGACTCCAAGGCGATGAACGAGACCATCAAATCCGGCGACCTGATCGGCTGGACGCCGAGACTGGTGACGCCCGATATGGTCGGGTCGGTCGTCGCTGAGTTCCTGTCGGTCGAGGTGAAGGCGGACGGATGGAAGTTCCCGCGGCCCGGCCCGACGCACGATGCGAAGGGCCGTCTGACCGCCTACGGTCACGCCATGGCCCAATTGCGCTGGGCGCAGATGGTGCGGGCCGAAGGTGGGTCGGCCGGCTTTATGATCGATCCGAACCGGGGGTTTGAGCCATGCTGAAGGATGCTTGGTTGAGCGCCTGCGGCGTGTGGCGATGGTCGTTAACTCGTCGTTGGTCTGATGCGCCGATGTTGGTTGTGTGCATGCTCAACCCATCGACGGCCAACCATTTGATAGACGATCCGACAATCAAAGAATTAACCAAGCGTGCAAAGACGTGGGGTTACGGCGGAATTTGGGTGATAAACCTTAACGCTTTTCGTTCTCCCCACCCGTCTGTCCTTATGCAGCAAGACGAATGTACGCGCGAAGGGCCGCTTAACTATCAAGCGTGGGACGACGCGCTACGTTATGCCAAAGCATCAACAAGCCGTCCCAAGGTGTTAGCTGCGTGGGGTAATGGCGGGTCGCCTGGGCGATTTGAGTTTTGGTGCGATCTACACGAAATCGACCTGTACTGTCTGGGCACGACCCAAAGCGGGGCGCCAAAGCACCCGTTGGCGCGTGGGGTTCACCGCATTCCGGCCGACCAGCC
>Ga0157371_10000430_pt1 | contig 51579 bp, 55 predicted proteins | sample C45metaG_FD_113462 | JGI IMG/M metagenome (GOLD analysis project Ga0157371, IMG submission 113462) | Corn rhizosphere microbial communities from Kellogg Biological Station, Michigan, USA - C4-5 metaG | ecosystem: Host-associated > Plants > Roots > Rhizosphere > Soil | place: USA: Michigan... | reverse complement strand
TCACTTAGCTTTGAAATTATTTCTTTATTGGGTCTAGCTAAAAAGTAACTCGGTTTGTATGGCTTCTTATAATAATCAATATTTCCTAACATTCATTTCCTCCATAACAAAAAGGACAGCTAAAACTAAGCCGTCCAATTGTTTTTTTATTTTAGTATCCGGTTTTATCTGTTTTCTTCAATACTGATAAGATATCATTAGCTAGTAATTTAGCTTCCTGTTCAGTTCCATTCACCTTGTCTATGCGGATATTGTTATAAATAGGTGCAGATTGTGGAGCCGTTTGAGTCTTATTATTCGACATTACAGAAGAAACCTGTAATAGATTATTCTTTAAATTACTCATCACATTGTCAGCAATATTTCTGAAGAAGTCTTGTGGCCTATCAATAACAACTTCACCTTTCTTCAAGATTGCTGGAACTTCAAAATCTTTAAGACTATTCCACCACCCCTTTGTACTAGTTCCCTCAACTCCAACCTCTCCACCAGTATGATACTTAGTGAGTTTCTTTAGATGTTCATACGAACCATCTTCAAAACCATATTGCTTACGATAGGCTTCATTTGTGGCGTTCAGGGTCTTAAACTGAGACTGTTTGTTTTTATAATCAGACGAATCCTTCACGAGCGTCTTCATATCAATAAGCAACTGTTCTGCCTTTTGCTTATTGGAGAGGTATTCATCCCAAGCAGCATTCCGATTGTTCTTTGATTCTACGGGTGTTGTATTTTTAGGTTCTTCAACATCAGGAGCGCCAGAAGAATTTCCTGAACCATCAGAAATTGGAAAGTTGTTCGCATAATCCTTATCAAGTTTAATAGAATACTTTAAGTTCTCTGCAATCTTGGCTCCATAAGTACCCGATTTCGATTCTAACTCTTTAAAGAATGCATCATAAGCAGCCTGAACGATATTTAATTCATTCTGAATTTTTACTGTATCTCCACTCATGAGATTTTGCTTCATATTGTAGAAATACTGTTCGTCATTCAAAATACCTTCGTAGTATTCATCATTCTTTTTCTTTGCTTCTTCGATACCTTTGAGAACCAGTTTATTTTTATCATCTTCAAGCTTCTTCTCTTTATCAACAGCATTCTTGCGATCCTCTAACTGATCAGATAGGCCATCCTTACGAATAGTAATTTCTCTGTCACGTTGCAGTTTTGTGATTTCTTCTGCTTTGGAATCAATCTCTTTTTGTAAATCAGCACGTTGCGATTTTGCCTCAAGAGAATCATCTAATAGCTTACTACTAAACTTAGCATCAAGTTCTGCCTTTTCTTTTTGTAGTGTAGCTAATTGTTTCTTATAATCATCTTCAGAAACTTCTCGATCTAAACTTTTAGATTGAGCATTAATTACAGCTTCAAAAGCAGACATTTCTTCATCAAGGTTTTCCATTCTTGCTTCGTGTCTAACGTCTTCGGCTTCTTTTTCTTTGTCATATGCTGCATTCTGAAGTTTCTGTTGCTCTTGCAACATCTTTTTATATTTTTCAATAATCTTATCAGCATAATCTTCTTTCAAGGATTTAAGAGAATCGGAATACTTATTCATGCTAAGAGTTAATTCCTTGACTTGCTTGCTATATCCCTCTCTGTCCGTAGCAGAAAGCTCTTGATTTTGGGATTGCTTATCATAGTATGCAATCAGATTTTTTGTTGCCTTAACTTGATCATTAATAATTCGAATCTGATTTTTCGTCTCTTCGTTGTACTCTTTTGTTCCCTCTTTTAATCCTTTAATCTTAGCTTCTGACAAATCATACTGATAATTCAGATCTTCTAACACATCTTTAAGAGGTGTTGCCTTAGATTCAATTAATGCCTTATTTAAGCCTTTGATATCAGACGTATAATCGGTTAGATTCAACTCATCTAAGATAGTCTTGAAATTCTTTTTACTGACAGCATCAATATTCTGACTGTTGATTAATCTGTCAAGGGTCTTTTTCAAGGACTCGTTTTCAGTCTGTTGTTTCTTTGTCAATTCAATCTGAGTATTAAGTTCTTTATTGTATTCAGGAGAACCCTCAACAGAATTAGACATTCTGTTCTTCGATTGCTCAATGAAATTACCTAAATCAGAAATACGCTGTTTCGATGCATTGATTTCACTGTCAAAGTTCTCGATGAATTTCTGATTCTTCTCTGTTTGGATATCTGAAACATCCGTCTCCAGTTGTCTGCGAATATCATTATATTCATCCGAATTAACTTTCAATTCCTTCATTGTTGACTGTAGATTCGAGCGTTCTTGTTTCTTCAATGTTTGAATTTGAGTGTCGATGTTAACTTGCTTGACATTTTCTTGTCGCCACTCTAAAGAATCGGGATCAAGCGTTTCCTGAACCTTTTTGGATGCTTCAATTTGTAATTGAGCTGCCGCAACTAAGCGTTCGTATTTATATTTAATAGATGCAAGAATTTTAAGATCATTCTCATATTTTTTATCTAGTAGTGCTTTGTTTTCTGCAACCTTTTCTTCTACTGCATCAGCCATATCTTTGTCAGTTGGAGCGTCCGTCTTAGTGGTTGTTCCACCAACCTTAGATGTTGACACACCACCAGTTGTTGACGGTGTAGTTGATAATTTAGGAATATTGCTTTCAATTGATTTACCGGAAAAACTACCATATGCCTTTAATACTTTAGGAGCATAAGCTTTTGTTTCCTTAAAGGGAATATTGTTGATCTTTCCATTTTTAATCCACTTGTCTACATTTCCTTCCCCAGCGTTATAAGCATACAACGCAAGTTCAATATCGCCATTGTATTTCTTAACAAGTCGAGCAAAATGTTTGGTTCCCCCAGCAATATTTTGTTCAGGATCATAACTATTTTTAACACCTAAACCCTTTGCTGTTCCCGGCATCAATTGCATTAATCCTGCCGCGCCAGCACTAGAAGTAGAATCGGTGTTAAAACTACTTTCTGTTTTGATAATGGCAGCTATAAGGTTGGGGTCAAGATTGTGAATACCAGCATATTTATTGATTAATTCAGAGTATTGCGTATTTGTTGAAGTAGTCCCTGTTCCTGAACTAGAAGATGGAGTGGAAGTGGATTCATCACCATTAGTTGTTTTAACTGTGGTTGTAACTTTAGTTGAAACCAATCTCTCAGGATGCTCAATGCCTTCTTTATTCAGATTAATCTGTTCCTGAAGCAAACGATTCTCTTCTTTAAGGGAATCACGGTACTTCTGTTCTCCCTCACTCATTCTAGAACGACTACTGATTAAATCTTCTTGTGCTTTCTTAACAGCTTCAAGCTTTTTCTGAAGCTCTGTAAGAATTTCAACAGAATCAGAATAAGAATCTGAAAGCTTATCGTTATCTTTTTTAGATTCATTAGCAACTTCATTTAAATCCTCGGCAGCAGCCTTTGTAATTCCGTACTTTGCAGAAGCTTCTTCAAGCCATTTTGTAACTTTTTGGATAGCTTGAAATTCTCTTATAAGAATTTTTTCAGCTTCAAGATCGCCATTGGAGACCTTCAACTCAAGCAACTTGAGATTTGCCCGATACTGGTCTTTCATAGCTTCTAGTCTTAATCCTGTATTAGTCAGCAGGTCTTGAGTAATTTCATTCTCAGCCTTTGGAATCGCTTTTGCTTCTTCTTTTTTTGCTGCAATAAAATCAAGAAGAGATTCCTTACTGCTATTAACATACCCTTTAAAGTCATCATAACGTGAATTCATTTTACTAATTGTGTCAATAGACAAACGTCCATTTTCTTGCATTTCGCTTTGAGCAGTATTTAATGTTTTGATTTCATCTTTCGTAGCTTCAATTGATTTGGCAAATTCTTCGACATTTTGAGCATTGAATTCATTGTTGAGATTTGTTAAAGCTTCAGATAAAGACAATACCTTCTTTTCTGTGTCTTCTGATTCGTCTCCCATGTTGCCCAAACCGTCTGACATTTCGTCTCCGGCAGTACCAAATTGTAATTTCATGAAAACATCACGAAGTGTTTTAAGTTGTTCCCCAACACCACTGATACTCTTTGGTAGTTTCTTTTCAAATACCTTATTTACATCATCAATACTTTTAACATTGGAAGTGTTTAGTAAAGTAAAAAATTCTTGAAGTTGTTTTGTATCAAGCTTAAGCCCATTCTCCGCATCTAACTGAGCTAGTGCATCAAATATTGCTCTTGTCGTTGGTTCAATCTCTTCACCAGACTTCTCCATATCATCAACGAAGTTTCTAAATTCACCCTTAATACCCTCAGATGCTTTGTTAACGTTTTTCTTATAATCGTCTGTAGAAGAAGACATTTTCTTATTTGCTTCATTGACTGCATCTGCCAAAAGTTCACCAAGCGAATTGATTGCCTTAACATCTGTTGATTTACTTGGATCAAGATTTAACTGCCAAGGAAGATCCTCGCCCCAATAACCGTCCTTATTCGTTATAACTTTTTTATTATCTCTGCTTTTTATAAACTCATCATACTTTTCCTGAGCATCTTGCGAAGCTTTTACCGCTGCATCCATATCTTTCTTCTGTTTCTCAATATCAGAACGAACAGAAGTCTCTTCACTTCTAAATTCTAGAGATGCACTTTCTCTCTTGAGTCTAATTTCCTCTTCTAATAGATTAATTTTAGTCTCAATTAAACCCTGATTCTCTTTATAACCTTCTCCTTCTGCACCAAGAGAGTTTAGGGATAGTTCGTACTTGCTTTGCAATTCGCTTTCAATTCTGGAAAGTTTGATCTTTTCTTCTGCCGTTAATGTTACTTTTTTTGCCAACGCCTCATATTCAGTTGACAATTCCTTCAGTCTATCGGCAACAGCAATCTGGTCACTGAGTGTGGTCAATGCTTCTGTGGTGTCCTGAATTTCCTCTTTGGCTCCACTGAATTTATTAATTGCCCATTCAGCAGCAAAACCAATAGCAGTCAATACAAGTCCTACACCAGTTGCTGCAAGAAGCCCTCTTAATCCTGCCTTAAGTCCAGCAACGGATATTGTGAGTCCTTTAATACCAGCGCTAGCAAGTGAAGTAATTGCAGGAAGACCAGCGATAGCGCGACTAGCATTGATAACACTGATAACTATACTTGTAGACGCTGCTTTAAATGCTGCACTCATACCATACGCTGCGAACCCAACGCTACCTAGTACAACAGGTAATAATCCAACTTTATCAACAATCCAAGTAAACGCATTAGCCAATCCTGTACCAACTTTAATTAATCCTACAAGTGAATCTGTAATCACAGCTTTGCCCATTGTTAAAGCCAGTTCTTGCCAAGATGCTTTCATAATATTGGTTCTAGCTTCAAGAGATTGCATATATTTAGAATTTTCACTTACGGCAGATCCTTGACTATGTAATGCCTCTTCTGTTGCTTCAAGTCCTGTGTTCCAGTTGCCCATTAAACTTAGGAACCGATTTAACTGGTAACGGCCCGCAACAGTCACACCAATATTTTGCTGCTGTTCATTGCTTAAGGATGACCATTTAGATTGTAAATCTGTCAAAATATCTTGTACTGGTTTAACATCACCAGACAATCCACGAATAGATACGCCTACACTTTTTAGAACTCCTTCAGCTTCGCTCATTGTTGTAATTCTGCTGAAAATGGTGCGGAGAGAATTTCCCACAACTGAACCCGATTCTCTTGTGGCGCTCATAATTGCTGTTTCGTAACCAAGCAATGTATCCATTTCAACACCGAATTGTTTAGCTGTAGCTCCAGCCTTTTGCATGCCAATTGCCAATTGTTGAGTTGTAACACTATAATTGTTGTCAATCTGATTTAATTTATCGACGATTGTTATACTTCTATCTGCCTCAATATTGAAACTGATCATTGCACTGGTTATGGCATTAACTGCTTCAGTTGGTGTTAATTCAGAAATGTTCTGAGCTAATACGGCAACCTTGGTCAAATCCATAGTTTGACTTTCATTGTTGCCCATTCTAGCAAACTCAATCATTGACTCTCCAACATCAGTCATTGAACGACCAAGTTTTTTTGCTAAATCCGATTGCCTAGCAAGCATTCCTTCAAAGTCTGTAAAGCTATCCATTACACGCTTCAATTGCGTCATTTGTTCATCAACTTTGTAGATTAGCGATACTGCTTCCTTTAACCCTCTAAATGGAGCATAGAACAAGGACATACCGCCAACCCACATTGTAATCTTGCCGAGTGTTTTGGATATTGTATTCCCGAATGCATTTAAGCCAGATGAGCTATTTTTTGCTTCAGAAGAAATTCTTCTTAAATTTACATCCATCTGTTTTAATTCTTGACTCAACTTAGGAGTTGCAGTGGTTAATGCCTTAACATCAGACAACCATTTCTCTAACGCCGTCCTACTCGTTGTTGGCATAGACATATTTTTGAGATTATCAAACTTTATCTGTGCTACTTGTTGGTATAGTTTAAGTTGATGAGCTAATGCTTCTTTTTTCTTATTCTGTAGAGCCAAATCCTTTGCTTCTCGATCATAGTTTTCGGTTCTCTTACCACCAGTGACATTCCCATCACTATTTTTATTTACAGTTGTGTTAAAGTTTTTCGTACCATAAACTTCAGAAGAAGCAACTCTTCTTAATTCTGAGTTGAGCTGTATAGTTGCCTTTAATTTTTTTCCATAGCCATCAAGAACAGACTGGTCAATTCTAATAGCGGCAGTATGATTTTTAATCCCCTGAGTTTTTTTATTAATAATCTCTTGGGTCTTGGTAATTACTTCGCCACTCTTTAGTTGTTGCTGAGTCCACTTGTTAATTACTCCAGTTTCATTTGTAACAATCTTTTCATGCTGTGAGATTACTCTATTATTTTCTTTAAGTGCTTCCTTTACTTTCCCAAACCCATTCACTACAGACTTCAATCCATTTAGCACTTTACTATCTATGTTTACTTTAACGTTTGCTTTAATATCTTTAATTTGAGGTTGTAGAATCTTTGAAATCTGACTATTAACCTCACGAATACTTTTCTTAGTATCCAAGGAAGCACTAATCAATATTTTTAAATTTTGTGACAAATATATTCACCGCTTTCTTGTTTTGTAAAAAAAATAGCAGACTGCAAGAGTCCGCTATAGTGGGTATTATTAAATTTTGGACTTATAGAAAAATCGAATAAGATTCAAAATCAACAAAGTTAGAAAGTTCATTTTTTAATGACTTACCTTTGCTTGATGTTATTTTGTCCAGTGTATTTATGTATTTGCTATGTAAGGTATTAAAATCTTCTAGATAATACATGTCTCCGTCTTCAAAGCAATCAATAATATTTTTATCTATGTTCATTTCAGCAGATAAATCATCGACACTCACACCTAGATGCGAACGAACGAATCCCAGAAACTGTCCCTCTTCAAAGAGACATCTTTCATTTTCAAAAATATTCATTGATCCACCTCTATGTATTATTCTGTGGCTTGATTCTGGTTCTGTGCTTTCAGCTTTTCAACTTCTTCAATAATCTTGTTATTAGCCTTATCAAGTTCTGTTGTGAATTCAGCAAACAATTTATCTCTTTCTTCCTTACCAAGAGCTTCAATGATAGCTTCTGTATAATCATATTTTCCCAATTCGCTCATGACTTTTACATAATCTTCATAAGTTGTTGCATCTATTTCAAGACTGGTAAAATGTTTAATAATCAAAGCAATTTGGATTCCAATTAGATTGATTGCTGACAGATATTCATCCGATGCTTGTTCGTACAGACTGTTGTCAAATTCTCCATCCACATTAGAATTATTCGTAATTTCAAGCAATTTATCAAAAATCACCTTAATGAACTCCGCTTTAGCCAATTCTTTTGTATCTGGATCAAACTTTGTATTCACATCCAAGTGATTCTTACTGTCTAGTTGGATACGCTTTGTTTCACGGTATTTAGCATTTTCCTTTTTAATTGCTCCAAGTGTTAGTGTTTTGCTCATTTTTTATAATCTCCCTTTAATTCATTATTTTTTATTCATCAAATCGAGGCTTCTTAACAAACCAGATAATTTCCGACCATCAAAAAGAAGCCACCATCTCATGGCAACTTCAAGGCTAATCAAATTGCGACTGCATTAAGTCACATTTCTATTTTTTAAATTCCATATTTGCTGAACTACGCATGTTTTGTGTTTATTTTTGAACATCTAATCCTTGCTTCTTCAATCCATTCATCAAAGCATGTTCAACACTACCGTCATTCATCAGCTTATCCCTAGTGACTTCAGTAAACTGTCTACCTTTATGAGTATAGGGAAAAGACCATTCTTCATTGTATCCAACGCCAGTTTCAACAATGACCCCGACATTTTTGTTACCGTCCATTCGACGACTTTCTATTGAAACGGTGTTATCATCAATCATCTCAACTTTGATATTGGCGTCATCAATTAAACCACCTTTTTCGCGTTGACGTTCATACATAACTGGATCGTATTTATCGTAAACTTCTGTCTGGATGTTCTCTTTAAGTTTTTTTCTAGCAACACCATTGCCCACATCATTTTTGAGTGATTGCGCAATCTGTTTGTTTAGATGTTTTTCCAAATCCTTTAGGCTTTTAAACTCCACCAAACATTACCCTCACTTGATACATTTATATATCGGACTATCAATAAAAAACTTCCGATATATAAATGTATATATTTTTATGTATTAAACCAATTCGTCTTCATAAATGGTTTCTTCAACCATTACTTCTTCACCATCAACTTTCACACCAAAAATATCGAATACCATTGTGAGTGTTGCCGCGTCTCCTGTGGCATTGTGTGTAACAGTGTAGTTAGGTTGCATGCTTGCTTTAAAGTACTTCTTTTGAACAGCAACAAGATTTGTAGTACCACCATTACTTCCAACTTCATCGGCATAGAATGTATCGCCAATCAAAGTAACATATCCAGGGAATCCCTTTGTGGTATATGTAACAGTGTGTGCACTTGTTGCTTCAAACTGATAATATACTTCCACTTCATCACCGATAGCTACAGTTGATGTGGCCGCAAGTGTAATAAGATTATCTGTTACAGTCTGTACTTCTTGTGGTTTTCCAATAGCGATACCATTTTTATATGGAAGTACCGAAACAAACGCAACTCCTAGTGGCTTTCGTTTGAGTGAAATTGTTTTTCCTGTGGAAACCTTCACGACTTCCGTTTTATAAATATTCTTAGCACCGCTTGTGATAGGATTACCAGCAAGAATAGCCAAGTGCTGGAGTGTAAAGATTTGAGTTTCGACAGTCAATACTCTAGTCTTAGCTCCATCGAACTTAATTCGCCGTGTACCACCGGAACCTCCCGTTGCAAAAGTTCTATCACCAGCCGATTCATCGGACGCAGTGTTGGCATAATCAAAGTACATCAGTGGTGTAGCAGTAATATAATCAAGTACCTGCAAATTCATAATTTCTCGTGAACCATAACGACCCAAATCTAACATTAATAAATTCCTCCTATTATGTATAACCATTTTATAATTTTGTTTTCTTGATCCATTCAGGCATCTGGCCTTTTTCTCCAAGATGCCCATTAGCCCATACAGGAAGAATCCTGTTAAAACTATCTTTAAGGCTCATTCGTTCCAAGTGTTCATAGACTTGATAAATCGTCAATTCCTTGACATTGAAAACATTTATTCCGTTACCTTCAGCTACGCACAAGATAGATAAAACATCCTTCAAATCTAAATTATCATCAGAATTTTTATTTATCTTTTTCAACATTGCATTTCTTTTCTCAAGTAATTCTTTTGCTTTTGAGCTTGAAAATTTCGTTTCCTTTTTCTTCTCGCTATCTGACCCATTCAACATTTTAATAACTGAGCTTAACTCCATATGATTATCTTTATTGCAGAGAGGTTGATTGTCTACAATAAAGCAGAAGGTATGAGTATCAAAATTAACTGGCTTATTAATGAAAAATGATAGAGAATCACAAATATATTGAACTATGGTTGGATGAGACACCAAGACATCAAAATCATCTTCATTTTTCATGGTTTCATATTTATCTTTATCAAAATTGAATAGATCCAGTAAGATTCTTTCTTTATCGAAAGAGGCCAGTATTAAATGTGAGTAATATACACTCTCACCAATACTTGAAATCTCTCTAATAGTAGGAGAGCAAAAGTCTATATTGTTCCACTCACAAGAGTTGCCCAAGAATGCATCAAGTCTACTTATTGGAGTCATTAGTTGAAATCCACTGGTTGATAAGACAACACATATCCCTGAAACTTCTCATTAACAACGTATTCGTTTAGTCCAGCAAATTCTAATTTCCCAATTCCCAGACCTCTCTTGTTATTCATCAACTCTTCAATCTTTGTCAGAATAAAATCTATGCGAGAATAACCATAATCTGTCTTAAACAAATCACGATGAGTAAACATGTAAATAGCTATCAAACCACTCTTATAGCTACTATTAACAAGCCTGTAGTTAGTCATGGATAAAGTTATGTATGTCTTTGCATCTTCAATAATGTTAGGAATAAACCTGTGAGGGAATATATTTTTATGAATCAAATCAGAAGTATCTTCGATATTCTCCTGCTCAAGAAAGCCTTGGTCGGTATAGAATATTGCCTTACATAGTTCCTGATCCTCTAACACCCTATTCATAATAGTATTTTTATAATCAGTAATTTCAGATAAAAACGTCATTTAATCAACTCCACTAATACAGCGGTTTAATTCTGATTCTTTTGTTTGTTGTCGCTAATCCATTTGCATTAGATAGATGCAATCTAACATATCCCAATGTCTGAGCCACCGTAACCGAGCAACTATTATTCACACTGTCTTGTGCTCCAATGGTTGCAAGATTTGTAATAGAGACTCCATCATCATCAGTTAATGAAAACTTACTTTCATCTGGATACTCGACACCATTGCGATAGAATTTAGCAGTATAAGTCTGCGTTCTACCTTTTTTAATGTCGTCTACTCCAATGATTTCACAGGTATAAGAGTATGCAGTAGACTCGGTAACACTAATTTCAATTTGTGTAGACACATTTTTATATGTGGCTGTAACAAATACCGACCCTGTTGCAATGGGCTTTAGGAATCCAGTAGAATCAATACTTACCACATTTGTATCACTTAATGTGTATTCTATAACGGGGGATGTTACGGGGATGTTTCTGTTCGTTACATTGACATTTAGTTGCAGCGTCTGCTCTTTATTAATAGTCGCGAAAGAACCATTGGTAATATTAATTTTATAATCTGCAATATGATCATAATAATCTGCAATTTCAAGTTCTAGATTGTCTTTAGCCGCAATTATCAAATCTTCTTGTACTGTAACAATAGAGATTCCTTTGATTGAGATATTATCAAGTGCGGTTATTTTCCACGCTCTGGCATCAAAAATGAAGCGATCATCTTTTCTAAAACTAGTTGTATCTTCATCAAAACTAACCAGTAACGTTCTTCTTTCACTACCAAAAGAAATAATATTCCCGCTATCTATTCCGAAGTTAGTTGCTGGGTCGCTCTTGAAAGTGAAATAACGTTTATTTATTTCCCCTTCATCATCAACCCATTTTAGTTGACCACAACAAAGGCGAAGAATACCTCTATAATATGTATTAGCCATATTATCAGTGAGAATATTCATCCACTTATCTTGTTGCCAATCAACTACATCACCATTCTTAATCTGATAATCAATCGTTACAATAATCTTTTGATCCTTGGTGTCACTATCATCAACTACTTGAGACTCAACCAAAGTATCATTATTATTGATAAGAACCTCATAATAAGATGGAGAGTCTCCGAAGGCAGAAGAGACAAATTGCTTAAAGTCCTTCTCTCTCTCACCTTTAACACTTTTACCAAGTGCGTTATTGTATATAATATATTTATCTAAATAACTCATCGTAGTTTTCTCAAATCACTATTAAGATATGTATAATCAATCATTAACTTATTCATTTCGCTCTGTTTGTCTTTCTTAATGTCAGACAATTGCTTTAAATGTGCAGCTTGAGAAGTCATGGAAAAATCCTTTGTACTCATTGTCTGTTCAAGATTTTTGAGTGAAATAATTTTAGGAGATAGGTATTCAACAACCATCAAGTTGCCAAGAATGAGAATATCTTGATCTGTCAATTCTTCAACGAAGCTTGTCTCTGAACGCTTTTTCAAATCAATCATGCATTTAGGAAATCGAGCAATACTATTTAATAGATATCTATACTTAAGCAAGTTATCTGCATCAGTATTGATGAATTTCGCATCATTAATTTGACTCAAGAATACATCATATACCTCTTCAAAGTTAGTAGCCAAAACAAACCCTCCTTACGAATTCGGGTCTAATTTCTGACCAAGACTTTTCTCGATTGCTCTAATGACAAAATGATCTCTAAGTTTCCCATTGATATATTTGTCTCTAGCCAAATCAAATGCAGAAATTTTTGAATAATCACTATCTAATCCAGTTAGGACTTCTTCAATTTTTTCTGGATCTTCTTCAAACAGTCGCTCGAAATCGTCTTTGGTCAATGTATTCTTTACATATTTAGATAGATTTAAGAATTGAATTACTTCTTCGTTATCAACCTTGATCCAACCTTTTTCGATATACTTGGGTTTTTGAGAAAGCATAGTTCTTAGTTGCCCAATTGTCATAGTGTCACTAACTCCATGACTTTTAAAAAGCCAAGTTTCGCCCGAACGAGGGCATTTATAAGTAAGCACACCATCAAAATTACTTACTACATAAACAAGAGTGCTTTCTTCTAGTTTGGTCTTATTGGTTCGTGGCGCCATTTCAATATCATTCCTTTCATTTGGATGTAGTGAGGAAAGATAACCCCTTCCTCACTACTTAAAATTATTCTAGAATATATACACCGTATTTTGCTGTTTTCTCAACACCAATACCAAATTTCTTACGAACACTGTATTCTTTAGTGTCGTCAGCATTAGTTTTACCTTCACCGTCTTCAATCAATGCTTCGCCCTCCATGACAAACTTCACAATCTTTTCATCACCATTTGGCAAGACAAGCAAGAAATCCTCATCAATTGCGAAGTCAGTTGAACCAATTTTATGAGCTTGAGGAATAATGCCAAATGTGATTCCATCGATGGTTTTAAAGTAACCATCTTGATTGCGTTCATCCTTCATTTTATCTGAGATGAATTCAGGAACCGCTTTGCGAACGGCTTTTCGCGTACCAATTACCATTGGCTTCAATCCACTAACCGACTCAACATGTGAAACAAGGGTGTCGAACTGATCGATATCCCACGCACCACCATATCTATATGGAGCAGATAGAGCGTTATACGCTGCTTTAATCGCAGTGAAGATCTTTTCAGTAATTTCTCTTTTAAAGGAACGCTCCACTTTATCGACTAGTTTTACCCAATCAATATAACCAGCTAGGAAACGTTCGAGTTCTTCGTAAATCTTAACACCTTCCCATCCAGTTGTAATTTGATATGGGCGACCATACGTCAGGCGTTGACGATTGAGGTTATTAGTACCTCCAGCAATTTCTGCGACCTCAAACAGCTCATCGGTTTCAGGTAGAAAAGAGAGTTTATCACCAAATTTCACAGAACGATAATCTACAAATTGTTCAAACTGATCTTTTAGTCCTTCTTCAACTCTAGCATCAATCACTTCCTCTAGAATTTCAAAAATTTCTATCTTATTCTTACGAAACGCTTTGGCATTAAATTTACCATCCTCAGAACCCATGAGTTTATTCAAAGATTCTCGCAGCTTATCATTTGCTTCTTCTGTTGAATAATTTCCGGTTGTACCTTTAGAAAGGTCGATGCCCAGTTGAATAAGTTTATTATTACGCATTTATTATATTCACTCCATCATATGTTTATTTTTATTTTAGTGTTTGAGAACTTTATAACGTGTTGCAGGTTCACCATATAGCTTAACTTTTTCAAGCACATGTGCAGCGAAACGAGTAGTATCCGTCAGAGTTGCTACTGCCTTCAACTTCGCAGAACCATTCTCGGGAATCAAGTATTGGTTCTTAACACTAGTTCCAGTAATCATATTGTCTGTAACAGTAATTGTGTCACCCACAGCATAGTGATAGGCTCTTGCTGGTTTACCAGCTTTATTTACAAAGTCAAGAATATTGTGCTTTTCTGCCTCATAAACAATTTCAGGAGATGCGATCAATAGAATTTCTTCAGCAGAAACATTCACTGGTGTTGCACCGTATACAACTTCTCGCTTACCATCAACAAGACCACCAATTGTTGTGATTGCTCCATTTTCCAAATCAACATTCAAAAGTACACTTTCAATATTACCGCCATAAGTGGCTTGCATTTTATCCAATCTAACTGACATTTATAATGTCCTCCTTGTTTTTTCTGATAGTTATAGAAATGGGATTATTATTCTTCGAATAAATCGTCATAGACTTTTCCAGAACTTTTTTTCGTATTTTCTTTTTGAGTAATATCAATTAGTGATTGCTTGTTAGGTTGAAGACTAAATTTGGCTTTCTTTTTCCCTACAATTGCATATAATTGATTTTCCGTCTCTTGCAAAGTGTATGTATTTTTATTATCTATTACATCTTTCATTTCTTCTTCGGTTAGCTCTGTTGCAAAAGATTCAAACAGCGTTTTCTCAGCTTCTTCTTTCTCAGAATGAAGTTTATTAATATATTTTGAGTTAACATCGTCAAACTCTTGTTGGAGTAGATTAAACTTTTCCTCAATAGCAACAACCTTAACTTCGTATTTAGACTTCACATTTTTCTCTGCATTTTCTTTTACAGTCTCTGCAAACTTGTTAAACGAACTCACAGTAAAATTGGTATCTGTCTCAATATCCATTGGTGTGTAATCTACTTTGAACCTCTTGATGGAATCTTTATCGACACTTAATTTGTCTCCTTCAACACTGAAAGAGGTTCCCACCAAATAATGTTTTTGATTATCAAATGCAATTACATTAGAATTCTCAGTATCAATATCTACAAGATAAAAGTTCTGGATATCAAATCCCCAATACTCATCTGTATATGTACCAAGCCCTGCTATTTCCCTTTCTGCTTCTGAAAGTAGTTGAGATGCAGTTAGGTTATAATTTTTCTTCTTCAAATCCTTGCCTCCTTGCAAAGAGAATTTCAATTCATTTACCATATTGCTAAAATCATTCTTAAAATCATTATCAATTAAGGAATACGCAACAATAGAAGCGCTCTCGAAACATGGAGTCACATTCCCATTTGGATCTGATTCCTTATTTACTCCAAGGATACAAAGTCCTGAGAATACAAACTTTTTAACTTCATAGACTTTTTTTCCATCTATCGTTGAAAAGTTACCCTCAATATTTTTGATTTCCATTGATTGATTATATTCACGTTCTAATAAATCATTTGCCTCTTCATATCTGTCTGTCCAAAGATATGCGCCATCCACCACGTAATATTTATTAATAGTACCGTCATTTTCTTCAACGGATTCCCAATAGACATTAGCTGACTCTGGAACAAGGCCATATGCCTTTGTAGTTTCAATATACTCAGGTTTATTGCCTGAAGTATCAATTTTGCCACCATGACCACCGAAATTCTGACTATCTTTCCCATACTCTCCTACAATCGGAATGTTGAAAATACTTGAGGATGCTTCATTAATTGCTTCCTCAGATATGTAGGTATTATTTCTATTTAGTCCAGCATATAAGACTCTAATTTTACACTTAGAAAAACGCGAATCTACCTCTTCAATATTATCGATTTTAACGTTAAATCGCATTACCTTATTCATTAATCATTATCACCTCCTCAATCTTCCTCATTGCTCTCGTTATCCCTGGTCTGAAGACCTTTATCTGACAAGTCCTCTTCTTGAGATTTTGGTCTACCATTAAGATCGGAGGGTGTGGCGGTATGAGCAGACGACAACGGAACAAGAACATCGGGAAGTTTAAGAATTTCGTTCTCAAGGTATGCATTCATCAATATTGCATTTGGGCTATAGCCACCTAAAGCCATGATTTCTGTTTTTTTTGGTAATCCTGCATTTGCCAGTTTTAAAGCACTCTCTATCAATTCGTTACGATTAAGTTTTGTAGCTGGCAAGATATTCAACTTAAATCCATATCTATAATTTCCAGTTGCTTGAACATATGCATTACACCATTTTTCAATAACTTTGATTAATCTAAAAGCGTCAGACTCATCTGTTCCAACCGAGTATTTTAGAGCAGAGCTAGTACTTGCATTTGCACTAAAAAGTAAATTTGATACTCCGGTTTCATCCCAAAATTGCGTTGTTGCCTGTCCGACTTTATTCTTGTCATATGTATCTTTATCAAATTTAACTGCCGTTATATCCATTGGACTCGTTGAAACACCAACTTGTTCAGGAGAGATATCTAGTAAGTTTTCATGGAACGTCTTAACATAGTCTTCATCAATTAAAAACTTATTAGCGTCTTTACCGTCCATAGGAATCTTCTGCAAAAGAAGCATGAAGTTTTCCAGTTCTTCCTTCGTTTTCGCTAATGCCTTAAAATCAGCTATATCTAATATCCCTTCGAATACACTAGAGAATGCTGGCACAGGATTAAAATCAAAGGAGGTTGTTAGGCAAATAGATAATGGCGATTCAATTCTCTCCCACTTTTCTGTAGAGGATTTATTGTCTTTTGTGCGACCATAAATTTCTCTAAAATATTCAGGGAATGAATTCAGCATAGCGATATTATTGTTAAAATATGAAAAATCGAATGAATATCCCAACAATCCTGTATCTGGATCAATAAAAGTGATCTTACAATAATCTGGATCTAGTTTTTGCAGATAGAAGCCATTTTTAGTTGGTCTTGCAAAACCATAAAACACACCATCAACATACGAAGTAATTCTTGCCTCTAAGAATGAAGATGAAATATCCATTTTCTCTGTTGTTTTCGCGTGTTCTTCATAGTCTTTCTTGAACCTCTTTGGATTGATACTTCCTATGTCTGTTGTCATTGGAGGTAAAGTATAGTCCATAGTATGTAAGGTTGAGAAATATAATATTAGATTCTGGTAATGTCCAGAAGCACTAAGCAAGAAACGACTAATTTTTCGAAGTTTCTTTTGACTTGCCACACTACTCCTATTTTTCAGAAACTTCTTTACATCTTCGCTAGTGTAAGTCTCTACCACAGAAATCCCTTTATTTCTATTGCCAATACTAATAAGACCAATTTCTTTAAATATGTTTAAAGCTCGATAATGTTCATCTGATTTAGAACTGTCCTGACTCAAAAGCTTGCCCCCTTTCTTTTCCCGTATATGTTGGGCTTTCTAGTCAAAGAGAATTTTTCTATATTTATTTCTTTTTCTTCTATAACTTTATTCATAAAGGCACTTACATACCATAAACCCATCATCAATGCAGAATATCTGTCTTTATTTACACGTTTAGCTTGTTGTTTTACTGTCAACTTGCCACTTGGTAGTGTTTCTAATTTTAGATTCTGTATTTCATCAATAAGTAAGTCTGTTTGCACATGAGGGTAAGATTTGTCTGCATAGTTTAGATCTTCTAGATTACTCTTAACATCTTTAATCAACAATTGTAATTTTTCGCTTTCAACCATATCCATAAAGGCAATTATTCCGTCACTGTTTAAGGTTTGACCAATAAACTCGTATATGTATTTTGGAGAACCCGATACTTCAGGCTGACTATCAGAATTAATAGTATCCCAGCATCCAAGACTTTCTTTTGTTTTTGGATCATCTACTTCAAGTAACAGCTCATCGCGCAACCCAGCACCAAGACCATTGGTATCCAAAACAACAATTGATGCATCATATTTATTTCGAATTTTTTTGACCTCTATACCCTGTTCACGAAAATTCATTCCGTTTTTAAAGTTAATCAAATTTACAAGTCGGACATTCTTTAGCCTTCCATTCTTACTTTTAATCAATTTCAATATCGCAACAGAGGATTGATTGTTTGAGTCTTTACTTGATCTTGCCACGTCTACTGACATTATGTATTCATAACTTTTATCATTGCTGAAATCTGGTTCTTCAAGACATCTTAAACTTAGTAGTTTTTTTATATTTACTAGACTACCAGAAGTATTTCCAGTCCATTTACTCTCATAGTTTTGTGCAAAGAATGTGGGTGCATTGTTTTCCTTCTTACTAAGAATTGCGGCCTTAGATTGGCCTCTCCTATAATTTACTGCAAGTTTCCAATCAGCGCCCAAAACAATCTTGCCTTTAAGATCACACATTTCACCAACCATTCGAAGGCTTCGTTCGAATTCATCACTACCTCTATATCCAGCAGTCGTGAAAAAGTTAATTTGCCCATTAAGCTCTTCTGGATTTATTAGAGCTTCTTTTCCTATTGTGCGTCTGGGAATATCAGGAATAGGTTCTAGAACATCTTCGAATAAAGCATTGTTAAGTAGTGCCGATTCTTCGATCTGTAATCTATGTCTTCGTGTACCTTTTGAAGATTGTGAGTTTGCAAGTATCGTAATACGTCCACCTGACTTGAACTTTATGTCAACACTATCAGTAGTAATTGAAGGTTTTCCATCTAATTCTTGTTCGATCAATGGATAGAATTTTATGATTTCGCTCCATTTTTCATCAATTAATTTTGCTGCTTGTTCTTGAGTTTGTGCAGTCATAGATATCTCAATATCAGCAAAAAAAATTGCCGTGTGTACCATTCCCATTACTTCTTTCATCGTTTTTCCGTAACCACGGGGAAAAACTCCATAAACAGAGATAAATCTTGTAATGCTCCTTAAAAACACACGCTGATCTAAGTCTAACCTTATACCTCCCGTTTCTGGAGTTATCAAGTCATACCATAAATCAGGATTCCAGCGACACCAGCTTACTAAATCAGTATATTTTTTTAGTCTCTCTTCAGAGTAGGTTATGTTAGTCAGCTAAATCACCTTCATCATAATCCAACAAATTATCTTCGAATTCCCTTGTTCTTTGCTCAAGAAATTTGTATATTTCTTCGTATTCAACAGATGGCATACCTTGAAGGTCTCTAACATAGTTGATGTAACACCAAATAGTAAAATCCACTTTATCATTTGCCCTTTGTTTGAACCTTGGCAAAATATCAATTACATCTACTGTCGATTCAACCGATCTAACTAATTCACCAAAGCTATCCATTCCATTAGTTAAATCAGCCTTTGTAAACTGCGATGGATTAATCTTTGCTGCTGTTGCAGCGTCTTTAGCTAGATTTCCCCACTCTTTGGCTGCTTTTGAGTCGCCTTTAGCTGTTGCAAGTTCTTCTTTAACGCGGTATCGGATATATGTTAGCAATGCTTCAGTGTGCATGGCTGTTTTTTCTTGATAGTTATTTTTAAGATTGTTGTATTTTCTCTCAAAATTTTCGTATTCAATGGCAGAATATCCACCACCCCATTTTTGGATAAGATCGGGGTCCCCATCAATGGTCACAGCATTCATTGTAGAATTCTCAAATACACTTTCATCAAATGTTTTTTTACCATTGTTCAGAGAACTAATGTACTTAATATATTTGCCCCATTTTTCATCTGCAAGAATCCATTGTTTTTCAATAAATGGTCTGTTAATTAATCTGAGTAAATCAATAGCTCTATTTTTTAATTTTTCTGGTTCTACATTTAAGTATGATTCAATACATTCTTTGCACATTGGAAACACCTTAATATCTTTATCCATTATATAATTGCTATTATTATGATAATAGAAATTTGCTTGATTTATTACTAAATCCCTATTACAAGATAAGCATCTATGAGTTGCTTTTTGTTTTTGAACCGCCATTTCATTTCCACCTCTGTTTTTATCTTTACTTTTTTATGCCCAGATTCCCCTATCTAAAAATATAAGCATAAAAAAGTAACCCAATCGCAGAAAAACCACAATTGGGTTCAAGTTAGGGGATTTATATGTGATTATTAATTCATTTTACTGAAGTAGCAATCACATAATAATCATTAAAACTGAAATTGCAATATAGAAAAAGAGCATGGGCATACTCTTGAACTAAAATAATATAAATGGAGGGTGCAATGCACCCCCACAACATCCTTGACATGCCCCAATTAAGGACAAATACCTTTAAGCAATGGCTTTAGGTATTCCGTGGAATCATCACGACTCGTCAATATCAAGGCGTAAAAATTAAATAAATAGTGGTATAGGCAGGGAGCAAAAGGGAGAGTAATACTCCCTATCCCTATACCACTATAGTAAAACTATACAAAAACGCTGTATCCCTTGCTGGGCAAGGGTTTGAGGCACTTTCACATTTACAATTTATTAACTTTTATCATTATTTTTATCAATATAAGCTTTATTTCTTCTGTTTTTGCATTTATTACAGTATAAAGATCCGTTCTCTTTTGCAATAAATCTTTGATCGCATGTAATTGTTTTGCATATTTTCACTCTTTGACCCAAAATTTTTAAATAATCATAGATGAAATAATCGAAATCACTAATAGTCATAACTATCTCACCATCTTCATTAGCGAAATTCACTTTTGTTCTAGAGTCATTTACTTTATTTGAAGGCGTGAGATATCCTAAGTTGATCAATTCATGAATCATTAATCTTTGTTTCTTTCTATCTACTGCAATTTTACAATCAGAAAGGATATCCTTCAACTCACTATTAACCCAATATGTATTATTTTTACCTAATTGATTATGTATCTTAGAGTACACCAACAATCCGAATGCAAGTTTCTTCAGCGTTAATTTACGAAGAGCTTTAATTTTATTGATTTCAGCTTTAGTGATACAAATTTCATCGATCTCTACTAATTCTTTTATAATAGTATCTCCATTTTTTCTTTTCTTCACTCTTTTACCAGCATCAACAAGTTTTGTAATGTGGCTATCCCATAAAACAGGATTGTACTTTGGATAGTGCTTTATCATATAATGCTCTACAGACTGTCTGACTTCACCCTTATCTTTCCCTTGGAGATAGTAATACTTTATTAATAGCGCAAGGTCTTTTGACTTATTTTTATTCACATCACTACTCTTTAATACATCTTCAATATACTTTCTTTCATTAAGAATCATTTTCATTTATCTATCCACCTCTACATATTCTTCTAGCATTTTGAATCTAAAGCCACCCATTTCAATATCTCCACAATCATCTTTAACAGGATATCTAATTTTATTATTATTTTTATCTAACAAATTCAAAATCATCTGTTCACCACATATGTCCCAAGCAAACTGTTTGCTCTTGTCTCTCTTTGATTCGTTATAGCAAATTTCTACAATTATATTAGTCAATTCTTCAGAATTACTAACAATTGCTTCAGCCTCATCTTTGAACCTACTCACGAAATCCTCACGATTACTCGTTTTATCTTCTTGATCCTCCTTGGTTCTACTGCTCTTTTGAGAGTATTGTTGCATTTCTAAGTTATGCTTTTTATACAAATCTTCTATTTCCTTATATCTGGCTTTAGAATATTTCATATCAGTGATTAAAATTGTATGATCAAATTCAATATCCTTTATATTCTCTGAAATATCTTTAAACCTGTCTTCAATTTTACGGCAGATACGATTCATAACAGAATTAGAGACAGAAACAGGCATCTTTTTATAATATGAGTTTAAGAAATTAGTTTCATTCTCGGTTCTTCCGTATTTCAATTCAGAGATTTCTAAGCCGAATTTCTGCAAACAGTTATCGTTACAGTCCTTTATGTATTTAAGATATGCCTTTTTAGTCTCTGGATCATCATTGTAAATGAAGAAATAAGGTTTTTTATTGGCTAGAATCGCAAGATTAAACTCTCTTTTCTTACGTTGTTCATCTGTTTCAACGATATATTTCTTTTCTTTGTCCATGGGTGGTTTTACATGATTATAGTCATACCATTCCTTCGGCATGGGCTTGCTTTCAATGCCTTTAGTCTTATCAATTGCATTCTGCTGATAATTCTGTCCGCATTTTATTCGATAGTTTATTACTTCATATTCTTCACTTCCTTTTTCATAATTAGCTTGAACTTCAAACATGTTTGTAATCCTATTAGTAACTGACCCTATTTCATCTCCAAAACTGTTCTTATTGGCCTGTATTAAGTCTTCCTCTGTTGGAATTATTGGATCTGCTGACTTCTGCAAACACACTATTGCATCTAATCCTTGAATTGACTTAATAAGCACTTTGTTATCAGTTGTTAGAACAGCATCCCCATCCATGTCTGCGCCGTTTAGAGCATGTGTCGTGGTATCCCATCCATTTAAAATGGTTACACATTTCATATGTTTATACCAATAAGCCATATTGTCGCTATTCTTTAAATCCAACACTTTAATATTGTTGTGACAGGTCATAGGTGCTCTGAAACATGCTACTCTCTTGACTCCTCTCTCATTCCAGTAATTTGAATAGAATTCATCACTCCCAAGAAGACCAGTTTTGTCCTTTAATTTAAATATAGACTGACACAATAGGAAGGGGTCTCCAGATATAATGCTAAAATTACCTCTGACCTTTAACACTCCTGTTTTCGCTTCTCTTATTCTCTTCATTAACATCTTGTGTATATGTTTACGAATAAAAGGATCATTTATAACTCTCTTATCAACTTTTAATGCTTTCGTTATATCATTATTATTATATTGAAACTCATCCTCTTTCATTTTGAAACCGTTTAAAAAAAGTATAGATTTTCTATAGTCTCCCCCTAAAACCTCCTTTATTTCTGTAACAGTCGGTTCAACTAGTTCACTAATGTCTTCATCACTCAACTCAAGAGACTGTAAGAATTGATAATTTGTATTGGCTTCGTTTTCTAAGACTTCGGGAATAATTTTTGTTACGCTAAAGCTATACCCATATTTCTCACAATTGTCTGTATAGTCTTTTATATTTTTATAGGATTTCCACAACTTAAGCATTGATGTAGTTAGAATAACATCAACTTTACGAATATCAACCTCTTCATTCCAAACGTCTGTAACTATATAATTTTTATTTGCAATCTCAGATGCGAATTTATGGAAATCAAAAACGAAAAGCATTCCTTTGCAGAATGGATTTCTTACACAAAATCCTCCCCCATTCTCATCCTCCCCCAAACATCTTGTCCAATCTCTGCTTAAACTAGGAGATATTAAACCATTTCCATCACTTGCGTTCATATGTATTGGGTAGTTCTTTTTTTCTTGCACTTCTGGTTCTCCATCTATTCTATCGTCAACCTCAACAACATTTGCAAAGAAATCTGTATTCACATCATCTACAACTAATATCCTCTTTGGGTTTGGCACAGAGGTACTTACACTACAAGTTAAAGATTTGTATGCTTCTAGTTTGGCTGGAACGATCTCCTTCTTCTTATTTCGCCCGTTATCGGTTCTCTCCACCAATTGTGGATATACATCTTCACTAACATAGATAACGGTGCTATTCTTTGCACCTCCGGGAGTGGCTAAGAATCTTTTATATTTCCTATTATTAATATAAAATCCTTTCTCAGTATTCATTCTATCGAAGTCTGAATTTCTGTCTATAACCACACATACATAATGTTCCATAAACATTAGCTCTCTCAGTTCGTTACTTTTTGTGGAGATAGCTTCTCTATTTCCTTGAGATGTTTTCTTTCTTCGTAGCATATTGATGTCTATTTTCAACTTCTTAATTGCAGCAATTCTTTTTTCTTCGGCTAGATTATTAGAAATTTGACGTAAATATCTTAGAGTGGAACTGTCTAGTAAACTCACTAATTCTTTATTCTCTCTAGCTTCTTCAGTAGTCATGGATAAATTCCACTTACTTTTCCGCAAACGAGTTGAACTAATTTTAAAAATATAGCTTTTGTTATTTAATTGTTTTGCCAATAATATGCCCTCCGTTTTAATCTATATTTTATTATATTTATCAATTAAATAATAATATTGCACACACCCCCTAACAATTCCCCTACCTCATATAGTGACATCGAAATTATAAAGAGTATTGTAATGAATTGAGCCTTAGAATTGATATCAAGATATATATCTAATCAAACAATGTAACATACTCTCATGTTCAAGCGCTTTTGTTTTTATTTCTTGACCTTATTCCTTGAAGTAAGAATTTGAACCTTAACGAAGGCGGGAACCGACTACGGAATACTACTTGCGCCTTTTGCAAGTTTTATGACGTGCACTTATTCTTTGCACTTAGATGTTATTCATACTCAAGTTCAAGTGCAGGGTGCTAATACCAACTCGGATCATGTTTCCATCCCCGCTATGCGGTTCTGTCAAAATGTCCGACCTGCCGCACCACCCTCTTGCCTGCGGCAATTCACCCTCACGGCTCATTAATGATTTCTTGTACATGTATTAATTGGATGATTATAAAAGTTGGACGTTTGAGATTATTTATATATATGTATCTTTAAATATATGAATCACAAACGTCCAACTTTCTTTGTATATGTTTATTATAAAAGATCAATTTTCTTTACATCCGCGTATATGTCTGCATGATTTGAGTTAATTAATATATCTAACAGTCTCATCTGATCAGCTACATACTGTTCTGTGATTCGTCTGCTCTCTCTGAAACTCAGCACCTCAAACCAGTCATTATCTTTATTGAATGCGTTAATGTGTCTGTTGTTAATGTTGACTGTTATTCTATCTTGAATTGAATTATTCAAATCTGACTCATGTTCAAGTCGCTCCTCTTTTTGTAATTTAATGAAATCTCGTTCCAACCTTTCTCTGTTCAAGATGATGTTATAAGCCTCATATGTATACTTAATTCCTGCTCTTTCAGACAACAGTTCATTAACCATGTATGTGTATTTTTCATATTGACCACGAATTACAGCGATGCCTCTATGTGCAAATCCCAATTTATCCAGTATCTCTCCTTGTGCCTTAACAATAATCTTGCATTCGTCATAGTCTGCCGCACGAACCTTTCCATCCTTACTAACCATCAACAGTTGGCTGTAATATATATGTTTGCTGTCCTTTAGTTGATTTAGAGCCTTTTCTAAGTTGCTTTTCAACGTACTATTTGCGCTGTTATAAAATTCGTGTATATCTAGTTGTTCAATCCCTGTATACTGGCTTAGGTTAGGCACATATCTGCTACACTCTCTATAGTTTGAGTTGACCATGTTGAGTACATTAAGTAATCTATTTTTTCCGAAGTTAACTGATTCGGTGTCTGCTCTTAGGAGTAATTCCATAAGTAATTTTTTGATTGTATCTATGTAAGTAATTACGTTTCTATCTCCTCCACGTTGAGGTAGTGGCTTTGGAGTCTCATATACCTTTGTTATGATCCACTTATTACCTTGCTTCTCATGTTCAAAGTAACAAGCCCATCTCTTTATTTGTGAATCTTTAGCTCCTCCTCCATCCTTAACCGCCTCATCTAAAATTTTGCACATGTGCCTATAGCTCTTTCCTGTTAACCCAACATGTAAGTTTTCTATTCTCAAAGAACTCCTCCTATTTATTTGCTAAAGCATGAATCTGTGATTTTCTCCTTCCTCTTCTTTATTAGTATTCCAAGAAATTAATTCACTTGGTACTCTTAATATACATTACGGAATAGTTTTTGTAAAGACATTTATATATGTTTATCTAATAAACCCTTTCCGCGTTTCATTTTTGACCCATATATGGCTTACATAAAGCTTAAAATGGCACAATTAGTTGCTCTTTAAAATGTGTTTCTTCTATATATAGGCGTTTAAATTGAGAGAGTAATTCGGCATTATTGGGTTGGACACGGTGTCCAACTCAGAAGAGAAAATCCTGTTTTATTATTAATTAATATATTTATATTTACTTTATAAAACTATTGTGTTAGAATAAAACTACCTTGAAAGGAGTGTTTGGAGATGGAAACAGTAGCAAATAACTTAGTTGGTTTACAAGTTGGTTCAGTATGGGAAGATATTCAAACCTTTCTAGGCAATCATTCTGTTAAAAGTAAATATACATACGATAATTACCTCTCTTCATTAAGAAGGTTCTTTATGTGGTACAAAGGTAAGGAATTAAATACGCTCACTCTCTCTGATTTGGAAATTAGAAACGCCGATGTTGTCCGTTACCGTAATCATCTAATTAATGATTACGATCTGGAGAATAGCACAATTAATAATAAAATTGCTGCAATATCAAGTTTGTATAACTTTCTTGAGATCAATGATTACAATGTTAATTCTAAAGTTGTAACGTTGGAGAACTTAGTTGAGAATGAAAACACTGCTGGCAAACTATATTTCCAAGAAGCAGAGTTAATGAGTGAATTGGTGCTGACACAAAAAAAGGGAATTGAAAAATCTGCTCTAATTGAAATGGCGTATACTACGAGTTTAAGAAAAGGAACACTCCTAGACTTAACTTGGGATGATATTAAGAAGAATCCAACGTTGGACTATTATGAAGTAAGTGTAATTGGTAAGGGGAACAAACGCCATGAGATATCAATTAAAGTTGAATTGTTCAATAAACTATGCCAGATTAAGAAACAGCCTTATTATAAGAGGTTCGATCAGGATAAACAGAATAAGATTTTCAATCTTAGCACCAGAACAATTCAGGATATGATGAATGGGCTTAGAGAAGAAATGGGAATTGATCCTGATAGAAATGTTGTATTCCATAGTTTTAGAAATGTTGCTTCATATTTTGGTACGCTTGAAGAATTACAGCAACAATTGGGTCATTCTGATATCAACACAACTAACAAGCATTATCGTCATGCTAATAAAGATTTGTCTAATATGATCAGTATGCGGATAGGGAATAAGATTGATTGTGGAGTATTTGATACGTTGACTAAAGAACAACTGGTACAATTGATATCTGAGCAGGATATTGGAACATTGTTGAGTATGAAGAAACGTGCTGAATTTATGAGTGGGGAATTGGAAGTCGTGAATAATGACAACCAGATTATAAGTTAAGGTGACTCCCTATTTTTTCAGCACTAACTAAACTGGTTGTCACTTGACGCTGTGGGTTGAAACCACATTAAGCAGTCGGTTTAACTTTGTCATGTTCAACTAAACCTTGAATATCAGGAACAAGTTTGAGAAGTTGTTTGTACCTTAATAACTGTTGTTGGCTAATACCAATCTCATTGGATAAATCAGATTGAGTTTTCAGATTATCATTATGCTCATCTGATTTTCTATCCCCTCCATTTCGAATCCCATAAATCCTCTCCAATTCTACAATACACTTAGCCATCTTCATGGGATTAACATTACCTATGCCACGCTGCCCTCTGTTCTTTCACCGTTAGAATGCTAATTGTTCAGCAGCACGTACGCTGAGTTTTTTACTTGATACGAGTTTCTGAATTTGTGGAATGAGATCGTTTAGTTTATTTAATCTCTGCACGGTACGCTCAGACTCTCCAATTGTATCTGCTATATCCTTCAAGGCGACCACTGGTCGTGTTGACCTTTCTCCACCGTGTTTAACTCCTTTATATTCCTTTAAAAATGCTATCTGCCTAGCCTTCTTAATTGGATCGCTCTCTGCCTCTCCTCTACGTTCTAAATATTTGTATCGTAAATATGATACAGAATTGACTTAATCCCTTATAAACAAAGGGATTTTTTGTTGTCTGGTGATAAATATATATAGTTGTATCGTTAAAGTGTGCATAGAATAGGGGTTTATTGTGTGTTTTGAGGTGGAAGTAGGTGAATTATAGTGAAAATAGAGTAAAATTGATCATAAATTTGAGGTGAAAACGTTGATATGACAGGGTTTCTACGATACAAGTAACGATACAAAACAGGATGAAAAGGTGGTAAAAGGTCTTAGAGTGGATAATAAGAGAAAGTCGCGGAGTGGAAGTGATGCAGGATTATATTCCATTTTTTACAGTATTTATGATTTAAAGTACCCCCACCTACCTATATTTTATTTTCTACCTGCTACATAACTACACTTGTGTAGCAGGTAGACGTATTGACAAATAATCAATAGTGTGATTCTTGATGATATAAAAATTCATGAACTGCGAATAATATATTATTTTTTAAATTTTTTACATTATATAAAATCTCGCATGAGGTCATAAAAATTCGATTCGGTCCTTCATTAACAATAACGCGAAGTTTATGACTTATATTAGTCATTATATATTATATTTTTACTTTATTACGTCATCATTATGTCTTTATTCTATTATATTTACTTTTAAACGTATCTTATAACCTATTCATAACGCATTTACGCATCTTTCTCCATTATTCCATCTATCATATTCACATTTCGTTCACTATTTATAAAGTAAACATATATACATTAACATTAAATTATGCTATAATAAAGAGGTAAGGTAGACAAGCAGGAAAGGCGGTGAAAGCCAATGCTTGAATACATAGCACTACTAACGCCTTACGTCATACCAGCCTTAAACCTTATCTTAGCTGTAAGAGTATTCCGTTACACTAGAGAAAAGGATAGGCGAAATGACACCGCTGAACAACGCACAAATGACGCTCCACTCCCACCAAGAAGTAAGCGTCATAAGCGTTAAGCAAGCAACTTTGTAAGGGGAATCCACTAGGGTTCCTCTTACATCCCTATCCATATTATATAACATAATCGTTGACTATATGCAACGGGAAAGGAGTATAATTCATGAAACTATTTGGAAATGCAACAATTAATCTAATCCTGTCTGTCCTCTTACTCGCCGTAGTCTATCCAGTACGCAACTATACGTGGGCGGTAGTGTTAATATCACTAGCTAGTGTATGCCTCATCATAGCCAGTGTGAGACAGCTTAAACGCTAAACAGTTGACCATAGTTTACAGCCATGTGAATGTATGGTGCATATCCTGTAGTTGTACGTTGTGTACAATAGTGACACCTTATCTTGTTGGCATGTATAATACTGTTAGCCTATTAAAGGGATGTGTAAGCATGAAGACAATCAGCCAGCTAATGAATGACCTGCAAATCCATGTAACAAGACATTATCCATTAATAGATAAGGTTGTTCCAATCGAAGGCATCATAAACAGTATAACAACCATAGAAGCAATTATACCTACCATTCTACATTCATCTACTCACCTAGCTCAGAGCCTATGCAAGCCTGTTAGCGACTTATTAAACACGTTCAAAAGTAATCATTGGATTAAAACAGATAGTACATTTATGGATGTCTCAGACGAATCCACGAACGCCATTAGCACAATTCTATGTATCATTACCGATATTATTATTCCTGTTACATTACATCATTATGAGACACAAGAGAAACATGATTCGGTTGACGAAATGATAACCTTTAAAATCGAATACTTACTTAATCAAATTGTCTATGCTTTGACTCAGTCAAATGATGTAAGTTCAACTTACTCCACCTAACTAGAAACTGACCAACAAACAAAAACCGCCTTACAATGGCTATGAAAGCGAGGAATAATTATGGATAAAGATTTAATTTTAAGTGAACTCTTCCATGCAATGAAAATCCTTCAAGATGAACAGAACGGCGATAATCATAATGATTTCGTCATTAGTTGTATCTGGACATCGGTTAAAGAAATATGCGGCATAAAAGCAGAAGGAAGATTCAGCAATAAGATTCTTGAATATGTGTTAGAGCTATTGGATAGCTCTGAACTACCTCAAGAGGAACCTTATAAAAATCTAATATTATACTTGACTAATTCAAAAATTGAAATGAATGAAGACTATTGAAAACAAAAAGGGCTTAATCAAATTAATGATTAGCCCTTTCATTCATTTGCACTATGCTTATTCATGCCATCCAGCGAACAACAACCCACAACCACACAATGCAGCACACAAACATTGTAACATTGTTTTTATTTATTATATTTATCATATAGACACCCGTATTTCTACCGTTTTACCGAAATATGAAATCGTATCTGTTTTACAGCAAGTACACAATTCAATTACCTTCATATTATCACCAGTAGTTTTTAACAACACTGAACCGTCACGTTTGATTAATTTGATTATTTTCATTTACAGTCTCTTCCCTTCTATTCTCATTTCCTCCACATATATAGTGGAGGGTTTATATTTTATGATTAAGCATATTGCAATTCTTCCACCACTTTACTTACAAACACCGCTTCAATTGCGGCCTTGATTCCTGTTTGATCTTCTAACCAAAGCGCTTCAGATGCTTGATCTTGATCCACTCCGTTATAACAGATCACTTGTTTACAACCAACACCTATAAGGTATAACATATCGCTTTCCATTCTCCATTGAGCATTTGCAGCAGCACATACAGTATTGATTCTGGCTTGATAGGTTGGAGTCACATCTGCGCGTATATGTATGTATAAGCCGAAACCCTGTTCATTTGCCCACCGATAGATAACCTTCTCTACGGAACTAGGAATATCTAATATTGTGATGTTAACCGTTACTTCTTTTCTAAACGTTTCGGTGTTTGCTCTTGCCTTCACATTGAACTTTGTTTTTACTGCTTCCAAAACCTCAGCCATGATTACTTGTTTGTTGTTTACCATTGTTATCGTCTCCCTTTTGTTTGTTGTGTTCCCCATCTCTTATATACAATATACCATATGGTATAATGAATGTAAAGTCTACTTCAAAAATAATATTCTGTATGGTATATTATTTATATAGATAAGCAGCAGGGAGTGTATTTAATGCCAATAGTCAAAGCTACACCACGTTTAACTGAAATAAGAAAAGAACGCAATATGAGCCAAGAAGAATTAGCAAAGCTTGCTAATGTTAATCAGCCTTTTGTAAGTCGGTTTGATAAAGCTGAAAAATATGGGATAGATCATTTGATAAGCATCGCAAGAAGTTTAGATTTGACGGTTGAAGAGCTTTTTCATATTACTGAGATAAATGATAACAACAATAAAGAGACTCCTTAAACATCAGGAGTCTCTTTAAATTAAATAATTTATATTATACCGCTCACAAGTTTATTTTTGGAATCTGTTTCGTTCACAACCCACCGAAAGCCAATTTTATTTAATTGATCTATTTTTTCTTGCGAAAGCTTACCTTTTTTATAATCTTTTCTTTGCGTCTTCACCCACAATCCAATTTTATTACCGTCGATTTCTGTACTTATTGTTATATTCAAACTCCCCTGTTTTTTCCACCAACATAACAATATATTGTAATTTTCATTCCAAGAATTCTCCGTTGGTTCCCACTTGAATCTGAGTTCATTCAACTTATCTATTCTCTCTCGTGACATTCTTCCTTTTTTAAATGCAATTCTTTGCTTCCCCACCCAATGTCCCAATTTTATTTTATTGACTTCATACTCAAATGAAACATCGGAATTTTTATTTTTCCAATAATATTCTAACAACATATTAAATGAATTTTCCCAAGATTGCGCGCGCGGTTCCCATTGAAATCCAACAGCCTTTAATTTATTCATCCGTTCCTTGGATAAGTTTCCTTTGTTATTATGGAATCTTTGCGCTATGACCCATGATTTCATTGTTTTATTCAATTGATCTTTCGGTGTATTTTTAAATTTTTCAAATTTTGTTTCCCATTCAATATCTGCGGGATCCCAAACAAATCCTTCGCTCTCTAACTTCTCAATACGTTCAGTAGGTATTGTTTTATGCTTATAAAAATGTCTCTGTGTACTTATCCAGGTTTTCATCTTCTTGTCGCTTTTATCATAGTCACCTTTCTTCCACTTTTCAAACATCAAATCCCAGTCATCCCTCAGTCTTCCCTCAATCTCAGCAAACACTTCACTAATCTCATGTACCTCATCATATATTTCAAACTGATCAATTTCTATTCTTCCCTGCTCAGTCTCATCTCTCTGCCCATTCTCTTCGTTTACTGCTTCCCTTAATCCTTCATTAAGTGTTTGACTTCCCAAACTGTTAAAATTATTCACCAAGTCAAACACAATCGGACTTTTCTTTTTTCCTGCCTCTAACGAACGTCCAATTTGCTGAAAATAGATGATTGGTGAAGTTGTTGGCCTTAACAAAATAACTCCTGTAACATCTTTAACGTGCAGCCCTTCATTTAGCATGTCGATACTAAATAATAATATTAGATTATCTGTATTTTTATTTTCTATAAACAGTTGAATTTGCTCATCATTATCTTTTCTACCATGTAGAACACTATACGTTTCGATTTTCTTGCCAATCTTAGCTGCTTTGAACCATTCTGCTACCGTTTCTTTCATTTGTTCTAAGTGTTCACTATCCTTACAAAACACTACAAACTTTCCCGTTTGATCCTTCAAATGCTTTTTAAGAATACTTGGAACACCATTACTCTTTTGCAATTTATGTTTTAATTCACTCACAATTTTATTTAATTCAGCTTTTTCGGATTCATTATTACTCGATTTCTTAATTTTATTCTGGATGTTTAAAACCTCTTCATCAAACGTATACAGCGCAGATATGTATTTAGGCATCGGCAAGATCCCTTTTACAACGGCTTGCGGAAGACTCAGATTCGTTACAACATTGCCATCAAACAGTTCATCTGACATATCTCTACCGTTGTCTAGATGACGTATGGGCGTTGCTGTGGTGCCTAATAGCTTTGCATTGGGGAACATGTTTAACAGTGTTTCTACACCTTTCCCCCATTCTGTTGCTCCAACACGGTGAAACTCATCTAACACAATCAATTCTGGATTCAATGCTTGGATATCTTCTTCGCTCATGAACGACAATTTAGCATACGTGAGCAACGTTGTATTGGGCAATCCATTCTCATCTACACGTTCTATGAATTGGTCTAGGATATGATTGGACGGTGCAAGAATAACCTTATTCACTGTCGGATATGTATAAATACATTTTAAAATAAGGAATGTCTTACCCGTTCCAGTGGCTTGTACAGTAGCTACACGGTTTTGTGTCTGCCATGCTGCTATGATTTTGTTATAGGTTTCTTGATTATGTGGGAACAAATCAATATTCATAAGTAAATCCTCCTTTTATAAAGTAAACATATATATAATATAATACTAAAGTAAATAATAATCAAGTGTTTTATCATTATATTTATTTTAATGAACGCATTGATAACCCTCTAACTTGATGCTCTGATGCAATCTGAAACCACCACGTAAAGTGATGGCTCCTACACTACATCTAGCTTTTATCCGTTGTTAGAGGAATTAAATATATTGAAATTCACCTAAAGTATTGAATGTGAAAACATTTTCTGGCTCACTGTATAGAGTAGCGGCATATATCTCATGCCCTTCCCTCACCTCACACACCACATTAATTAATTCCGCTCCATCATTGTAGTTAACTGTTAAAAATTCCTCAATCTTCTCTGAAAAAGCTTCAGGAGCGCCATGAGCACGATATACACACTTAGACGGTATTTCCCATTCTCTTTCCTCTTCATTCATATAAATTTCATGAAACACAAATTTGCCTTGAGGAGTGCAGACAACAACATCTGGATAGGTGTAACCGCAATCGGCAAACATGTTGATATCTTCCCAAGTAGCAATACTGTACTCTAGCCCTGATTCAATCGCTTCCGCTTCGGTTTGGAATATGTATTCGGAGTAAATCACGTTACCCTTGTCGGAGAACTTGTCCGTAGGTATAGCAGCATAGTACAGGGTGATTTCAGGCAAAGTTGGTGAGAATGAGAATGAAGGCTGTTCTGGGAATGGATTTGGCATGAAGGAATTGAAATCTGTAGATTCTTTTTGCAAGTTGATTGTTTGCATGTGGCACTTCCTTTTCTGGTTTATTTAATATTTGATATTTTATATCCCTTGTAACTATATTATATCTCTAAACGATATCCGTCAATAGCACTTAGCGATATTTTTTCACAATTATTGATAATAAATAATGAATTAATGTATTATATATTTATAAACAATAAATAATGGGTGGTTATCATTTATGATTAAAATTAAAATTGCTGAAATGTTAGGTAGACATAAAATGTCTAGGAAAGATTTATCAGAAGCAACGGGTATTAGACAAAATACAATCGGTCTTCTATACAACGAAGAAATTAAGCGCATAGACGTTGAATGGCTGGATAAGATTTGCAAGGCGTTCGATTGCTCGTTGACAGATATAATCGACTATTACCCTGACGACACGGATGTTGAAGAAACACATTACACACTCAATAATGGAGTGTTTGAGGAACAGTCTCAAATAAAACGTATTATTAGATCTGGTGAATGATTTAACTAGATATAATTTATATTTTACCTCCTCTGCTTGATCCCGTAGTCTATTTTCGGGTTGTTTTAGGGATGAATTAACAACTTAATGTGGTGCTTAAAAATAAAATTTTCCCATCATATCATCTTTGGTGTAGTGATTGCAATATGTATTGTTAATTCATTGTTGTTTAGTTTTCTTAACATGTGAATATTATATTTCAGTTTACTTAACGAGTCAAGCTATTTCGTTAAGTTTTTTTCGTTTATTTATGTATACTCCCTTCTATTTCTGCTATAGTATTAAGTAAACTAAACATTTGGAGTGAAAAATGAAAACACTTGGCGAAAGAATAAAATACTTACGTACTCAAAAAGGATTATCAATGGACGCTTTACGAAAGGCTCTTGTCATACCCTTACAAGATGAAGATGAAGATGAAGAATTAATTGGTTTTGCTAGGATTAGTACAGCAACCATTAGTAACCTTGAAAACAATAAGCACAAACCCACCTCTGATATTGTAGTTGCCTTGTCTAGATTCTTTAATGTATCTTGCGACTGGCTCTTAACAGGAAAAGAATTTAAATATGAACCACTCTCTGAAGAAGCAAAAAGAGAGGCAGAAGAAGCAGCTCAACGGATAACTCAAATGCTTGAGAGAATAAAAATTGAGCAAGAGCTATTAACTCAAGCAATGGTTGACTATCAAAAAACAATCTCGGAGATAAGAGACAAATAGCTGTTTACAGATTTTAACGTCTTGTTTTCAAACGTAAACATGTTATACTTGTAATATAATCTATCAAATGAAACTTGTCAACATTTGAAAACAAATATGTTAACAGGAGAAAACAAGATATGGATAAAGAACATAATTTCGGTGAATTTATAAAAGGAATCCGTGAAATTAAAAACATGTCTTTACGTGAAGTGGCTGATAAATGTACTTTCAGTGCCGCGCATTTAAGCAACCTCGAAAATGGACAAAACGCTACTGGGCGGAAAGTCAAGGCAACTCCTGAAGTTATCAAGCAGTTGAGTTATGTATACAAGTACCCATACCCTGATTTAATGGCTGTCGCTGGATATTCCGAGGGTTACAGTACATCCTATTCCATTCCGAAGGCTCTTTCTGTAATCAAGGAGGGTGAACTCCATTTTGAGACCATAGGCGAACGATTAAGTAATTTAATGAATAACAAAGCGCTAACCTATACTGATTTATCTCATATGATAAAGGATTACAATTATAATAACGATTTTGAGGTAATTGAATTTAGTAGTGAACAAATTGAGGGATTTTTAAAAGACGAAACAGATCCTCCCTCAAAATTTATTGTTGCTGCATCTAAATTTTTTCGTGTTAGTTGTGATTGGCTGTTAACAGGGAGAGAGCATGTTGTTACTCATGTTCAGAGTTCTTCTGTTGAGGATAAAGCACAAGAATTTTTAAAAATAATGAATGAAGCTTCCAAAAAAATTAAAGAATTAACCAATGAAAACCTAAGAATATAAGAAGTTGATGAAATAATATAAACCTAGAATAACACAAATAAAAGAGACGTATAAGCGACATTAATCACTTAAATACGTCTCTTTTATTTATTCTTGCTAGGTTTTCTTATATTGATGGTTTGAGCGATGTAATCATGTTGTATAATCCCTTCACAGAACCCACCAGCTTGTCCGTAAGAGGCTGAAAGTTAGCATCGTTATAGATAAACGTCCAGACTACATAAATGATAAACAGGACTATTACAGCCGCTATAGCAAGATCATACTTGCTAATTCTCATATTAATTTATTACCTTTCTGAGTGACTTTACAAGGAATATTATACCATAATAAAAAGCTATATCAAAAAGTTGTACTGAGGAAAGAATGTTGCGCAGCTTTGTATGCCCCCCAAAATGCCCCCCAGTAACTTTGAAAATCAAATTTAAAATATTTCAAAAAATGAAGACAAACAAAAAACCCTTATAAATCAAGGGTTTTAAGCTGAGATATGAATGAAACTCATATAGGACGGATGGGGTTCGAACCCATGACCCCTACCCTGTCAAGAATGAGAGACCTATTTTTCACGTATCAACAAGTCCCTTTAATCTTAATAAATCCCTATATAATAAGCTTTTGCAATTTTCATGAAAATGATGATATCAAACAATCTTAACTAGTTTATCCTGTTTTAACGTGTCATGCCCCCCAAAATGCCCCCCAAAAATGTTACCAATACTCTTTGCAGCATCCTCTTGCATGGTAGGCAACAAGTGAGAATATGTGTCCAAAGTAATCTTCACAGATGAGTGTCCAAGTCTCTCAGAGACAATTTTAGGATGAATGCCAGCTAACAATAGAAGGGTGGCATGGGTATGTCTCAAATTATGAAAAGTAATTTTTGGAACATTAATATTGCCAAGTAGACTGTAGTATATTCTCATTAGATTTCTTGGGGAGCATGGTGTACCCTTAAGTGTGCAAATTACTAAATCGTTATCGAAGTATTGCCTACCGTCTTTCGCTGCTTGCCTTTTTTCGTACTGTATTAAATTATAAAGTTTGATAAGTGCTCCTTTGGTGTCTGCGTCAATAGCTATAGCTCTTACACTACTGACGGTTTTAGCTCCATTACTTAGGGTCTTCCCGTCATGTGAAAGTGTTTGTGTCACTCGAATAGTGCTGTTTGTGAAATCTACGTCTTTCCAACGAAGACCGAGCAGCTCTCCTTGACGCATTCCAGTTGCAAGTGCCAGCTTAAAACAGAAGCTGTAACGACTCATATCGGTTGACTCATGAATGAACTTTCTAGCTTGATCGGCATCCCAAACAACAATCTCTTTCTTTGCGATTTTGGGCTTGTCAATAATGTACAATGCAGGGTTTTCCTTAATAATTCTCAACTTGATAAGAGCATCGTTTAGAGATGTATTAATGATATTATAAATCTTTTTTACTGTACTTTCCTCTAAGCCTTTCTCCCGAAATTGTACAATTGACTGCTGGATATGAATTGAATTCAACTTACCTAATTCTTGTGGACCACTGATAGAAGATTTAATGTGATTGTTAATATGACTTAAATACATCTTTTTCGTCTCAGGAGCTAGCTTTTTTGCAGGGAACCATGTGTTAAGCAAGTAATCAATGAATCTAGTCTTACTAGGCTCAATATAGTTACCTTCAAAGTATTCATTCATTGCTTTAGTCATTGCTTTCAAGGCATCTTCTTCAGTTGCAAAACCCTTCTTTCTAATAGGTTTGCGTTTATTAGTTATTGGATCTTTTCCAGCTTCAAACTCATACCACCACTTGTTTTTCTTTTTAGAATCGTCTTTATATACTGGCATGTGATTTCCTCCTATAAAATTAATAAGAGGGTAGAAAGTTTTAAACATATCTCACTCTTATTATATACCATTCATGTTTAAATTTACAGATTCTGATAATGACTAATACTTTCACTAGTTATAAAAATAGGGGGCATAAATTAGCCCCCTTTCTCAATTACCTAAATACCATTTTACAAATGTTCTTTTAGGTATCTTCCACAGCTTCCCTACTCTAACACTATGAAATTGTTTTTCTTCAATTAAATTATATGTAGAATTCTTGCTTAATCCTAAAAACTCCTGAATGTCTTTAGGCTCCATTGGTTCAGGCAAGTTCCTTAGACGTTTCACAACCTTCTTATCTAAAATTGATTGACTCATTTTTCACCTCAATAACCCCTATGTATTTTCATTATCAATAACTTCTACCTCTTTTACCTCCATCAATATTCATTCCTACTGCCCAACGCACTAATCACGCTATCCGCTGTCTTAGCCCGTATAAGCCCTTCCTGAACCAATTCATGTATTGCACTCTCTGTCTTGATAATCATTGTGTAATCGTCTTGTATAATGTCTGTAAGCCCATCCAGAATCAACTCATACTCTCTTTCTTCCCTTGTCGTGATATCTCCGTATAATTGAATTTCGCTAAATATAAGATTGAACTGATCATCAGAAAGAATTCCCCTGCATAAATCTTTTTTTGTTTCAAAATTGCTGTAAAGTAAATATCTCCACTTATGTACAATCGCATCATAAAAGAGTTCTAGTTGACAATAGTATGATGGAGAAACAGGAAAATTAATTATTTCGTGTAGCTTTGTAATTACATCATCTTCATTTCCAATTGAAACAGTAACAGTTGTATATGGTTCAACCTCAAATTTCATTATTCCATCATTCCTTTTATTATTATATTTACTTTATAAAACCTACAACTTATTGCGTTTTGAATTATAGAATCCACCAACAATAACATCATTTTCTAAACCGCGCAGATTTTCAATTGATATGTTATCAGATACAATAATCTCGTTGGGTCTATTGGGACTAGATTTCGCAAATTCAACAGGATTATATATGTGTGCATACTTATGTTTAGTTTGAAGTTGCGCAATTCTTTCAGAGTCTTTTCCAATAATCACAGTAAGTTTACGTTTTTTCGCCACCTCAATCAAAATCAATTCGAACAAATATCTGCAATTAAATTCATCAACGCTGACAAACTCTCCTTTCTCTATCCCTTTATTCAAAAATTCCTTTGCCTTAGATTTGATGTCAATGTAAAGTGCGCCATGTAGATTCATTGAAAATTTAATTTTATCTTTCATTTAATTACTCCTGTCTTTTTTGATTTAAGAGTGTGTTCCAACGAGTACCCAGATGGAAAAGTTGTATTTTATTAGTATTTCAACTTTATAAGACATCTTTTGAACGATTAAATTTCATCTTCTTCTGTTATTTCCACTATCTTCTTTTGTGCTTTGAGACCTGCTTTTTTCAACTGAAAATAGTCGTAATTAAAATCTTGAGTATTATTGATAATAAAATCTGCATCAGTATCTTGTTCACAATTTTTAACCGAGAACTCAATTACTATCGATGGCGTTTGTAATTCGGCATATTTATTATCCGGTGCTACATCTTGAAAATAAAAATGATCACTTATTTCGGTTAACATTCTTTTAAAAAGATCAAAATGATTTTTCAACTCAATTGAATTCTCTGTAATTATTCTCAGTACTTCCTTCGGACGAGCAACGGTCATATCATCAGAATAGATATATGGAATGTATAGTTCGTCCAATATTGCAGAATATAGATACATAACTCCATTTTCTATCTCTATGGCATCCATTATCTCTGGGTTTTGTTTATTAAATCGTGCCAATACTTCTGGTGTAACAGATACTCTGCTATTCTTCATTTTTATTTTCTCCTTTTTATATGTTTGTTTTATATTGATGTGTGATAACAATAAGATAAGCAAGCACATTGAGCCACATCGTGGCCTACCGTGACTCAATGTAGCTCAGTCATCTTTCATTCTTATGGTTAAGCCTTAAATTGGTTCATGTTAATGTCTTTATTCATTTATTAATCATCTCTTGATTAAATTAGTCTTTTATCGTGAATCTCACTCCCCAAAAACGGGTAGTCAAAATGGTTCCTCAGAATTGAGGAGCGAACAACTCAACGGCAAATAACCTCTGAGTATCAGAACGCAAATCTGCGTTTTGAATTTTCAATGATGCCCTATAAGAACTTGCTAATTTGCAACGTGGAATTCTATCCACCTTGTAAAACGATTTATACTTGCTGTAACTCGGTAATACCGATTTGTAACTCGTTTAAAGCGAGTTTTAACACTCCCCTTTAAAGGTGAACGTTAACTTTACGCCCACGAAGGCGAAAAGGTTTTTCCTTTTAAAAGGAACAACTGATGTCCTTAAAGGACATTTTTGTCCATATTGATAACTTGCGCACAATGGTTCTCCCCTTCAACTGTAAATACTTTTTCGTTATGAAGCGAAAATCTCAAGCATGATGCATTAATAACAACCATTCACTGTCCATCCCTTAATAGGTGTTTTTAGGCCAAGTTCTTTATAATTCCTAATACCATTCTCCAAAAGATCAAGTGTGCGCATACAACTAAAACAATTACAGGTTTCTCCGCTGCAAGTACTGCAAACGGGTTCACTCTCAGACTCAGTTACAGCAAGACAATCTTGACACAACCACTTCATACTAACTTTCTGACGCTCTAGCAATTAACTTGTCATAGCTATCCACCCTTTTATATTTATTATATGTCTGGTGCATCATGAACCAAAGTAATAAGCGATTGCCCTAAGTTTACTCATGAGCCTCCTAAGCTAAACTTTGTATCCTTACAGGTCGGTGGTAATGGCCTGTTTTATCGTTCACTCAACAAACTCCAGTCCTGATAGTCACTTTTATCAAAAATCTCATGACATTCTTCTTTGCTAATTTCTTCCCATTTAATCCTCTTGTTTTTAGCATTCAACTTATACCGAATCCAAGTTGCACAATCACGGAGAGAATACACGGTGTTGAGATTTAACCATACAAATTTGTATTCACCCTTCTGTAACTCATACAGTTCAATCTCATATGTATTATCAGGCGTGTGATCAAACTCTTTGACTGTTGCAACGAAAGTCCTATCATTGTGCGCAAACGTAGTTTTTAAATATCTCACAGAGTACTTGTGCTATCTTCCGCCACTCGCTCAATGAAATAATCTACATTTGTGTAAGCATCAGTGGAGAAACGTTTAAATCCTTTGTTTTCAATAAGATATTTTGCAATCTTAAAAGTTCTATCTGGTAAAGTTGCATCCACCTTAATATTGTTGCATGCTTCTTGAATGAAATTATTTAGCTCGTTTGTATGGTCAGATTCGTGAGCCAAAATAATACTATTGTGACGAACACACGATTTTTCAAAACAAAGTTCATAATAAAACATTTACATCATCCTTTTATATATGTATTTTAGTTTTAAAGCCGAATTCAAATTTGAATCGAGGTTAACTCTGATAAAACTTACCTTTTATTGATTTCAACCAGTATAAGCACTAACATAGCCTTCCGTGAACCCTATTTTGTATGCATCGTGAAAATAACTTGCTGCAACATCTGCATCTTCTAAACTTTTAAAACAAGGTTCAAAGGTATGATATGGATCAATTGATCCTTCATAGAAGATACCTACTTTATATTTTCCGTCCTTTTCAAAAGCAGCATAGAAATCAATCTCATCATGTTTTGGGTATTTATTCATCGTTCACATTCTCCTTTAGTTATTAGTATTAATCCCATTCAACGTATTAACAGCCTCAGAAATTTCTTCAGCCGTATCACAAACAGAAGGACATCCATCTACATATGTAAAGTAATAATTTTCTGGCATAGGACTCTTGTAAATAATACAATTATCCGCTATGATTCTTTGATTTTCACCAAGTGCCTTTATCTGCTCACATGTCACCCCCCCCCCCGAAATTGTGATATCTTCTTTTGTTTTATTGATAAACTCCACTCCTACTTGATTCGCAATATCTTTCCCTCTCGCTGCAAGTAGAAATTTGTTGATTCCATTTTCAATTAGTACATGCTGCATGTGAGTAATTGCATCGACATTGAGAACGAGCGCAAATTCTTTACGTCTGTCAATATACAATAGTTCAACACTTTCTACTGTCGGTTTATTCAATTCATCATCCATCCTTTTAGTATGTATTTTTACTTATTAACCAAATAAAATCTTTCCTCAACCTTACAATAGGCAGCTTCCCTCACTGCTTCCTCTTCCAAACTATCAATAATACTCTGAATTTTTTCAATCTTGGGATGTTTGTCGAATGAACCAAAATTACCAACGACTTCATTCTTTTCGTTATAGAAAACAAGCATTAACATTTGTACAACTTCCAGATATCTCACCTCCTTTCAAAGTGGTGATTGTATATCATGTTACTCGGCAACACGTTTAATCAGCCTTCAACCACTTAATACTGTATTCCATACGTGAACCAATGTTACGCCGAATCAAGGCCACACAACGATTAAAATCATCTCCGTGCTCGTTGTTCATACAACAAGACTTGCTTTGCCCATTGATTGAATACAGACTCACATAGTACCTCTTACACGATACACCTATGTCATTCTCAAACATACATTCTTCAATAACTGCTGAATAGTCTCCATCTTTTGGAACCCTGAATCTTGATATGTATTTTTGTATAGGTGTTAATGTGAAGAACGTAATATCGCCCAGCATTGGAATAACTTCTTCAGGTTCATAATATTGCTCTAAGAACTGTATAATCAGTTGTTTATACTTCTCTTCACAAGAGTAAATATCTTTCACAAATTCAGCAGGAGAACGAGTGTACCTATGTATTGAATCCAAATAATCATTGTTTTGTTGATATAGATTATCTAAATCATCCACATTATTGACCGTATGAAATAGCTCTTTGTTGATGTAGAATGGATTAAACCTTATCATTCATAAAGTCCCATCGTGTTTGCATTTCAATAATTAGTTCCTTATAGGCTTCTTCGGCATAACAAGCAAAATCATCTTCGCGCGCTAGCTCCATTTCTTGTTTAACCAATTCAATGATTTTATCTTCCATTCCATTGGTTGTTATAATATTAATAAGAATGTCAGCCATATCTTGATTATGAGTCCATGCTTGATGTGCATCCAGATATGAATCTTTATATCTTTCTGCAACTGTATTTACTGTTTTCATTGAATCAAGCACCATGTTATTGGATTCAATAATTTTATAATCGCTTATCGCCGTTGCAAATTTGATATAGCTTCTCAAGAAATATACTGCACAGACAGTATAAAATGCTAGAATGAGTGTTCCAAATAATGAAGCTTGCTTATTTAAAATTAAAGTATTAATAAAGCCATCTACTGCCATGTAAAAATTGATTAATCCAAGTGTTAGAGTAGAGTATTTCAATATGCCGAATCTTTTCTCCATTTTCATTTAACCCCTTTTATGTGTTTCTATTTTTATCAAATGCTTGTTTTACTGATTATTATTGAAACCTTTTCTCTCTATCATTAATAAAGTAAAATTTATAACAGCTTCAACAAGTTTAATCGCTTGTTCCTCATCATAACCTTTCTTGTTGACTAATTCATTTCCAATGTAACAACTAGCAATGAATGGATATTCTCTATCACTATTTTTAAAAACTTCAATTCTAAAGCCTTTATACATATGCATAGCGAAAATACTCCTTATAATGAAACCCTTATTTTAAAACTTCATGATATTTTTAGCTGCTATCTCCGGAATCTCTTTAATTAGTTCTTGATGATACTCCTGAAGAATAACAGCCATACCTTTTGCAAACATTCCGCTTACTAGTCCAGTCAATTCAATGCGATCAATGGCTTCTCTTTCTCTAATCGCTAGTGTAAGTTTAGCCACCTCAATGTCAAAATAATTGCTAATCTTTTTATCGAAATCATATTTCAAATCAATCACCCTTTTTGTTTTTATTTTATATACATATTTTTAATTTAAACATTGTTACTACGGATGCCCGTTACAGAATTCCACTGTTCTATTGGTGATTTAAGGTCTAGCTTTTTATAGTCTCTTACTCCTTCGAGTAATAAGTTTGCTGTCTTCTGACAACCTTCACACCAACACGAGTCACCACCACACTTAGGACAAGTATTAATTCCATGCTCATTAATTGCCAAACAGTCACAACATAGATTTACTTTCACAGATTGTGTCCTTCTTTCGGTAGTTTTGTTTTCTTCATAACATCGGCAAGCATATTATTAAAGTCTTTTCGATCTTCTGCTAAGCTGGCGAATTCATCACGCATCTTTTCTGCATAAGGTAAAATATTAAAGTATTCACAATCATTTAGGACTTCAACAGTATCATTTAGATGCTCAAGAAATTCATCTTGGTAGTCTAGAATAAACTGCAACATAAGATCATGCTGTGCAAATACTTTGTTGTGTTGACTTTCTTCTTTAAGCAACTCATCGAGCAAATCCATCGGCTCATCTTTCATATTTTGAAAATTTCCCATTTTTATGTTTCTCCCTTTTGTGGATCATTATTTTTATTAATATTAATTAATATATATTTATTTTATAAATTGACTAAATCCATGATTCTCTTGAAAAAATTCAAGTATCTTTAATCTTTTTTCACTTAAATCAGATATAATTCCCACTGATTCATGCGCCTTGATTAAAATATTTTGATAGTTGTGGCTATTAAACCTTGTATCATTAATTAATCTTTCTTCTTTATATGTGGTTGTGTCAGTGAAAAAACCAATATTGTACGTAAACATTGCTTTCTATCTTTCTCTCATCTTATTTTTATTAATATATTTACTTTTAAAACAAATATTCATTCAAGATAGTTTTTGCCTTAATGGTAGAAAGACTGTTTTCACGATCGATTAATTCGTACTTGCGGAACTGTAGTTCTCCTAAATCAATCATATTATTACATTCACAGGGTTTAACAGGAATATGGAAAGTTCTATTAGTGAACCGCACAAACATAAAGTTAATGTCTTCGCCGTTACTCTTTTTCAGCTTATGTATCCCTGTTTTATTGGCTATCCCATCTTGCAAAGCTTTGTTGGTAATTTGTTTCTTTAAATCATATAATGACTCTTGTTTCCTAAATAGTTTATCTGTTCTGCATTTACTCTTACTGTAACCAGTTTTATATCTAATGTGTTTTAATCTTTTTGCCGCTTTGCTTATTACATATAGCGCCTCTTCCAAATCTGTGTTGTTCATCTTTCTTCCTCTTCACCTCCTCTCACGTTTAAATATACAACAGCTAAGATTATAAGTCAATACTTTTTTATATGTTTACTTTAATAAACGCAATTCACTTCCATATTTCTTAATTAAAACTATTCTATCTTCTTCTAGTTTACGCATCTCTCTCATCAATAGCATCTTAACCAGATCAGAATGGTTTAAATGATGGTATTCATATGCAAATTGCATATACCACAAGTGAACCTCAGATAGTTCCAATTTACCTTCTTCATGTTCATAGGCGCTAAAAATTAATGATTCGGGTAAGCCCATATCAGACATTACATTTACTGATCGCTTAAGTTCTGCGACTCTCATACCCTCTTCAATTTGTTCATCAGTCATTTCCCATTGAACTTCATCCCAATTAATATGCATTCTAATCCCCGTTTCCCTATGTCAAATCAGTCTTTTCTCTGCTTCTGCTGATGCTTTATCCATTTTCCCATAATAAGATGATGGTATATCCATAATTTTATGAATTAGCCCACTTTCTTTATCTATTGTAACTTTTGATTCAAACATAGCTATACTGTCCTTCAAAAACCCAACTTCTTCAGCAACTATTTTCACATGAGTTGGCAATTGTCTTTTTATTGTGCTGCTGGTTATAGGAACAACCGTAACATTTGGGGAGTATTTATTACCAATATTATTACTGATTACAAGTACTGGTCTCACTCCACCTTGAACCGAACTGCTTGATTTGCCCAAATCGGCAAGCCATATTTCATCTTTATGAACAATTTTATTTGCGGCAACCCCTCTTTCCATAACCAGACTCATATGTACCACACTCCATTTTTGTTTATTAATGTAATCTATATCTATATATTTATCTTCTATGTTTATAGTATACACAATTGTATAGTTTTATACAAGTCGGAATATGATTTATTTATATGTTTATTTTAAATGTTGCAATTTCTATTTATTCCGACATTTATTTGTATTTTAGTTAAAAAATAACCCCGATATATCTCCATTTAGGAAATGTATCGGGGTTATTTTTTAACTGATTTCTTTATCTGAAATTACACCATTCTTCTTATATATGCCCATTTGATAAAGGATAACTTTATCTATTTTTCATTATGTAATTACTTTGATGAGTACATTTTTTCAAGCACATTTATCATATCTTCCTTATGTAGAACGCCGATAAATTTTTTAATCTTGTCATGATGTAAAGGAATGCTATCAGAACACCTTGCCACGGAAGGGAAATCAAGTCCAGCCTCTTCCCAGTATTTAATTTCAATATCTCCATCGTCATTACTTCTTTCCTCATGTGAGGTTAACTTTATAACGATGGAGTATTGATCCCTGGTATCAAATATTAAAGAAGGTCTCAATTTTTCTTTATCCATATCATCAAAAGGATATAACGCTGTATAAATATCTCCACGATTATGATTCATTTTTTCGGAAAAACCGCTATTAGCAATTAATCCACTTTTCTCCCCTCTGTGCGTTTTTTATAATCTTCTTCTAACCTCTTAAGGTTGGCTTCAGATCGCGCCCAGATATCATCAATCACAGAATCGACCTTGTTATTGGCCGAATCAAGACGTTCCTGAACAGTGCTCATATCTTGTTCCTCCTCATGTTCGTGTTTCATGTTATACACCTCCAAGTATTTATTTACTTGGTTATAGTTATGCCCTCTGACCTGGGTTTATACTCTTATCAATAGTGCCGCGAGAACCGCAGTGAGGGACTCTGGTGTGATTCAAGTATAACATAACTATTACCATATATAAACAACTAAAATCGACTTTTATCAGGTAAAAGTCCTACTTATATATGATAAAAGCTATATTTATGTGAAAATTGACCATCAAAAAAAGCCAGTACATAATCGTATTGGCTTGAATGTGAGTGGATATTTAGAGCATGTAGGCTTTGATGATTGTATGAATCTAATTTACATTGTGTAAAAAATGAGTCTCGAATTTTCAGAAGAGTTTGGCTCTGTGTAGTCAATAGCCCTCTTCCCATGAGAATCTACAATCGAAGCATCTGATTTATATGCATTTGTCAATTCTCCAAGATAAAACGCATTCTTATTAATTACACTTAAAATTAAAGGTGTTTGCCCCTCACTATTAACAAGATTTGGATTCAATGCATTTACCTTAATCGCACTGTATACTGCAAAGTTGTTTTCCAAAATCACAAAATGAAGAATTGAGTTACCCGTTTCTTTATCAATGGAGTTCACCGAAATTTCTCCTGCTGCTATTCCTGCCTTAACTTTCTTTGCATCTAATTTACCGTCCGTTGAATATTTGTCATGCAATCCTTGCACATATTCCCCTCCTGCATTAGTTGTTGCTGTACTTCCTGTACTCGTTCCAGTACCCATCGTATTGATGGCTACTCCTTCAGCAAATGTAACAGTAGAAGACGTTACTCCGCTTACTGAATACCCGAATGAGCTACCAGCGTCACGAACAGGGACATAAAGTTTATCATTTACGTTCATTGCCTCGACTGATTTTTGATTACTACCCACCACAATTTTTACTGTTTTTGGTGTCGCCTTGAGATAGGTTGCCGCCCCTGCTACACCAGAAACAGTAACTGCTACTCCTGTTAACAGTCCAATAGTAAATGTAGAAATTTTCTTCAAAGTTGTGTACCTCCCGATTTTATATATGGCATATGCTTGATTACAGTATATACCATATATATCGGTTTATTGTTGATTAGATTTTAGTTATCAATGTTGAATGATGGAGCTTTAAGATTCATGGGACCAGAAGAAGTTAGATTAACTGGACCTACAATATTTCCAGTTAATCCTGTAGTTGGAGAAAGTTCAAAATATGACCCATTTGAAAGAGCTAGTTTGACAGCTCCCTGGTCAGCGTAAACATTAAAGTCTTTGGATTTGAATCCAATTACTTCGCCTTCCGAATTAACGTACACTCCATCATCCCGTAAATCGATACTTCTTTCTTTATCATAGTTGCTGCTACCATATCTTTGCTTTAGCCCCCCGTTATATTTGTCCATCACATAAATAGCACTATTTCCTATTCCGTTATCTCCTTCACCCATTCGCCAATAAGGTGTTGCAGAGGCTCCTTCACCCTTGAATCCTGCTTGCATTTTAATTTTTTTGTTATTATCATCTGCGCCATACTTATAAACAGGCCAAGAGGTAGCCTCATTCGTCATTAGTCCAGTTTGCGACGAATTCACCCAATACATAGGTTTGCCATCAACACTAATATGTTCCCCTTGGGTAACGTGTCCTGTAATCCATTGAACAGTTTTATCTTTAATCTCAATGAAGTTACTCCATCCTGAAATTGCTGTTCTGTCCATAGTGGACAATGACTTGGCAATAATATCAGAAATATAACCTAAATCAGCACTAACCATAACCGCAGATATTAATTGAGCGTCTAAACTGGCAATTCCTTTAAGGTCCCAAAGTCCGAAATCAATATATTTATTTTCACTATCTATCATAAGTTCGTTTTTACCATTGGTTACGACCAACTTTTTAAAAATAGATGTTCCGTCAGGTTTAATCCAACTTGGAGCATCTTCTGCATTTTCTGAACCAGCCCAGAATCCGGTAGAGGGGAATAGTTTCATTACTCCACCAATAGCATCACGAAGCGTAATAGATGAACCATAGATATTACCGCCCGTTATATCACCGTCTGTGAAGAAAGAACTATTGATCTTAATACCTTCAGCATGAACAATGCCTTGAGTATCAGCCCAGAACTGATCTTTCCAAATAGGATTTTCAGCAGTATTAGTATTTTTCTGAATATAAAAACCTCTTGTGGCATTCATCAAAGAGCGATACATTGTGTCTGATCTGGTTACGGTAATCCCATTCAGGCTGTCTATGATGGTTCCGTTGTAAAGCAAACCAAGTTGCACAGACGAGTATCTAATCGAATCATTAATCGAATTCACGATAGCAACAACACTATCAAAATAGGATTTGAACTTCAAAATAAATTCATCTCGATTAATATCAGATGTTATTGTCATGTTGGATAAGAGAGGTTCCAAATAGGCAATGAGAGCATTATAAGCAGCCGTGAAAGGAGGAATATCAATTCTAACTGTATCGTCTCTTGTAGTGGTCTTATAGTCATTTGCTTGTTGCAACAACTTCACGTATTCCGACATTATTCTTGTCCGTTCGCCTAATACTTGAAGCTTTTCTATACCAGTTAATTTACCGTCAGTAATGATATTTTCAAATTTCCCAATATTCATTTCCTTGGTGTAGCCGTTCAACAACAAACCGTTATCTTTATCAATGATTTTCAAGGATTTCGCTGTCATATTCTCGCTGAACAAGTTCCCGTTTGTATCAACTAAGAAGATATTATCAAAAGAGTACCCGTTCCAGCGTTGAATCTTGAATCCGTCTTCGCTGTTGGCTATTACTTTATTGATCAAGGTTGAGTTGATATCATATCCATCATATCGATTAATAACCATACCATACAAGTCAGGAGCTTCCTCGTACAATCCCAATTTCATTGCTACTCTGCCGCATCTATCTGTGATCGTTGTTTTAGGGCCTTCCATTAGCCATACGCCATCTGCATCACCAACAACAACCCTTTGCGAAAGGACAACCTTTCCGTATAGTGCTTCTGCCACAATCCCATCACTTGTTAGGGCGGTTTCAAATCGCTGCCCACCTGATTTTGTGAGGCCAATTGCTCCAGAAACCATTTTTAGGAATCTCATGGGATCATTGGGATCATAAATCAAAATCCCGCGATTACTTATCTCAACTGTATTATTAACACTCATATTAATTGTGTTTGTAACTTTATCCCAAAACTGATCAAAAAGAATGCTCATATCAGAAACATCGGTTACAGATTTAAGCCAATCCTTTTTATTTGCGTCTATGGTAGTTGAAGTATTCGAATACTTTTTTAAATAATTAGACATCCTTGTATCAGCGTCTTTATTGTTGCGGACATTTGCTAATGTTAAAGATATTTTTTCACCTTCAAAATCATAATGAATCTCAATTATTTTTGCTTTTACTTTAACACCAATGCGTTCATACCTAACAGTAATATAATCCCCCATCACTAGTTTATCCCATTTTGACTGTTCTTCTATTACACTAAGGAAATTAACAACATCTATGTCCATAGTTAATTGAGGTACTTTTACTTCATTAAAATTCTCTTCTCCTGCCTTGAGCAAATCTTCTGCATCAATACAGGTATCGTTTTTATAAGTACTTTCCTTAACAAATCGTTGAAGTTCAATCAATTGATCTGGAGTAAAATTGCTAGCACTGGATAGCAAGGACTGAAGAGTATTTATCTGAGCGAGAATGGAATTTAAGTAGCCTGTTTGTTCTGTGATTTCAGCATTCTTATTATCTATCTGCATCTGTTTGTTATTTGGACAATAGCGTTGAATGATTGCACTATCATTATTTGGTGTATCGTATTCACTCTGATTAATTGCCGTAACTTGAATATTGACCGTAGCAGATCCATTACCAGTTATCATTAGACTAGATGCGGTAAGATCATTCAACTTTCCCAGAACTGTCCAAGTGTTGGAAAGAACAAATTTAGAAATTCCATTTAAGGACAATTGAACTCCATTAATATTTGAGACTTTAACCATCACTGCATATGGAAACATGGTTTGAAGTTCATTGAAGTTAATCGTTTGTGTAGAGCCGCTATAGCCAACATTCTCAAAAAACATTGTTGGAATTTTACTCGTATTCAACTGATAATTATCAACGATGCTGTATACTGCCTTCAACTCATTTTGTAAATCAACAAGCTCTGAATTCTTATTAGATACCACGGTATTATAGCCATCTCTAGCAGTTTTCAGTAATTTAAATTGATTCTTATTGGTTTCAACTAGTTCTTGATAATCTAAAATTGCGCTACATAATGAATCGGACATATATGTACTATGCTCTACTACATTTTTATTCTCATCTCTTTGAAATGGATACATATAGTATGAGTAATCTTCGAGGTGTCCTCTGCCTGTAGGTGAAATGCTATTAATTGTTAAACCATCCTTACCTTCAAGCGTGAGTCTTGTGACAATTTCTTTTGAGTCAGATTCCTTGTCGAAACTCTTCAAAAGACTTTCATAAGAAAAGGTTAATCCTTTATCTTGACCGAATGATTCAGGTTTCTTCATATTTACGGTCTGTCTGTCAGTATCAAACTCAACGATAGCGTTATATGTATTTGCAATATCATAGATAGATCCTAAAATTTTATTGTCTAGGAATTCAAAACTTCTTTTAGATAGTTCAAAATCCACATCAACATCTCCAAGTGACCACGTAGTTCCATTTAGAATTTCATTTAAAACTGTTCTAGCGCCTTTAGACTCAGCCTTATAACCTTTCAATGATTTCTTAGCTAATTCATATTCTAAACTGTATGTCGTTAGCTTAAGATTATTAAAACCTTCGTCCATCACTTCATTAATACCAACAACCACATACCACTTAACATATCTGCCAAACACCATTTTAATTAAGTAATCTTCTTTAACCAAATCGATATTTTTATTTTTTCTTAGTACATGATTATTGTCTATATGATATGGAAGACTCATTATTAATTCATCTGCTTCATTAACAATGGTTTTAAGATCATCTTTATATGCTTCACTTAG
>Ga0157371_10000427_pt1 | contig 51636 bp, 50 predicted proteins | sample C45metaG_FD_113462 | JGI IMG/M metagenome (GOLD analysis project Ga0157371, IMG submission 113462) | Corn rhizosphere microbial communities from Kellogg Biological Station, Michigan, USA - C4-5 metaG | ecosystem: Host-associated > Plants > Roots > Rhizosphere > Soil | place: USA: Michigan... | reverse complement strand
TTCCCAGATCAAAACCGTCCATGACCACGTACATCATGATGCCGAAGATGATGATCACGGCCCAGATCAGCGGAAGATCAATACCCATGACTCAAATCTCCTTGGTCAGGCTGGGGCTGTGGTTGTCATCGCCATTATCATCAGCGGCAGACAGCGGACGGGCCGGCGTGCGTTTCTGGCCAGGGCCACCTTCGTTGGTTTCCTTGCCTTCGTCGATTTTCGGCCCTTTGCGCACCAGGCGCATCATGTAACCCAGACCGGCACCGAACAGCGCGAAATACACCACCACGAACATGATCAACGTGATGCTCATCTGCATGAAACTGTGGTTGGAGGAGGCATCCGCCGTGCGCATCAGCCCGTAAACCACCCACGGTTGACGGCCGATTTCAGTGGTAAACCACCCCGCCAGGATCGCGATCAGGCCAGACGGCCCCATCCACAACGCCAGGTACAGGAACGGTCGCGAGGTGTACAGCTTGTCGCGTTTGCGCAGCCATAGGCTCCACAAACCGGTGAAGATCATCAGGAAACCCAGGCCGACCATGACGCGGAACGACCAGAAAACAATGGTCGAATTAGGCCGGTCTTCAGGCGGGAACTCTTTGAGCGCCGGGACTTGTTTGTCCAGGGAGTGGGTCAGGATCAGGCTGCCGAGTAAGGGATTTCCACCGCGAATTTGGTCTTTTCGGCTTTCATGTCCGGCCAGCCGAACAGGATCAGCGGAGTCGGTTCATCGCCCACGTTTTCCCAGTGACCTTCGATCGCGGCGATTTTTGCCGGTTGATGCTCAAGGGTGTTCAACCCGTGGAAGTCACCGATAACCGCCTGAATCGGCGCCACGATCAACGCCATCCACATGGCCATCGAGAGCATGGTGCGGATGGCCGGGTTGTCCTTGCCGCGCAGCAAGTGCCAGGCTGCGGAGGATCCGACGAAGAATGCCGTCGCCACGAACGCGGCCGTCGCCATGTGCATCAAGCGGTACGGGAACGACGGGTTGAAGATCACCGCCAGCCAGTCCACCGGAATGACTTGGCCATTGACGATTTCATAACCCTGGGGCGTCTGCATCCAGCTGTTGGAGGCGAGAATCCAGAAGGTCGAAATGAGCGTGCCGATGGCGACCATGACCGTGGAGAAGAAGTGCAGATTGCGCCCGACCTTGTTCCAGCCGAACAGCATGACGCCCAGGAAACCGGCTTCCAGGAAGAACGCTGTCAGCACTTCATAGGTCAACAGCGGCCCGGTGACGGAACCGGCGAAGTCCGAGAAGCGGCTCCAGTTGGTGCCGAACTGATAGGCCATGACCAAACCGGACACCACCCCCATGCCGAAATTGACGGCAAAGATCTTCGACCAGAAATGGTACAAATCGCGGTAGGTGTCGTTATGCGTCTTCAGCCACAACCCTTCGAGCACCGCCAGGTAACTCGCCAGACCGATAGTGATGGCCGGGAACAGGATGTGGAATGAGATGGTGAACGCAAACTGCATCCGGGCGAGATCAAGCGCCTCCAAACCGAACATAAGTCTTCCTCTGTCAGTAATACCGGCTGAAGGCTTGCGGCCTGCACCCACTGCCCCCACGGATATGGAGTGTGGCGAATTTCAATTCGTTCTTTTTTTACAAACATCACAACGTAGGGAGTCTGGCCACGTGGCCGCCGGATCAATTCCATGAAAGGTCTTGATCTGGATCAAGCAATGGTTAAAAGAGTAGTCCCATTTTTGACGATGGACGGTGTGGTCTTTTGCCGCGTGACAGGTTGCCTCATCGCTCTGGCAATCAGTCGCAACACATCCCTTGGGGAGCGAGCCTGCTCGCGAAAGCGATCTGCCGGTCATCTTTATGTTATGTGCTGGCGCCATCACGAGCAGGCTCGCTCACAAGGGGATTTTTGGCTGTTTTAGAGATCGGTGTTTAGCTAACTAAATTTTCAGAACCTGCAACTTCTGGTTACAGCTTGGTGATAATCTCGAGCCTTCCCTCGCCCAAGACCTGCCTTCAGATGCCCAGCCAAGCGCCTTTGCTGTTACGTCACCATCGCCCCTTTATCGCGTTCTGGCTGGCTCGGGTGTTTACCGCCAGCGGCTTTCAGATGCTCACCGTGGCCATCGGCTGGAACCTGTATCAGTTGACAGGCAACGTGTTGGACCTGGGTTTGGTGGGGTTGGTGGAGTTCGCCCCACGGGTGCTGTTCATGCTCCACACCGGGCATGTCGCGGACCGCTATGACCGGCGCAAGGTCGCGGCAATCTGTCAGTCCCTGCAAGCATTGATCGCCCTGTCGCTGGCCATCGGCAGTGCGACCGACCATGTCACCCGGGAAATGATCTTCATCCTCGCTTTCCTGCTCGGTGCCGCACGCTCCTTCGAGATGCCGACCACCCAAGCCTTGCTGCCGAGCATTGTGCCCAGCGCGCTGTTCCCTCGCGCCGTCGCCGCCGCACAGTCGGCCCAACAATCAGCCACCATCGTCGCTCCGGCCTTGGGCGGTTTGCTCTATGCGTTTGGCAGCGTCTGGGTCTATGGCCCGACGGTGATCCTGTACATCATTGCCTGCTTGCTCATGCTCAACCTGCCTGCCCGACAAACGCCGCTGAACAAGGGCAAGGCGACCCTGGATTCGTTGTTGGCCGGTATCCGCTTCATTCGCAGTCGCCCGGACATTCTCGGGGCCATTTCCCTGGATCTGTTTGCGGTATTGCTCGGTGGTGCGACGGCGCTGCTGCCGGTGTTTGCCAAAGACATTCTGTTGACCGGGCCGTGGGGCCTGGGACTGCTGCGCTCGGCGCCGGCCGTCGGTGCTTTGCTGATGTCGCTGTTCCTGGCGCGATTTGCCGTGGAGCGCAACGTCGGGCGGGTGATGTTCACTGCCGTCGGTGTGTTCGGCGTCGCGATGATTGCGTTCGGCCTCTCCACCTCGTTCTGGTTTTCCCTTGCCGTACTGGTTGTACTGGGCGCGGCGGACATGATCAGCATGGTGATCCGTGCCTCGTTCGTGCAACTGGAAACCCCGGATGAAATGCGCGGACGGGTCAGCGCCGTGAACGGTCTGTTCATCGGCGCTTCGAACCAGCTGGGCGAATTCGAATCCGGCCTCACCGCCCACTGGTTCGGCACCGTACCGGCGGTGGTCATGGGCGGTATCGGCACACTGGTCGTCACCGGGGCGTGGATCAAACTGTTTCCGACTTTGGCCAACCGCGACCGCATGCATGTGCCGGTCGAAGAAGCCAAAGTCTAAAGCAGCTTGTCGAGGGTAATGGGGAAGTCTCGCACCCGCTTGCCCGTGGCGTGGTAAATGGCATTGGCCACCGCTGCCGCGACCCCGACGATACCGATTTCTCCCACGCCTTTTGAACCCAGGGCATTGACGATCTCGTCCTGTTCTTCGACGAACAGCACATCAATGTCGCCGATGTCGGCGTTTACCGGGATGTGGTATTCGGCCAGGCTGTGGTTCATGTGTCGCCCCAGCGCATGATCGGTTTGCGTTTCCTCGTGCAACGCCATGCCGATGCCCCAGACCACGCCACCGAGAATCTGGCTGCGGGCCATTTTCGGGTTGATCACCCGCCCGGCGGCGATAGCGCTGACCACTCGGCTCACCTTCACTGAGCCCAAATCCTCATCCACGAGGACTTCGACGAATACCGCTGAATGGGTGGAGGTAGCGTAGGCATCGCGTTTCTTGTCCGGCGTGGCGTCGACCTGAACTTCGAGGGTGTCTTCGCCGCTGTCCCGGACCAGATCGGACAGCTTTACACGTGCCTCACCGTACGACAGCTGCCCGTCTTCGAACACCGCTTGCTGCGAGGTCACGCCACTGAATGCAGGAGACGTTTGCCGTGCCACGGCGAGCAGTTTCTCCTGCAGGGCTTCACAGGCTTGTTGCACCGCAGTGCCGACCGACGAAACGGTGAACGATCCGCCCTGCAACGGCGCGGTGGGCAAGGAAGAGTCGCCCAGGACAAACGTGACGTCCTTGAGCGCAACGCCTGCCGACTGCGCGGCGATTTGCGTCATCACCGTGTAGGTTCCGGTGCCGATGTCTGTCGTCGCGCTGCTGACCGTCAGTTTGCCGTGCTGATCAAGGCAAGCCTTGGCGCTGGCTTTCTGCTGCATTGCCTCCCAGACACCGCCAGCCATGCCCCAACCGACCAATTGCCGGTCCCGGCGCATGCTGCGCGGTTCGGGGTTGCGTTGATCCCAACCAAAACGTTGGGCGCCCTGGGCGTAGCATTCACGCAGTTCTTTGCTGGAATAGGGTTTGTCTTCGTTCTGATTGCGTTCGGAAAAGTTGATCAGGCGCAGTTGCACCGGATCAATCGCCAGCGCGCAGGCCAATTCATCCATCGCGCACTCCAGGCCGATCAATCCCAGCGCCGCGCCCGGTGCGCGCATGTCCAACGGCGTGAACACGTCCAGCGGCACCAGTTTGTAGGTCAGTTGCACGTTGTCGCAGTGATAGAGCATGCCGCTCCACTCCACGACGTGCTCGGTGAAATCTTCGAACCGCGAAGTCTGGCCAATGGCCGTGTGTGCAACCGCGAGCAAGCGACCATTGGCCGCCGCACCTAATTGCAGGCGCTGCAAGGTGCGAGGGCGATAGCCGAAAGTGAACATCTGCTGACGTGTGAGTGTGACGCGCACCGAACGCTTGAGGTGCAACGCCGCCATCACTGCCAGTGGCAGCTGATATTGAGGACGCAAGCCGGACCCAAATGCGCCGCCGACAAAGGCCGCGAAAATTCTGACCTGTTCTTTCTCAAGTCCGAAGACCTTTTGCACATAGGATTGGCAGTTCTGCGGCCCCTGGGTCTTGTCATGGATGTGCAAGCTGCCGTCGGCCTGATACAGCACCGTGCTGGCGTGCGGTTCCATGGGATTGTGGTGTTCGATCGGCGTGCTGTAGTTCAGATCCAGGCTGATGGCCGCGCCGGCGAATTCGGCCTGAAAATTCCCACGGGGCTTGGGCAGTTCGGCGGGCGCCGGATGCGCCTCGTCCTGCAGGCTTAACAGATCGGTCTGATGGATGTCGGTGGCGTATTCGATCTTGATCAACGAGCCGGCATGGCGCGCCAGCTCAAGGTTGTCCGCGACCACCAGCGCCAGCGGTTGACCGCTGTACAGAACACGCTCGTTGTATAACGGACGAAACGGCGAACCGTCGGCCGAATCGGCGTCTTCATAGTCATCGTCGTAACTGGCGATTTTCGGCCGGTTTGTATGATCAATGACCCCTATGACGCCCGGCAGCGCCAGCGCTCTGGATGCATCAATACTGATCACACGCCCGCTGGCGATGCTGCTCGAAACAACGCTGCCGTGCAGCAAGCCGTCCTCGGGAAACTCTGCGGCATAGCGCGCCTGGCCAGTGACTTTGAGCAGACCATCGACCCGGTCCAGCGGTTGCCCCATGGGTTTGGTAATCGTATTCATCGGGTTTGCCCTCCCTGCGCTGCATCGCCTAGGGCGCGGACAATGGCCCGCTGTGCCAGTTTGACTTTAAAGGCGTTGTGTTCGAGTGGTTTCGCGTCCTGCAAGAGCGCATCGGCGGCAGCGCTGAAGGTTTCACGGCTCGGCACTTTGCCCACCAGCCATTCTTCTACGCCCTGATCACGCCAGGGTTTGTGCGCCACACCACCGAGCACCAGCCGCGCCCGACCAATGACTGGCCCGTTCATGTCGAGCGCCGCCGCCACCGAGACCAGCGCAAAGGCAAAGGAAGCACGATCCCGAACCTTCAGGTAATGGCTGTGGTTGGCGAAACCGGCGGCCGGCAATTCAACGGCAGTGATCAGTTCATCGTCGTCCAATTGGTTGTCACGGTCGGGAGTCTCCCCCGGCAGCCGGTGAAAATCAGCGAACTCAATGGTCCGCGCACCGTCGCGACCTTGCACGTGGACCACAGCTTCCAGCGCGGCCAAGGCGACGCACATGTCGGACGGATGGGTTGCCACACACTGGGCGCTGGCGCCGAGGATCGCGTGGATGCGATTCAGCCCCTCACGCGCCGGGCAACCGCTGCCGGGTTCGCGTTTGTTGCATGGCACGCTGGCATCGTAGAAGTAATAGCAACGCGTGCGTTGCAGCAGATTGCCGCCGGTGCTGGCCATGTTGCGCAACTGCGGTGATGCACCGGCCAGAATGGCTTGCGATAACAATGGGTAGCGCTGCTCGATCAACGGGTGCCACGCCAGATCGGCATTGCTGACCAGGGCGCCGATCAACAATCCACCGTCTGCCGTTTCGGTGACCTCGCGCAACGGCAGACCGGTGATGTCGATCAGGTGCTCGGGGCGGGTGACATTTTCTTTCATCAAATCCAGCAGGTTCGTCCCCCCCGCGATGAAACGCGATGCCGGCCCAGCGAGATGAACAGCGTCTTGCACCGAATCGGGTTTGCTGTACTGGAAAGGATTCATCGGCCACCTCCTTGCCCAGGCTGGCGGCAGGCTGGAAGCGCCTCTTCGATCGCATCGCGGATGTTGCTGTACGCGCCGCAGCGGCACAGGTTGCCGCTCATCAGCTCGCGGATCTCGTCCGTCGTATGTGCCCGATCTTCGTTGACCAAACCCACCGCCGAGCAGATCTGCCCTGGCGTGCAATAGCCGCATTGAAAGGCGTCGTGCTTGATGAAGGCGTGCTGCATCGGATGCAGTTCGTCACCGCTCGCCAACCCTTCGATGGTGGTCAACTCACTGCCGTCGCACATCACCGCCAGCGTCAGGCAGGCGTTCACCCGCTTGCCGTTTAGCAGTACCGTGCAGGCACCGCACTGCCCGTGATCGCAGCCTTTTTTGGCACCGATCAGGTCCAGTTGCTCGCGCAGCAGATCCAGCAACGTGGTCCAGGGCAAGACTTCAAGCTGACGATCCTGACCGTTCAGGGTCAGGCGTAAAGGATGACGTGCAAAGGTCGGCTGCGCCGCCTCGGGAGTGGTCGCGCTCATAAACACCTCACGGTTGGTCGTACGTTCGCGGCGCTTGGTAAACCGCCGTCTTAAGGGGTACGACTTCGGGGTGGGATGAGCGTTCAAGGGAATTGATGGGCGTGAAAAAAGGTTGAAATAAAGGACAACGCATACATTTGCCGACCACGTGCAATACATAGATAGCGCACAAGGTGTAATGTATCGCCTTACACTCGTCCCATGATCAGATCCTTTCAACACAAAGGCCTTCGTGGCTTCTATGAAACAGGTTCGACTCGTGGGATCCGCGCAGACCATGCGAAGCGCCTGTCTCGAATGCTTCAGTTCATGGACCGGGCGGTACTGCCAGGCGACCTCGACCTGCCGGGATGGCGATTGCACCCACTCAAGGGTGAGTTGGCCGACTATTGGTCGCTGAGTGTTTCAGGAAACTGGCGGGTTATTTTTCGTTTTATCGGCTCGGATATCGAACTGGTCGACTATCTGGACTACCACTGACAGGAGGCAGGATATGCCCTTGCACAACCCGCCACACCCTGGCGAAACACTGTTGACGGATGTTTTGCCCGAGCTTGGCATCAGTGTCGCTGAGTTGGCTCGCCACCTTGGGTTTGCACGCCCGCATCTTTCGCGAGTCCTGCATGGTCACGCGCCAATCAGCCCTGACCTGGCGGTACGCCTGGAGCGGGCCGGGATTGGTAAAGCCCGGATGTGGCTCGGTGTACAGACCGACTACGATCTTTGGCAAGCTGAGCATCGTGAGCAACCGGCTATCGAACCTATTGCTGCCCACGCCTGACATTCGTCAAGCCTTCAACTCCCCCGCCACCGCCGTTCGCGTGGCTTTACCACAGAGTTGTTCGACCAGCGTCAGCGCAAACTCCAGCGCCCCACCCGATCCCTGTGCGGTAATGCAGTTGCCGTCGACCACCACCGGCTGGTCAACAAAGGTGCAGCCCGACAGTTGGTGGCTGGCTGATGGAAGGCAGGTCATACGCCGCTGACGCAAAACGCCAAAGGCTTGCAACGCCAGCGCCGGAGATTCGGCGATGCCTGCGAACAGGCGTCCGGCGGCGGCCTGGTCCTTGACCAGTTGTTGCAGGGGTTGATGCGCGGCGAGATGTTGCGAGCCCACCTCACCGCCAGGCAAAGCAATCAGATCAAACGGCTGGGCGAGCAAATCCACCAGCATGGCATCGGCGGTCAAGCGAGTGCCGCGGGCGCAGGTGAGCATGCGCCGTCCCTCGATACTTGCGACCACCACTTCAACCTTGGCGCGGCGCAGCACATCGATCAGGGTCACGGTTTGCAAATCATCGATGCCCTCGGCGAGGGTAATCAGAGCTCTAAAGGTCATGGGCACAGTCCACTGGGTGATCTTTAAAGCGTAGTCAGCTTTCCTGACCCTTGTTCGAGCGCAGGCGTTACTTGATGTAAAGCTGCGTCGAAACGGTATTGCCCGGCGCGTTGATCGAGCGGTTACTGAAGCTGAAGGTCCCTTCCTGTTTGCCGCCCAGGTCAAAGATGTACAGCGTGCCGACAATCTTCATCGAGGCACCGCTGCATTCGGTCGGATTGCCGTTATCGTAGGCGCAGACCTTGGTCTGCATGCCATCGAGGTTGAAACCGTCGAGTTGCACGGTCGGAGTCCGGCCGTAGCCCATCTCCAGTACGTAGACCTTGATATTCGTGCCGCCGTGATCGCAGGTCGTGCGCTCCTGCCCCGCCGAGATGTTTTCAATCCCGCACGCCGCCGACTGGACCTTGAGCACCTGGACGTTGCTCAACGGTGGTGCCGACTCCGCCATGACGGCGGGCACACTGGCCAGCAATGCGAAAAACAGCCCCGACGCCCGAACGATATTGCGCTTGATGCCCACCATGACCACTCCCCCAAGACAGGCGCGCAGTATGGCTCAGTTCAGCGAACCGCAAAACATCGCCGACGATCGCAGCCATTACCCCACGCTGCTGGTATGATGCGCGGCTTTTTCCGACCCACAGAAAATTACCAGGCGCGATCAGCGGTCTGTGCTTTGCTGTTGAGGTCGATACATTCACGGCGCACTGCGCGCCACGGGGAGCAGACATGCTGGAAAGGCTGTTTCAACTCAAGGCTTTCAACACCACCGCGCCCACCGAGATTCTTGCGGGCGTCACGACCTTCCTGGCCATGGCCTACATTCTGTTCGTCAACCCGAGCATCCTCGGCGAGACCGGCATGGACAAGGGTGCGGTGTTTGTCGCGACCTGTCTGGCGGCGGCAATCGGCTCCACGGTGATGGGCCTGATCGCCAACTACCCGATCGCCCTCGCGCCGGGCATGGGCTTGAACGCATTCTTTACCTACACCGTGGTCCTGCACATGGGGCACACGTGGCAAGTGGCGCTGGGGGCAGTGTTCATCTCCGCCGTGTGCTTCTTTCTGCTGTCGATCTTCCGCATCCGTGAATGGATCATCAACAGCATCCCCCTGCCTCTGCGCTCGGCGATTGCCGCCGGTATCGGCCTGTTCCTGGCACTGATCGCCCTGCACAACGCCGGTATCGTGGTCAGTAACCCGGCCACCATGGTCGGCCTCGGTGACTTGAAGCAACCGGCACCGATCCTCGCCACCCTCGGCTTTGCCCTGATCGTTGCACTGGAAGCGCTCGCCGTGCGCGGCGCGGTGCTGATCGGCATTCTGGTGGTGACCATCGCCTCCATTGCCTTGGGCTTTACCCCGTTCGGCGGCGTGATGTCGATGCCACCTTCGCTGGCCCCGACCTTCCTGCAACTGGACATCAAAGGTGCACTGGACATCGGTCTGGTCAGCGTGATTTTTGCCTTCCTGTTTGTCGACCTGTTCGACAACTCCGGCACCCTGATCGGCGTCGCCAAGCGCGCCGGCCTGATGGGCAAGGACGGCCACATGCCGAAAATGGGCCGCGCCCTGATCGCCGACAGCACCGCCGCCATGGCTGGTTCCCTGCTGGGCACCTCGACCACCACCAGCTACATCGAATCCGCCGCCGGCGTGAGTGCCGGTGGCCGCACCGGCCTTACGGCTGTGGTCGTGGCGATCCTGTTCCTGTTGGCGCTGTTCTTCTCGCCTCTGGCCGCCAGCGTTCCGCCGTTTGCTACCGCGCCTGCGCTGCTGTTCGTCGCGGTATTGATGACATCCGGGCTGGCCGAAATAGACTGGGACGACATCACCGTTGCCGCACCGGTCGTGGTCACCGCCCTGGCCATGCCATTCACTTATTCCATCGCCAACGGCATCGCCTTCGGTTTCATCTCCTGGACTGCAATCAAACTGCTGTCCGGTCGCGGCCGTGAGCTGAACCCGGCGCTGGTGATTCTGTCGATTCTGTTCGTGATCAAGTTGGGTTGGTTCAACGCATGACTTTTGATTCCAAGGCCTACGCCGTTCAGCTCGAAGAAAAGGTCACGCGCTTGCGTGACCTGCTGGCCCCGTTCGATGCACCCGAGCCGACTGTGTTCGACTCACCGCTGCAGAACTTCCGCCTGCGTGCCGAATTCCGCCTGTGGCGCGAAGGCGGCGAGCGTCACTACGCAATGTTTTCCCAGGAAGACAAACGCACGCCGATCCTGATCGAAGAGTTCCCGATTGCCAGCCTGCGCATCAATCAGTTGATGCCGCAGCTCAAGGCTGCGTGGAAAGCCAGTGCGGCGCTGAGCCACAAGTTGTTTCAGGTGGAGTTCCTGACCACCCTGGCCGGCGATGCAATGATCACGCTGTGCTATCACCGTCCGCTGGATGAACATTGGCACGCGGCGGCGTCGAAACTGGCTGCCGAGCTGAACGTCAGCGTGATCGGCCGTTCCAAGGGCAAGCGCGAAGTGATCGGCCACGACTATGTGGTCGAGCAACTGGAAGTCGGCGGTCGCACGTTCAGCTACCGTCAACCGGAAGGCGCGTTTACCCAGCCCAACGGCACCGTGAACCAGAAGATGCTCAACTGGGCTTTCAAGGCCCTCGGTGATCGTTCCGATGATCTGCTGGAGCTGTATTGCGGCAACGGTAATTTCACCCTGCCGCTCGCGACCCGTGTACGTAAAGTGTTGGCCACCGAAATCAGCAAGACGTCGGTCAACGCGGCACTGAGCAATCTCAGCGAAAACGCTGTGGATAACGTTACGCTGGTGCGCCTGTCTGCCGAAGAATTGACCGAAGCGCTGAACGAAGTTCGCCCGTTCCGTCGCCTGCACGGCATCGACCTCAAGAGCTATGAGTTCGGCAGCGTCTTCGTCGACCCGCCCCGCGCCGGCATGGACCCGGACACCTGCGAGCTGACCCGGCGCTTCGACAACATCCTCTACATCTCCTGCAACCCGGAAACACTGGCGGCCAACATCGCCCAGTTGCACGACACCCATCGCATCACTCAGTGCGCGATGTTCGACCAGTTTCCATGGACACATCACATGGAATCAGGGGTGTTGTTGACGCGTCGTTGAGTCGTTGCTGCCCCTTCAAATAAGCCGTCATCACGACGGCTTTTTTGTGTTCAATCGGTGACATCTGCCTTGCGTGGACGCCCGCCTTTACGGCCATTAGCCCGCGCAGCCTCAGCTTTGGCGGCGCTGCTTTGGCGTCCATTGCGCGAGGCGATGACCGAGGCAGCCATCTCCATCAACGGCTTGCTCGCCGAAATCATCCCGGAGATGGACACATGCAGATCCTTGCCTTCGTGGCACAGGGCGGTTCCGGAAAAGCCTACTTTCAGGTCCTCGAAATCCTCGACGTCGAAATCATCGAATTCCGGATAGTGCTGCACGGGCAGCAACACGCCACTGCCATCAATGAAACTGACCGCCAGACAAGGTTCCACAAACCTCACCGAAGTTGCATGTAATCCGCTTTTCTGGCGGACTTGTCCTCGTTGGATGGCTTCATCCAGCACTGTCTCGGTTACGGGCCGATCGGCCAGCACTCCTGCCTGTATCGTTTTCATAGTTGGATCTCCACCCCCTCCGTAATGCCGATCAGCGCCAGCAGGGTCTTGTTCGTCTCGGGTTCATAGCAAGCCGAACCAATCATCCAGGTCGTACTCGCAATCCTTTTCATCACCACGACTTCGCTGGTCTGCCAATCCCATATCTGATGATCAAGACAGACCGTGTCCAGCTTGTCCCACCAGATGGCACGGGCGCGGCGCAAGTGAGCGGGTTGCCCGAGCGCGTGACGCAATCCTTCCAGCACTGCCGCAGGTGGCCGTTTTGAATGAGGAACCACATCCCACAGCTCGACACCGTTGTGCCAAAAGCAGAATTTAAAGCGTGCACTCCAGCTTCCAGCGTCAACATGTGCGTGCGGCGGACAGTGCTCATCGCGCAACATGATCACCATCGAAAATCCTTTGTAGTTGAATAACCGCATACTAACCCATCCGTTAGGTTAATGAGTCCAAAGACCCGACATTCCCTGGAAACCCGACAATTGGCCATACGCCAAATCGCCTCTACACCTCAGAGACTAGCGTCAAGACATGCCTCGGACCGGCGGATAGCGGCGCTGAATCGTAAGCAATCCTTTCCTCGCGCTCACAAAAAAGCCGTCACGTGGACGGCTGTCTTGTCGAGTCGAGAAATCACCCCGGCTGATTTTTTCGATACTCGGTGGTGGTCATACCGGCATACCCCCAGTTATCGGTGTCGACTTCTTCAATCACGATGTGGGTCAGTTTTGGGTCCTTGCCGAGGACTCGTTGCAAGGTGTCAGTGATTTCGGCAATGACTTGGGCTTTCTGCTCTCGGGTGACGCCGTCACGGGTAATACGCACGCTGACGAAAGGCATGATGCTGCTCCTGTCTGGTAGTCGAAGAAGACGCCGGTCAAGTAAAGCACCGTCGGGTCGATTTCATCTACAGTGGCGAAATCCAGTCCCTTATTCGATCCCCGGTGTAATTAATCATGCAGCGACTCTTCGACGATCTTCAACTGGGCAGCATCGAACTGTTTTGCCTGGCTGCCGAGGCTGGCAGTTTTACTGCCGCGGCACTGGTGGCAGGCGTGACGCCTGCGGCGGTGAGCCGCTCGGTGTCGCGCATGGAAGAACGCCTGGGTGTGCGCCTGTTTGCGCGCACCACCCGCAGCGTCAAGTTGACAGACAGTGGTCGTCGTTATTACGAGGAATGCCGTCAGGCACTGGCGCAACTGGTCGAGGCTCAGCGCGAAGTCATGGGCCAGCAACAGCAACCCGCCGGCACGCTGCGCATCAGTATTCCCACGACGTATGCGCACCATCGAATCTTGCCGTTATTGCCGGCGTTTCGGGCGCGGTTTCCAGACGTGAAAGTCGAGTCGCACATCAGTAATCGCAATATCGATTTCGTCGGTGAAGGCTATGACATGGCGATTCGCGTGCGCGCGATTCCGGATTCCGGCCTGATTGCCCGGCACCTCGAAGACGCCGCGCTGGTGATGATTGCCAGCCCCGATTACCTGAAGCGCGTCGGTATCCCGCAAACCCTGGACGACCTGGCGCAGCACGAATGCATTCAGTACGAGTTGCCCAGCAGCGGCCGGCGCATTGCCTGGCTATTCACCGATAACGGCGTCCAGCGGGAGATTCTCGCCGAGGGCAGTCTCAGTTGTTCCGATGACGTACTGGGTGGCGTGACCTTGGCCAAACACGGGGCCGGTCTGTTTCAGACCTATCGCTTTATCGTTGAGAACGAACTGGCCGATGGCTCGTTGGTGGAAGTGCTCAAGCCTTATGGCGGGCGCTCCCGGCCATTCACTCTGCTTTACCCGCAAAGCCGTCATGTGCCCCTGAAATTGCGGGCCTTTATCGATTTCCTGGTGGAACATCTGCCTCGATAAAAATCGAAACTGTCCGATCACCGCACACAAACGCCTAAGGAAACGTCTGTTCAATTGACCAAACTAACCAGCTAGTACAATTTATCTCCACAGGCTGAGACCCCAGCCGATTCCAAAAATAATAAGTGGAGAGACCCCGATGTCCCCTCTCATTCTGGTGCTCAACGGCCCGAATCTGAACCTGCTTGGCACCCGCGAACCGGCCACCTACGGCCACGAAACCCTGGCCGATATCTCCACCTTGTGCGCCCGTTCCGCCGAAGAATTCGGTTTGGCGGTGGAATTTCGCCAGACCAACCACGAAGGTGAATTGCTTGACTGGATTCACGGCGCTCGCGGTCGTTGCGCCGGGATCGTAATCAACCCGGCGGCCTGGACTCATACCTCGGTCGCGATTCGCGATGCACTCGTCGCCAGTGAACTGCCGGTGATCGAAGTCCACCTGTCCAACGTTCACGCCCGCGAACCCTTCCGGCACCACTCCTTCGTCTCAGCCATCGCCACTGCGGTGATGGCCGGTTTCGGCAGCCACGGCTATCGGCTGGCGCTGGATTATCTCAGCCAACGTTTGAAAGGGTGCGCGCCATGACACAGAACACCGTGGTATTGGCCGGCCTGATCGGTGCCGGTATTCAGGCCTCGCGCACCCCTGCGCTGCACGAACATGAAGGCGATGCGCAAGGCATGCGCTACGTGTATCGCCTGATCGATCTGGACTATTTAAAGCTCGACAGCAGCGCCCTGCCCGACTTGTTGATGGCTGCCGAACGCATGAACTTCACCGGCCTGAACATTACCTTCCCGTGCAAGCAGGCAATCATCCCGCTGCTCGACGAGTTATCGCCGGAGGCCCATGGCATCGGCGCGGTCAACACGGTGGTGTTCAAAGACGGCAAACGCATCGGCCACAACACCGATTGCCTGGGCTTTGCCGAAGGTTTTCGCCGTGGCTTGAAGGACGTTGCCCGTGAGCGTGTAGTTCAAATGGGTGCCGGTGGCGCAGGCGCAGCCGTGGCTCACGCGTTATTGAGCGAAGGCGTACAGCTTCTGAGCATTTTCGATGTGGAGATCAGTCGCGCGCAGGCCTTGGCGGACAATCTCAATCAACATTTCGGGGCCGGTCGTGCGGTGGCCGGCCATGATCTGCCGAGCACGCTGGCCCAGGCGGACGGCCTGGTGAACACCACGCCCATGGGCATGAAAAAACTGCCGGGCATGCCAGTGCCGGTGGAGTTGCTCCGATCTGCGTTGTGGGTGGCGGAAATCGTTTACTTCCCGCTGGAAACCGAACTGCTGCGCAACGCCCGCGCCTTGGGTTGCCGAACACTGGATGGCGGCAACATGGCGGTATTTCAGGCGGTCAAGGCGTTTGAATTGTTCAGTGGCGTGGTGCCGGATGCGCAGCGAATGCTGGCGCACTTTCAAAGCATGAATGACTGAAGCGCTGCGCGGGCGATCTGGATTGCCCGCGCAGGCGTCAGGCTTGCAAATACCGCAGAACCGACTCGCAAATCATCTCCCGATGACGCTGCTTGATGCTCTCGTCAGGCAAGTCGATCTGAAAGATCTCGCCGAAGGTATGGCGGTTCGACACGCGATAAAAGCAGAACGAGCTGATCAGCAGATGCACATCCAGCGGGTCCAGCCCGGAACGGAACACACCTTCCTCGGCACCGCGACGTAAAATCTCGCCCAGTGAATCAAGGATGGTGTTGTTCATCGCCTTGATCGCTTCGGAACGCTTTACGTATTCGGCGTTGTGAATATTTTCGATGCTGACGATGCGCACGAAATCGACGTTGCGATCATGGTGATCGAAGGTGAATTCCACCAGCCGCCGAATCGCCTCGACGGGCGCCAGTTCGGCCAGGTGCAGACGGTTTTCAGTGCTGCGGATATCGCCGTAGAGTTTCTCCAGTACCTCGACGTAGAGCTGTTCCTTACTGCCGAAGTAGTAATAGATCATGCGTTTCGAGGTGTGGATACGCTCGGCGATCGCATCGACGCGAGCCCCGGAAAGCCCTTGCTGGACGAACTCGACAATCGCCTCTTGAAGGATGTTCTCGCGGGTTTTTTCAGGGTTGTTCTTGCGACTCTTGCGCGGCTCGGCAACGGGTTCGTCGGCTGCTGCGGAAAGTTCTGAAATTATCGTCATTGCGGGCTCACGGCCATCACTGCACAGGTGGGCGATTATGGGCCGCGCCGCACAGTGAAGGAAGCCGCGCGGCAACGGTTTGTCTCCGTGTTTACGATTTTCCTACAACTTTGCCTGACGTACAGCCCCACTTCGCGACTTGGCCATCGCCGCCAGTCGGACCGCGACGTTGGCTGCACCGTAACCCGCGTAGCCGTTCTTGCGCTGGATGATCTCGAAGAAAAAGCGCCCCTCGAACGGTTCGGTGTAGACATGGAACAGCTCGCCGCCTTGGGCATCGCGGTCATACAGCACGTTGAAGTAGGCCAGTTCACTGAGAAATTCATCGTCGAAATCGAACCGCGCCGCCAGGTCATCGTAGTAATTGAGCGGAATATCCAGCAGCGGCACTCCCGCTTCTTTCGCACGGCTGACTTCGGCAAAGATGTCATCGCAATCAAACGCAATGTGATGCATACCCGAACCGCGATAACTCGACAACGCGTGTGAGATAGCAGTGTTGCGGTTCTCGGAAATGTTCAACGGCAAGCGGATCGAACTGTCACGACTACGCAACGCACGGCTTTTCACCAGACCGTACGGATCGGGCAGCACCACTTCATCATCGGCTTCAAAATCCAGCAGGCTTTTGTAGAACAGCACCCAACTGTCGAGACTGTCAGCCGGCAAAGCCATGGCCATGTGGTCAATGCGCTTGAGGCCGCCACTGGCCACGGCAGTCGGTTGTAGATTGAAGTCAGTGCCGTAGACATCGGCCTCCTGATCCACCAGATAAATCAGGCTGCCATCCGGCGCGCGCACCGCCGCCAGCTCCAGTTCATTGGGGCCGACCAGTCCGCGATAGGGCTGACCTTTATAGGCCACGGCCCGGGCCAGCGCGCTGGCGCTGTCCTTGACCCGCACGGCCGTGGCGCACAGCGATGGGCCGTGCGCCTCGAAAAAACTGTGGGCGAAGGAGTACGGCTCTGAGTTGAGAATCAGGTTGATATCGCCCTGACGCAGCAGGCTCACGTTCTTGGAACGATGTTGCCCGGCCTTGACGAAACCCAGTCGCTCCAGCCAATGAGACAGCTTGGCGCCAAGGCTTTCGTCTACCGCAAACTCGAGAAATTCGATGCCGTTGTATTCGCTGGCCTTGGGTGTCTCGAACAGAACATCGAGGTGGGTCGCAGGCATGGCTTCCTGCGCCAGACGCTGGCGGGTTTTCTCTTCGAGGTACAGCAACGAACGCAAACCGTCGGCCGCGTTGGCCCGAGGCGGCGCGGCGCGGAAGCCATCGTTAAAGATTTCCAGCGACAGCGGCCCGGTGTAACCGCTCTTGATGATCGGTGCGAGGAACCCCGGCAAATCGAATTCACCCTGGCCCGGGAAGCAGCGGAAATGCCGGCTCCACTCCAGCACGTCCATGGCCAGGATCGGCGCGTCGGCCATTTGCACGAAGAAAATCTTGTCTCCGGGAATCTCGGCGATCGCGCTTGGATCACCCTTGAGCGACAGCGTGTGAAAGCTGTCCAGCAACACCCCAAGGCTTGGGTGATCCGCCTGGCGCACGATGTTCCACACCTGTTGATAAGTGTTCACATGCCGGCCCCAGGCCAGCGCTTCGTAGCCGATTCTCAGGCCTCGGGCGCCCGCGTGTTCGGCCAGCAAGCGCAAGTCATCAATGAGGATTTGCTCATCACCGACGGAGTCGGCGGACGCGTTACTGCACACCAGCACCAGGTCGGTGCCCAGCTCCTGCATCAGATCGAACTTGCGCTCGGCACGCTCCAGGTTGCGCTGCAAACGGTCCCTGCGGCAGCCTTCGAAGTCGCGGAACGGTTGAAACAGCGTGATCGCGATCCCGAGATCGGCGCACATCTGTTTAATTTCCCGCGGGCTGCCGTCGTAGTAGAGAAGGTCGTTCTCGAAAATCTCCACCCCGTCAAAACCGGCGGCGGCAATGGCTTCGAGTTTTTCCGGCAGGGTACCGCTCAAGGACACGGTGGCAATGGAACGCTGCATGTTTTCGACTCCCGGTGGAGGCTTCGGCTACAGGGAATTTGCGCCGCTTTTAAAAGATTGAGCGGATTATTGAGCTGACGGCCTTCTTGAGCAATTTAAAGTGTACTACCCGGTTAGTTTTCCGTTCGATAATCGAACACAATGGCCCTTGGCGAATTGACGATTTTTCGTCCACTGCTCAACATCGACTCCACATTGAGCCGGTCACACATCGGTCTCGGTGACCAAAGACCCAGAACACCACATAAAAATAATCGGTGGCCTAAATGACTCCCTCTCAAAGCTCTCCCGTGGAGCGTTCCTCCATGATTTCTGCCACCGGCGGCGTAGGCGCCAAGATTCGCGGTGCCATGGCGGTCGGCAAAACCCGCTGGGGCATGCTGGCGCTGGTATTTTTCGCCACCACGCTCAACTACATCGACCGCGCCGCGCTAGGCGTCATGCAGCCGATCCTGGCCAAGGAAATGAGCTGGACGGCGATGGACTACGCCAACATCAACTTCTGGTTTCAGGTCGGCTATGCCATCGGTTTCGTGCTGCAAGGGCGGTTGATCGACCGGGTCGGCGTCAAGCGCGTGTTCTTCTGTGCGGTGCTGCTCTGGAGCATCGCCACCGGCGCCCACGGCCTGGCCACGTCGGCAGTCGGCTTCATGGTTTGCCGGTTCATTCTCGGTCTGACCGAAGCCGCCAATTACCCGGCCTGCGTGAAAACCACGCGACTGTGGTTCCCGGCCGGTGAACGGGCCGTGGCCACTGGCATCTTCAACGCCGGGACCAACGTCGGTGCGATGTTCACGCCGATGTTGCTGCCGCTGATCCTGCATGTGTGGGGCTGGCAAGCCGCGTTCCTGTGCATGTCGGCACTGGGCGGCATCTGGTTGCTGTTCTGGGGCTTGAAGTACTTCAACCCGGAGGATCACCCAAGCGTCAAACAATCGGAACTGGACTACATCCAGAAAGAAGTCGAACCGGAACAGGCCCGCGTGCCGTTCTCGAAAATCCTGCGCATGCGTGGCACCTGGGCTTTCGCCCTGGCCTACTCGATGACCGCGCCGGTGTTCTGGTTCTACCTCTATTGGCTGCCGCCGTTCCTCAATCAGCAATACAACCTGGGGATCAACGTGACCCAGATGGGTATCCCGCTGATCATCATCTACCTGACGGCAGACTTCGGCAGCGTCGGCGGCGGCATCCTCTCTTCGTTCCTGATCGGTCGCGGGATCAACCCGATCAAGGCGCGGCTGATGTCCATGTTGCTGTTCGCCTGCTGCATCGTCGGCGTGATCATGGCGGCCGGTTCGAGCAGCCTGTGGGTCGCGGTGTTCGCCATCTCCCTGGCCATCGGCGCGCACCAGGCCTGGACCGCGAACATCTGGAGCCTGGTGATGGACTACACGCCCAAACACATGATGAGTACGGTGTTCGGCTTCGGCGGCATGTGCGCGGCCATCGGCGGAATGTTCATGACTCAGTTGGTCGGACACATTCTGACGGTGACCAACAACAACTACACCGTGCTGTTTACCCTGATTCCGGCGATGTATTTCATCGCGCTGATTTGGATGTACTTCATGGCGCCGCGCAAGATTCCTACCGTCACCGAGTAACAATCCCCTCCCCCTGCAGGCCTGATTCCAGGCCTGCCTTTTTGTTTGTCCTACCGACGACTCTGCTGCCACGCCGCGGCCAGCCCGCTGCAGCAGATCACCGCGATTCCGACCACGGTGGTCAGGGTCGGCGTGTGGGAAAACAGCAGCCAGCCCAACAACCCGGCAAACACAATCTGGCAGTAGCCAAAGGGCGCGAGCAGCGCGGGGGCGGCGTAGCGGAAGGCCTGAGTCAGAAACAAATGCGCGGTCATCCCGCAGGCGCCCAGCGCCACCATCATGAAGCCATGCCCCAGGGTCGGCACTTGCCAGAAGAACGGCACCAGCGCGCTCATCACCAGGGTGTTGCACAGACCGGCGAAAAAGTTGCTGGTGGTTGGGCTGTCGATGCTGCTGAGCTTGCGGGTGAGCAATTGATAAAAGCAGAAAAACAGCGCCGAGCAGAGCGGCAACAGCACGGCCGGAGTGAACAATTCACCCCCGGGGTGGACGATGATCAACACACCGACAAATCCGCAAATCACCGCGATCCATTGGCCCCGTGTGACACGTTCACCCAGCAGCGGCACCGACAGCGCGGTCACCAGCACCGGCGCAAGAAAGTTGACCGCCGTGGCTTCGGCCAAAGGGATGTACTGCAAACCCGTGGTAAAAAACAGGCTGGTGCCCAACAGGCATAAGGCTCTCGCCAACTGCAGCAATGGCCGTTTGGTACGCAGGACGCGCAACCCGGATTGCGGCAGGAAGATCCCGGCCATCAGCAACGTGTGAACGACATAACGGGCCCAGACCACCATGACGATCGGGTAAAACCCCGACAAATACTTGGAAAAGGCGTCATGACTGGAGAAGAGAAAGGTGGCAACAACAATCAGCAAGATCCCCTTGAAGGGTTGGTTTACGCCAGAAAGCGGGGTGCTGACAGTCATGGGCATTCCTTAAGGCTTGAAATCAAAAACATCACGGGCAAGCCGTGCCAACAATTCCCGGGGTTTATCCAGCGCAATATCGCTCGGCAAACATCGCAACAACCCTGCCAGGTCACACTCGCCATCACCCGAAAAACGTCGCTCGTTACGGGCCTGACGCAAAATCTCCGCCATGTCCGTCGGTCTCAGTCCTGCGACATCACACAACTGTGCATACCGTAACCGCGACGGCGCCACCCTGGCCAGATCTTCCAACCGTGAGGCCGAACGATCGAAATTGAAGCGTCTTGCGCCGCAAGTAGGCATCGGCGATCAACGCGATACGAAGCGGCGAATTCATCGTACGGTCCTCTTGTGATTATTGTTGGGAAAGCCACTCCAACAATCTAGAACCAAGTTCCAGATTCTCACACAAGCAAACCGCAAAAGTGTGCGAACAGCGCACACGTTTACTTAAATGAACAGTTCCGACGCCAGGCTTGCCGCTGACAATTCTTCGGTAAATTTCAACAACAGTGGGGCCAATTCATGCAGCCGCGCCCCCGGCATCCGCGCGCTGGGTCCGGCGATACTCAGCACCCCGATCACTCGACCATCACTGGGATGGCGCACCACCGCCGCTATCGCTGAGGTGCCCACCGCCGAACTCTCCTCGACCCAGGCATAACCTTGCTCGCGCGCCAGGCGCAGGCGTTCGAGCAATTCGATATTGGAACGTGGTGCATTCGGCCCCAGGTCTTTGGGTCGCTCCCCGCCTTGGCGCTCCACCAGCGACAAGGCCTCGGCATCACTCATACACGCCAGCCACGCATGGCCCGACGCGGTATAGAACAACGGCGCATCGCGGCCCATGTCCGGGTCGTATCGCAGCCCGGACCTAGCGCCTTGAGACTTGGCGATCCAGACCTGCCGCTCGCCTTCGATCACGCCAAGACGCACCAGCTCGCCAGTTTCCTGGGCCAGGCGATCGAGCACCGGCTGGACGATATCGGCGCCGCTGCTCGACAGGTAACGAAACCCCATCGCCACCAGTTTGGTCGACAAGTGATAGCGCAAAGTCTCAGGGTTCTGGCGCACATAGCCGAGCCGTATCAACTCGGCGAGCAGGCGATGGGTCGCGCTTTTGGGGATGTCCAGTTGCTCCGCCAGCATCTGCATCGGCAGACCGCGAGGGTCACTGGTGAGGCTTTCAAGCACACTGAAAACACGTTCGATCTGACTGCCGGCCATAGGGGCTTCCACGCAAATTTTGGCCGATTCTAGAAGACAATCGGTGGAAAGCGAAATCTGGAACTCAGCGTCCGATAACCGCCCGATTTACGCCATGGACGGCTGCCGAGCATGAAACGCCCCCTATATTTTGTGGAATTAAATTCCAAAAACATACAAAGCGTTGGAGTACCACACCGTCTTCGCGCCGGTGTGGGACGCGTTCGACCAGTAATTTGCGGTACAGGTCGTCACCTGCTCGATAAAAACCCATCGCCTGACGGAATTAGATGGGTTGTCTACGTTCAATACAGACCTGAGAGGTTCCCGGCGACCGCCATCGGTAGCCGGGAATGCTGCCGTGCGCGATAAAGCCGGACGGCCGGACTGGCGCCGCTCCCACTCACCAGCGACACTCATCCCCACGGACAATCAGAGGATTCCCACATGCTATGGAAAAAAGGCCGACGCAGCGACAACGTGGTCGATGCCCGCGGTGACGATGTCGGCAGTGGCGGCGGTGGGATGCGTTTTGGCGGTGGCAAGGGGTTGAGCCTGACCGCGATCATCCTGATTGTCGGGATCGGCTGGATCACCGGCCAGGACCCGATGCAGATCCTCGGACAACTGACCGGGCAAATGAGCGAGCAATCGGCACCGGCCACCAACCAGAGCCGCAAAGCGCCGCCGGCCAATGATGAAGGCGCCGAGTTCGTACGTTCAATCCTCGGCGATACAGAAGACACCTGGGGCCAGATTTTCCAGCAGGCGGGTCATCAGTACAAAAATCCGACACTGGTGCTGTTCAGCAACCGCGTCAACTCGGCCTGTGGCCTGGCGACATCGGCGACCGGCCCGTTCTATTGTCCGGCAGACCAGAAGGTCTACCTGGACATGAGTTTCTTCCAGGAAATGTCGCAACGCTTTTCCGCAGCAGGAGATTTCGCGCAGGCCTACGTGATCGCTCACGAAGTCGGACACCACGTTCAGACCTTGCTCGGCGTTTCGGCGAAAATTCAGACAGCCCGCCAACAAGGCCGGCAGATGGAGGGCGACGGTGGTTTGCTGGTGCGTCAGGAATTGCAGGCCGATTGCCTGGCCGGCGTCTGGGCCAACAATGCACAGAAACGTTTGAACTGGCTGGAACCGGGTGACATTGAAGAAGCCTTGAACGCGGCCAACGCCATCGGCGACGACCGATTGCAGCAACAGGGCCAAGGTCGCGTGGTACCGGACTCGTTTACCCATGGCACATCGGCGCAAAGGGTGCGCTGGTTTAAAACCGGATTTGCGCAAGGCCAGGTGGGCCAGTGCGATACCTTTGCGGCGAAAAACCTGTAAATGAAAAATTGGCTGTTGATGTTGCTGTTCACCTGCATGTGCGCCGAGGCTGCCGAACATGCGGTCAAAGAGATCAGCCCCGGGCGCTTGTTGTTGAAAGAAGGTGAAATGGCGGTGGGCATCAGCCCGGCGCCGGCAAAAATCGAACGGGTGCTGATCATCATCCATGGCCGTCTGCGCAACGCCGAAACCTATCTTCAGAGCGCCGAACGTGCGGCTCAGCTGGCCGGGCAAAGTGCGAACACCCTGGTGATTGCCCCGCAGTTTCTCAACGAAACCGACATTGCCCAACATCCGGTGGCGGACACCGTGTTGCGCTGGCAGGGCAATGACTGGATGGCCGGTGGATTATCCACCGCTCCGTTTCGGGTGAGCTCCTATGCGGCCCTGGATCAGATCATCGAGAGAATCAGCGACCGTCGACAGTTTCCGGACGTGAAGCAAATCATCATCGCCGGTCACTCCGGTGGCGCCCAGGTCGTCCAGCGCTATGCGCTATTGGCTCACGACCTGCCGGCGTTGACGGCTGCGGGTGTGAAACTTCGCTATGTAGTCGCCAACCCTTCGTCCTACGCGTACTTCAATGAACAGCGGCCCGTGGCGTTCAACCACGCCGGCTGTCCGGGGTTCAATCGCTGGAAGTATGGACTGACGGATCTGCCCATTTACGCCAGTGGGCAAACGGCTCAGCAGATTGAAGGCAATTACGTCAAACGCGACGTGACTTATCTGCTCGGGCAGCAAGACATCGACCCGCAACATCCGGCGCTGGACAAAGGCTGCGAGGCTGAAGCACAAGGTGCTTACCGATTGGTTCGCGGACAGAATTATTTCAACTACCTGCTGCGTCGCAACCCGCAAGGGGTGAATCAGCGACTGATAGAAGTGCCCGGGGTTGGGCATAACGGAGAGGGGATGTTTACGTCGCCGGAGGGACAGAAAGTGTTGTTTGGGCAGTGAGTTTTGTATCGGCTGATCCGACGTCATCGCGGGCAAGCCCGCTCCCACAGGTTGTGTGCCGGCCGGACAACTCAGGCATGGCACATAATTGTGTGAGCGGGCTTGGCCGCGAAGGCATCGGATCAGGCAACAATTGCATCAAGCCGAAAGCATTTCCCGCAACACCACGCAATCCGCCGCATGCCAATCCGTCAGCTCGGGCCACGGATTATCCGGCAGGTTAACCAACACTGTCCGCGCCCCCGCCGCCCGGCCGCAATCCAGATCAAACCGGTAATCACCAACCATCACCATCTCGCTCGCCGGCACGTTCCAGGCCTTGGCCAATTTCAGCAGACCACCGGGATGCGGTTTCGGTGGTGCTTCATCACGGCCCAGCACGTCCTCCGCCGCAAAGCAGTCGGCCAGTCCGATCGCCTCCAGCGTTACATGCGCCAGCTCCCGGGCATTGCGCGTGAGAATGCCCAGGCGATAACCGCGTCCAGCCAATTCCCGCACCAACTCCACCGCGCCGGGCGCCGGTTTCGAACCCAGCGCCAGATCCCGTTCGTGCTCCAGCAGCCACGCGTGTTTGGCAGCGGCTTCATCGGCCGGCAACGCCGCAAGGTGAGTCAGGATGTCGTCTTCGGCCGGGATCGCCAGCGCCACGCGAATGGCCGCGAAGTCATGCACAGCCACCGTCAGGGTGCCGTCCATGTCGAACACCCAGTGCCGCACCTCGGCCAGGCTCATGCCCAATCCTTGCGATGACGGATCAGCCCTTCCTGAGTGACCGAGGCCACCAGTTGGCCGGCACGATTGAACACGCTACCACGGGTGAACCCGCGCGAATTGCCGGCCCACGGGCTGTCCATCGCGTACAGCAACCAGTCATCGGCGCGCAGGTCCGCATGGAACCACAGCGCGTGATCGAGGCTGGCGACCTGCATGTCTTTCTGCCAGACCGATTTGCCGTGGGGTTGCATCGAGGTGGTCAGCAGACCGAAGTCCGAGGCATAGGCCAGCAGGTATTTGTGCAGCGCCGGGGTGTCGGCCAAGGCACCGTCGGCGCGAAACCAGACGTACTTGACCGGATCGGACGGTTGCGGGTTGTAGGGGTCTTTCTCGGTGATCGGTCGGAACTCAATCGGTTTGGGGCACAGCAGCTTTTCGCGCATGTGCTCGGGAATCAGGTGCGCACGCTGCTGAGCCAGTTCAAGCTCCGATGGCAGGTTTTCCGGACCTACCACAATCGGCATCTCGGCCTGGTGCTCGAAGCCTTTTTCGTCGTACTGGAAGGAGGCGCTGCAGGTGAAGATCGGGTTGCCCTTCTGGATCGCCGTCACTCGACGCGTGCTGAAACTGCCGCCATCACGCACCCGATCAACCTGGTAGACCACGGGCAAAGCGGAATCGCCGGGACGCAGGAAATAACCGTGCATCGAATGCACATGGCGCGTTTCTTCGACCGTCTGACTGGCGGCCGACAGAGACTGACCGATTACCTGACCACCAAACAATTGACGAAAACCCAAGTCCTGGCTGCGGCCACGAAACAGGTTTTCTTCGATCGGTTCCAGGGTCAGCAAGTCGACCAGATCATCCAACACTTGGCTCATTCAGACTCTCCTCACACAACGCAATGCCGCGCAGTCTTGGCTGCGGCGGTCAATTCAGATTCTGGCCCGGGCCACTTGGGAGCCATTGTAAACGTCCGCGCTCGCTTATCCATGCAAGGTTTGCAGCCATTGTTCACGGGTAATGCGGTAGAGCACATGGTGACGCAGGGGATGATCGGCCGCGAGCTTGGGGTGTTCGAAATCATCGGCTGAATCATGGTGCATGCCGATGGCCTGCATGACCTTTTCCGAAGGCAGGTTGTCTTTGGCGGTAAAGGACACGACCTCATCCAGTGCCAGACGGTCAAACCCACAGCGCAGAGCCGTCCATGCAGCTTCACTGGCATACCCCAGGCCCCAATGCTCGCGCGCCAGGCGCCAGCCGATTTCGGTCGCCGGGGTGAAGGGCGCGTCGAAGCCAACCACGCCGAGGCCGGTAAAACCAATAAAGGCGCCGGTGTCTTTGCGCTCCAATGCCCAAAGGCCGAAACCATGCTCGGCAAAATGCCCGCGAATTCGTCCGATCAGCGAAGCACTCTCAATACGGCTCAACGGCGCCGGAAAATAGCGCATCACCTGTGGATCGGCGCACATCGCCGCAAACTCAGGCAAATCTTCATCGCGCCACTGTCGCAACAGCAGCCGCGCGCTCTCGAGTTCGTGTATCGGCTCCATCATGTCCTCCCCTTTCCATGCCGCAAGTCTACATCGCTGGTAGGATCGTTCCTTCATTCCTGCCTGCCGTACTGAATAAAAGCCCGCCATGTCCCTGCCGCTGATTTACCACGAAGACTACAGCCCCGAATTCCCGGCGGACCACCGCTTCCCCATGGACAAGTTTCGCCTGCTGCGCGATCACCTGGTGGACAGCGGCCTAGCCCGGGACGCCGATCTGCTGCGACCGGAACTTTGCCCAGCGGACATTCTCGCCCTGGCCCATGACGCTGCCTATATCGAACGCTACATGAGCGGCGAGTTGTCCCGCGAGGACCAACGGCGACTCGGCCTGCCCTGGAGCGAAGCACTGGCCCGGCGCACGGTGCGAGCGGTGGGCGGTTCCCTGCTGGCGGCCGAGCAGGCGCTGGAACATGGGCTGGCCTGTCACTTGGCCGGCGGCACGCATCACGCGCATTACGATTACCCGGCCGGCTTCTGCATCTTCAATGACCTGGCGGTGATCAGCCATTACCTGCTGGAAAGTGGCCGGGTGAATCGGGTGCTGATCTTCGATTGCGACGTACACCAGGGCGACGGGACTGCACGGATTCTGCACAACACCCCGGACGCGATAACGGTTTCCCTGCACTGCGAAAAGAATTTTCCCGCACGCAAAGCCGAAAGCGACTGGGACATCCCGTTGCCCAAGGGCATGGGCGATGCCGATTACCTGAAGGTGGTGGACGATGCGCTCAACTATTTGCTGCCGCTCTATCAACCCGATCTGGTGTTGTATGACGCGGGCGTCGATGTGCATAAGGACGACGCGCTCGGTTACCTGAAGCTGACCGACGAAGGCGTGGCCGCCCGCGATGAAAGCGTGATGCGCCATTGCCTGGGGCGCGATATTCCAGTGGTCGGGGTGATCGGCGGCGGCTACAGCAAGGACCGCCACGCACTGGCGCGCCGTCACGGGATTCTGCATCACAGCGCGCAACGGGTCTGGACGTCATCAGGTTGTCACTGATCTGTGGGCGCTTTACCCACAATGCCTGTGGAACTGCCTGTGGATAACCTGAGTGAAAGGGTCTGCAGGCCTTGTTGCACTTAGCCTACAACTCGATGGTTGTTTTTTAACCACCTTCAAAAACACCAACATTCCCCTGTAGGAGTGAGCCTGCTCGCGATGAGGCCTTCACATCCAACATCAATGTCGACTGACCTGACGCCATCGCGAGCAGGCTGCTCCCACAGGGAATGGTGCTGATAGAATGCGCCGCTTATCCAGCCATACCGCAGCGCATTCCATGACCCAGCCTTCGACTCCCCTCTCCCCTCGCGTCGCCATCATCGGCGGCGGCCCCGCCGGTTTGATGGCGGCCGAAGTGTTGAGCCAGGCGGGAATCCACGTCGACTTGTACGACGGCATGCCTTCAGTGGGGCGAAAATTCCTCCTGGCCGGTGTTGGCGGCATGAACATCACCCACTCCGAAGCCTACCCGGCCTTTCTCTCGCGCTATGCCGAACGTGCGCCACAGATTGCACCGCTGCTGCGGTCCTTCGGTGCCGACGCGCTGTGCCAATGGATTCATGACCTGGGCATCGAAACCTTTGTCGGCAGCTCCGGCCGGGTGTTTCCGACCGACATGAAAGCCGCGCCGCTGTTGCGCGCCTGGCTTAAACGCCTGCGCGATGCGGGCGTGGTTATCCACACCCGTCACCGTTGGCTCGGCTGGCATGACAGCGGTGGATTGCGCATCGACAGTCCCGAGGGCGAAAAAGTCATCCAGCCGGACGCCACGTTGCTGGCCCTTGGTGGCGGCAGCTGGTCGCGCCTCGGTTCGGACGGCGCGTGGATGCTGCCGCTGGAACAACGCGGCGTAGGACTGATGCCTCTGCAACCGAGCAATTGCGGTTTCGAGGTGCAGGAATGGAGTGAACTGATGGTCAGCAAATTCGCCGGAGCACCGCTGAAAAACATCGCTATCGGCCTCAATGACGACGTGCCACGACTTGGCGAATGTGTCATCACGGCGACAGGGATTGAAGGCAGTTTGATCTACGCCCTGTCGGCGCCGATCCGCGAAGCGATCAACCTGTACGGTTCGGCGACAATCCATCTCGACCTGTTGCCGGGCCGACCTGTGGATAAAGTTCAAGCGGCGCTGAGCAAACCGCGTGGCTCGCGGTCGATGTCCAAACACCTGCACAGTCAGCTTGGAATTGATGGCGTGAAAGCAGCGCTATTGCGAGAGCTGACGCCGGCCGATTGCTTCACCGATCCGGCACTGCTGGCCAAAGCGATCAAGTCGTTACCCCTTCCCCTGGTAAAAACCCGCCCACTGGACGAGGCCATCAGCAGCGCGGGTGGCGTGATGTTCGAGGCGATGGATGAACGCTTGATGCTCAAGCAACTGCCCGGCGTGTTCTGCGCAGGGGAAATGCTCGATTGGGAAGCGCCGACGGGCGGCTATCTGTTGACCGCGTGTTTCGCCAGTGGGCGTACGGCAGGGTTGGGGATGCTCGAATGGTTGAAACACCGAACCTGATCGACTGATCGTTCCCACGCTCTGCGTGGGAACGATCCTTAAGCGATCAAGGCTTACGCTTACGCGGCCCAGTGTTGAACACTGGCACTTTGCGCACTGGCTTGATCGAAGGTTCCGGCGCCGAAGCATCGCCACTCTCGACCCACTTGCCCAGATTGCGTTTACCGCCACTGGACGTCTTTGGCTTCTTCGGTTTTTTCGGTTTCTTGACTACCTGGCCGCTGGCATCGGTGTCCGGTACCCGGTGCTCGGGTTCGAAGTCGTGCTCCATCTGCCGAGGCAGCGTCTGACGGGTCAACGTCTCGATGGCCGACAGCAGATTCACTTCATCGGCGCAGACCAGCGAAATGGCCTGCCCGGTTGCGCCCGCACGGCCGGTGCGACCGATGCGGTGGATGTAGTCCTCAGCCACGATAGGCAGGTCGAAGTTGACCACCAACGGCAAATCTTCGATATCCAGACCACGGGCGGCAACGTCGGTAGCCACCAGAATCTGCACTTCACTGGCCTTGAAACGGTCCAGCGCACGCTGGCGGGTTGCCTGCGGTTTGTCGCCGTGGATACCGTCGGCGTTGATGCCCAGGCCTTGAAGTTTTTCCACCAGCGCATCCACACCATTGCGGGTCTTGGCGAACACCAGCACCTGCTTCCACTTGCCCTTGCGCATCAAGTGTACGAACAGCTCCGGCTTGCGCTTCTTGTCCACCGTCACCACCCACTGCTTGACGGTGTTGGCCGCCACGTTGCGTGGGCTGACTTCAATGCTCAGCGGGTCGTTGAGCATTTGTCCGGCGAGGGTGCGAATCGCATCGGAAAAAGTCGCCGAGAACAACAGCGTCTGACGTTTCTTCGGCAGCGCCTTGTAAATATTCCCCAGCTCTTCGGAGAAGCCCAGATCGAGCATGCGATCCGCCTCATCCAGCACCAGGGTTTGCAGCTGGTTGAACTTCAGCGCGTTCTGACGGAACAGGTCGAGCAAGCGGCCCGGGGTCGCCACCAGCAGATCGACGCCTTTGCGCAGTTTCATCATTTGCGGGTTGATGCTGACGCCGCCGTACACCGCGTAAGTGCTCAGCGGCAGGTTCTCGGCGTACTGACGCACGGCTTCGTGAACCTGTTCGGCCAGCTCGCGGGTTGGCACGAGGATCAACGCGCGTACCGAGTTGGCAGTGACTTTCGGCCCTTCCATGGCCAGCAATTGCAGCAGCGGCAACGCGAAACCGGCGGTCTTGCCGGTGCCGGTCTGGGCGGCGGCCATCAGGTCACGACCGGCCAGCACCGCCGGAATGGCTTGCGCCTGAACCGGCGTCGGGGTCTGGTAGCCGAGCGTCTCGAGAGAGCGCAGCAAGGGTTCGATCAGGCCAAGGGAGGCGAAAGTCATGGGAGTACCGTAGGAAAATTCAGCGCGGGTTTTTCAAAACAAATGTGCAAAACAAGATGCAATGGCGCGCAGTTTACCCTAATTCACACGGGATTCTGTCGGCACCGCTACGGCCGGCTGAACAGGCGCCCTACGCCACTGTGGCAATCCGATCAACACCACGGCACTGATGATCACCAGCATCGCCAGCCCTTCTTCAATACCGATGGTCTCGCCGACAAACACGATACCCAGCAACACCGCAACCGCCGGATTGACGTAGGCATAACTGGTGGCCGCCGCTGGACGCACGTTTTTCAACAGGTACATGTAAGCGTTGAAGGCGATAATCGAACCGAAGAAGGTCAGGTAGGCCAAGGCTGCCCACCCTTCTATCGGTGGCATGGCTTGCAAGTGCTCGCCGCTCAGAGCACTGCCGATCAACAACGCTACGCCGCCGACCAGCATTTCCACGGCACTGGCCATCGCGCCCTGGGGCAACGGCAAGTGTTTGCTCCAGACCGAACCGAACGCCCAGGAAGCCGCTGCGAACACCAGCAACAGCGCACCCAGCGGACTCGATTGCAGGTTCGAACCCAGATTGAGCATGGCGATGCCGATCAATCCCAGCACAATCCCGGCCCATTCAAGACGGGTATTGCGCGCGCCCCAGAAATAGCCGCAGAGCAAGGTAAACAGCGGCACCGTCGCCACCGCCAACGCCGCCACGCCCGACGCGACGCCCATGTGCTCCGCCACACTGACCCCGCCGTTGCCGCAAGCGAGCAGCAAGATCCCGATGATCCCGGCAGCCTTCCACTGCGCCCAGGTCGGTGCCGGCGCCCCGCGCCAGCGCAGGAACGCATACATCAACGTCCCGGCAAGCACAAAGCGGATACCGGCGAGCAGCAGCGGCGGCCAATATTCGACGCCAATGCGAATCACCAGGTAAGTCGAGCCCCAAATCACGTACAACGCGAAAAAGGCAGCGATCAGCGGTAAGGGAAAACGACGGAAGCCAGGCATGGGCAGCTCGATGACAAGTCAATGTGAACGGCTATTCTAGAAAGGCCACCGGCGAAAAATAAGTTACAAAACCTGTTTATAGCGCCGGTACACTTTTCAAAACACGGAGATCAGCGCTATAAACCGTGTTTTCGAAAGTCAGGCATTTTCAGGAATACAACCATGGACAAATACGACCGCATGCTGCTCGGCGCCCTGCTGGAAAACGGTCGTGCGTCCTACGCCGACCTGGCGCGCAAAGTGAATCTCTCCGCCCCGGCCGTCGCCGAGCGCGTGGCCAAACTCGAAGCCAGCGGGGTGATCACCGGATACCAGGCGAAAGTCGACATGGCCAAGCTGGGACTGCCCATTCAATGCGTGATCGAACTGCGCCTGAACCAGCACGGCAACCAAAAGGCCTACGACGACCTGATCAAAATCCCGCAATTGACCGAATGCCACCGGGTGACCGGCGATCCGTGCGTAATCATGCAAGCGGCGGTGGGCTCGATGCCGGAGCTGGAAGAGCTGATTAACCGGATCGCCAAATTCGGCTTCAGCAAGACGTCGATTGTGCTGTCGAGCGCCATCGAAAAGCGCGTGCCGCTGGGGCAATTGGAAGGTAAGCCCATTTGAAGTTCAGATCGTTCCCACGCTCTGCGTGGGAATGCCTCAATGGACGCTCTGCGTCCACTCTTGGGACGCAGAGCGTCCCTGGCTGCATTCCCACGCAGAGCGTGGGAACGATCACTAAAATCCGCGATGGCGCTTTAGGTGTTCATTGATCTTCGCCGCCGGCACTTTCTGCAAACTCACCAGCAAATCATGGGACAACTCGCGCAAGCCATGCTTTTGCCGTAGCTCTTGCGCCAGGTGCGCGGTCAGGTTGGCTGCCATCTCGGCATCGGCCATGGCCCGGTGAGCCTTGCCGGTGTCGGGCAGGCTGGCGAAGGTGGTGAGGGTGCCAAGTTTGTGATTCGGTGCGGCGGGCATCAGGCGCCGGGCGAGCAGCAGCGAGCAGGCAAAATTCTGCAAGCGGGTGCGTTTGATCCGTCCCAGCTCGAAGTCCCAGAACTTCTGGTCGAATGCCGCGTTGTGTGCCAGCAGTGGCGTGATGCCAACGAACTCGTTGACCTCGTTCATCACCTGCTCGGCCGACGGCGCGGTGCGCAGCATGGCATTGCTGATGCCGGTGAGTTGTTCGATGAAGCCCGGCACGCGTACGCCAGCGTTCATCAGGCTTTGGTAACAGTCGACGATGCGCCCCTGTTCAAGGATCACCACGGCAATTTCCGTGGCCCGGCAACTGCTGCTCGGGGAGATCCCGGTGGTTTCAAAGTCGATGACTGCTATGCGTTCCAAACCTGTTTCAGCTCCGTAAAAATCAATTCTTGAGCAGCAACGCGCCTTCGATCGGCACGTAGCGGCTGGCGGCGCGGATCAGCGAGTTGGCGGTCAGGCCCGGTACGCCGTAGGCCACCGCTTGCACGCCGTGCTTGTTGATGATGCGCTCCAGCAGCATGTCGAAATCGCCGTCGCCGGAAGCCAGGACCACTTCGTCGACGTGATCGGCCGCGTCCATGATGTCGAGGGTGATGCCCACGTCCCAGTCGCCCTTGGCCGAACCGTCGCTACGCTGGATGTAGGGTTTGAGTTTCACAATGAAACCGAGGTTGCGCAGGATCTGCTGGAATTGCTGTTGTTTGCTGTCGCCACGATCGATGGCGTAGGCATACGCTTCGACGATCTCGCCCTGTTTGCTGATATCGGCCCACAAAGCGGCGTAGTTGAAGTGGCAACCATAGGCCTGACGCACGGTGTAATAGAGGTTCTGAACATCGGCGAACACTGCGATTTTTTTCACCGGTCATCCTCATTTGCGCGCCAAGGCGCGGGCAGGATCAGGCGCAAGGCCCGAAAAGTTGCCCAGTATGCCAGCCTGAAGGATTGTTCCGCGAATAATCGGCCCGAAGCGCCGTAGCGCTCCGGACGAATGGCACATCAGACGAAGGAATCGTCGTCGTCAAAGAACGATGAACTGTCATCGCTGTAGTCGGCGTCGCTGAAGCCGCCCTGGTCGTTGCCGTTGTCGGCCACGCGCTGGTCGTCGCCCCAGCCGTTGTCACCGCTTTTATCGGCAACCTGGGCCGGTTCTTCCTTGATGACTTCAACCACTTCCGGTTGCTGGTTGTGGTGAAACAGGCTGCTGATGCCTTCTGCCAGCATGACACCACCGGCCACACCGGCCGCGGTTTTCAAGGCTCCGCCGAGGAAACCGCTGCCAATCGGTTGCTGCGGTTGTGCGTAGTTCTGCTGTGGCGGTGCGGCACCGTAGTTCTGCTGTGGCGGCTGCGAATTGAATGACGGCCGCGCGGGTTCACGCCATCCGCCAGTGGAAGGCGGCGCACTCTGGGTCGGCGCGGGTTGCGGTTCGCGTGAGCTTCCACCAAAGATGCTCGATAAAAAGCCACCACTGGCAGGCGCCGGTGCAGGTGCCTGCGCCTTGGCCGCTTGCAGTTCGGCCTGCAATTGCTGCACTTGCTGGGTCAACTGCTTGTTCTGTTCGTTGAGGCTTTTGATGGCTGCCTCTTGAACCAGAATCGCCTGGGTCATGAAATAGCCTGCCGCGGGTTGGCGAGTCAGGTGTTCCTTGATCCGCGCCTCAGCCTGGGCGTCGCGCGGGGCTGAGTCCGTTTCGGCCTGTTGCAGCCGGGAAAACAGTCCATCGATCAGGGTTTGTTCTTCGCTGTTCATGGCGACCTCGTAGATTGCCGGAGAAATCGTTGCTCTTTCCCAAAGAGGATAAGGTGCTCAACCTTAATGGAGGCTGAAACAAGTTGTTTCAATAGCCTTTACCGAACGTTTACGTTTGCTTGCGACAGCGCATCATCGGTTAAAGTGGGCCACTGCTTTCAACCTGCGATACCGACTGATGAATCCGTTCGACGTACTGCGTGACTCTTTGTATTTTTTCAAGCGCAATCTGGGCCAGATTGTGCAGCTGTGCCTGCCGCTGGTGATCATCGAGGCATTGCTGCAACAAGTGGTCGACCACTCCACCCAGCCGGACGGCTTCCCCGGTATGAGCGTGCTGGTCGGTCTGCTGGTGTATCCGCTGTACACCGCCGCGCTGATCCTGTTTCTCGATGCCCGCAGTCGTGGCGAATCGCCGACCACCCGCGAGCTGCTGTCGAGGTCCGCTTACCTGTGGCCGCGCTTCGCCCTGCTCACGGGCCTCAATACCTTGCTGATCCTGGTGGGTCTGTCGCTGTATTTCCTGCCGGGTATCTGGCTGATGGTGACGCTGGCCTTCGGCGAATACCTGCTGGTGCTCAGAGGCCTGTCCCCGCTGGCCGCAATGAAAGAAAGCCTGCGCCTGACCCGCGGCCATTTCATGCGGATCCTGGTGTGCATATTGTGTGTAATGGGTCCGTTGTGGGTGCTCAAGGGCGCAACCCTGGCGGTCTATCCCGACCCACAGAACCCGGTGATTTCACTGCTGATCGACAGCGCTCACAGCTTCTTGCAATTGTTCACCAGCGTGGTGCTGTTTCGCCTGTTCATGCTCATTAGCGATGTGCCCGAGAAAATTGACGGACCGCGCTGACCGTGGGCTTAAACCCGACTGTCGGTTATGCTCGGGGCCATCTTTTGTAACGCTATAAGCCGAGCCATGACCCGTCTACTGCGCTACACCCTGCTGGCCCTGTTGATCGTGACCTGCCTGATTGCCCTGCTGATCTACAGCCTGACCTGGCGCCCGGAGGCCAGGGAAGTTTTGCCGGTGAGCTGCAACGCTCAGGCTCCGACGCTGGTGCCCGGCCAGGCACTGAAAGTGATGACCTGGAACGTCCAGTACCTGGCGGGTAAACGCTATGTTTTCTGGAATGACCTGGCCGCTGGCAACGACGAAAAACCTACTCTCGAAGACATGGCGTTCAGCCTCGATGAAGTGGCGCGGGTGATTCGCGACGAGCAACCCGATGTGGTCCTGTTGCAGGAACTGGATGACGACGCCAAGGCCAGCGATTACCAGAACCAGTTCAAGTTGCTCCAGGAACGCCTCGCCGACCTCTATCCGTGCAGCGCCCGCGCCTTCGACTGGAAAGCCGATTTCGTGCCTGAACCGCACATCTTCGGCAGCGTCGGCCGGCAACTCGCCACCCTCAGCCGCTTCCAGATCGAACACGCCGAACGCCTGCAATTGCCGGTCGCGCCGGCCAACTTCATCAGTCGTCAGTTCAAACCGAAAAACGCCCTGCTGGTGGCCTATATGCCGTTGAGCGACGGCGGGCAGATGGCGCTGCTCAATACCCATCTGGACCGCGTCGTCCAGCCCGACGACACCTTGCAAGCGCAAGTGACCGCCGTGGCCAAGGTGCTCGACAAGTACGAAAGCCGCGGCACGCCGTGGCTGATCGGTGGTGATTTCAACCTGTTGCCGCTGGGCCAGTATCTACGTCTGCCCGATGACCAACGCACGCCCTACTCCGCCGACAGCGCCTTGCATGTGCTTTGGGACAAATACCCGATGATCCCGACCAACAACGAAGCCAGCGGTGTCGACCGGGCGCACTGGCTGACCCATTACCCGAATGATCCGGGCTTGAACGGCCCGGACCGGACGGTCGACTACCTGTTCTACAGTCCACGGATCAAACGGGTCGAGGCGATGGTGAGGCAGGACGATACGTTGCGCATCTCCGATCACTTGCCGGTAATTGCACGGTTCCTGTTGCCGCCGGCCCCGTAGAACCGGATCAATGCACCTCCTCCAAATCGTCATGCAGCAGCCCGAAGATCCTGCGTTTCATGTCGATGAACGAGCGCTCCATGACCATGTCCAGCGTCCGTGGGCGCTCGATCGGCACGTCCAGAATCTGCTTGATCCGCCCAGGCCTGGCGCCCATCACGTAGACCCGATCGCCCAGCAGAATCGCTTCGTCGATGTCGTGGGTCACGAACAGTACGGTCTTCTTGCTGTTGCCCCAGACCCGTAGCAGCAGCTGTTGCATTTGCAGACGCGTCTGGCTGTCGAGCGCACCGAACGGTTCATCCATCAACAGGATTTGCGGGTCATTGGCCAGCGCTCGGGCGATCGCCACTCGCTGCATCATGCCGCCGGACAATTGCTTGGCGTAGTTGTCGGCGAATCCCGTCAGGCCCACTTCATTGACGTAATAGTCGACGATTTCCTTGCGCTGGGCCGCTGCCATGCCGCGCCGCTTGAGACCGAACTCGACGTTCTGGCGCACGGTCAGCCACGGGAACAGCGTGTAGCTCTGGAAAACCATGCCGCGATCCGCACCCGGTCCTTGCACTTGCTGGCCACCGACGTAGATCTCGCCTTCGGTCGGCTCATTCAGGCCCGCCGTGAGGTACAGCAAGCTCGACTTGCCGCAGCCCGAGGGCCCGACCAATACGGCGAACTGTTGATCCGGCACTTCAAACGACAACTGTTCCAGCGCGGTGAACATGCCGCCGTCAGGTTTCTGATAACGCAGGCTGACCTTGTCCACTTGCAGCCGTGGCGCCGCCTGCACCGGGGCGGCCGTCGGTGTGACGAAACGTGGGTTTACGGCGCTTACTGAGCCCATGCGGCGATCCTCAGACGAAGGAAACGGAACAGTTGATCGGTGACCAGGCCCAGCAGGCCGATGATCGCGATAGCCAGGAAAATCACATCCACTTGAAAGCCTCGCATGGCTTTAAGGCTCAGATAGCCCAGACCGCTGGAGGCTGCGACCAGCTCGGCGACCACCAGGTAAGTCCAGGCCCAGCCCATGGTCACGCGCAAGGTGTCGAGCACGCCCGGCAACGACGCCGGGGCGATCACATGCAGCACCGCATCGCGACGATTCGAACCCAGGGTGTAAGACGCGTTGATCAAGTCCTTGGAGATGCCCTTGGACACGTCCGCGATCATCACCAGTTGCTGGAAGAACACGCCGAAAATAATCACCGAGACCCGCTGCTCCAGACCGATACCGATCCATAGGATGAACAGCGGCACGAACGAGGTCACCGGCAGGTAGCGAATGAAATTGACCATCGGTTCGAGGAACGCCTGGACGATGCGAAAGCTGCCCATCAACAGTCCCAGCGGCACCGCCACCAGGGACGAAACGATGAAACCGACCATCACCACTTCGACGCTGGCCCACACGTGCTGGCCAAGCGTGCCGTCGCGGCTCAGGCGCACGGCGGCCTCTACCACCGCGCCCGGTGTCGGCAGGAACATGCCCGGCACCACGCCGCCGTAAGACAATCCGGCCCACAGACCAATCAACAACACCCAGGCCAGACCGCTCGCACTCCAGATCACCTGCACCGGCAGGCCGGTCTTGGGCGTGATGCAGCGGCTCAGCCATGAATTACGCTTGAACATGCGAACCTCCTACAGCGGGCTGACGAAACGGTTGTCGATCAGGTCGTCATTGCTGACGTTGTAGGGTTTGCCCTGCAATTCGCTGGCGGTTTCGTTGGCCAGTTTGATCAGCGGTTCGCTGTCGCCCGGTTTGCCCGGCGAGCCCAGGAGTTTCTCGCTCATGGCCTGATCGTAGAAGCGCACGCCATGCGCGGCGGCTTCCAGCTCCTTCGGATCGGCGAGGTAACCGCCAACGCCCTTGGCCATGATTTTGTAGGCTTCCTGCGGATGTTCCTGGGTGTATTTCACGGCTTTGTAGAGGCCGGCAACCAGCGCCTTGACGTCTTCCGGCTGCTTTTCAATGACCGTGCAGTTGAGTGCAACCACGTCGACAATCACACCCGGCGTGCTGCTGCTGTCGATCAGCACCTTGCCTTGCTGTTTGCTGCGCACCATCGACAGGTGCGGCTCCCACGTCACGGCGGCGGGTACGCGACCGGCGATGAACGCGGTGGCGGCATCGTCCGCCGTCATGTTCTGCACGGTGATGTCACTCATGCTCATGCCGTGTTTTTTCAGCAGGTAGGACAGCCAGAACTGCGAGGTCGACCCTTCGTTCACCGCGACGGCTTTACCTTTGAGTTCCTGCAGACTCTTGACGTCCTTGCCCACCAGCACACCATCGCCGCCATGGCTGTCATCCAGCGCGGCTACCGCCTTGAAGCAGAATTGCGGACGGTATTTGAGCACCTCGTCGATGGTCGATGCCGAGCCCGACAACTCACCCGAGGCTTGGGCGGCCATGTACATCGACGCCTCTTCGACCACGGGCAATTCAACGGTCAATCCGTTTTCTTTGAAGTAGCCCAGGTCCTGGGCCAGGTAGAGCGTGCCGTAGCCGACCCACGTGGTATGGCCGATGGACAGGGTGCCGGCCTGGGCGCTGGTGGCGACCGTCGCGGCGATGGCGGTGACCGCCAGTGGATGAACGAAACGGGCAAACAAGGACTTGATCATGGAGCACTCCCAAAGCTGTTGATTTAGTTTTGTCATGGGCAGTACGGCCAGGAGCCTTGGGTGAGCTGTCACTGGTGGTCTCTGGTGGACCTTCGGGTGGGCAGCGTTCGGCTGACTGGCGAAGTCGATGTTGGACCAAGGCCGGGAATAGGAAAATCAGGAAATATGTCGTTGGGAGTGATGAAAAAACTGGGTAGTGCGCACTGCAAATGAGCACGGTTTGCGGGGGTGCGCGGGGTGGGTGCAAAAGCTGAGAATTGTGTTGAGTGGGCGAAAGCAATCGCGAGCAGGCTCACTCCCACAGGGGTTCCGTGTTGCCCTCTCTACCGAGGCCAACACAGTTCCAATGTGGGAGTGAGCCTGCTCGCGATAAGGTCCGAAGGACCTTCCGGCAATCTCAAAGACGGCCGTATTCCTGAGCCGTTCGATCAACCGCTTTCAGGGTCTTGCCGACCAGTTCATCAACCTCTTCACGGCTGGCAATCAGCGCCGGCGCCATGATCATCCGCCCCAGGGTCGAGCGAATGATCACGCCTTCCTCAAAGCCGATCGTGCGGCAGCGCCAGGCAATATCATTCTCGTTGGCAAAGCGCTTGCGACTGCTCTTGTCCTCGGCCAACTGCAACGCCGCGACCATGCCGACACCCTGGATATCGCCCACCAACGGGTGATTGCCGAACACCTCGCGCAAGCACTGTTGCAGGTAAGGCCCGATGTCATCCTTGACCCGCGTTACCACGCCTTCATCGCGCAAGGCCTTGAGGTTGGCGATGGCCACCGCCGCCGCCACCGGGTGCCCGGAGTAGGTCAATCCATGGGCAAACACCCCGCCCTGCTCCACCAGCACCTGGGCCATTTTCTTCGACAGAATCAGCCCGCCCATGGGGATGTACCCGGAGGTCAAACCCTTGGCAATCGACAGCGTGTCCGGTTCAAAACCGAAGTGCTCGTGGGCGAACCATTCGCCGGTGCGACCGAAGCCACCGATCACTTCGTCGGCGCACAACAGCACGTCGTACTTGCGGCAGATCCGCTGGATTTCCGGCCAGTAACTCTCGGGCGGAAAGATCATCCCGCCCGCGCCCTGGAACGGTTCGGCGATAAACCCGGCGACCTTGTCCGCGCCCAGTTCGAGAATCTTCGCTTCCAGTTGTTGCGCCGCCCGCAGGCCGAATTCGGCCGGGGTCAGGTTGCCCTCATGAGCGAAGAAGTACGGCTCGTCGATGTGTTCGATGTCGGGCAGCATGCCGCCCATTTCGTGCATGAACTTCATGCCCCCAAGCGCCGTCGCCGCCAGCGTCGAGCCGTGGTAACCGTTCCAGCGACCGATCATGACTTTCTTCTCGGGCTTGCCGAGAATCGTCCAGTAACGACGCACCGTGCGGATCAGCACCTCGTTGGCCTCGGAGCCGGAGTTGGTGTAGATCGCGTGGCTGTAGTGCCCCGGCAACAGGCTGAACAGCAGCTCCGAGAGCTCGATGACCTGTGGGTGGGTGGTGTGGAAAAACATGTTGTAGTACGGCAATTGCTCAAGCTGCCTGGTCGCAGCCGCAGCCAGGTCCTTGCGCCCATAACCGAGGTTGGTGCACCACAGCCCGGACATGCCATCGAGGTAACGCCGCCCATCGTTGTCCCACAGGTGCAGGCGCTCACCCCGGACCATCACCCGTGGCCCTTCGTCGTTGAGCGCTTTTTGATCGACGAATGCGTGGATGTGGTGCGCAGCGTCGGCGGCCTGGTAGTCGCGGGTTTCACGTGGTGTGGTCATCGCCAGTTCTCCGTTTTTGTTTTAGCAACTGTTATGAGCGCAGCTGAAACCAGGTGGTCTTCAACTGGGTGTATTTATCGAATGAGTGCAGCGACAGGTCGCGGCCAAAACCGGACTGTTTGCCGCCGCCAAACGGCACGGTCACGTCCAGCGCATCGACGCTGTTGACTGACACGGTGCCCGCGCGCAATTGCCTAGCCACGCGGTGGGCGCGATTGAGGTCATCAGTCCACAGCGAGGCCGCCAGACCGTAAACGCTGTCGTTGGCCAGTTGCAAGGCGTGTGCCTCGTCCTCGAACGCCGTGACGGCCAGCACCGGGCCGAACACTTCATCGCGAAACAGCGGCATGTCCGGGGATACGTTGGTGAAAATCGTGGGCTGAATGAAGTTGTCGGAGCCATTGAATATCGACTGCCGACCGCCACACACCCTGGTCGCGCCCTGGCGCTCTGCCTGCTCGATGAACTTCATGATGCGCGCGGTCTGGCGGCTATCGACAATTGCCCCGGCACTGCTCGACGGGTCCAGCGGATCACCCGGCTGCCAGCGTAGTACCTGTGCCTTGAGGCGCTCGACAAATTCGTCATGAATCGAACGTTGCACCAGCAACCGCGAGTTGGCCGAGCAGACTTCACCCTGATTGAAGAAGATCCCGAACGCGGCTTTCTCGGCGGCAAGGTCCAGGTCCTGGCAATCGGCGAACACCAGATTGGCGCTCTTGCCGCCGCACTCCAGCCACACCTGTTTGAGGTTCGACTGCGCGGAATACTGCATGAAATATTTGCCGACTTCAGTGGAGCCGGTGAACACCAGGCAATCGACGTCCGGGTGCAAACCGAGGGCCTTGCCGGTCTGTTCGCCGAGGCCCGGCACCACGTTCAGCACACCCGCTGGCAGGCCGGCCTCCAGCGCCAGCTCAGCCAGACGCAAAGCGGAAAACGGTGATTGCTCGGCGGGCTTGAGGATCACCGAATTGCCCGCTGCCAGCGCTGGCGCGAGTTTCCACGCCGCCATGTCCAGCGGGAAATTCCACGGCACCACGGCAGCGACCACGCCCAGCGCTTCACGCGTGATGGTCGCCAGCACGTTCTGCGCGCTCGGGGCGATCTGGTCGTAGAGTTTGTCGAGGCTTTCGGCGTACCAGCGAAACACCCCGGCCGCACCCGGCACATCGATGTTGTAGGCATCCATCACCGGTTTGCCCATGTTCAGCGAATCGAGCAGCGCCAGTTCTTCACGGTGGGCCATGATCAGATCAGCCAGACGCAGCAGCACTTGCTTGCGTTCAGCCGGCGAGCGCGCCGACCAGGTGCCAGCCTCGAACACCTGCCGCGCATTGTGCACCGCTAGGTCCACGTCTTCTTCACCACACGCGGTGACGTTGGCCAGGCACTGGCCGGTGGCGGGATTGTTCGCCGCGAAGGTCTGCCCCGATAGCGCCGAACGGAATTTGCCGTCGATCACGGCCAGGTCGGGAAACCGCAGTGCAGCGGCCTTGTTTTGCCAGTATGCAAGCTCGAACACGTTCAGATGCTCCATGGGCTTTTCTTGTGAATTGGATGGTCGCTCAGGCCCCTGTCCAGGAAAAATAGTAAAAATGTCTTCGCAGACCATGAAAAAACTGGGCAGCCAATCTCCCCCGTCGCGTGCGATGTGGTTATTGTTCAGGCACAACAACACCGTCGAACGAACGGACGCGGGCGGCTCGCAATTTGCTTGGATGTCGAGATCATCCACCCCGAGGTTTGCCGTGGCTGCCTACAACCTGCGTCAACTGAAATACTTCATCACCACCGTCGAATGCGGCAGCGTCGCCGAGGCATCGCGCAAGCTGTACATCGCGCAACCGGCCATCTCCACGGCGATCAAAGGCCTGGAAGACAGCTTCGGCGTGCAACTGCTGATCCGCCATCACGCTCAAGGCGTCTCCCTGACTCCCAGCGGTGCACGTTTCTACCGCAAGGCCCAGGAACTGCTGCGCATGGCCAAGGAGTTCGAACAGAACGCCCTGGCCGACAACGATGTGGTGTCCGGGCAAATCGATATCGGCTGTTTCGAAACGGTCGCGCCGCTGTACTTGCCACAATTGATTGCCGGGTTCTCGGCGTTATATCCGGGGGTGAAAATCCGAATCCGTGATGGGGAGCAGCAAGAGCTGGTGCAAGGCCTGACCTCGGGCACCTTCGATCTGGCAATCCTGTACGAACACGACCTCGATGCCACCATCCAGACCGAACCCCTGATGCCAGCGCAGCGACCGTACGCGTTGCTGCCGGCGGACCATCGCTTCGCCCAGCTCAAGCAAGTGTCGCTGCGTGACCTGTGCCTGGAACCGATGATTCTGCTGGACGTGCAACCTAGCCGGACCTACTTCGTCAGCCTGTTCGAGGAATTGGGCCTGTCACCAAACATTGCCTTCAGCTCGCCGTCGATTGAAATGGTCCGGGGCATGGTCGGGCAAGGTTTCGGCTTTTCGATCCTGGTCACCCGGCCGCATTCGGAATGCACCTATGACGGCCAGAAAGTGGTGTGCGTGGACATCGTCGAAGACGTCACCGGCTCGGGGCTGGTGGCGGCGTGGCTCAAGCGCGGGCAACTGACCAAACCGGCGCAGTTGTTTGCTGATTATTGTCGGGAGCAGCTCACCGCAAAAGCTGAAGCCAGGCTTTGATCGTTCCCACGCTCCGCGTGGGAATGCATCCTGTGACGCTCCGCGTCACTTCGGTGCCAGGCCCGACGCCAGCGGTGCTGCTGGAACGCGGAGCTTCCCTTGAGGCATTCCCACGCGGAGCGTGGGAACGATCAGACGATCAGAATCCTCAGCTTTTGCGGGGTTTGATCCGCGCCGTTGCTTCGGCCACTAGCGGATCATCCGGCCAGTAGTGCTTTGGATACCGACCCTTCAAGTCCTTCTTCACCTCGGCGTATGTGCTGCGCCAGAAGTTGGCCAAATCCTGGGTCACCTGCACCGGCCGCCGAGCCGGAGACAACAGGTGCAGCTTCACCACCTGCCGCCCCCCGGCAATGCGCGGGGTTTCGGCCAGGCCGAACAACTCCTGCAAGCGCACCGCCAGAATTGGTGGCTGCTCGCTATAGTCCAGACGAATCGAAGAGCCCGACGGCACGCTCAGATGATGCGGCGCCAGCTCATCGAGCCGTTGCGGCAATGGCCAGGGCAGCAGGTTGTGAACGATGCTCGACAAGTCCAGGTTAGCGAAGTGACTCAACCGCGAGACTTTCCCCAGATACGGCATCAACCAGTGTTCGAGGTTTTTGAGCAACGCGGCGTCGCTGACATCCGGCCACTCACTGCCGCTTTTACTGCCAAGGTCCAGCTGCCGCAACAAGGCCACCCGCGCCTGCCACTGACGCAGCTCCGGGGTCCACGGCAGCAGCTCCAGGCCTTTGCGCCGCACCAGGTTCACCAGCGCTTGGCTGCGGGCATTTTCATCGAGACCGGTCAGCGGTTCACGGCTGAGGATCAGTTCGCCGACCTTGCGCTGACGCTCTGCGCGCAACACGCCTTCGCGCTCATCCCAATCCAGTTGATCGACCACGCGCACTTGCTCGGCCAGCACCGAATCGAACAGCGCCGGATCGAAATCCGCCGCCAGATAAATCCGTTCCTCACGCTGGCCCTGACGACTGCCGAGGTCAGCGATCACCAGCCAGGGTTGTTTCATCAAGCTGTCGGCTTCGGCGAACAACGCCGCACGGCCGTTGGCCAAGCGATATTCCGCGCCACCGGCACGTCGTTGTTGAGCGACGCGGTCGGGATACGCCAACGCCAGCAGCGCGCCGAGCCAGCGCGGATGATCCGGGTCGCTGACTGGCTCCGATGCTTTGCCGCGCAGATAACCGCGATATTGCCGCGCCAGTTGCCGGGCACGCTGAACGCCGCCCTGGGCACCGCGCGCGGCCCGTTCTTCGCCGGACAACAGCGTCAATCGACTATGCAGATCGGCGCCCGCGCCGCGCAAGATGTCCCGCTCGCCGAGCAAGGCCGCGACATCGCACGCCATGTCGGCTAGACCGAGCGCCTGCCCGCGCAACAGCAAGTGGGCGATGCGCGGATGCGCCGGCAGTTCGGCCATGGCCTGCCCGTGACGGGTCAGCGCTTCGCCGTCCAAAGCACCCAGGCGCTCAAGCAGATCCTGAGCCTGTGCATAAGCGGCGGCGGGCGGCACGTCGAGCCACACAAGTTGCGTCGGCGTCACACCCCAACGACCCAACTGCAACGCCAGACCGGCAAGGTCTGCCGAGAGAATTTCGGCACTGGCATACGCCGCCAGTTGCTCGTGCTGATCCTGCGACCACAAGCGATAACACACGCCCGGCTCCAGGCGTCCGGCCCGACCCGCGCGCTGCGTAGCGCTGGCTTTGGAAATCCGTTGGGTGTCGAGGCGAGTCATGCCGCTGCCCGGATCGAATCGCGGCACCCGCGCAAGCCCCGCGTCGATCACCACGCGCACGCCATCAATGGTCAGACTGGTCTCGGCGATGTTGGTCGCCAGCACCACTTTGCGTTTGCCGGCAGGCGCCGGATCGATGGCGGAGCGCTGTGCGGCGAGGTCCAGTTCACCGTGCAACGGGCAGAGCAGAACCTGCGGATTGTCGCCCAGCGCATCGGCCAATTGCTGATGAACACGACGGATTTCCGCCTGCCCCGGCAGGAACACCAACACACTGCCGGTTTCATCGTTCAACGCTTCGAGGATGGTCTGCACCAGCCGCGGCTCGATGAATTCGCCGGGCTGAAACGGCCGCCCCCAGCGCATCGCTACCGGGTACATGCGACCTTCGCTGCGCAGGATCGGCGCGTCGTCCAGCAACCCAGCCAGGCGTTCGCCTTCGAGCGTTGCCGACATCAAGAGGATTTTCAGCGGCTGGTCGTCACGAAACAGCTCCCGGCCATTCAGGCTCAGGGCCAACGCCAGGTCGGCATCGAGGCTGCGCTCATGGAATTCATCGAAGATCAGCAGGCCCACGCCCTCCAGCGCCGGGTCGTCCTGTAAGCGCCGGGTGAGGATGCCTTCGGTGACCACTTCGATACGGGTCCCGGGCCCGACTTTGCTGTCCAGCCGAATCCGGTAGCCAACGGTTTCACCGACCTTCTCGCCCAGCTCACTGGCCAGACGCTCCGCCGCCGCACGCGCGGCCAAACGGCGCGGTTCAAGCATCAAAATGGTCTGCCCGGCCAGCCAGCTCTCATTGAGCAAGGCCAGCGGAACGCGGGTGGTTTTACCGGCACCAGGCGGTGCTTCGAGCACAGCTTCATGGCGTGTCGCCAAGGCTTCACGCAGCGCGGGTAAAACTTCGTCAATCGGCAAAGAAATCATGCTGGCTCCAAAACAGAGCGGCGAGTATAACGGCGAACTGCCCAGTGTTAATCACGGTCCTAATTCATATAGGCGCCCCTTCGTTTTCCAAATGACTCAGGAGATTTCATATGCGTGTTCCCTTTCGCTTGATTGGCGGTGTATTGGTCGCGACCTTGCTGACCCAAGTGACCGCTTGCGGTTCGATTTTCTACCCCGACCGTCGTGGACAGATCGATGGCAAGATCGACCCGGCCATCGCGGCGCTCGATGCCGTGGGCCTGCTGTTCTACATCATCCCGGGCCTGATCGCTTTTGCAGTGGACTTTGCCACTGGCGCGATTTATTTCGAGCCAGGCCACACGGCTCAAGTGGCGCCGGAGAAACTCAAGGAAGCCATCGGCGCCGACGGCAAGGTCGATAACCACAAGTTGCAGACTATTCTGGAAACTGAACTGGGCCGCAGCTTCCCGCTGGATGACCCACGCCTGATCCAGCACAAGGGCAGCGCTCAGCAACTGGCTATGTTCGGCCTGCAACCTGCTGCGTAATTCGAGCATTCAAAGGAACCGCCGCACTTATGATTTCCAGCTCCGAACACGCCCGCCTGTTGCGGCTGGCGACTCGTGCCTCAGTGGCGGTCGCTTGTACGCTGATCGTCGCCAAAGCCATCGCCTGGTGGATGAGCGGCTCGGTGAGCATGCTTGCCGGGTTGACCGATTCGACACTCGACGGCGTCACCTCTTTGCTCAACCTGCTGGCGGTGCATTACGCCTTGCGTCCCGCCGACGATGACCACCGTTACGGGCACGGCAAGGCCGAGTCCCTGGCCGGCATGGCTCAGGCGCTGTTCATTGGCGGCAGTGCGGTATTGATTGCCTTGCAGGCAATCGATCGGTTGAAACACCCGGAACCGGTGGGCGCGCCGTGGATCAGCATCGGGGTGATCGTGTTCTCCCTGGTGCTGACCCTGGCGTTGCTGATACTTCAACATCGGGTCGTCAAGGCCACCGGCTCCAATGCCGTGCGCGCCGACTCCCTGCATTACCGCTCGGACATGATGCTCAATGGCAGCATTCTGGTCGCGCTGATTCTGGCCGGGTTTGGCTGGCATCAGGTCGATCCGTGGTTCGGGATGGCAATCGCCGCGTACATTTTCTGGAGCGCCATCCAGATCGCCAAGGAAAGTTTTACGGTGCTGATGGATGAAGAATTGCCGCCCGATGTCAGCCAGCACATGCTTGAGCTTGCCTGCAGCGTACCGGGGGTATTGGGCGCGCACGACTTGCGCACGCGGATTTCCGGCAATCAGTGGTTCGTGCAGTTGCATCTGGAATTGCCGGGAGACCTGACGCTGTCAGTCGCCCACGGCATCAGCGATCAGGCAGCTGACGCGATTCACGCCGCTTACCCGCGAGCCGAAGTGCTGGTGCACGCCGACCCGCAGGAAGTGGTGATGGCCGCCAGGGCTCAGTAGGAAACCTGGTAACCACGACTGCTCAGGCAGTTGCCTTGGGCCTGGCGGTAGGCTTGCACCACCGACGGGTCTGGCTGGTAAGTGGCCGTGCGCGGATTGAAACCACTCTGCTGCACCGCGTATTGATAGCACTCATAACCGTCCTGATTGACCTGCTCCGGCGACTGGCCGTTGGCCGGATACGCCACCACGTCATAGCCATTGCTGGCCGGTTGCGGTTGCGGTGGCTGCTGCACAGGTGGCTCGACCACGACGTAATCCTGTGTGCTTTCCTGATAGGCGTAATACGAACCGGCGGCCAGGAATAACAACGCACCGCCGATCCACACTTCACGGGCGTAGTCGGGCAAGTAGCTGACCCGAATTCCGCGAGGCGGTTGCACCACGACGTAACGTGGGCCTTGCGGGCGATACCAGTAGCCGCCGGAATAGAAGTAATCACGGCCGCCATAAGGCACGCGGTATTCACGGTCCGGGAAGCGATCGATCACTTGGCCCGGACGATACTGCGGGCCTGCACCCCATCCATTACCGTGTCCGTCCGGACGACCGGCCCACCGATGATCATCGGGACGCGGACCGTTGTTCTGCCAATGCGAGTTGTTATCGTAGCGCCGCGGAATGTCCTCATAGTAACCACGCTGTGGCTGCTGGGTCTGGCGCACGGTGTCAGGTCGCCCCTGGATCGGCAGGTCATTGGCCGGCAATTGAGGCGGTGGTGGCGCCGATCGAACAGGGTTGTTGTAGTTGGGCTGTTGGCGGTTCTGCCATTGGCCGTTGTTTTGATTCTGCCCGTTGTGCTCGAACTGGCGACTGTTGTCGCCACGAATGATGTCGTTGTTCTGCGGGCGCGACTGATTTTGCTGCGGCTGATTTTGCGGACGCGGCTGATTCTCGCCGCCATGGCCCCTATTGTTGCCCTCATGGCCATCCGATCCACGTTGCCCGCCTTCGGGGCCACGGTTCTGCTGATCATCGGCCAACGATTGCGCAGTGACACTGATACATAGCAAACCAACACCGGCCAAACGCCAGATGCGCGACTTCATGCTTTTCCTCACTGCGGGTTAGGGCCTGTACGTAAGACTGGAAAAGCACAGGCCGGTTCTGCAACAGGTTATCAGTCGCGAGACTTATTTATTGAGCGCCATCGTCAAATTCAGAGCAAAAGAAAAGGGAGACCCGTCGGCCTCCCTTTAGAGAACTTCGTCCGTGCTCGACGCTTGTGGCGCCGGCTCACCTCACGCCGTCTTCTGGACAGTGTGTAGCTCGGGGGCCGACACATCCCCTGTGGGGGTGGCGACCGCGACTGGCCTGATTGGGCGAGCCGCTGTGGACTGTTTGTCCGAGCAGTGATTCTGGTGATAAGAATAGGCCGGAGGCGCCGACAGAGGATTGCGAAGATTGCTCAAATAAACATCACTTGCGCAATTTTTAACCCTGGATAGATAATCTGCCGCAATAGTTATGACAAAGGCCTGATTGATGAGCAAACTCGACCGATACGACTTGAGCATTTTGGCGGAATTGCAGCGTGATGCGCGCATCTCCAACCAGGAGCTGGCCGAACGCATCGGCCTGTCGCCTTCGCCGTGCTCGCGCCGGGTCAAGCAGCTGGAAGACGACGGCTACATCTCCCGCCAGGTCGCCTTGCTGGACCGCAAAATGCTCGGCTTGAGCCTGACGGCTTATGTGCTGATCGGCATGGACCGCCATACGCCGGAGCGTTTCGAGAACTTCGAAGCGGCGATTCGTACATTACCGCAGGTGCTGGAATGCAGCCTGGTGACCGGGATGGATGCGGATTATCAGCTCAAGGTGGTGGTGCCGGATATGGATCACTATCAGAAACTGCTGCTGGGGCATCTGACCCGGATTGAAGGGGTGACGAGCGTACGGTCGAGTTTTGTATTGAACCAGGTCTTGAACAGTACGGAGCTGCCGTTGACTCATCTGCGCAGCTGAGGACGCCATCGCGAGCAGGCTCGCTCCCACAGGTGATCTCCTGATCACCGAAGATCTTCTGTGGGAGCGAGCCTGCTCGCGATGAAGCCGGCCCAGGCGACGAATAGCTGCGACACACTGCCGCAGGTCAATACTTCGCCAATCCCCCATACCGTATACTTCAGCGCCTTTTAGCCACGCCCGCGCTGGAGATGTCCGATGGATCCTGCAGTATTCGAAGAGTGGATGATGACTGGACTGGTCAGCATCCTGATCATTTTCATGGGTTTCATCGTCTGGGATCTGGCGAAAAAATCCAAAGCCGGACGCTTCGGTTCTTTCATCCTGTTCTTCGTACTGGGCTTGGGTGTGGCTGCATTCGTGATCAAAAGCTTGGTCATCGGCCTGATCGAATCCGGCACGTTATAAACGCGCCGGCACTTCCTTCCACTGGCCCTGATCGAGCCCTTCGATCGTCCAGTCGCCGATTCTGACCCGCACCAGACGCAACGTCGGCAAGCCGACCGCCGCCGTCATGCGCCGAACCTGACGATTACGTCCCTCGCGAATCACCAATTCCAGCCAGCTCGTCGGCACGCTTTTGCGAAAGCGTACCGGCGGGTTGCGTGGCCATAACTCGGGTTCATCCAGTTGCCGCGCCTCGGCCGGCAAGGTCATGCCGTCGTTCAACTCGACACCCTCGCGCAGGCGCTGCAATTGCTCGGCGCTCGGCTCGCCTTCCACTTGCACCCAATACGTCTTCGCCAGTTTGTGTTTCGGATCAGCGATCCGCGCCTGGAGTTGCCCGTCGTTGGTCAGCAGCAGCAATCCTTCACTGTCGCGGTCCAGCCGTCCTGCCGGGTAAATTCCCGGAATGTCGATGTAATCCTTGAGTGTCGCGCGCCCTTCACCGTCGCTGAACTGCGTCAGCACATCGAACGGTTTGTTGAACAGAATCAGTTTCGGCTCGGCCGGCGGCGCTTTGGCGACACGGCGTGGGGCTGAAGAAGCTGGCTTCGCACCTGGACGGCGGGAAGCGGGAGGTTGAGGACGGGACATGGCGAGGAGAACATCTAACGGTCAGGGCTGCTAATGCTAGTGCCCTGACCGCTAAATGACCATCTCGCAATCAGCGGAATGGTGGCTCGTCGAAGCTGCGCAGTTTGCGCGAGTGCAGCGAGTTGAGCTCAGTGCGCAACAGGTCAACAGCCTCGATGCCGATCTTCAAGTGCTGGCTGACCGCGCGCTCATAAAAGGCGTTGGCCGAACCTGGCAGTTTGATTTCGCTGTGCAGGGGTTTGTCCGACACGCAAAGCAACGTGCCGTACGGCACCCGCAAGCGATAACCCTGGGCCGCGATGGTTCCGCTTTCCATGTCCACCGCCACAGCGCGAGACAGGTTGATCAGCGGACGCTCCTGCGCCCAGCGCAGTTCCCAGTTACGGTCGTCGTAAGTCAGAACGGTGCCGGTGCGCAGGCGTTTTTTCAGCTCATCGCCCTTCTCGCCAGTGATGTTGGCCGCCGCTTGCTGCAACGCCATCTGCACTTCGGCAAGCGCTGGAATTGGAATATTGGGCGGCACCACCCGGTCAAGAATCCCGTCGCGACGCATATAAGCGTGAGCCAGCACGTAGTCGCCAATGGTCTGCGACTGACGCAAACCGCCGCAGTGGCCGATCATCAACCAGCAATGCGGACGCAGCACCGCCAGGTGGTCAGTGATGTTCTTGGCGTTGGACGGGCCGACACCGATGTTGACCAACGTCACGCCATGACCGTCGCTGGCAATCAGGTGATAGGCCGGCATCTGATAACGGTGCCAGACCACGCCGGCGGCAATCGCCGAGGCTTCGCCGTGATCCATGGTCTTTTCGATGATCACGTTGCCCGGCAAGACCATGCGCACAAAACGCGGGTCGCTACGCAACTGCTCCAGGCCATGGACGATGAACTGGTCGACATAGCGATGGTAGTTGGTCAGCAGAATCCACGGCTGCACATGGCGCCAGTCACTGCCGGTGTAATGCACCAGCCGGCGCAAGGAAAAGTCCACCCGCGCGGCGTCGAACAGCGCCAATGGCAGCGGATCGGTGTTTTCCCAATCGTACAAGCCGTCGGCAATACCGTCGGTGGCGGCCGACAAATCCGTACTCGGGAATACCCGCGCCAATACGGCGGCGGTGACGCCGGAGCCGGCCAGTTCATCGCCCTGCTCGACCACGTACGGATACGGAATATTTTGCTGGCTGACGCCGACTTCCACGGTCACGGTGAAGTCGTGCATCAACGGCACGAGTTGCTCCAGCAAATATTTTCGGAAAGCCGCCGGATGGGTGACGGTTACGCTGTAGGTCCCTGGCAACTGAACCTTGGCATAGGCGCGGGTGGTCTGTGGGACCTCACCCTGGCAGTGATAGGTCAGACGCAGTTCGGGATAACGAAACATCGCACGCTGCTCGGCGTCGGGCTCGACACGATCCTTGAGGTAACGCTTGAGCGCCTGGTTCAGCGCGGTGGTTGCACGATTGTGCAAGAGCGCAAGCCGGTCCACGGCTTGCTCGGCGGTTTGAACGACAATAAAAGCTTCGGTCACGATC
>Ga0157371_10000426_pt1 | contig 51710 bp, 40 predicted proteins | sample C45metaG_FD_113462 | JGI IMG/M metagenome (GOLD analysis project Ga0157371, IMG submission 113462) | Corn rhizosphere microbial communities from Kellogg Biological Station, Michigan, USA - C4-5 metaG | ecosystem: Host-associated > Plants > Roots > Rhizosphere > Soil | place: USA: Michigan... | reverse complement strand
GACGGTCTATATCAGAACCTCAGAAGGAGCTTTTAAGCTATATTAAAGGGCAACCTGGTTTTATTGGCTGGGTTCTTAATAAAGTGAAATAATAAATAGGCTATGTACCAATTTTTATCCTCATTGTCACAAACACAACGTACAATAATCCTGTCGGTTTTAGGGATAATAGTTTCTGTCGGAGTTAGTATATTAACTTATCTGAATCCGATGGGAGCAATACTTGTGATTATAGGGGTACTGTTTATTATCTTTTTGATTTTTCTTTTTAAGGAACCTTCTATAGGTCTTTTTGCTTTGATTGCTTACTGTTTTTTATTTGGGATCTTATCACGCGAGGTGGGTGGTATAGCATATGGCATAGGGATAGAAGGACTACTGTTATTAACCTGGGTAGCGGCACTTACTCAGTACAAAAGGTATGATTGGACACGTTTAAATAACCCGCTGACAAAACTGATGCTGATGTGGTTTATCATCAGTGTGGTTGAAATTATAAATCCGGCAGGCGCCAGTGTTATAGGCTGGTTGCAGGAGATAAGAAGTACCGCATTGTTCCCTGTGTTGTTTACCCCGCTGGTATTTTTGTTATTTGATTCAGAAAAGAAGTTAAATCTGGTTTTAATACTGTTGATTGCATTGTCGTTACTGGCAACTTTAAATGGTATTAAACAGCAGCATATTGGATTATCGTCAGGTGAGCAAAAATTTTTAGATGAGGTTGGAGCTATTACCCACTTGTTATGGGGGAGATTAAGGGTGTTTTCTTTTTATGGAGATTCAGGACAATTTGGCGTTTCGCAGGCATCTTTTGTAATGATTACTATTGTTTTGGCAATAGCACCTTTTAAGTGGTGGAAAAGGATACTAGCTTTAATTGCTGCAGGCTTATCTTTTTATGGAATGCTGATTTCAGGTACCAGAGGTGCTTTTTTTGCATTGGTAATAGGGGCAATGTGTGTTTTCTTTCTTACCAAGAATATTAAAGTAATAATTCTTGGAGTGATTGCGGCGGCATTGTTTTTTGGGTTTTTAAAGTTTACCACCATAGGTAATGGTAATTATGGATTGTATAGATTACGAAGTGCCCTGAATTTCAAAGAGGCCTCGCTAAATGTGAGGTTTAACAATCAAAAGGTTCTTAGAGAACGTTTGCAGAGTCAACCTTTTGGAGGAGGTTTGGGAGTAATAGGTACTTGGGGTAAGCTCTATAATAAGGATAAATTTTTATCAACAATTGAACCCGATAGCTACTGGGTTAAAGTTTGGGCCATGTATGGCATTGTTGGATTAACCATCTGGTTTTCGATGATGATGTATATTATGGGAAAATGCTGTGGGATAATTTGGAAGATAAGGAGTATTGGGTTAAGGTATAAGTGTATCGCATTGCTTTCGGCTACAGCCGGTATTTTTTTATGCAGTTACGGTAATGAAGTAATTAATTCAATGCCATCTGCAATTGTTGCGGCTTTATCATTTGCGATTATTTTTCAGAGTGTAAACTTTGATAAAAAGGAAGTCTCATTACCGGAAAAGAATGATAGAAAAGATAACAATAAACCAGGTAAGGATAATGGAACACTTAATAATGATATTAAAATAATTTACAGCTAATGCCATTTGAAATTTTTGTTATTCCGGGTGTAATATGCTTTGTAATTGCCTTTTTTTTAGAGATTAAGAAGAAGAACTAACAGTATTTAATGTTTATGTCGATAGTTAATAAAATAAAATCAAATCCCAGGCTAAAAAAGCTGTTGCATAAGATGTTGATACCTGAAAATGATCATAAACCTCGTTTGTGGGTGAGACTTTTTGTTAATCCTTTTATACATAAGAAAGGAGCTGGGAGTATTATCAGACGTCGAAATAGAATGGATGTTTTTCCTTTTAATGAGTTCAGTTTAGGGGAAAAATCTATTATTGAAGATTTTGTAACTATTAATAATGGAGTTGGTAATGTACTAATAGGAAATAACTCGATTATAGGCATTGGCAGTGTTGTAATTGGCCCTGTTGAAATAGGTAATAATGTAATGTTGGCCCAAAATATAGTTGTTTCGGGTCTTAATCATGGCTATGAAGACATTAGTGTGCCGCCAAGTAAGCAGAAAGAAATCAGAAAGAAAATTACTATTTCTGATGATGTTTGGATTGGAGCAAATAGTGTAATTACCGCAGGTGTAACAATAGGGAAACATGTTGTTATTGGAGCAGGTAGTATAGTGACAAAGGATATACCAGATTATTGTGTAGCAGTAGGTAACCCGGCAAGAATAATAAAGAAGTATTCTGAAGATACTAAATCTTGGATATCTGTTTAGTTTTCTAAATAGAAGCAAGTAATTAATTAAAGATGATCAATAGAGATGTAATTATTATTGGACAGCAACCTTGGGATACTGAAATAGGCAGTAATTGCAAAAATATTGCGCTCGAACTTTCAAAGAATAATACTGTATTATATGTGAATTCCCCCCTGGATAGGATTACCCGATATAAAGATCACGCTAATTTAAAAGTGAAAAAGCGCTTAAGGGTAATAGAAGGGAAGGAAAAAGGGTTAGTATTGATCAAAGAAAATCTTTGGAATCTGTATCCGGATTGTATGGTGGAGTCTATAAATTGGATTTCAAATGCCGCTGTATTTAATTATTTGAATAAGAGAAATAATGTAAAATTTTCTAATTCAATAAAAAAGGCTCTAGAGGAATTGGGATTTAAAGATTTTATATTGTTTAATGATAATGAATTATTAAAAGGATTTTATTTAAAAGAGTTGCTTTTTCCGGCTTTAAGTATTTACTATTCGAGAGATTATATTCTTGCAGTTGATTACTGGAAAAAACATGGTAAAAGACTTGAGCCTTTAATTATTGCCAAGAATGACCTTTGTTTAGCCAATTCTTTATATCTAACCGATTACTGCAAGATCTATAATGATAATTCCTGTTATGTTGGGCAAGGGTGTGATATTGAGCTCTTTAAAGAGGCAAAGGTAAGCGATAAGCCTGCAGAACTTAGAGGCATAAAAACACCTATTGTAGGGTATGTTGGCGCTTTAAACAGTATCAGGCTGAATATACCTTTAATACATTATATTGCAAATGCAAGGAAGGATTTAACCTTTGTTTTGGTAGGACCTGAAGATAATGATTTTGCCATGAGCAGTTTGCATCATTTAGAAAATGTGGTTTTTACGGGGATAAAGAAACCAGAAGAACTCCCGTTATACGTTAGCTTTTTTGATGTGTGTATTAATCCACAGCTGGTTAATATGGTGACGATCGGTAACTACCCCAGGAAAGTAGATGAATATTTAGCGATGGGAAAGCCAATAGTAGCAACTCAAACCAGAGCAATGGAAATTTTCTCTTCATACGTATATCTGGCAGAGGATAAAGAAAATTTTGCATTACTTATACAAACAGCACTTGAAGAAAATACAGAGGAATTGCAGACAGCAAGAAGAGCTTTCGCAGCAAGTCATAGTTGGGAAAATTGCACCAATGAAATTTATAAAGCTATTTTTAAATCTTTAAAAATGAAACAATCTTAATGGATATAGTTTATACTCTTTTTATTATTATACAAGTTTTGATTGGGGTTCATTTATTTGCTCCACTTCTACTATGCTTTTTTGGGCTATTTAATAAGAAAATAATTAATAAAGGACTTTTTGAAGTTGACTTTGATTATGCAGTTATTGTTACTGCATATCAGCAAACGAGTTTAATTCCAATGGTGGTTGATTCTATTTTGAAATCAAACTATTCAAATTACATGATCTATGTTGTTGCAGATAACTGTGATATCAGTGAATTAAATTTTACTGACAAGAACGTTGTTATCCTGAAACCAGATGAAGTATTGGCTAGTAACACCAAATCACATTTTTATGCAATAAACAGGTTTCAAAGAGAACACGAAATCATTACTATAATTGATAGTGATAATTTAGTTCATGCTGAATATTTTAATGAATTAAACAGATTTTTTGCACAGGGTTATACATCCGTTCAAGGTGTAAGGGCTGCTAAAAATTTAAATACTCCTTATGCGTGCCTTGATGAGGCTGGTGATATATTTTATCGGCTTATAGATAGAAAACTTTTATTTGAGGCCGGTTCATCTGCAGCACTTTCGGGATCTGGAATGGCCTTTACTACAAAGGTTTATAAAGATTGCCTAGAGCATAATGAGATTATTGGAGCAGGATTTGATAAAATATTACAATATGAAATTTTAAAGAGAGGATATACAATTGCATTTGCCGAAGAGGCTATTGTGTACGATGAAAAAACAAGTAAAACAGGTCAATTGGTTAATCAAAGATCAAGATGGCTAAATACCTGGTTTAAATATTTCTTTCTTGGTCTCAATCTGTTTGCTAAATCTATTGTGAATTTTAACTTGAATCAAGGTTTATTTAGTTTGATGCTCCTTAGACCCCCATTATTTATATTATTGATTTTATCAGCAACTTTTTTTGTGTTGGATTTATTTTTTGCTCCGCTATTTGCAATTTATTGGGTACTTGGGGTAATCATATTTATTGTTTCTGTTTTATCAGCCCTAAAATATTTTAAAGCCGATAGGCGGATTTATAGTTCTTTAAAAAATGTGCACAAATTCATGTATTATCAGATTTTAGCGCTTTTAAAGGTTCGAAAGGCTAATAAAATATCGGTAGCTACAGAGCACTATCTTAAAGAAGAAATAAAGAAATAGACTATAAAGTAAAGAATTGACAAATGAAAAAGAAGTTGCGTATTGGGATAGAGGTACAGCGTATTTTTAGAGCAAAAAAACATGGAATGGAGGTTGTTGCTTTAGAACTGATAAATGAAATTCAGAAGTTAGATCAATACAATGAATATATCCTGTATGCAAGAAATGATGTTGATGATGCTTGTGTTAAAGAGCAGGCAAATTTTAAGATCAGAACACTTTCTTCAAGCTCTTATCCTACCTGGGAACAATTGGCTTTACCAAAGGCGGTAAAGAAAGATAATCTTGATTTTCTTCATTCGACATGTAATACCTCTGCACTAAATTTATCTGTTCCTTTAATGCTTACTCTGCATGATATTATTTACCTGGAGAAAACGGACTTTAAAGGAACTTCTTATCAAAATTTCGGTAATTTATACAGAAGGTTTATAGTACCTAAAATTGTAGAAAAGAGTAAATTGATCATCACCGTTTCGAATTTTGAAAAGGATGTGATTCTGAATAAGCTGAATTTACCTGAAGATAAGGTTAAAGTGATCTACAATGCAGTTAATCCTAAGTTTAATGTTAATTATTCAAAGGAAAGGCTGCTTGATTTTAAAAATGTACATAAACTCCCAGACGAATTTATCCTCTTTTTAGGTAACACCGCACCAAAAAAAAATACTTTAAACGTAATTAAAGCATATACTGAATACCGTTCTGTTGTTAGTGATGGTTTGCCTTTGGTTATTTTAGATTATGACCGAAAATTGGTTGAGGATACATTAAAGGAATTAGGCAAAGAAAAATTGATTGAAAGCTTTATTTTCCCAGGGTATATTCCTTCTGATGAAATGCCTCTGCTTTATAATTGTTCAAGTTTGTTTTTATATCCTTCTTTGAGAGAAAGTTTTGGTTTACCAATTTTGGAAGCGATGGCTTGCGGGGTACCGGTAATTACTTCTAATACTTCGTCTATGCCTGAAATAGCTTCGAATGCGGCGATTTTTGTAAATCCATTTGATCATAACGAGATAAAGGATGCTATAATACGTTTTTTTGCCGACGGCAATTTAAGAGCGGATATGAAACAGCTGGGCTTGAAAAGGGCATCGGATTTTACATGGAAATCTGCAGCCGAACAATTACTCTCAATTTATAATTCATTTATCATTTAGGTTCTAATAAAGAAATATTGATGAATCGAAGACAGGTTATATATAGAATATTAGGTTTTTCGGCCGTAGCAATAAGTGGTGCAGGGTTTTGGAAGTACTGGAGTATTTACAAAAAACCTGATCTTTTATATTTAATGAATAAAAAGTTGCTGATAGCTGAAATAGCCGAGACAATTATACCTGCCACAGATACACCTGGAGCTAAAATGGCAAAGGTTGAGGATTTCATTATTAAAATGGTAAAAGATTGCACCCCAACAAAATCTCAAAACAATTTTATAAAAGGATTGATTGACCTGGAAGATTACACAAAACAGAATTATAATAAAACTTATATTTCATGTAATGTGAATGAAAGAGAGTCTATACTTACTCATTTTGAGAATGCGGAAGGATCTAATCATTTGATTCGTAAATTGAAGCAGAAAATATTTGGTGATAATTTCTTTAATATGTTTAAGTCTTATACAGTTATTGGGTATTGTACTTCTGAGCAAGGTGCCACCAAAGGGTTATCTTACGACTATTTACCCTCAACTTTTGAGGCCTGTACCACAATTGGAAATAAACAAAAATCTTGGGCCACAAAATAATTTAATAAATGATAAACATTATTAAAGCGTCTGCTTCTTATGATGCCATAGTGATTGGATCGGGAATTACCGGTGGCTGGGCCGCTAAGGAGTTGTGTGAGAAAGGCCTTAAAACACTTTTGCTTGAACGAGGAAGAGACGTACATCATATAAAGGATTATCCGACTGCTAATTTAAATCCGTGGGATTTCGAATACAGACTAAATAATACAATTCAGGAATTAGCGGAAAATCCTATAAGGAGCAGGACATCGGATGAGAGTGACCGCATTTTTTTTGCAAGTGATGCAGATCACCCTTACATTCAACAAAAACCTTTTAATTGGGTAAGAGGTTATCAGGTTGGTGGTAGATCTTTAATTTGGGGGAGGCAATGCTATCGTTTAAGTGATCTTGATTTTGAAGCAAATATTAAAGAGGGCATTTCGATTGATTGGCCAATAAGATATAAGGATATTTCCGGGTGGTATGATTATGTTGAAAGGTTTATCGGAGTTAGTGGTAAACATGAAAATCTTCCTCATTTACCCGATGGTTGTTATCAGCCGCCAATGGAGCTTAATTGTATAGAAAAGCATCTTGCTTCCTCTATAAAAAAGAATGAGGAGCATAGGTTGCTCACTATTGCCCGCGTTGCAAATCTAACAAGAGGGTGGAATGGTCGGGGACCTTGTCAGAATAGAAATTTGTGTACCCGAGGATGTCCGTATGGTGGATATTTTAGTAGCAATAGCGCTACAATTCCGGCTGCAGCTGCAACAGGAAATTTGACAATCAGGCCTTTTTCTATTGTTAAGGAAATCATTTATGATGAAAAACTTGAACGAGCTGCAGGAGTAAGAGTGATTGACATGAATACTCTTGAGGAACTTGAATTTAATTCCAGAATTGTTTTTGTTAATGCTTCGACAATCAATACTGCCTCTATTTTATTAAATTCCAAATCATCTAGATTTCCAAATGGTATGGGGAATGATAGTGAGCAATTAGGACATAACCTAATGGATCATCACTCATCTTCAGGCGCTTCAGGGGTTTATGAGGGTTATAAAGATGAATATTATAAGGGGAGGAGACCATGCGGATTTCTTATCCCAAGATTTAGAAATATAGGAAATGAAGCCCAGGCTAATTTTTTAAGAGGCTATAATTTTCAGGGAAGAGGAGAAAGAGAGGGATGGCAGGAGAGAAAAAATAACTTAAAAGGGGTAGGATCGAAATTTAAAGAACAACTAACTAAACCAGGTCAGTGGTCTGTATGGATGGGAGGATGGGGAGAGTGTCTTCCTTACTTTGATAATAAAATTGCGCTTTCAACACGTGATAAAGACAAGTGGGGATTGCCATTGGTAGAGGTAGACTTTTCATTCAGAGAGAATGAACATTTAATGATGGAAGATATTCAGCAAACAGGAGCAAGTATGCTTGAAGAAGCAGGATTTAAAGGAGTAAATACCTTTTCTTATAATACTCCGGGCGGATCTACAGTGCATGAAATGGGAACTGCAAGAATGGGTAATGATCCTAAAACATCTGTATTAAATAAACATAATCAAATGCATGCTGTTAAAAACTTATTTGTAACAGATGGAAGCTGCATGACATCGTCTGCATGTCAGAATCCATCATTAACCTATATGGCCTTAACTGCAAGAGCTTGTGACTATGCAGTTAGTGAAATGAAAAAAGGTAATCTCTAATTAAGCACAATGAAATCAAAAATTACCTTCTTATTAAGTTTAACTAAAAGTAAACATGTTTTGTCTTTAACCAGTAATGGCATAAATGCAGTAATTGGTGTTGTGACTTTGTCTATACTTTTCAGACACTTAACGAGACAAGATATGGGTAATTGGGGGTTCTTTTTAACTATATTATTATTAGTAGATACCTTTAGATCCGGTTTTTTGTCAACAGCTTTTGTGAAGTTCTATGCAGGCTCAACTGAAGAAAGAAAAAGGGAGATAATAGGTTCTACATGGTTTATTGCAATTATGATAACCCTCATTTTTGTAATATTGAATATACCTGGTTATTTTGTTTCGGGTTACATTTCTGATCCAAGTTTTAAGCTGTTTCTTCAATTTTTTAGCATTAACTATGTGCTTTCTCTCCCATTTTTTGTTTCAAATTGTATTTTGCAAGGGAAACAAAGGTATGATAGTTTGTTGTTTTTAAACTTTGCTAATCAAGGATGCTTTTTGCTTCTGATCATTTTAAATTTGAAGGAAATTAATATTCACACTGTTTTATATTGTTATTTAGCAGCAAACTTTGTATCGAGTTCAATAGCCATATTTTTTAAGTGGACTGATATAAGTATGCTTAAATTTAAAAGTAAGGCTGCAATGTTGGAAATTTATAATTTCGGAAAATACAGTGTTGGAACAAATTTGAGTGCAAACCTGTTAGGTTCTATTGATTCATTTATTATCAAGCTTTTTTTAGGTCCTTCCGTTTTAGCCGTGTATAACGCAGGCACTAAATTGGTGCAAATAATTGAGATCCCTTTAAGAAGTTTTGTTTATACGGCAATGCCAACTTTGTCATCTTTCTTTAATTCAAATGAAAAGGAGAAAGTTATTTCTGTTATGAAGAAATATGTAGGGATGATAACAATAGCATTGATATCAGTAAGCCTTTTGGTAATTGTTTTTGCGGATTTGGCAATATTAATTTTTAGCGGGCCTAAATACGTGGCAACCGAGGCGCCCAATATATTAAGGATATTTATGATAATTGCTTTCCTTTATCCGGCCGAGCGTTTTTTTGCTGTGACATTAGATGTAATTCATATGCCAAAGGTTAATTTGTTAAAGATTATACTTATGGTGTTTGTAACGGTATTAACCGATTGGCTAGCAATAGTTATCACCGGGAACGTTTATGTTGTGGCAGCAGCCTCAGTTTTCTCGACCCTTACCGGACTCATAGTTGGATATTTTGCTATAAATCATTATTATCAAAAGTTTACTTTTTTCGATATGTTTATCAGTGGATATAAAGAGATTATTTTATTGTTAAAAAGATATTATTATAGGTTTTTTGGTAAAAACTATCAAATTAAATAAAGCCTTCTTTTTATTCTACGGCGCCAATTGAAGGATTACTTAGTGATCTGGTTCTGCCATAATAATCTACATTTACCAACTTTAATATAGCGGAATCGAAATTTTGTTCTGAAATTGCGGTTCCTGAATTTCTGGCAAGCGAAGTAGCGGCCAATCCGAATTTAACATTATCTGTTATACCTGCTTCGCCATAAGTTTTGAAGTATTTGTTAGTAAGTGAAGTAGGTATCGTACCACCTAACTGATTCCAAATACTGTTTGTGTTATTTTGACCAACAAGAGTGAATTGGTATCCAAGATTATTAAAAACTTCACATTTTCCACCCTCTTGCCCATATAAGTCTAAAATCTGAGCAGGAAAGGTGCCTGATTTTGGTAGTAAATTTCCACATGTATTGTTAAATACTTTTGCATTGACATATGTGGTTTTTCCAGGCATGATATTTCTTTTAAAGGTTTGAAGTTCAAAAGCACTGTATTCTCTTGAATCAGAAACAATGTTGTTGAAAATTAAAACCTCTTTTGGGGTATTTCCTAAGCTAAAACACCAAGCCCGAATAGCATTGCCTTGGTGATCTTTTACGTAATTGTTATAAAATTTACCATTGCCTATTAAATAGAAAATGCCATTGTGATTGCTATTGTCTTGATTAATATCCTTAATAAAATTGTGATGAATGTTATAGGAATCTATATTTTCAAGGACAATAGCACTGCCTACTGTCCTGGCATTTTGAAATGTAACGTAGGCAATTTCAACATCCTTAATCAATCCTTTTATAACATTGTCTTGAGCAGAACCTCTGAATCTGATTAGAGTGCCGGTGTTGTCGCAGTCAATATTTAGAAATTTTAAATTTTTACTATAAGAACTTTCTGACCCATTATAAATACTTTGTGGGATATATTGGATGCAACCATATGTTTTCATATTTTGAAAAGATACATTTTGCAAAGTAAAGTTATTAATGTCATTATTTAATTGAACAGGTGCACCATCTACAGTTCTGTCTTTAAAAAGAAATCCCCTTGAAATTCCAGGAGTTCCATTACCACTGATAGTTACATTATTCAGATTAGTAAGCTTTATTTGTTTGTTACCGACCAATTGAACAAGTCCGTCATTTTGAATAACAACAGGTGCGCCAGAAGCGGTAATATTGCTTATTTGTATATCATTATATGAGCCACCTTTTATTTTGATTATTGTGTTTGCTGATATTCCCAATGTTTTTCCGTCTATAGATAAATTTCCTGATCCGGTACCTAAATTTAAAATGGTTGGATTTACCGGGGCAGCAATAGTGTCTTTTGGAGGTGGAACAGGCTTTTCAGTTTCAGGAAGAGGGGGTTCCTCTGCATGAATTGTACTTTTTTTACAGGCTAATAAAATGATAATTGTAAATAAGAATAGATAACTCCTTGTTTTTACTGTCATAATTTGCACGTAGAACAATTTTTTTATTATTATTTATTTTCGTTCGAAATAAATAACATTTACCATTACTATATAGCCTAATCATAAATCCCTACCATATGATAAGTGGCGTAATATTTGTAATGGGGAATGTTTTTCTCAATAAAAATATGATTTTTAATTGAAAAACAATACTTTTTTATTTTTTTATTGGTTTATTGGTTTTTGAGCAGGTATTGCTTGATCTTGCAATTTACAGTTCCAATTTTCACTGGTTTTTGTAGAAAATTTTCTACACTTTTTAATATTTCCTTGCCCTCAATATTCGTTTACTTGAATGTATATTTATAATTAAATGGGTGAAATAATTAAGATTGATTTTACTTTTAGTTATTAATTGTGAAAGCTTTATCTCTTGGAAAGAATTGTAATATTACTTAGTTTAGGCTATCTTTAAGGGCTCTTGAAATAAATGTCAGGGCGAAAGTGTATCTTATCCATCTACCAATTAATAAAATAGATATAAAAGCTTAACTTAATGAATTTTGTTTTTGTTAGTTTACAGCGAATAAATACGGATCGGGAATCAACTTCCACAAGCTTAGCTAAAGAATTGGCAAAAAAGCACACCGTATTATTTGTAAATCCTCCAATTGATAGAAAAACATTCTTGTCAAAGAACAATGATCATTATGTGGAAGAGCATATAGCTCAAATAAAAAAAGGGAGTACGGGGATTAAGAGGTTAGCCGAAAATCTGTTTATGTTAAATACAAGTAGTTTGTTAGAATCAATTAACTGGATTCCCTCGACAAAAGTATTTTCCCTTTTTAATTATATAAATAACAGACGGTTTGCCAGGGATATTAAAAACTCCTTACAGGAGCTAAACTTTGAATCTTTTATTCTTATCAACGATAAAGATATATTTAGAAGTTTTTACTTAAAAGAACTATTGAGGCCATCTCTATACATATACCTTGACAGAGATTATACTCTTGGTGTTGATTATTGGAAAAGGCACGGGGCGAATTTAGAGCCTAGATTAATAAAAAAGTCGGATCTTGTGGTATGCAATTCCAACGACTTTGTGAAAAGCGCTAAAAAATATAATGCAAATAGTTTTTATATTGGAAATGGCGTTGATCTTAAGCTTTTTAATAGTGATGTTTTTCATGATATCCCTGAACAGCTAAAAATATTAAAGCAACCAATAATAGGATATGTAGGGGCACTAAGTTCTTTAAGACTGGATCTGGATTTAATTGTTCAGGTGGCAACTTCATTGCCCGAATGTAATTTTGTTTTAATTGGTAAAGAGGATAAAGAATTTAGTAAGAGTATTCTGCATAAGATGAAAAATGTTCATTTCCTCGGTAAAATCGATAAGAAAAATATTCCTTCTTATGTGCAATATTTTACCGTTTGTATAAATCCTCAGTTACTTAATGAAATTACGATTGGTAACTTTCCTTTAAAAATAGTAGAATACCTTGCTATGGGGAAACCAGTAGTTGCAAAATCTACAAACACAATGAAGGAAGTATTTTCTGAGTATACTTATCTTGCTGATGATACCCTGGAGTTTACAAATTTGATAAAAAAAGCCTTGTCTGAGGATAATTCTGCCAAGCATTCAGAACGAATTTCCTTTGCAAAGAGCTTCAGTTGGGATAAGGTTGTTTCATTATTAGATGAATCAATAAGATCTTCTACCAATAATAATTCAACGCTGATTTGATGTTAGCATAATTATTGACTTAGTCTAATTTAATCAGCAACCCTAAATCACCACGCTCATAAATGAACCGAGACAAACAGTATAATAAATGGCTAGAAACGTCGCACCTGACACAAGATCTAAAGTCGCATTCTATATCCGGAGGCTTTAATACTGTTGCTGGCCAGATATTGTCTTTTGGAATAAATATTCTGTCGACTGTTATATTAGCAAGGTTATTGGTGCCGGGAGATTATGGATTGGTTGCTATGGTAACCACAATAACCGGATTTATTACCGTATTTAAAGATCTAGGTTTATCTTCCGCAGTTATTCAAACAAAAGAGTTAAAAGATGACCAGGTGAATTCCATTTTTTGGATAAGTGTAGGGGTTAGTTTTGTTATTGCGCTAATAGTTTCTTTACTAGCTCCGCTCTTAGTCGCATTCTATCAAGAAGACCGGCTTCTTAATATGACACTTGTATTTGCAGCAAGTATTTTTGTTACAGGATTTTCGCTTCAACACAATGCGTTAATGAAAAGGCAGATGAGGTTTAAAACTTTATCCAGAATTCAGATTTTTAGCACTGTAGCGAGTTTGCTGACTGGTATGTTCTTGGCATGGAAAGGATTTGGCTACTGGTCAATTGTAGCTATTTCGGTTTCTAATCCAATATATTCAACAATCTCCCTTTGGTTTGTGTGTGATTGGCGACCTCGTCTTGGTTTTAATTCAAAGGGGATAAAGACATTAGTCTCTTTTGGTGCTGGTTTAACCGGTTTTGATCTGGTAAATTACTTTTCCAGAAACATGGACAATGTTTTAATCGGTAAATTCTCTGGCTCAAGTGCATTAGGAATGTACTCTAAAGCCTATCAGCTATTACTTTTGCCAATTACTCAACTTCGTGATCCACTAAATGCGGTTGCGTTACCGGCTTTGAGTAATCTTCAAAATGATAAGTGGAAGTATAATCACTATTTCTGTAGGTATCTTTTTACTCTGGCTTTTTTCTCAATGCCTATTGTTATTTATTTCGCAATTTTTTCCAATGAGATTATCTTTATTGTTTTAGGGCAAAAATGGATTGCTGCATCTTCAATATTTAAACTATTGGCGATTTCAGCTTTTATTCAGCCTGTGGCAAGTACTCAGGGACTTTTACTAATTACTACAGGGAAAGCAAGGAAATATTTTTATCTGGGTATTATTAATTCAACTTTAGTGGTTGCTGGATTTTGTGTTGGGATAAATTGGGGTACTACCGGCATTGCTATATCTTATGCAATTGTAACATATGCTTTGTTTATCCCTTTATTGCTTTATAGTCTAAAGGACTCTCATTTGTCAATTTTACAATTTCTGGAAGAAATCCTATTGCCTGCGGTGTTTGCGCTGATTAGTGGAGCAGGGATGTTTTTTGTAAGAGCCAATTTAGGGGGAACCAATTCATTTGTGATTTGTATTATCGGTTTTTTTGTTGGGGCCATTATATATATAGGATTATGGTTTCTGACAAATTTTACAAGAAAAAAGATAAATAGGATTCTTGAGATTGGTCAGTTCCTAATTAAAAAGAATAAATTAAAAGCTTAAATAATCTAGAAAATGAACTACAGATCAATTGAAGATTTAAACCATACCATTACCACAAATCTTTCTAAGGTGCCTTTGGAGATAGATTTGATAGTTGGTGTTCCAAGAAGTGGATTGCTGGCGGCGAATTTGCTCGCTTTGCACTTAAATCTGCCTTTTACTGACGTTGAAGGATATATTAGTGGAAGAATTCTTCAATCTGGCGAGAGGATGAAATCTTATATCAAGCCTTTTAGCGAATATAAAAATATACTTATTGTTGAGGATAGTATTTGGTCTGGCAGCTCGATCATTAATGTTAAGGGTAAACTCAATGGACTTTACCCAGAAAAAAAGGTATTGTATACAGCCATTTATGCCGTAACAGAAGCAACTAATAATATTGATTTTTATTTTGAGATATGCTCGGGACCAAGAATTTTTGAATGGAATATGATGCATCATGATCTGTTAGAGAAATGTTGTTTTGATATAGATGGAGTATTATGCATAGATCCAACAGAAGATGAAAACGATGATGGACCTAAATATGAACATTTCTTAGAAAATGTAGAGCCATTTTTTAGACCAAGTAAGACTATTGGTTATTTAGTTACAAATAGGTTAGAGAAATATAGAGCACTAACTGAGGATTGGTTATTAAGGCATAATGTGAAATATAATCAATTGATTATGCTGGATCTTCCCGACAAGGCAGCAAGGCTAAAAGCTAATAATCATGGCGGTTTTAAGGCATCAGTATATGTTAAAAATGACTGCTATTTATTTATTGAAAGTTCAATGTGGCAATCAAAACAGATAGCAGATATTTCAGGTAAACCCGTTTATTGTACTGACGAAAGAAAAATGGTATTTCCTAATAGTATAGGTAAATCTAAATTTTTGTTGAGAAAGGTAGTTAAAAAGCTAATAGGGAAATAAAAATTAGCTTAAATGTAATATTTGAACATAAAATACTGGATTTAAGAACCTGTCAAAATGATTATATTGTTAAATATTTTATAATAGAAAGATGAAAAAAACAAATCAAATTATTAATAGTATTTTAATAACATTTATCGTTTTTTTTGCTTGTTGTACTCCTGACAGAAAGGAGTATGTAGAGGTTGGGGCTTTGAGAGCTAAGCAAGTAAAGATGAAGGATATGTTTGGTATTAATGGTTTTGAATGGGATTTTTATGATTTGCAATATAATTTTGATACCACAAAGTTTAATCTAGTAAGAAATTTTAGTGGATTTAGACATTTTCTGGACTGGGAAAGAATTGAACCTGAAAAGGGTGTGTTTAGATTTAACCATAAGCCAGAGGGTGGCTGGAGTTATGATGAGGTTTATCAACGTTGTTTTAAAGATAGTATGCTTGTTGTAGTAGATCTGCAAGTTACACCTAGCTGGCTTATAAATACTTATCCTGAAAACAGAAGGCAGAGAGATCTGATGCCGATCAGTTTTGGAGATAAAAGGGACGCACCTTCATCTTATATTGAGATTGCAAAGGCGGGCTTTCAATTTGCAGCCAGATACGGACAAAATAAGAAAATCAATAAAAACCTTATAAAAGTTCCAAAGGAAGCTCATGAGCCAATAATAGGTTTAGGCTATATAAAATATATAGAAAGTAGCAATGAGCCTGATAAATGGTGGAAAGGTAAAGATTGTGAACAAAGCCCGGAAGAATATGCGGCTCAGCTTTCGGCATTTTACGATGGTCATAAAGGCAAATTGGGCAAAGATGTTGGTGTTAAGACGGCCGATTCGACCATGAAAGTTGTGATGGGAGGACTGGCAAAACCTAAAGTCGAATTCGTAGAGAGAATGGTTGAGTGGTGTAAAAAAAATAGAGGATACAAAAAGAATGGTGATGTTGATTTGTGTTTTGATGTTATCAATTATCATATGTATTCTAATGATTATACAGGATGGTTTGCAAGGTTTAAAAGTAAAAAAAGAGGAGTTGCCCCAGAGACAAATGAAATGAGCGAAATCGCAAAAGGTTTTGTAGATCTGTCTTCGAAGTTGGGAGATATGCCTGTTTGGTCAACTGAGACAGGATATGATATAAGCGAGAAAAGCGTTCAGAGAGCTATTCCAATAGGATCTAAATCCAACCTGATTACACAGGCAGATTGGTTACTTAGGTTAGGCTTATTGTATGCTAGATTAGGAATTGATAAAGTTTTCTACTATCAGCTATATGATAATAACGATCCTGGAACCGATCCCGGAACTTCTTTTGGTTATTCTGGTTTAGTAGAAAAAAGTAAGAAAAGAAGACCTGCAGCAGACTATATATATCAGGTGACTAATTTAATGGGTGATTATTACTATTACAATTCTATTAATGATGATCCTGTGGTTGATATTTATCAGAATGGGAAAAAGAGAATGTATGTGTTGGTTGTTCCTGATGAAATTGACAGAAGAGAGAAATATTTTTTAGACCTGAACAACGCTAAAAAAGCGATTATACATCGGTTAAATCCGGGTTCTGATAATATGATAACTAAAGAAGTGGCAACTAAAAATGGAGTAGTGGAAGTTGAAGTAACTGAAACCCCAATTTTTATAGAGGCGAAATAGCTTGATTCTACAATCATAAATACTTTTAGTGCAAATGAGTCTAATTACCATAATTACTGTAAATTTTAATCAAATTAAGGTAACTGAGGATTTTTTAAAGTCTGTATTGCGTAATGCTCCGGATGAAAATATTGAGCTTATTTTGGTTGACAATGGAAGTAAAGTAGACAATGAATCTTATTTTAAAAAGATATATCCTGAAATAGTTTATATAAGATCAGAGAAGAATCTGGGATTTGCCGGTGGCAACAATTTAGGAATACGGGTAGCTAAAGGCGAATATATTTTGCTGTTAAATAATGATACAGAAATAACTGAAAATATGATTCCGGTTCTTTTAAATGAAATGGAGTTAAATCCGGATATTGGATTGATTTCGCCATTAATCTTATATTATGAAGATCCACAAATTATTCAATATGCTGGTTTTACTGAAATGAACTATCTAACAGGAAGAAATAGAGGGATAGGAAATAAAGAAGTTGATCGGGGGCAATATAATTTGGATAGCAGAGAGACGGGTTACTGTCATGGGGCAGCAATGATGTGTCGCAAGAAGGACCTTGAGGGTGCAGGCTTAATGGCTGAAGATTTTTTTCTTTATTATGAGGAATTAGACTGGTGTGATAAGTTTAAGAAATCAGGGAAAAAAGTATGGTTTACTGGTAAAACAAGAATTTACCATAAGGAATCAATGAGTGTTGGTAAAGAAAGTATTATTAAGACATATTTTATGACCCGGAATAGAATGCTTTACATAAGAAGAAATACGAATTTATTGAATACAATTATTTTTAGTACTTATTACATTTGTTTTGCATGTCCAAAACAGATAATGTCTTACATCCTCAAAAAACGGTTGGACCTAATAAAATGGGTGTTTAAAGGGGTGCTTTGGAATCTCAGGAATTCAAAAAACAGTGCCAAATTAGGATTTAAAATTTAAAGAGAAATGATAGTAGTTTTTTGGGTTTCTCTTTTTATTATTATTTACACGTTTATTGGATATGGGTTTGTTTTATTCTTACTTATTAAAATAAAGAGACTATTTTGTGCTTCTGCTCCATTAGATGGTAATTTGGAATTTCCGAAGGTAACTATACTAATAGCTGCCTATAATGAAGAAGAAATTGTTGAGGCTAAGGTAGAAAATACTTTAGGGTTAGATTATCCACATGAAAAAAAGCAAATTATTTTTGTGACGGATGGCTCAACGGATAGTACTACAGATAAGCTTAACAAATTTAATGATATAGTTGTATTACACGAGGATTCAAGAGCGGGTAAGATGGCTGCCATTAAAAGATCAATGCCATTTGTTGAGGGTGAAATACTAATTTTTACCGATGCAAATACATTTTTAAATAATGATGCGATTAAGGAATTGGTTAAGCATTACCAGAATGGCAAGGTTGGTGCTGTAGCCGGAGAAAAACGAATTTTTGTAGATCAGACAGCGGATGCAAGTTCTGCAGGTGAAGGATTTTATTGGAAGTATGAATCGTTGTTGAAAAAATGGGATTATGAATTGTATTCAAATGTAGGTGCAGCCGGAGAATTATTTAGTATAAGAACCAGGCTCTATCAAAATGTTGAAGCAGATACTATTATTGACGATCATATGATTGCTATGAGGATAGCTGAGAAAGGTTACATTATAGCATATGAGCCAAAAGCATATGCTATGGAAACAGCCTCTGCAAATACTGCTGAAGAACTAAAACGTAAAATAAGGATTGCAGCAGGGGGGATACAGTCAATTTTTCGTTTAAAAAAAGCAGCAAATCCTTTTAATAATCCAGTTTTTACATTTCAGTATATTAGTCATCGCGTGTTGAGATGGACTATAACTCCATTTTTATTAATTATGCTGCTTGTTATAAATGGACTTATAGTTTACTCGTATGATTCAGTATTTTATAAAATAATATTCATTTTACAGATCCTATTCTATACTTCAAGTATTCTTGGGTTCTTTTTTGAGAGTAAAAATATACGGATAAAGGCTCTTTTTGTTCCTTATTATTTTTGTTTGATGAATTATGCAGTGATTGCTGGAATAGTTAGGTATTTTAAAAAGAACCAAAGCGCTGCGTGGGAAAAATCAAAGAGAAAATAGTTTTCTTACTATTTGTAATCCCAGTAATTTAGACTGATCTCCTGTGCTTCAAAAGCAATACAGCCTGCATATTCTTTATCAGACATAAAACTTTGCAGCCTGTATGTTATTTTTTTTCTGGTAATTGAACTACATAAACTGTTAAGCTCATTCATATTGTCTATAAGGCCTTCTCCGGAAGCTTTGAGGACAGCCTCTTTTCTTGTCCATATATAATAGAAGCCCGAACTTGTATTGTTTTTGCTCATTTGCTTTAATTCCTCGGGGCTAAAACAAGAGAAGGTAATATCCTTATAATTGAAATGATAATCTATATGCTCAATATCGATACCTATTTTAAGTGGGCTGATTCCAATAATGATATAGTTTTTGCTATGGGTTACATTAAATTCAATACCACTAACTGTTGGCTTCTTATTCTCCGATTTATAGATGCATATTTTTGCTGGTGGTATTAAAAGAAATTCTGATAAGATATTTCTTAAAGCATATTTAGAGGCTATATATCTCTTTTTGTCATTTTCATTGTGGAAACGAAATGCCTTTTCAATTTCAGTATAGGAGAGATGAGAGTCATACACATTGCTGATCTGATTGAAATATTCATTTATATTTATCCGGAATATATTAATCGCACTTTTGCTGAATGCTTCATTTTTTGTAGCGATAATCCACTTTACATTGTCATCAACATTTATTAGCTCCATAAACTTAATAATTTCTAAACCTTAGTATTAATTACTCTTTGAAGAACTTTAGCTAGCTTTTGATCATTCGGAGAAAGCAAAAATGTTTTATGGTCACCTGGAACCGAATGGATATCTATACCTTTTTTACCATATCTGCGCCAACCTAAGTAAACGCGATCATCTAAAAAGTAAATCCGTTTTTCTACCCTGAATAAATCTATTAAAAGGTCTACGGGTTTTAGCTGATATTTCCTATAAGCAGATTCATAGCTTTCGTAAATCTCTCTTTTATAGGTGAAAACTTCTTTGTCAGTTTCTTTGTTTTTTAAGAAGACAGGCTTTAATTTTCTTTTAGATATTTTTAGCTGATACGATAAGGTTTGCATTGGATTATCTAAAAATAGCTTTGCTATAAAAGGTCCTTTCTTTAGTTGGCGAACTATTTTCTCTTTTACTTTTTCCATACCAGTTGCGGATGATCCAGCGTAAGTATCAAATATTCCGAGCATTTTTATTTCCTTTCCCATTTCTAGTAATTGCCTGGCCATTTCATAAGCTATTTTACCTCCCATAGAGTATCCGGCTATTAAAAAGGGACCATCTGGATTTGCTCTTAAAATTTCCGCATTATATTTAGCCGAAATTTCCTCAATAGTTTCTGGTAATTCACTATTGCCATTTAGCCCTAAACCTTGAAGCGCATAAACTGGCTGGTCTTCATCCATGAATTTAGATATGGATTTGAAGACGAAAACATTTAAACCACCGCCATGAACCAGGTATACCGGAGGTTTACTGCCACTTGTTTTTAATGGAACCAAGGAATCCCAGTTTAACTTGTCTTCCGGAGTTAATAATTTAGCAAGTGTTTCGATAGTTGGGTTCTCAAATAGGCTTGATAGAGGAAGACGCAGGCCCGTTTTCTTTTCTATAGCTCCCATAACTTTAACGGCAATAAGAGAGTGTCCTCCTAATTCAAAGAAATCATCAGTAATTCCAATTTGACTAATACCAAGGTTTGTAGTCCATATTTCTATAAGCAGATCGTGTTCAGGGGTATGAGGTTTTACATAGATGTTTTCTGTCGCCTGATTTGTCGCTACTTTAGGAAGTGCTTTCCTATCTAATTTTCCGTTAGCAGTTAAGGGAATTTTATCTAGCTCAATTAAAATTCTTGGCACCATAAATTCTGGAAGCGTCATTTTTAAGTGATTAATTATAGCCTCCTTATTAAAAGCTTCACTTGTTACAACATATGCCACTAATCTTTTTTCGTACTTGCTATCTTCGTCAACAATTATGGCACTTTGCTTTACATCTTTATGCTTAAGCAAAGCATTTTGTATCTCGCCAAGTTCTATTCTATTACCTCTTATTTTAACCTGATCATCTATTCGGCCCAAGAATTCAATAGCTCCGTCAGGTAGCCATCGTACTAAATCCCCTGTTTTGTAAAAGCGAGTCCCTAACCGTTCTTTAAACATTTTACTTGTCAGTTCATGGTTGTTTAAATAACCTCTTGCTAATCCATCGCCCCCTATGTACAATTCACCTGGAACACCAATTGCACAATAGTTTAAATCTTTATTAAGAATATGAGGAGTATTATTTCCAAAGGGTTTGCCAATAGGGGCAGAAGCCGGATAATCCTTATTTTTATCTATTATATGTATTAACTTGCCAATTGTAGTTTCGGTAGGGCCATAATGGTTTACAACCAGGCAGTGACTATCGGCTTTTCGAATTTCTTTAATATACTCGCCTGGCAATGATTCTCCACCAAACATTAATAGTTTGGTAGGCAGTAGTAAATTACCCTGATGCTTTAAAAACCTCCAGTGCGAAGGAACGATCTTTAAACAGTCTATGCTGTAATTACTAAAATATTGATGTATATACTCTGGATTATTAAATCTATCCTTGGCAAACAGATGTAATTCTCCTCCTGTTATTAAAGAATTAAATAAAATTGTATTGCCCAAATCTGTTGCGATGGTAGAGCCAAGAGCATAGCTTTTACAATCCTTTAAAGCGTTTAATTTTGAATTCAATCCATCAAAGTAATCTATAATTGATCGATGCTCAATCATTACCCCCTTTGGATTGCCCGTTGACCCTGAGGTGTAGATTACATATATCAGATTTTTAGCTGAAATATCAACAGACGGAGCCATTGTTTCTGTTAGCCATATTTGGTTTTTATCGTCGTCCAGAGAAATAAGTTCTCGATTTCCTGGTTCTTTGATTCGCTTTATCGTTTCAGAATCACATATTACTACGTTTGCTGTTGATTCGGAAACTATAAAATTAATCCTTTGTTCAGGGAATTCAGGATCAATCGGGATGTAAGCAGCTCCTGCCTTTATGATTCCCATTATTCCTATTACTGCCTCTACAGATGGCTTTATGCATATTGGGACAAGTGTCTCAATTTTAACCCCTTTACTTATTAAGTAGTTGGCAAGTTGATTAGATTTTTCATTTAACTGGGCATAAGTTAGTTTTTTGCCCTCATATATTACAGCTGTGTTATTCGGGTTGTCAAGAACTGTTTTATCAAACAGATCTAGAATTGTTCCGGGAGCAACTGGAACCTCATTTATTATGGTAGGAAATGGGTTCTTATTTATTAAAGAATCTTTGATAAGCACATCGGGATTATCCGTTATGGTTTTTAATAAAGATTCAAATTCCGACATCATACTGTCAATCGTTTCGGATCGAAATAGATTGGTATTGTAAGCCCATTCAAATGTCATGGCATTTTTAGAACCGGTAACATTTAGGGAAATTTCGAAGGTTTGAGCTACTCTTGCATTAGAAAAAAGTTTATGAGTTAAACCGTCAAATGATACTTTTTCATCCATGCCCATGTCGATGTTAAAAACTATGGGTACCAAAGGTATGTGTGCCTTATCTCTTTTGATAGGTAGCTTTTTGAGCAGTTCACTAAAAGTTAATCTTTGGTAATCGTAAGCATCGTACACCTCACTTTTTCTTCTTTTTAAATAATCCAGAAAAGAAGATTCTGGATCTATTTTGCTATCAAGCGGCAGTAGATTAACACAATGACCTACTAAACCAAAGTTTCCTGTTGCAGCCTGACCAGATGATGGAAGGCCGATGACAATATCTTGCTGACCGGTTCTGTGATGTAACAAGATTTCGAACACACTTAAAAGTGTAATGACCACACTACTACCTGCTTTGGCTGATAACAACTTTATTGGATTCAATAAATCATTTTTCAGGATGTAATCATTTCTTTGGCCAGTATAAGTTCGAACCGAAGGCCTTATATAGTCTATAGGTAAGTTAAGTATAGGAACATTGTTTTTATACTTATCGACCCAGAAATTTTGGGTTTCAAGATATTCCGTACTATTTGTAAAGTTTATCTGTTGCAAAGTATAATCACTTATTTGTTCAGCTGTTTCTAATCGTGGCAAAGTATTATGCACGTATGAATTATACATTTTACTTAAGTCTTCCAGAATAATTCCTATAGACCATCCATCACCTATAATATGGTGTATTATGAGAGTAAAGTAATGAACGTTATCTTCAATCTTGTGAAGATATATTCTAAACAACGGACCTTCATAAATATCGAAAGGCCTACCCATTTCATTACGAATAAACTCATGATAGCAACCAAGACTTTTAGCTGGATCAGTACTAGTTAAATCATTGGTAGTAACAGGAGACGAAATATTTTTATATATTATTAAGTTTTCTCCATTTTTACTAACAGTAGATCTTAATGCTTCGTGCCTCTCAATCAAGTTAACAATGGCTTTTTGAAATGCTTCTGGAACGAATTCCCCTTTTAACTCAAGTGAAACTGATTCATTGTACGCCAAACTAGCCTCATTGCCACCTATAATGCAAGATAGCCATAGCTCTCTTTGCGGTTCATTAGTTATTGTTATTTTTTCAATCTCATTTTCACCAAATGGGTTGAAATCTATTGCAACATATTCAAAGTCCTTATTCATTAATCGCTGTTTTTAGAAATGGATTTGTAAATATTGATCTTTATTCCGTTCATCTTTAATAAACCATGCCGGATTTCCTTCAATATCCTTTCCTAATCTGGCACCTATAACAGGTGGGTTGTCTGCATTGATCACGATTTCATCTTTACCAAATTTTGAATACGTTTTTAAACTGGTTTCAGTGACAGGCGTGTTTGCAAAGAAGCCAGCAGCAATCATTTCATCCATGCTCTCTATAAAGCAAGCAATCAACTGTTCAATGTCGTTATTGGATGTCGCTTCAGTTACAAAGCAAGGGAATCCATCAAGTATATGGATGCCCTTTTGTCTCATTAAGGTAAACATCAATTCACTATATGGAACCTCTTCATTGAATTTAACCTTCCATAACGACCCATAATTTGCGATGAAGAATGGAAGCCGTCTTTTTTCTATTTCCTTGTTAAGTGTTTTGGCAATGTGGTTTCCTTTTTCATTTAGCTCTAATTGTAATTTGGGACCTTTCTCTTTCATGTATAGTAAGGATGCTTTTGCGGAAGCCAAAGCTAAAGGGTGACGAACAAATGTCCCGGCAAAGTAAGTTACACCAACCTCCGGATATGAACTATCTCCATAATTCCAGGTTCCACCATCAAGTGCGTCCATAAATTCCTTTTTACCTGCAATAACCCCAATTGGAATTCCTGCTCCAACTACCTTACCATAAGAAGCGAGATCTGCTCGGACATCAAATAATGCTTGTGCACCTCCGGGATGCATCCTGAAACCAGTAATAACCTCATCAAATATTAAAGCTGAGCCACTTGCAGACGTGATTTTTCTTACTTCTTTAATAAAATCTATTGGTACAAATTCAGGGCGCCTGCTTTGCACTGGTTCAATGAGGACTGCGGCAATTTCATCGGCTCTTTCTTTAATTATCGCTAGCGCTTCATCTGTTCCATAATCGAGTACAAGGATGTTTTTAACAGCTTCAGGCATTATACCGGCTGCTGCCGGAAATGATTTGAGTTTTTTTGTGCCTCTAACTAATACTTCATCAATAATACCGTGGTATGATCCTGTAAAGGCAACAATCAACGATCTGCCGGTAACTGTTCTGGCAATTCTTATACATCCTAATACTGCCTCAGAACCAGTACTGCAAAGTGCTGATCTGTCAAATCCAGTAAATTCACATACTAATTTACTTACTTCGGCAGCAAGCTCATGTTGCGGACCCACTTCATATCCATTTTCAACCTGATCATGCATGGCTTTTTTGATAACCTCTGGCTGGTAGCCAAGTAAGTTCGAGCCAAATCCATTTAATACATCAATATATTCATTGCCATCAAGATCCCACATTTTACTACCACTTGATCTGTTTATCACAATAGGGTAGGTAAGCTCTTTTGTTAAAGGTTTAAAGCCTGAGACAACTCTTGGGTCTGCCATATAATTCCGGCTTTCCTCAGCATATTTTTTACTTTTAAATGTTTTCTGGTTGTAGCTCTCAATTAAGCTTTCAAGAAAGCTCAATTGATTTATGTTCAATTCAGTTGATTGGCGCTCTATTTTAGGGGTTGCTCCAAATGGTTTTTGAATCTCCGATTTTTCCTGAGTTGTTAGTTCGGGTTCCTCCTGTTGCTTTGATATTGGCGATGATACCGCAACCGGATTTACAATAGGGGTGTTCCCATTCATCAATAAAACCTGTTTAGATAAAATCTCTAGCTGTTGTGCAATTAAGCCTAGGGCTGAATTGTTGTACTCGCTTGTGTTCACCAATGAAACAGGAGTAATAACTTGTTGGTTATTTTGATTAGCAAGAGGGATATTGTTTTGTACCGGAATAGGTTCATCCTGAACTGTATTTCTATCTATGTAATCTGTTAATGATTCAATTGTTGGATATTCTTCATTTAATTTCCTAAATGTAATAGGTAAATTAAACTCTCTTTTAAGGGATATTGCTATTTGAGTAAGCAATAAAGAATCTAATCCTATTTCAACGAAGTTTTGATTAGGAGCAACATTTCGCATTTCAATTCCAGATGCATCTTCTAATACTTGTCTGATTTTTACTGCTAGATTATTTTTTTTCATTGCAAGCGTAGTATTGGTGTTTGGTTTAGTATTGTTGTCAGGTATTACTTTGTTTATTTCTAAGGAATCAATCCAGTGTCTCTTTCTATCAAACCGGTAAGTTGGAAGATCCAGAAAAGATCTTTGCTGGTCTTTATAAAAATTATCCCAATTAGGTCGCAAGCCATAATTCCAAAGCTGACCTAAAGTATTTAGAATAATGCAATAATCGTTCTCATTATTAGTGAGGCTCTGCATCGCTCTTACAGGAATCGATTTTAGTGCAGCAATTTGCCTTACAAGGGTCGTGGTTACTGACCCAGGACCAATCTCTATAAAAACTGGAGAATTGTAAGTTAATATAGTATCAATGGCTGTAGAAAATTGTACCGTGTTTCTTAAATGACTTGCCCAATATTGTGGATTTATTGCCTCCTCATCAGTTAGAATTGAGCCTGTTACAGTAGAGATAATTGGTGTTTTAGGGGAGGAAAGTGAGATTTCAGAAACAACTTTTTGAAAATCATCAACTATCGGATCCATCATAGATGAATGAAAAGCGTGGCTTGTAAAGAGTAATTTGTTAGGAATCTCTTTGTTATTAAGTAGTTGGCTGAATTTCAGAATATCTTCTTCTGGCCCTGCTATAACGCAAAGTTTAGGACTGTTTATTGCTGCAATCGATAACCTTTCACTTAATAGGTTGGTTACTAGATTTGAATCGCTTCTTACAGATAACATCGAGCCTGCCGGAAGGGCATTAACCATTGCTCCCCTAACAGCTATTAATCTCAACCCATCCTCTAAAGAAAATATGCCGGCAAGATGTGCTGCAACATATTCTCCGATGCTATGTCCACACAACAAAGTTGGAGTAATGCCCCAATTCATCCACAGTTTTGCCAATGCATATTCAATTACAAATAATGCAGGTTGCGTATATCTGGTTTGTTTTAATAACCCTTCTGCTTCATCATTAGGCGAACTGGTAAATATAATTTCTCTGATGTCGAGGTCTATATATTGCTTAAGTATTTCGGCACAACGATCTACAGCTTCTCTAAATGGCGGTTCGTCTTTGTATAAATCACCTGCCATATTTAAATACTGAGCGCCCTGACCAGGAAATGTAAACACAACTTCTTCCGGTACTTCCTTAAGGTTATTTATATTACCTTCCTTAGTGCTATTTTGATCGAGTTGATTTATAAAAGATTCTTTGCTATTTCCTACAGCAAATCTTCTATAAGAAAAGTCGTTTCTGGTTTGTTTTAAAGTATAAGCAATGTCAGCTATATTAACATTCTTATTCTTTATAATATAATCAGAGATTGAGGATGCATATTGATCTCTGCTAATTTCTGATTTCCCAGACCAGGTAATCAGGTTATATGGCCTCCCGGTTGATGATACTGATCGCCGATTTTCATATTCTTCAACGATAACATGTACATTTGTTCCCCCAACACCAAATGAGCTTACACCTGCAATTCTTTTAGTGTCAGAGTTCCAGTCAGTCAGATTATTGTTAACATAAAAAGGACTATTTAGAAAGTCGATGTTTTTATTTCCCTTTTTGTATCCAAGGGAGGCGGGTAGCTTCTTGTGGTACAAAGACAAACAAGTTTTAATTAAACCTGTAACTCCTGCCGCTTGAGTTAAATGACCAAAGTTGCTTTTAACTGATCCTATTGCACAAAATTGATTTTTTTCCTGTTGCCCAAAAGCTTTAACTAATCCATCAAATTCAATAGGATCACCAATAGGAGTACCAGTGCCATGTGTTTCAATATAGCTGATTTCTGATGGATTAACACCAGCGTCTGCTATAGCTTCTTTAATTGCATTTGCTTGTCCATCGGTATTTGGAGCAGTAAAGCTTCCTTTTTCAGCCCCATCGTTATTTATACCAATACCTTTAATTACACCGTAAATAACATCTCCATCACATTTTGCATCTGTTAACCTTTTAAGTAAAACAACTCCAGCACCATCGCTAAATACAGTTCCTGTGGCATCATTATCAAAAGGACAGCAATGGCCATCGGCGCTTAACATGCTGCCTTCCTGATAAATATGACCGCTGTTAATAGGAGAGGTAATACTTGCTGCCCCAGCAATAGCTGCGTCACATTGGCCTGATCGCAAACTGTTAACTGCTTCTGCTACTGCAAGTAGTGATGTTGAACAAGCGGAGTTTACACTTACGGCTTGTCCCTTTAGGTTTAAATGGTAAGCCGTTCTCGAAGCAATGTAATCCTTTTCGTTAACAGTAAGTACTTGCAGGTTACCAACGTTTTCTATTAAATCCGGATATTGTAACAAGTTGTTTACATAGTATGTGTTGCTGCCGCTACCTGCATAAACGGCGATTTTTTTTGAATAAACTGGGAATAAATGCCCCGTTTTTTCCAATACTTCCCAGGCTATTTCCAAGAAAATTCTTTGTTGTGGATCCATTAAATTGGCAAGCTTAGGGTTGATTCCGAAAAAGGCAGAATCGAATTTCTCAGCATCATTAATTACCCCTCTGGCTTTAACATACGCTTTATCATTCTTTATATGATCGGGAATGCTGATGTCAAGTTCTTCGTCGCTAAAGAATTTGGTTGTTTCTTTACCTTCTGTAAGTAAATCCCATAAATCATTGATAGTTTCTGCACCCGGAAATCTACCTGCCATCCCTATTATGGCAATGTCTTGCGAATCATCACCAGATTCATTTTGTTTAACAAAGGTCGATTGTTGGGGGGCTTTATTATCAAGAAATTCCGCTATACCGGTTGCAGTAGGATATTGATATAATCTGGTTATTGGCAAATGATAATTGAATTGATACTTTAGTTCGGCCACTGTTTTTTGAGCAAGAAGTGAATTGCCTCCAAGCTCAAAGAAATTGTCTTCAATTCCTATTTTATCATACTGAAATATATCTATAAACAAGCCTATAATATCCTTTTCAATCCTTGTTTTTGGACTTTTGTACAATACGTTTAGCTCGGGTCTTTTAAGATCTGGTTTTGGTAATGCTTTCCTGTCTACTTTGCCACTGGTAGTTTTAGGAAGCTCTTCGAGCCATATAAAGGCCGATGGGATCATATAATCAGGAAGGAGTTTGCTTATGTGGTACCTAAGTTTGTTGCTGTCTCCTGTAGTTTTATTTCCTGTTAAATAGGCTACCAGAGCTTTTCTGCCAGGGTAATCTTCTCTCAATATTACTATAGCCTGATTAACGCTTTCTTCTTTCATTAAAGCAACCTCAATTTCACCTAATTCAACCCTGTTGCCCCTGATTTTAATTTGACCATCTATTCGGCCTTGAAACTCTATTTCTCCATTATCTAAAAGCCTGCCCAGATCTCCTGTCCTGTATACTTTAATTTGCCCAAGTTTTGGGTTAGAGAGTTCTACGAACTTCTCATTTGTGAGGTCCGGCTGATGAAAATATCCATTTGATAAGCAAGGTCCCGAAATACATATTTCTCCAGTTTGTCCATTTTCAAGAAAGCCTGATTTTTCATCAATAAAATGAATTGATGATTGTGCTATTGTTTCCCCAATTGTGGGTATTGATGCCCAATTATCAGGGTTGCCTGTAAGTTTTAGCTCTGTTACCCAAATGGTTGTTTCGGTTGGCCCATATACATTTATCAGAGTAGAATTTTGGATAGATGAAAAGAATTCCCTTATGTTTGGTGTAATTTTAAGTAGTTCACCACCAGTTATCAACTCTTTTAAGTTAACCGGAAATCGTTTTTCTTTGGTGGCAGCTTCAGCTAAATATTGAAGCGTAACATAAGGTAAAAAAGCTTTATTTATGTTATTAAAAATAATAAAATCCAAAAGCTTTGTGCCGTCAAGTCTGTAATCATCATTAATAAGATACAGCGTGGCACCTGTGGTTAACGGGACAAAGATTTCTTGAAATGAGGCGTCAAAACTGAGATGGCAAAATTGTAAGGCATTAATGCCTTTACCATTAAGTGCATGATCTTTTTGCCATTTTAAAAAATTGCTCAAACTTTTATGGCTTATACATACCCCCTTAGGTTTACCTGTAGAGCCTGATGTATAAAGTATGCATCCATTTTTGGATTGCAGAAAATCATCATTTTTGGTTATTCCAGGGTATAATTTATCAGAAACTATAAGATTAAGCCCAAGACGGGTAAATACATTGAATTCATTTTGTAACGAAATGCATGTGCTTACTCCAGAGTCTTCCTTAATTTGTAACAGCCTATTTTCAGGATAGCTTGGGTCTAATGGTAAATAAGTTTTTCCAGCTTTCAAGATTGCCAATAATCCAACAATCATTTCTATTGATCGCGTCGCGCTTATTCCTATGACTTCCTGGTCAAGCGCATAATTTAAGATAATATTGGATAAATGCTCTGCTCTTTCGTTTAATTCAGAATATGTAATTTTTTTTTCGTTAAAAACTACAGCTATGGTTTCAGGTAATTCCTGAGCTGTGGTATTAAATAATTGTTGAACTAATAGTTCATTCTGAGTATTCGAAATTTGGTCTTTAAACATATGAGCGTGATTAAATGAGTTAATCTGACATATCTATCTTGCAAAAGTTGTTCCTTTTTATTAATTTTCATTTCCTATCTGTTCGGTATATGTTTTAATAAGGTAAGAATAAGCACCTGAATTAAGCTATTTCCAGACCCTGATATAAGGGAAGAGTAATTATGAATTATTGCTACAAAAAAAAAGATCCTTATTGAAACAATAAGAATCCTTTTGGAGATTTTAGCTTTTAAAGGCTAAATTATTTTTTCTCTGGCGGAGTGGATACAATTTCTCCCCATTCGTTAACATAGGCCATCATGCTTTCAAGATCACCGCCAGATGAATTTTGCTGACGTTCAAGTTTACGTTGCTCTTTATCTTCTTTTTTCTTTTGTCTGTTTTTTTCTAATTGCTTCTTCATGAAGGTAGCCTGAGATTTAGCCATAAATTTAATGTATTAGTTAAAAAATAACTCTTCTCTGGTTTTACCTGTTTGCCAATGTGTAAGTGTATTCTGCTTACTGTTAATGCGGCTTATTAATTAATTCTCGGGCGACAACGGATCAGCAGCCAGGAGGAATTGAAACCCAATCAAGAGATTTGATTGGCAAGTAAATATTAAGAGAATAGTATAATGATACCCCGTTTACTGCAAATATACTAATTTCTCCTTAAAAATCAATAATTCCTCCTTACAGACCGACTGAAATGGTGTAGGTTACTGTAGCACGCGCTTTTAGCTCTTTGGTGGTAGCAGTTCTTAATTTAGCCGAAAGATTATAGCTAAATGAAGGGGAGGTAAGAAAGCTTCTGACATCTGAGTTTCCAGTTGTAATTGGAATGTTAAGTTTAGAAGTCACCACATTTGATGATGGATTTGCGGTTGCAATTGATTGCGCTGTTTGTCCAGATGTCTGAATTTTTACTATTATGTTTTCTATATTTTGAATGTTGTTTAAACTATCTGCATCTAAAAGCTCTAAGTTGAATTCTTTAATTCGGATGGTTTTTACATTCTTTAGTCCAAATCTTGGTGAGGCATTATTGATTAAAGAATCAAGGTTTAGATTTTTTACATTAAGGTCCCCGATCACTGCTCCGGATTCTGTACTTGAGATCTTTGGTATAGTAAAAGAAATACCTCCGGTAGGGGTAATGAAAAGATCACGTTCGATGGACTCTTTAATATTATTACAAGATAAAAGTATTGTTATAATTATTAAAGCTGATGCCAGCAAAGTCTTAATTTTAGTGCTCATATAAATTACTTTAATTTGATTTTTCATCTGAACAAAGATTCAAATTATTCTCCATACCATCAATTAAATCGTATGGAGAATACCAGGGGTTAAAATTCATTTTTTTAACAAACTTCCTATTTATTTGGCAATTATAGTGTACAGAATATTGTATTGTTGTCTTGTTTAATTATCTGTAATACAGTATTGTTAAGTGTATATTACTTAAGTTTTTAATTATTTAAACACCTATTTTAGTATGCTTTATGAGGTGTATTTGCAGAATATTATTCTGTATTTTGTGTAATGTTATTGTTTTACAGTTGTTTAGGTTTATTTATATCTATTAGTACTGCTGTCTGTTATATGCGGCAGAAAAATCACTTCTCATACTTTTAAAGCGTTCAACTACGGTAGTAATAAAAGCTTCATCAAGGATTTGAAAGATCTCGTTTGCTCCCCCTCCACTAAGGTCCAGTTCCGATAATTTATAGCTTTGCTCAAGTGTTCCCTGTTCAAATTTGATGATATATTTTTGGTTCATATTAAATAAGGTGATCTTGCATTCTGGATGCGGAAGTTCTGCTATTACTCTCATGTTTTTTAGTTTTTATAATGATTTTAAGATTAAAATTTGACACCCATTTCTTTAATAAGAAAGTCAGCTTTATCAATTTTTGAAGCTACCCACAATACATAACGTATATCAACACCAATTGATCTGCTGTAACTGTCGTTCCATGCATAGTCGTTTATTGTCGCTCCGTACGCGCGGTCAAAGTTTACGCCTATTAACTCACCGTAGGCATTCATTATAGGTGAGCCTGAATTTCCTCCGGTTGTGTCCATGTTGTAAAGGAAGGAGACTGGGACATCATTGAGATCCTTCTTTGCGTATGGTCCGAAATCTTTTGCATTCCAAAGTGTTTTGATTTGCTCTGGATAGGCAAAATCAGGATTTGCTGTGGCACCCTTTTCAAGTATTCCTTTTATAGTGGTGTAAGGTCTCATGTATGATGCATCTGCTGGTGAGTATCCTTTAACATAACCGTATGTTAGCCTAAGTGTACTATTGGCATCGGGAATAAAGTTTTTGTTAAGGAACTTCTCTTTGATGTTCACATAGTCGCCCATAAGTTTGTTTAAAAGCCCTTCTCTGCGATCTTTTTCTGGCTTTAATTCATCGATTTGCTTTGCAATGTCATCTTCAAAGAGAAGTAGTCCATCCCCATATGTGGAAATAGATTTTGGCGATTGGAGCAATACATTTAAAACGTAATTGGCTTCTTTTAGCTTTGTTACTTCAAAAACACTTTCAATATACTGATCGATAACGTCGATGCTATTGGCTCCTTTGCTTGTGATTTTATTAACAGCGGTTACTTTTTGGATTGGGCTGAACTGAGAAGCATCTTCAAGCATTTTTTTGAATATCTTTCTGTCCGCATCTATATCATACGATTCATAGGTGCTGGATAATGTTTGTTTAAGCTTTTGAATATTTTGGTCAAAAAATAGCTGTTTTTGGGCTGTTGGTTGTGCTTTAAGTGCAGTTTTGAATGTGTTTATATTTTTAGCAACTGTTAAGAGGCTTGTTGAGTTGTAGATCTGTGCAAGCCAAAGATCTCGTTGTGCATCAGTGTTGATGAGCTTATACAGGTTGTCTATCTCAGTCATCAGGTTTCCGTATTTTGCTTTGGTATTAACGTTATTGTTGATGAACTGAATTAATGCTTCCTCTTCCTTTTTCTTTTTTGAAATTAAATCTATTCCTTTTAATCCTTGTAGTTTTCCTCTGTAGTTTTTTAACACGTTGGCATTTCTTTTTATACGGGTAGCCAGCTTAATCTCAGTAGTTTTGTCTTTTTTACCAACGGTTTCCATTGTTGAGTTTTGGAAATCATAAAGGTTAGACACGTATGGCAGCAGGAATTTTTCCTGATATTCTATAAATGCAGATGGGCGATGACGAAAAGTTTTTCCAGGATACCCTAAAATGAAAACGAAGTCCTCTTCGTTGGTGCCTTTAGGATTTACTTTTAAGAACTTCTTAGGTTTGTAAGGTATGTTGTCCTTAGAGAATTTAGCAGGAGAGCCATCGGGTGCTACATAAGCACGCATAAATGAAAAATCACCGGTATGACGAGGCCATACCCAATTATCTGTTTCACCTCCAAATTCACCTATTTGCCTATTAGGCACATATACAAGTCTAACGTCCTGTATGGTTTTATAACGGAATAATACATATGTTTTTCCTATAAACATTTCCGATACCTCTGCTTTAATACCTGGGTCTTTCTTTTCTGCATCTATAACAATGTTTTTCATTACATCATTAATCATTTTTAATCGCGAAGCAGGGTCTTCTATTTGCGCTACAGCTCCCAAAACACGATCAGAAACATCTTCATAACTGTCAGTAATTCGGCACGTTAGTCCTTTTGCCTCAATTTCCTGTTCACGTGATTTGGCTACAAATCCATTTGTTAGGTAGTCGTGCTCTGCAGTGCTGGCAAGTTGTACTGCGCTAAAAGCACAATGGTGGTTGGTGATGATTAAGCCTTCATTTGAAACAAACGATCCGGTACATCCGCCAACATTAACAAGTGCATCTACCAGGCTTGTTCCTTTTGGATTATATATGTTATTTTGATCTATTTTTAAGCCTGCTTTTTTCAAATCAAGTTTATGGATTTCGCTCAAAGGGAACATTCCCTCTTCCCAAGGCCTGTAACCCGATTGGATTATTCCTAGTGTAAGAAGTGAAGTGATAATTAAGGTTTTCTTATTCATCTTTATGGTAAATATGGTAGTTAAAATTGCAAATTTAGGGATTTTAATTATGCTTTTACCCATTGGTGGCAGTATTGACAGCTTGGTTTTGTATTTTTGCATTTCATTTACGAAGATTAAAATGGCTGAAGATTTACATATAACAACCGATGTTAGTAAGGAGGAGCAATATCTTTCCTTAATTCCCCAAATCAAGGCTCTGGTAACCGGAGAGGAAGATCAGATTGCTAATCTGGCTAATATTGCAGCGGCTTTAAAGGAGCAGTTTAGGTGGTTTTGGGTTGGTTTTTACCTTGTGAAAGACGACGAGCTGGTGTTGGGGCCTTTTCAAGGACCAGTGGCCTGTACCAGAATCAAAAAAGGTAAAGGCGTTTGTGGTACTTCATGGCAGCAAGCTGAGATTTTGGTGGTACCAGATGTTGATGAATTCCCAGGCCATATTGCCTGTGCCTCAGCTTCAAGATCTGAAATTGTTTTACCTATTTTTAAAGGTAATGAAATTATGGGTGTATTGGATGTTGATAGTGAATATCTTTCTCATTTTGATGAGGTTGATGCTAAATATCTAAAGGAAATAGTTAGTTTTATAAATGTCTAAGTTGCCTTACTCTTTTTATCAAAACCATAATGTAAACGATCTTGCCATACAATTACTTGGTAAATTGTTATTTACTCGGGTTGATGGTGAATTAACCGGGGGAATCATTGTTGAGACAGAAGCTTATAAAGGTGTGGAAGATAAGGCTTCTCATGCATATGGAGGCCGCTTTACAAACCGTACTCAGGTTATATACGAAGAGGGTGGTCTGTCTTATGTTTACCTTTGCTATGGTATCCATCATCTTTTTAATGTTGTTACAGCTCCAAAAGGAACTCCTCATGCTGTTTTAATTAGGGGTATTGAACCAGTACAAGGAATAGATATAATGCTACGCAGAAGGAATATGGTGTTATTAAAACCAAATATTACTGCAGGTCCTGGGGCGCTTTCAAAAGCAATGGGGATAGATAAAAGCTTAAATGCAAAAGATCTGTTAGGTGATGAGGTATGGATTGCAGATGGGGGGATTGCTTTTCCAGATGATCAGATTGTTTCATCAGCCAGAGTTGGTGTTGATTATGCCGGAGATCATGCTTTGCTTCCATGGAGATATTACATTCGGGGAAATAAATTTGTAAGCAAGCCAAACAAATAAAACAGAATATTTATAGTATACGTAACAGCTATTGTTGATAACAAATGAGGCAGGTGATTTAATTATCTGCCTTTTTTATTGATATTTGAATCGATGAATTTTGAGAACAATTTAGCCTTTGCTCAACGCCTGGATCAGGCAGACCCGCTTAGTAGTTTTAGGCATGATTTCTTATTTCCGAAACAAAATGAAAAACCATTTATTTACCTGTGTGGTAATTCTTTAGGATTGCAACCTAAAGTGGTACGTAAAGTAATTGATGAACAGTTAAGTAGCTGGCATAACCTGGCTGTAGAGGGATGGTTTCAAGGCGACAATCCGTGGATGTTCTATCATAAGGAGTTGAAAAAACTGATAGGCCCATTAGTTGGAGCAAATGCTAAAGAAGTTTGTCCTATGAATACTTTGACGGTAAATTTGCATTTGCTAATGGTCAGTTTTTATAGGCCTGTTAAGGGTAGGTTTAAGATTATTATGGAGGCAGGTGCCTTTCCGTCAGACCAATATGCAGTTGAAAGCCAAGTACGTTTCCACGGCTACAATCCGGAAGATGCTATTATTGAAGTAGCACCAAGGTTAGGTGAACATACATTAAGAACAGAGGATATTCAAGCTCAGATTGTGCAACATGGCGACGAAGTAGCTTTAGTATTGTTTGGTGGGGTAAATTACTTTACGGGTCAATGGTTCGATATGGAAGCCATAACTAAAGCAGGGCATGCTGTTGGGGCTATTGTGGGTTTTGATTTGGCTCATGCTGCGGGGAATGTTCCCTTGAAGTTGCATGATTGGAATATAGATTTTGCTTGTTGGTGTTCATATAAATATCAAAACTCAGGGCCAGGGGGTATAAGCGGTATTTTCGTTCACGAGAAACATTTTAAAGATACTACTCTTAATCGCTTTGCCGGTTGGTGGGGCTATAATGAAGAGCAACGGTTTAAAATGGAAAAGGGCTTTGTGTCAGAGGTTGGTGCGGATGGATGGCAAGTAAGTTGTACCCAGGTGATGCCTATGGCGTTATACTTTGCATCATTACAAATATTCGAAAAGGCAGGGTTTGTAGAACCATTAAGAGTTAAAAGTATAGCTTTAACTTCTTATATGTTTTATGTTATAGATCAGGTAAATAAAGGATTAAATAATGAACAGTTTGAGATTATAACTCCTTTTAATGAAAACGAACGTGGTGCTCAGGTTTCTATTATTGCAAAGCAGAGCGGGAAAGAGATTTTTGAGGAATTGGTAGCAAATAATGTTCTTGGAGATTGGAGAGAACCAAATGTGATTAGGTTAAGTCCAGTCCCTTTGTACAATTCATTTGAAGATGTGTTTCGCACAGGCGAACTTTTATTACAGATTACCAAAAGTATCGTTTAATATTATTTAAGAGATTTTACTATGATAAATTATAATCCAAAAGACTGGTTCACTTTTATCTTTCATGCACACAAGTCTGATACAATTAGGAAATTGTGGCCATTGATGATCAGCGTAGCGATATTTTCAGGCATAATTGCATTTCTGGAGTTAAACTACCTTAAATTGGCCGAAACCACTTATGTTAAAAATATTGGAATGATGCACAATTTGCTTGGTTTTGTAATTTCCATGTTGTTGGTATTCAGAACCAATACTTCATACGATAGATGGTGGGAAGGTAGAAGGTTTTTAGGAGCTTTAACAAATGTAAGCCGTAATTTTGCAATAAAGATTAAAGCACTAAAATTAAATAAAGAACATTTAGAGTTTTTTGAATATGGAATTCCAAAATATGCCTTTGCTTTAAAGGAACATTTGAGAGAGAAGCAATATTTTGGTAAAAACAGTTTTCTTATAGAAGTTGATGGAGGTAAGCACATTCCTAATCAGGTAGCAGCAAGTATTTCGTCAAGGGTTTTTGAATTGCAGGCAGCTGGAATAATTAGCCATGAACAGTTAATTATACTTAATGCAGATGTTCAGCAGTTTACTGATATATGCGGTGGTTGTGAGCGTATTAAGAATACACCTATTCCATATTCTTATAGTGCTTTTATTAAGAAATTCATTTTCATATATGTTATTACCTTGCCTTTTGGCTGGGTTTTTAGTTTAGGTTACTTTGTGGTTCCTATTGTACCATTTATATTGTACGTACTAGCTAGTTTGGAATTAATTGCGGAAGAGATTGAAAACCCTTTTGGATCTGACGCGAATGATTTGCCGGTTGATGAGATTTGTAATAACATTGAAAAACACGTAGAGCAGATATTACGTTAAGATGGTTAAGATTGCCTGGCATCCTTTATTTGCGCATCCTTTACCAGAGGGGCATCGTTTTCCAATGCTTAAGTATGAGCTGATCCCCGAACAATTGCTGCATCAGGGATTTATTAGCAGGATGAACCTATTTGCTCCGGATAAATTAAATGAGGATGTAATTTTGCTGACTCATGAGAATGAGTATTGGCAGCAACTAAAAAATTTAACACTTCCTGCAAAAGAACAAAGAAGGATTGGCTTTCCCTTAACAGAACAATTGGTAGAGCGTGAGGTAAGGATTGCACAGGGAACTATTGATGGAGCTATTTATGCAAAACAGTTTGGGATAGCTTTTAATGTTGCAGGAGGAACGCATCATGCAGGAAGTAATTGGGGTGAAGGGTTTTGTTTGTTAAACGATCAGGCGATAGCTGCCAATTACCTGCTTAATAATGGTTTTGCCAGCCGTATCTTAATTATAGATTTAGATGTTCATCAAGGAAATGGTACGGCAGAAATTTTTAATGGAGAGCCGCGCGTATTTACATTTTCCATGCATGGCGATAAAAACTTCCCTTTCAGAAAAGAGCAATCTGATTTGGATATAGCATTGCAGGATGGAACAGAAGATGAAATGTATTTAAATAAATTAAATTCATGTTTTCCTCTTCTTCTAAAGCATAATCCTGACTTTGTGTTTTACTTGTCAGGAGTTGATGTACTTAAAAGTGATAACCTTGGGAAGTTGGCTTTATCAAAATCGGCTTGCCTGGAAAGAGACAGAATGGTTTTACAATTTTGCAAGAATAACAATTTGCCTGTTCAGGTAAGTATGGGCGGAGGATATTCGCCAGATATAAAAGATATAGTGGATGCGCATTGCAACACATTTAAAGTGGGTATAGATATTTTTGAATAATTATGAAGATTGTTATTGCAGAAAAGCCTTCAGTGGCGCGTGAGTTGGCTAAAGTCTTCGGTGCTACAGCAAAAAAAGATGGCTATATAGAAGGTAAAGGATATTCTTTTACGTGGGCATTTGGACATTTGCTTCAATTGGCTCCACCACAAGAGTATGGCTTTATAGGATGGAGGAGGCAACACTTACCAATGCTGCCTAAAAAATTTAAGTTAGGGATTAGGAAAATAAAAACTAAGGATGGCTTAGTTGAAGATCCGGGTGTCAGAAAGCAGCTCGATATTATTAAGAAATTGTTTGATGAGGCTACTGAAATAATTGTAGCAACGGATGCCGGGCGGGAAGGTGAACTTATTTTCCGCTACATTTACTATTTTTTGAAATGCAAAAAACCTTTTAAAAGGTTATGGATTTCGTCGCAAACCGACGAGGCAATAAAGGAGGGCTTTAGAAACCTGAAACCAGGAACAGATTACGATACGCTTTTTAATTCGGCGCACTGTAGGTCTGAATCAGACTGGTTGGTGGGGATGAATGCAACACAGGCGCTTAGTATATCGGCTGGTGCGCGGTCGGTTCTTTCGTTGGGGCGGGTTCAAACACCTACTTTGGCAATGATTTGTTCTCGTTTTCTGGAAATTAAGAACTTTGTGCCTCAATTATATTATCAGCTTGCAATACAGTTAGATAAGGATGGTCAACTGTTTAAAGCAATATCTGTAAATAACTTTGACAAAAAAGAAGAAGCAGAAGAATTGTTTGCAAAAATTAAAGATACTGCATCTGGTTTTTCAAATGGCGGTAAAATTTTAACCGTTGAAGCAAAACCAAGAAAGGAACCACCACCTTTATTACATGATTTAAGTAGCTTGCAACAAGAAGCTAATAAACGTAAGGGATTTACTGCCGACCAGACTTTAAATTTGTTACAGGGCTTATATGAAAGTAAATTGGTTACTTATCCGCGTACAGGTAGCAGATATATTGGCGATGATGTGTACGCAAATGTTCCAAACCTGATAGATAAGTTGAAGGTACATAAGGATTTTGGAAAGCAGGCTGAATTTCTGCTCACAGTGCCATTAAATAAGAGAAGCGTAAATGCCAAGAAGGTAACCGATCACCATGCAATTTTGCCTACAGGTGAGTCTCCTTATCAGTTAAGCGGTGATAAGCAAGCAATTTATGATATGGTAGTGGGAAGGATGCTTGAAGCTTTTCATCAGGAATGTGTTAAGGAAATTACAAAGATAACAATAGAATCAGGTTCAGTTTTTATGGCAAATGGAACGGTAATTCGTTCTGCAGGATGGAGATCTGTATTTAATGAATCAGATGATGATAAGAAGGATGAAGAAAATCCATCTTTACCGAAGGTAAAGGCAGGCGAGGAGCTTCCGGTTGTAAATAAAGCTTTGTTGGAGAAACAAACTAAGCCTAAACCTTTGTATAACGAGGCGTCTTTATTAAAGGCACTTGAAACCTCAGGAAAAGATATAGAGGATGAAGAATTGAGGTATGCAATGAAAGACAGTGGATTAGGTACACCTGCTACCAGGGCAGCAATTATTGAAACATTGATTAACAGAGATTACATTGTAAGGGAAAAAAGGAATTTAGTACCTACCACTAAAGGTTTGGCGGTTTATGATGTGGTAAAGGATCAGAAAATTGCGCAGGCAGAACTTACTGGACAATGGGAAAAAAGGTTGGAAGAAATTCGCTCAGGAGCCTCTGTTGCAGATTTTAAAGCCGAGATTACTGACTATACCAGAACCATTACCAATGAGTTGTTACAATCGGGAATGGGATTGGCAGAGAAGTTCGCAAAGGAGGAGAAACCTGTTGAGAAAGTAGGTTAATAGATTGTATTTTTGTAAGTATATTCACTAGTATCAAGTTATTCTGAAAAAGAAGGTTATGTATTCTTTACTAATTTTTGCCCTAGCATTTATACTCCTTACAGTTTGGGTGCTTAGTTTTCCTATTTTTGGACGTGTGCCTGAGGGCAATCGTTTAGAACGCATAAAAAAGTTGCCAAATTATAAGGACGGAGCGATTGAGAACTTATCGCCAACACCCATGAAGCCAGATAATGTAAGTTATTGGGATATGATAAGGGGAATGTTAAGAGGAAATGAAAAGGGCAGTCCAAAAGGTTCTGTGCCTACTGTTAAGCCTAATTTTGAACTGGATGATTCCAATGTTAAGATTATTTGGTTTGGTCACTCTTCTTATCTTGTACAAACGGATGGACAGAACATATTAGTTGATCCGGTTTTAAGTGAAAGACCCTCTCCAATTTCTTTTATTGGGACTAAAAGATTCAAGGGAACGGATTTTATAAAAGCTGAAGATTTTCCTGAGCTAGATGTTGTACTGATCACACACGATCATTATGATCATCTGGATTATGAAGCTATTTTAAAGTTAAAGGATAAAACAAACAGATTTATCGTTTCGTTAGGTGTCGGCTCACATTTGGAGCATTGGGGAGTACCTGCAAGTAAAATTACTGAACTGTCGTGGGGAGAGGAAACAACTCAAAATACCCTCAGGTTTATTGCGCTTCCTGCCCGTCATTTTACCGGAAGGGTGTTTAAAAGAAACCAGACAGCATGGTCTGCCTTTATTTTACAAACATCAAAAAATAAATTGTATTTAGGGGGCGACTCAGGATATGATACGCATTTTAAAAATGCCGGTGAAAAATATGGACCCTTTGATATTGCTATATTGGAATGTGGGCAGTACAATGCTTATTGGCCTTTAATCCATATGTTTCCTGAACAAACAGTACAGGCCGCCATTGATTTGAAGGCTCAGGTTCTATTACCTGTCCATTGGGGGAAGTTCAAATTAGCTATGCACGATTGGAATGAACCGATAATAAGAGTTGTAAATAAGGCTAATGAAGAAAATTTGAAAATTACCACACCATTAATGGGTGAATCTGTGATTTTAGATAAGCATTACCCTGCAACAAAATGGTGGTTGGCTGATAACTTATAATAGTAAACAATATTGATAGATAGCTGTTGTTTAATTGATACTCATCAATAACTTAAATCAATGAAAACTGATTTTGTAGAAATTTTTCAAACCATTAGAGCATCACTGCAGCCTTTTGCTACTGTGGGGTTTAGTAATAGAACAAATAGCGAAACTTCTTTTGATCTTTGGAGTGATAGGAATGTTGTGATTGATGGCAAGAAAAGAAATGAGGTTTTCTTTGCAAGCGTTATTATACAAAAGGCACATGTAGGATTTTATTATATGCCTGTTTATACAGAGCCTGAGATGAAGAAGATTTTTAATCCCGAATTGCTTAAATTGTTGAAGGGTAAATCATGCTTTCATATTAAAAAACTTGATGATACATTGATGTTGCAAATAGAAGATGCACTGGCTGCAGGGTTTAAACTTTATAAAGAAAAAGGTTGGGTATAGGACCAGTTTGGAAACAAGATGTAATAACCAGTTTTGAAGATCTTGGTATTGCAATTCATGATATTGAATGGAAGGAATACAGTTTACTGTCTATTGGGGTAGGAAAAGTAATAGTTAATCTTATTTCAATTAGAAATAGCTGTCAACCTGAAGACCTGCTTTTGCTACAGGAGCAGTATCAGGCAAAAAATATTTCTTTATTGCACCTTTGGGAAGATATATGGCTAACGAGAAAAGTTCAGGTTATAGGTCGGATTTTATCCATTCTTGGGCTGAACAAGCGTATTCATGCCCGCAAAACTAAAGTTATTCAAATTACTCAGAAGCAGGCCGATGATTTTTTAAATCATAATCATTTGCTGGGATCCGCTAAATCTAATTACAAATTTGCATTAAGTTTAAATGAACAGATTATTGCCGTTGTTTGTTTCAGCAATCTTAGATATATGAAAGGATTAGAACCCGGTTATAGATCAGCAGAATTGATACGGTTTGCAAGTTTAAGTGGTTATACGGTAATTGGAGGTTTTACAAAGCTGCTGCAGTATTTTATTAGGAATTATAAACCTGATGATATTATGAGCTATGCGGATAGAGACTGGTCGCTAGGGAATGCTTATGAACAGTCGGGTTTTAAGCTAACTGGTATTACACCCCCTGCAGAAATCTGGCTGGAACTGGATACTTTAGTCAGGCGTTTCCCACATCGATTAGCCGTCGAATTTGTTAATGGAAAGCCTGATGTAGCTGCGGAAGAGTATGTTAAGGTTTATAATACAGGTAATTTGAAATATATTCTATACTTATAATGCACCAAAATCCTTTATTAATCATTTTAGGTCCAACTGCATCTGGTAAAACCAAACTTGCCGTAAAAATGGCTGACGCACTGAATGGAGAAATAATTAGTGCCGATAGCAGACAAATATTTAAGGGAATGGATATTGGCACCGGCAAAGATCTTGATGAGTATAGGTTGAATGGAAAAGCTATTCCGTATCATTTAATTGATATTAAGAAAGCCGGTGAAAGGTATAATGTAAATGAATTTAAAGAAGATTTTTTCTCAGTTTTTCAGAAAATATCTGAAATGGGTACACTACCAATTCTTTGTGGTGGGACTGGGATGTATGTTCATAGCATTCTTCAAAATCATGAGTATACGGCTATACCTGTAAACAATGAGTTAAGAGATTCTTTAAAAAACTTTGATAAAGAACTGTTAAGCAGAAAATTGTTCGATTACCCGGCAGAATTAACAAAACATGCAGATCAATCATCTCATAAAAGATTGATTAGAGCAATTGAGATTGCAGAATATCTTATACATAACAATTTACAATCAATTGAAAGACCTGAGTTTAATCCGCTTGTTATAGGTCTAACCTCTCAAGTGGAACTTCGAAGACGTAAAATCATTAGTCGGCTTGAACTCAGGTTTAAAGAAGGGATGATTGATGAGGTGAAAAAATTGATTGCCGATGGTGTTACCAAAGAGGATCTTGTATTTTATGGCCTGGAATATAAATTTATTGCAGCTTACTTATTCGACGAGCTTAGTTATTCTGAATTAAAAGAAAGGCTTGCTATCGCAATTTGTCAGTTTGCCAAGCGCCAAATGACATTTTTTAGAAAAATGGAGAAAGATGGAATTGAAATAAACTGGTTTAATACAGAATTGAATCCCGATGAGTTATTTGATGAAGTTATAAATACGTTCAAATTGAAATTTAACTACTGAAGTTAAACTATATGATAATAATTTTCTTTTGTATATGTGGCATGCAATTTGTAAATAATGAGATGTATAGGAAAAACTTGTACACTAAATTTAAATGAACGATCAAATGAAAAAATCTACAAAATTCTTTGCTACTGCAGTAGCTGCGGTGGCGCTATTCTTTACAACCAATGCCAGTGCTCAAAAACTAGGTATTGGGGTTAACCTTGGGGTTCCAACAAATGATGCTTATAGCTTTACAATTGGTGCAGATGCCAGACTTCAATTTGATGTTTCAAAACAATTATCCATTCCCGTAACCACAGGTTATACTCATTTCCTTGGAAAAGAAGTTGGTGGAGTTGATGTTCCTGATTTTGGTTATATCCCACTAAAAGCAGGGGTAAAAGTATTCTTTGATGAATCCGGGTCAGGACTTTATGGATTAGGTGAGCTTGGAGCAGCGTTTGGAGTAACTAATGGTTCTGGAACTTCATTTCTTTATTCTCCTGCGTTAGGTTATTCATGGAGTAACGGACTTGACTTAGGTGTAAAATATGAAGGCCTTTCAAAAGGAGGCGGAAATTTAGGACAGGTTGCTTTGCGAATAGCTTATGGGTTTAAATTATAATAACTGAACATAAAGTAAAGAGTAAAGAGCCCTGCCTGTATTTTCAGGTAGGGCTTTTTATTTATAGCACATTATGCAAAGCTTGAGTGTCGCAACTGCTATAGTTAACCGTGGCAAATTATCACCCTGAAATTGAATATTTTATTAAAGGGCTCATATTTTTTCATGTATTTTTTTAGTTATTTATAATAAAAATGGGTATTTTAACCACAAAACAAAGTAATGGGTCTATTTTAGAGCTAGATAAGCACGATTTTGCTGTTTTAGATTTACTTTTAGATTCATTGATTCATAAAAATATAGATAAAGTATGAAAAAATATCTTGCGGTCGGGGTCATTTTGATGGCTCTGTCTTGTACAAACACAGATAAAAAAAATACACAAGCTTCAACAGATAGCGTATCCGAAAGTAAAGTAGTAGCCGCTCCCGCCGTTGTTGAATTAACCGACAGTAAGGTTCAAAATATTTATGATGGCTATATCTATTTAAAAGATGCTTTGGTTGAATCAAAATTTGAAGATGCTCAAAAAGCAGCAACACAGCTAAAAAGTAGTCTTACAAATTTTCCTGGGTGCGAGAATACAGCAATAATTGCAGAAAAAATTGCTTCGGCAAAAGATATTGCTAATCAAAGAAAGGAATTCACATATTTGAGTTCAGATGTAATTGCGATGTTTAAGCATGCAGACCTGAAAAAGGGATCTATTTATGTTCAACATTGCCCTATGGCCAATAATGGTGATGGAGGAGATTGGCTTGCTTCCGAAAAACAGATTCAGAATCCATATTATGGGGATGCGATGATGGATTGTGGGGCAGTTTTGGAAGAAATCAAAGCCAGTAAGTAGTTATTAATCTTACTTGATTTTGACCCACATTTAATAATTATTTAACAGCTTTGTTATAGTTGATTAAATTCTAATAGAAAAGGATTAGTTAGTTTTGTTTATTATAAATTTAAGATATATATATGTCAGATATTGCAGAAATTAAGATTGGTGGGAAGGTGTACGAATTCCCGGTTATAACAGGTTCCGAAGGAGAGAAGGCCATTGATATTTCCAAACTAAGAGACTTAACAGGTCATATCACTTTAGATTTTGGTTATAAAAATACAGGGTCAACAAAAAGTGCTATTACATTTCTTGACGGTGAAAAAGGAATTTTAAAATATCGTGGTTATTCAATTGAAGAACTAGCTGAAAAATCTACATTTCTTGAAGTAGCATATTTGCTTATATATGGAGATTTACCTTCGCAAAATGAGGTAAGTGAATTTCAATCTCAAATTAGCAGACATACGTTAATCCATGAGGATATGAAGAAATTCCTTGACGGATATCCTTCAAAATCTCATCCAATGGCGCAATTGTCTTCATTGGTTTGTTCATTGTCAACTTTTTATCCTGAATCATTAAATGCAAATTCATCACCAGAAACGATGGATTTAACAATGATTAAATTGCTGGCTAAATTCCCTACAATTGTATCTTTCATCTATAAAAAATCATTAGGTCACCCACTTATTTATCCAAAAAATAAGTTTGACTACGTTAGTAATTTCTTAAATATGATTTTTGGGCAGCGTACTGAGGAGATAGAAATAGATCCAGTGGTAGTGAGCGCAATGAATACATTATTAATTCTGCATGCAGATCATGAGCAAAATTGTTCTGCTTCAACAGTAAGAATGGTAGGCTCGTCTGATTGTAACTTATATGCATCGGTATCTGCAGGTATCGACGCACTTTGGGGCCCATTGCATGGTGGTGCTAACCAAGCTGTAATTGAGATGCTAGAGCGTATTAAAGAAGATGGTGGAGATACCGAGAAATGGATTAATAAAGCAAAGGATAAGAATGATCCTTTCCGTATGATGGGTTTTGGTCACAGAGTTTACAAAAACTTTGATCCGAGAGCTAAAATTATTAAAAAAGCATGCGATGATATTTTAGAGAAATTAGGTATTGATGATCCTGTTTTAGAAATTGCCAAGAAACTTGAAGAAGCGGCCTTAAGTGATCCTTACTTCGTAGAGCGTAAACTTTATCCTAATGTTGATTTCTATTCAGGTATAATTTACAGGGCACTTGGTTTCCCAACAGATATGTTTACTGTTCTTTTTGCTCTTGGTCGTTTACCAGGATGGATTGCTCAATGGAAAGAAATGCACGAAAATAAAGAACCTATTGGTCGTCCTCGTCAAATATATGTAGGGCATACTAACAGAGAATTTGTTAGCATAGAAAACAGAAAATAGATTAAACGACATATCTTAAATAAAAAAACCTTAGCTAAATAGCTAAGGTTTTTTTATTTAAGCAAAGTAATATATAAAACGTTCTATTACCCATTCAGAAATAAACGCCGCCGTCATATACAGAAAACAGAGCGTAATCATCTTCTTAATAGTTACTTTCCTGGAGCGCTGATAAAATACGGTTAAAGCTTTGTAGAGATACCATATAATTCCAATAGTTACGGCCCATTTAATTAAGTCACCAAAGGTAGATTCAATGCCAAACAAATCTCTCCTTAAAGGGACTGTAACTATCTGAGTAATAAAAAAGGCAGTTGTTCCGTGTATGGTAAATATAAGATGGTCTAAGTAATAGATGTGGTTCCTTCTGAAATTCCACATAATAAATAATGCAAGCAATGGCATCAATAAGAAGTATTGCTTTGGTCTGTAATGCTCCAATTCTTCCTTTACAGACCAGTTTCCCGAAGCCGATTTTTGGTTTATTGTAATTTCCCTTTTTTTTAGAATCCTGTCAATCCAGGAATCACGATCTGCTTCATTCAATTTTTTCTGTCGGAGTAGATAAGAGCTATAAGTACTGTCTTGCTTAATAATGTGATATTCCTGGTACGAACTTAGCACATCATCATACTCATCAGTTTTTAAACTATCTATAGTATGTTTAAGGTTATCAATTTTCTTTTGTTGATCTGTAAAACTAAGCTCCTTAAAATCTTTTAAATCAAGTTTTCTTTGCAGGTAGTCTGTAGATTTCCCAATAAAAGAATCTCCATCAATGCCTTTTTTCTCTAAAGATTCTTTTAACTCATCTGCTGTTGATTTTTTTGAACCCTTATTTGCTGAAGAATGAAATTCAACTGCTTCGGCTTTGTGCTCTAATTTTGTTGGAACAACAATAAAATAGACAATAGAAACAAAGATATACATACTAACAGGATTAATATATCTGGCTCTTTTACCAGCTAAATAATCTAATGTAACTTGTCCCGGCTTTGTAAGCAAGGGCGATAAAGTCTGAAAAAATTTATTGTCGAAATGGAAATAATGGGCAATGCTATGGCTAATGAACTGCCAGAAGTTTTCTTTGAGTTCCAGGTTTGCCTGGCCGCAATTGCTACAATAATGTTTTTCTACAGTTTGCCCGCAATTAAGGCAATTGTGTTCTTTTCTATATTTACCGGTTGACATAAATCTATTAAAACAGGTTACTAAAAAATCTTAAAACAATTGAGTTAATGGCTCATTGCCTTTATAGCTGATGCCTCTGCACGGTTATGTTTATACTTGAAAATAAATGGAAAAATAACAGCAAGTAATAGTGCATATGATGCAAATGTAATCCAGATTCCTTGCCAATCCTTACTATGGTCAGCATAAGTAAAAAACTTATCAATAATTACTCCGCTTGTAAAACTTCCAAAAAGAGCCCCAAAACCATTCACCATCATCATAAATAAGCCCTGTGCACTACCTCTTATTGAGGCATCTATTTGAGTTTCCATAAACAAGGATCCTGAGATATTGAAAAAATCGAAAGCCATACCGTATACTATACACGATAAGATGATCATCCATAATCCTCCTGCTGGATCAGCAAATGCAAATAACCCAAATCGAAGTACCCATGCCAGCATACTCAGCAGCATAACGTACTTAATTCCAAATTTTCTTAAGAAAAAGGGTATGGCAAGAATAAAGAGGGTCTCAGATATCTGAGAAATTGACATGATAATAGCTGGATACTTAACTGCAAGTAGATTTTCGTATTCAGGAATATTTTTAAAGTCGTGCAAAAAAGTATCACCATAAGCATTTGTAAGTTGCAATGCAGCTCCCAAAAACATAGAGAAAAAGAAAAATACAGCAAACTTCTTTTGCTTAAACAAAGTAAAAGCTCTTAAGCCCAGGGCATCAACAAATGATTTGGAATCAATTTTGGTAGCAAGTGGGGGAGCCTTTGGTAATGTGAAGGCATAGAGACCTAAAAATAACGAAACGGCAGATGCAATATAGAATTGATTGGATGAAGCTTCATTTCCTGAAAGGCTTACCACCCATAAAGCAGCAATAAACCCAATAGTCCCCCAAATTCTTATAGGTGGATAATCTTTAACAACATCTTTCTGAGCACTTTTTAGGGCCGAATAAGCCACTGTGATAGATAATGATAACGTTGGCATGTAAAATAACATGTTTATCAGAATAACCCAGAAAAAAGTTGTAGGGTTATTTACCAGTGGTAAAGAGAACAAACTAATAGCACCAAGAATGTGTAAAATGCCATAAAGTTTCTCTGCATTGATAAAACGATCTGAAATAATCCCCATTAGTGCAGGCATGAAAATAGCAGAAATACCCATGGTAGAGAAAATAGCCCCAAACTCCGATCCAGACCACTTTTTATTTTGAAACCAATAAACTCCAATAGTAATGAGCCAGGAACCCCATATAAAGAATTGTAAAAAATTCATTAGAGTTAAGCGAAACTTAACATTCATAAATAATAGTTTAGTCGGTTTTGAAAGTTATGGATGAATATATAACTATTTTAAATTGTTATGCTGAATTTCTTTTATTTATTTCATCACGAATTCTTGCAGCTTTTTCATATGCTTCTTCTGCAATGGCATCCTGAAGCTTTTGCTGAAGTTCTTCCATACTTAGAGACTTATAATTACTTCCGGGAATAGAAGTACTAATATCTTCTGAACCTTGTTCCTTAGGAATGGCATCTATATTTTCAAGAAAAAGAAAATCATTTCCTTCAATTACTATCCCGGCAGAGGATAAAATAAATTCATAGGTGTAAATGGCTGCATTAAAGCGGACAGCTAAAGCTATGGCATCCGATGTGCGGGCATCTATTTCATGGGTGGTTTCACCATCCGTACAGATCAGCTTTGCAAAGAAAACCCCCTCTACCAGATTGTAAATTAAAACTTCCTGTATTTCAATGTTATAAGTCTGTGCAAATGTCTTGAACAGGTCATGTGTCAGCGGCCTGCTTGGAGTCATTTTTTCAATTTCTATTGCAATAGCCTGTGCTTCAAATGCACCAATAATTATGGGTAAACGTCTTCTTCCGTTTACTTCACCAAGAACAAGAGCATAAGCTCCTGATTGAGTTTGGCTATATGATAAACCAACAATATCGAGTTTTACTTTTTTCATATTAAATAACACCATGCAAAGCCAATTTGGCTGTGCATGGTGTTTAATAATTAACCTTTATGTGCTTTTAATGCTTCTATTAATTTCGGAACAACTTCAAATGCATCACCTACAATTCCATAATCGGCAACTTTAAAGAAAGGTGCCTCAGGATCTTTGTTGATTACAACAATAACTTTCGATGAACTAACGCCAGCCAAATGTTGTATCGCACCTGATATACCTATAGCAATATACAAATTTGGACTGATAGCTATACCAGTTTGTCCAACGTGTTCTGAGTGCGGTCTCCAGTCAGCATCTGAAACAGGTTTAGAACAAGCAGTTGCCGCACCTAAAAGGTCAGCTAATTCTTCAATCATTCCCCAGTTTTCAGGTCCTTTTAATCCTCTTCCTGCCGATACAACAAGTTCTGCATCAGGTAAAGAAACTTTATTGGTTGCTCTTACTATTTCTTTAACAATAGCGGTAAGATCAGTTGCTTTAATTTCCGGACTAAAGGCTTCAATAGTTGCATCAACTCCTGATTCTTTAACGCCAAAAGCATTAGGATTTAAAGCAATAATTTTAACTGAAGAAGTTAATTCTGTAACTGCAAAAGCTTTGCCAGAGAAAGCATTCTTTTTAACAAGAAATTTTCCGTTATCGGTTTGAGGTAATTCTATAGCCCCATCAACTAATCCGGCCTTAAGCTTTACTGCTATACGAGGAGCTAATCCTTTTCCTGAAAAGGAGTTAGACAAAACAACTACATCTGCATTTTCTTTCTTAGCTGCTTCAGCAATAATTGAAGCATAGGCCTGATTTATGAAATTCTTAAGTTGATCATTAGAAACACTCAAAATTTTTGAAGCTCCGTATTTACCTAATGCTTTAAGTTCATTCTCATCAACATTACCAATAGATATAGCGGTTAAACTACCACCTTGTTTATCTGCAATGGCTTTTGCATAAGATACTGCTTCAAAAACAGATTTCTTAAATTTGCCATCTACTTGTTCTACATATACTAAAACTGACATACGATCTTTATTAAATAATTTTTAAATTCTGAAATAGAACTTCAGTTAGATAACTTTAGCCTCCTGGTGTAATAAATCGATTAATTTAGCGGTATCTTCAGCAGGAATCAGTTTAACTGCACCACGGGGAGCAGGGGTTTCAAATTGCTGAACTTTAGCAACCTGTTCAATTTCCTTAGCTTCAACAACCACCAGAGGTTTAGTCCTTGCAGACATAATGCCTCTCATATTAGGTATTTTAGGCTCTGCTGTTCCCTCTGCACAGCTTGCAATGAATTTTCCGGTTACAGAAATAACTTCTTTACCACCTTCAATTTCCCTGTCAATTGTTGCAGTAGTCCCATCATAATCTAATTTTTTAATAATAGAAATAGACGGGATGTCCAGGAATTCGCCAATCATTGCTGCAACCTGAGAACCGTTATAGTCTATAGATTCGCGTCCGCAAAGAATCATGTCAAATTCAGTAGTTTTAGCATATTCTGCTATCTGATAAGCTGTAAAATAAGCGTCTCTTGGATTAGCATTAATTCTTACTGCGTCATCAGCACCAATAGCAAGGGCTTTTCGTATGGTAGGTTCTGTCTGGCTTTCTCCAACATTTATTACGGTTACCGTACCCTTACCACCTTCACAAAGTTCAATAGCTCTTGATAAGGCGATCTCATCATACGGGTTAACAATAAATTGTACACCTGCAGTATTGAATTGTGTATTATCGTTGGTAAAAGTTATTTTTGTTGTTGTGTCGGGCACATTACTGATACAAACTAATATTTTCATATGT
>Ga0157371_10000425_pt1 | contig 51804 bp, 45 predicted proteins | sample C45metaG_FD_113462 | JGI IMG/M metagenome (GOLD analysis project Ga0157371, IMG submission 113462) | Corn rhizosphere microbial communities from Kellogg Biological Station, Michigan, USA - C4-5 metaG | ecosystem: Host-associated > Plants > Roots > Rhizosphere > Soil | place: USA: Michigan... | reverse complement strand
GGTATCCGCGATATGGGCGGCGTTCCGGACCTGATGTTCATCATCGACACCAACAAGGAAAAGATCGCGATCGAAGAAGCCAAGCGTCTTGGCATTCCGGTCGTTGCGATCATCGACTCCAACTGTGATCCGGATCACATCGACTACCCGATCCCGGGTAACGACGACGCATCGCGCGCCATCTCGCTCTATTGCGACCTGATCGCCCGCGCCGCCATCGACGGCATCCTGCGTCAGCAGGGTTCGTCCGGCCGCGACATCGGCGCTTCGGAAGAAGCTCCGATCGAGCCCGCGCTCGAAGACGAGGCTGGCGCCTGATATAGGCCCTGTCTGGCGGCGATTTCGTGTCGCCGTCTCCTCGACCAGGATATGACAAGGCCGTCAAAGACCTTAAATGGGTTGACGGCCTTGTTCGTTTCAAACCGCTCCGTCGGGGCTTCGGTGAAGTCTCTGGCGTTTTGATGCGGATGAAATCCGGTGGCAGCCTTCATAACGCTGTCACACTTGAGCGGCACCCATCGTTTCGATGTATGGAGACGCCGCAGCACTTGGGAATGCGCATGCCCCTTTCCTGAAATCGTCCCGGTTTCAAAGGGTGTGCGGCCGGGTACACTCATCACCCAGAACTTCGGCACGGCGAATTCAGCCGGCTGACCGATCGAACCGATAAGAGGCAAACAATGACCGAAATCACAGCCGCAATGGTGAAGGAACTGCGCGAGAAATCCGGCGCAGGCATGATGGACTGCAAGAAGGCTCTTGCTGAAACCAATGGCGACATGGAAGCGGCGATCGACTGGCTGCGCGCCAAGGGCATCGCAAAGGCCGACAAGAAGTCTGGCCGTACGGCTGCCGAAGGTCTGATCGGCGTCGCCACCATGGGTCACAAGGCTGTTGTTGTCGAACTCAACTCCGAAACCGACTTCGTTGCTCGCAACGACGCGTTCCAGGATCTCATTCGCGGCATTGCCCAGGTAGCGCTCTCCACCGACGGCACCGTTGAAGCCGTCAGCGCCGCCACCTATCCGGCAACCGGCAAGTCCGTTTCCGACAGCATCAAGGACGCGATCGCCACCATCGGCGAGAACATGACGCTGCGCCGTTCGGCAGCACTCGAAGTCGAGCACGGCGTTGTCGCGACCTACATCCACAATGCTGCCGGCGAAGGCATCGGCAAGCTTGGCGTTCTCGTTGCCCTGAAGTCGGTCGGCGACAAGGCCGTTCTGAGCTCCATCGGCCGCCAGGTCGCCATGCACATCGCTGCAACCAACCCGCTCGCCATCCGCGCCGAGGAAGTTGACGCAGCCGTGGCCGAGCGCGAACGCAACGTCTTCATCGAGCAGGCCCGTGAATCCGGCAAGCCGGAAGCCATCATCGAAAAGATGGTTGATGGCCGTATGCGCAAGTTCTTCGAAGAAGTCGCTCTTCTGTCGCAGGCTTTCGTCATCAACCCCGACATCACTGTCGGCGCTGCCGTCAAGGAAGCTGAAAAGGAAGCCGGTGCTGCCATCGAAGTGACGGGCATGGTTCGCCTGCTGCTCGGCGAAGGCGTCGAAAAGGAAGAAAGCGATTTCGCAGCAGAAGTCGCCGCAGTCGCCAAGGGCTGATTATATTTACCCAATCTTGGGAAAACGGGAGGGCATCGCGTGACAACGCGGTGCCCTTCGTGTATCCGCGTTTCGGTTACATTTCCGAGGAGTCATGATGTCTTCCAAGCCGATCTACAAACGTGTTCTTCTCAAGGCTTCCGGCGAAGCCCTTATGGGCGATCAGGGTTTCGGTATCGATGTGGCGGTTGCAGACCGTATCGCCTCCGATATTGCCGAGGCGAGGGCGATGGGCGTTGAAGTCGGCGTTGTCGTCGGCGGTGGCAATATTTTCCGCGGCGTTGCCGTGGCGTCCAAGGGCGGTGATCGCGTTACCGGCGACCATATGGGCATGCTGGCCACCGTCATCAACGCGCTGGCGCTCGCAACCTCCCTGCGCAAGCTCAGCATTGACACCGTCGTTCTGTCCGCAATTGCGATGCCGGAAATCTGTGAGAGCTTCTCGCAGCGTGCAGCGCTCCACCATCTGGCGCAGGGCCGTGTGGTGATTTTTGCCGGCGGCACGGGCAACCCCTTCTTCACCACCGATTCCGCTGCAGCGCTGCGCGCCGCGGAAATGGGCGCGGAAGCGATCTTCAAGGGCACCCAGGTGGACGGCATCTATTCCGCCGATCCGAAAAAGGACCCGACAGCCACCCGTTTCGACGAGCTGACCCACAGCGAAGTGCTCGGCAAGGGACTGGCGGTCATGGATATTGCAGCTGTCGCGCTTGCCCGCGAGAATCACATCCCGATCATTGTTTTCTCGATCCACGAGAAGGGCGGTTTCGCGCAGATATTGACCGGCGGCGGCCGCAAGACCATCGTGCACGACAAATAACCAAAAAACGATGTCGCCCCTGTGGCGTATTCCGGCCGCCACGGCCGATAGAGATGGAGTATCAAGATGAGTGGTATTGACCTCAACGATATCAAGCGCCGCATGGATGGTGCCATCAATGCATTCAAAAGCGATATCGCATCGCTGCGCACCGGCCGCGCTTCGGCCAACATTCTCGATCCGGTGACCATCGAGGCCTATGGCTCGCGCGTTCCGCTAAACCAGGTCGCAAACATCACGGTTCCGGAGCCGCGCATGCTCGGCGTTAACATCTGGGACAAGTCGATGGTGAACGCCGTCGACCGTGCCATCCGCGAATCCAATCTCGGCCTCAACCCGATCGTTGATGGTCAGAACCTGCGTATCCCGCTGCCAGAACTCAACGAGGAGCGCCGCAAATCGCTCGTCAAGGTAGCTCATGACTATGCCGAGAAGTCCAAGGTGGCGATTCGTCACGTGCGTCGCGATGGCATGGATGGTCTGAAAAAAGCCGAAAAAGACGGTGATATCGGTCAGGACGAAAGCCGTGGACAGTCGGAAAAAGTGCAGAAAATCACCGACGACACGATTTCGGAAATTGAGCGCTTGCTTGGCGAGAAGGAAAAGGAAATCATGCAGGTCTAGTATCGCTTGCGATAGACCTGTATTTTATTCGTTTTAATTCCGCGCTGCCTGTTACTGGATCGATATGCCGACGACGACACGTTCCTCAATACCCGAGCACGTCGCCATCATCATGGATGGAAATGGGCGATGGGCAAAACAGCGCGGTCTTCCGCGCGTGATGGGGCATCGCCGCGGGGTCGAGGCTGTGCGCGAAACGGTGCGTGCGGCCGGCGACTGCGGTGTCCGCTATCTCACACTTTTCGCGTTCTCGTCGGAAAACTGGCGCAGGCCCGAATCCGAGGTCAGCGACCTGATGGGGCTCTTAAAGGCTTTCATTAGGCGCGACCTTGCGGAACTGCACCGCGAAAACGTGCGTGTGCGCATCATCGGCGATAGGCAGGGGCTGAAAAACGATATCCGCAGTCTTCTCGAAGAAGCGGAACATATGACGGCTGATAACACCAGGCTGACGCTGGTGATTGCTTTCAATTACGGCAGCCGCGACGAGATCGCCCGCGCGACAATGGCTATTGCCCGCGATGTCGCCGAAGGCCGGCTGGATGCAGAATCGATCACGCCGGAGATTATTTCGGCAAGACTTGATACATCAGGCATACCGGATCCTGATCTGATCATCCGCACCAGCGGCGAGGAACGGCTGTCGAACTTCCTGCTCTGGCAGGCTGCCTATTCCGAGTTTCTGTTCGTTCCCGAATATTGGCCCGACTTCGACCGGCAGCGGTTTTTTTCCGCAATCGAGCAATATGCAACGCGTGATCGCCGTTTTGGCGCTCTGGCCGAGCAGGTTGCCGTGGCAGGCGCCTGATGAGCCGTGAACTCAGACTGCGGATCATATCCGCAATCGTCATGGCGGCGGTCATTTTGGCTGCGACCTGGTATGGCGGCATTCTGTTCCGCATCGTGGCCGGTCTGCTGGCGATCCTCATCTATTATGAATGGGCGACAATCACCCGCATGTCGGAAACCAATTCCACCGGCAATGCATGGGGCTGGTTTGCGGTCGCGGTCATCGCCGGCAACACGATTTTCGGCGAACCTTCGCTCGACCTGCCTCTGCTCTCTGGCTTCACGCTGACGGCAGCACTTTTTCCCGTCTTGCGTGGCAGAAACTGGTGGCTGGTGGGCGGCATCGTTTATGCGGGTCTGAGCGGCATATCGCTGGCCGCCATTCGCGGCGATGAGCTGACCGGTTTCGTCGCCATCCTGTTCATTTTCGCTGTCGTCTGGTCAACGGATATTCTCGCTTATTTCGTCGGGCGCGCCATCGGCGGGCCAAAGCTTGCGCCGTCGATCTCACCGGGCAAGACTTGGTCAGGCGCAATCGGCGGAGCGGTGGCCGCATTGATCGGCGGCGGCGCGGTGTCTCTTGCCTATCACGGCAGGATCAGCCTGCTGCTGCTTGGGCTCGCTCTCATTCTTTCGGTGTTCAGCCAGATAGGCGATCTCTTCGAATCCTTCGTGAAACGGCGTTTTCAGGTCAAGGATTCGAGCCATCTCATTCCCGGCCATGGCGGCTTCATGGACCGGGTTGACGGTCTTGTTTTCGCCTGCTTTACGGTATTCCTCATTGCTTTCGTGCATGCGGCGGCAACCGGCGACGTGCCCGGATCGGGCGGCGGCCTGTTGCCGGGCTTTTAATCGGCGCGCAAGGTCATGAAATAAAGGGCAGATTGTCATGAACACAATAATGGCGGCGACCGGTTTTCTGACCGGCTATATCGTGCCCTTCGTCCTCGTACTTTCCCTGCTCGTTTTCGTCCATGAAATGGGCCACTACCTTGTCGGCCGCTGGAGCGGCATTCGCTCCACCGCCTTTTCCATCGGTTTTGGTCCGGAGCTGATCGGCTTTACCGACAGGCACGGCACGCGCTGGAAGATTTCCGCCATACCGCTCGGCGGCTATGTAAAATTCTTCGGCGACGAGGATGCGTCCAGCAAGCCGGATAGTTCCGGCCTGTCGCACATGTCGCTTGAGGAGAGGGCGCAGACGCTTTCCGGCGCTAAGCTGTGGAAAAGGGCGGCGACGGTTGCCGCCGGACCTATTGCCAATTTCATTCTCGCCATTCTCATCTTCGCGGTCCTGTTCGGTGTCTATGGCCGTATGATCGCCGATCCGGTCGTGGCGGAAGTGCGTGAAAACAGCGCGGCTGCGGCCGCCGGCGTGCACCCCGGTGACCGCCTCGTTGCGATCGACGGTGAAAAGGTCAAGACGTTCGAGGACGTACGCCGTTATGTCGGCATCCGTCCAGGTACGCCGATCACAGTGACCGTCGAAAGGGCAGGCGAGGAGCTGAAGCTGCCGATGGTTCCGACCCGCACCGAAACCACGGACCAGTTCGGCAACAAGCTGGAAATGGGCATCATCGGCATTGTCACCGACCAGAACAGCGGCAATTTCCGCCACATCGAGTATTCGCCGTCTGAGGCGCTGCTTGAGGGCGTGCGTGAAACGGGCCACGTCATCACCGGTACTTTCAACTACATCGGTAACCTCGTGACCGGGCGCATGAACGCCGATCAACTGGGCGGTCCCGTCCGCGTAGCACAGGCTTCCGGTCAGATGGCGACGCTCGGTATCTCGGCCGTCATCCAGCTCGCAGCGGTTCTTTCCGTATCGATCGGTCTTTTGAACCTGATGCCTGTGCCGGTTCTGGACGGCGGACATCTGGTGTTTTATGCAATCGAGGCCATCCGCGGCAGACCGCTTGGTGCCGGTGCGCAGGAGGTTGCGTTCCGTATCGGCATGGCAATGATTTTGGGTCTTATGGTTTTTGCAACATGGAATGATATCAGCAGCTTGATTGGCTGAGGATAGTGTTTTAACGGTTTTGTTAGTCGATTGTTTACCCTGTTTTTATCCCGAAGTGGCGAATGCGCCACTCTGGATCACGAAGTAAACAGAATTTAACGTTCTGACTTGCTTGTAGGGGAAAAGCAGGTAAAACGACGCACATGGCCGGAGTCGGGTTCCGCCCGCTGAGGGACAACGTAAAAAGGTAAGAATTGAAATGAAGGCTGGTTCAAGATTTTTGAACGCGGTGTCGGCGGTTGCGCTGTCTGCTGGTGTTTCTTCGGTTGCGGGCCTCGGCGTGCTTGCCTCTGCTGGTGTTGCGAATGCAGCCGTCATCAGCAAGATTGATGTTCGTGGCGCTGAGAGATCCGGTGCGGACTCCGTACGCTCCAACATCACCATTGCGCCGGGTAAGAACTTTTCCAATTCGGACATCGATGAATCGGTGAAGCGTCTTTACGCCACCGGTTACTTCTCGAATGTCTCCATGCGCGTTTCCGGCAGCACGCTGGTTGTAACTGTCAACGAAAACCAGCTCGTCAATCAGGTGGTTTTCAACGGCAACCGCAAGATCAAGGACGATAAGCTCGCTGGCGTCGTGCAGACCCAGCCGCTCGGCCCGTTCAATCAGGCAATCGTTACTGCCGATATCGCGCGCATCAAGGAAGCCTATTCCGCGATCGGCCGCAGCGACGTCGAAATCACCACCCAGACCGTTTCCGTTGGTCAGGGCCGTGTGAACATCGCTTTCGTCATTAACGAAGGCGAGCGCACGAAGATCGGCCGCATCGATTTTGTCGGCAACAATTCCTATAGCGACGGTCGTCTGGCCGCTGTCATCAATACCAAGAAGTCCAACATGCTGTCGTTCCTGACACGCAAGGACGTCTATAACGAGGACAAGCTGCGCGCCGACGAAGAGGCGCTGCGCCAGTTCTACTACAACCGTGGTTATGCCGACTTCCGGGTCGTGTCGTCCGACGCGGTGCTTGATGAGTCCAAGAACGAATACACCATCTCCATCACGGTCGACGAAGGCAAGAAGTACGACTTCGGCAACGTCGCAGTCGAATCGACTGTTCCGGGTATTGACGGCTCCGAGCTTCAGGGTCTCGTGGAAACCCGCCAGGGCGCTAGCTACAGCGCCAAGGAAGTCCAGCAGAGCATGGAAGCGATTTCCAAGCGCGTTGCCGGTGAGGGGTATCCTTTCGCCCGTGTAACGCCGCGCGGCGACCGCGATATGTCCGGTAACACCATCGGTGTGACCTATATCGTCGATCAGGGCGAGCGCGCCTATGTCGAGCGTATTGAAATCCGTGGCAACACGCGTACGCGTGACTACGTCATTCGCCGAGAGTTCGATATTTCTGAAGGCGATGCTTTCAACCAGACGGTCATCACGGCTGCCAAGCGCCGTCTTGAAGCGCTCGGTTATTTCTCGAAGGTCAATGTCTCGACTGCCGGCGGCAGCGCGCCTGATCGCGTCGTCATCGTTGTCGACGTGGAAGATCAGTCGACTGGTTCGTTCGGTATCGGTGCGGGTTACTCGCAGAACGACGGTGTGCTGCTTGAAGCATCGATCGAAGAGAAGAACTTCCTCGGTCGTGGCCAGTACATTCGTCTCGCCGCCGGTGCGGGTGAAGACGATGCACGCAGCTACACGCTGTCCTTCACCGAGCCGTATTTCCTTGGTTACCGTCTGGCCGCAGGTTTCGACCTGTTCAAGAGCCAGAGCCGCAGCGAAGATTATTACGATTACGACGAGCAGGGCTTCGCACTGCGCGTGACGGCGCCGATCACCGAGAACCTATCGACGACGTTCAAGTACACCTACAAGCAGCTCAACTACGACGGTGAGGGCGATTGGGAAACCGGCAGCAATCTTGCCGAACCCTATAAGGCTCTGATCCGTGGCGGTGACTGGACACAGTCCATCATCTCCAACACGCTGAACTACAATACGCTCGACGACCGCAACATGCCGCGCGAAGGCTGGCAGGCTGCCTTGACGAACGAATTTGCAGGCCTTGGCGGCGATTCCGAATATTACAAGATCTACGCCAAGGCGCGCTTCTACTACACGCTTTCGGACGAGTACGACGTTATCGGCTCGCTCACCGGTCAGGCGGGTCACGTCGTTCCGACGGGCGACAATTTGCTGGTGTTCGATCAGTTCAAGTTCGGTGGTCGTCAGGTTCGCGGCTTCAAGAACGATGGTATTGGCCCGCGTATCGGTTCCGACTCCATCGGCGGCACGACCTACTTCGCGGCTTCTGCTGAAGTCACGGCTCCGATGCCAGGTGTTCCGGAAGATTTCGGCCTCCGTCTCGCCGGTTTCGTCGATGCCGGTACGCTGTACGGCAACAAGGTTGCAAACAGCGCAGGCGTGAAGGATGACAACTCCATCCGCGCATCCGCCGGTATCGGCGTGATGTGGGCATCGCCCTTCGGCCCGATCCGCGTCGACTATGCGGTTCCGATCGCCAAGGAAGACTACGACGAGGAACAGCGTTTCCGGTTTGGCATGTCCAACACTTTCTGATATCGGCAGTCCAGAACTGCAACTTTGAACGTTCTGGAGTGTCCGGCTAATGGAATACAACGCGTTTTTTCCGCCCCACGAGGGACTGCGATTGAAAGACATCGCAGACCGTTTTGGGGCGGAACTGTCTGATGAGGCGGCGGGAGAACGGATCATCAGGTCCGTTGCGCCGGTCTACCGGGCAAAACCCGACCAGCTCTGCTATATTCTTTCTCGCAAAAACCGCGATGAGTTGCCGACCTGTGAGGCTGGCGCCGTCATTTGTGACGCCGCGCTTGCGGATTTGCTGCCGTCTCACATCCCGGCGCTGATATCGAAAAACCCGCACACGCTTTTTGCGCAGGTAGGTGCCTTGTTGCATCCCGCCGCGATGCGTCCCGGTACGATTGTGGTGATGGAAGCTGAAGTTTCCCATACCGCGCATGTCGATCCGTCTGCAAAGCTGGAAGCTGGCGTGATTGTCGAGCCGCTTGCCGTGATTGGCGCTGGTGCCCATATCGGCGCCGGTACGCGGATCGGGCCTGGTGTCATCATCGGCGCGGATGTTCAGGTGGGGCGTGATTGCACGATTGCCGGCGGCGCGAGCATTCTTGCCGCTCTCATCGGCAACAATGTGATTATTCACAACGGAGCGCGCATCGGTCAGGACGGGTTCGGTTATGCGCCCGGTCCGCGCGGCATGCTGAAAATCGTGCAGATCGGCCGGGTTATCATTCAGGATAATGTTGAGATCGGCGCTAATACGACGATCGACCGTGGCACGATGGACGATACGGTCATCGGCGAAGGTACCAAGATCGACAATCAGGTTCAGATCGGCCACAACGTCCGCATCGGCCGCCATTGCGGCATCGTCAGCAAGGTCGGCATTGCGGGCAGCACCCGCATCGGCGATGGTGTGATGATCGGCGGCGCGGCGGGTATCAACGGCCATATCACTATTGGTGACGGCGTGCAGATTGCGGCGATGAGCGGTGTTGTCGCCGACGTTCCGGCCGGCGCTCGTTATGGTGGGACGCCAGCGCGTCCGATGAAGTATTTCCTGCGCGACATGGCCGATATTCTGGCGCGCGCTGAAGGGCGTGATAAAAAAACAGGAGAAAAAAACGATGGCTGAAGAAACCAAGACGACGGTCGGCGCGGCTGACATTCTGGAAGTCATGAAGCTTTTACCGCATCGTTACCCGTTCTTGCTCATCGACAAGATCATCGAGATCGATGGTAATAATTCGGCGATTGGCATCAAGAACGTGACGGTCAACGAACCGCATTTCACCGGTCATTTCCCGGATCGCCCGATCATGCCGGGCGTTTTGATCGTCGAGGCCATGGCCCAGACGGCAGGTGCGATCTGCGCCCGCAGCCAGGGTGAGGGCGGTTATCTCGTCTATTTCATGACAATCGACAATGCGCGCTTCCGCAGACCCGTCGTTCCCGGCGATCGTCTGGAAATTCACGTGGTCAAGCAGCGCCAGCGGGGCAATGTCTTCAAATTTCATTGCGAGGCCAAGGTCGAAGGCGCGCTGGTGGCGGAAGCTGACGTCGGTGCGATGATGATCCCCGAGGACCAGCAATGAGCACTATCGCGGCTTCGGCAAAAATTCACCCGACCGCCGTTGTCGAAGACGGCGCGGTTATCGGTGAAAATGTCGTCATCGGTGCCCTGAGCTATGTCGGCGCGAAAGTTACTCTGCAAGACGAGGTCACGCTGCACAATCATGCCGTCGTCTCCGGTCTCACCGTCATTGGCCGTGGTTCGGTCATCCATCCAATGGCCGTTATTGGCGGTACACCGCAGGCAATTCGCCACGATGGCTCGGAAACGACGCTCGAGATCGGTGCGCGCTGCATCATGCGCGAAGGCGTTACGATGAATGCGGGCAGCTCCGATGGTAGCGGCAAGACGATTGTCGGCGATGACAACCTGTTCCTCGCCAATTCGCACGTAGCGCATGATTGTCGCCTCGGCAGCCATATCATCCTGTCGAACAATGTGATGCTGGCGGGACATGTCACCATCGAGGACCGCGCCATCCTGGGCGGCGGCTGTGCCGTGCACCAGTTCACCCGAATCGGTCGTCAGGCCTTTATCGGCGGGTTGTCGGCGGTCAATTATGACGTCATTCCCTATGGCATGCTGAACGGTAATCCCGGCATTCTCGGCGGGCTGAATGTCGTTGGTATGACGCGTTCCGGTATCGACCGCGCGGATATTCACAAGGTCAGGCGCGTCTTCAAGCAGATCTTCGAAGGCGAAGGCGCCATCCGCAGCAATGCGGCTGCGATTGACCGCGCAGAATATCTCGATTGCCCCCAGGTCATCGAAATCCTCGATTTCATCGGTGCGGACAGCGACCGCGCGCTTTCTTCGCCAAACCGGGGCAAGTGAGCCGTGACAGGCGGCGGGCGTCTCGCCATCGTGGCCGGCAGCGGCCAGCTGCCGCTGCATGTCGCGGCGGCTGCGCGCGAGATGGGGGAGAACCCCTTCATTGTACAGCTGCGTGATGATTCCCAGTTTGACTGGAGCGGTTTCGACAATGCGGTGATTAGCGTCGGCGATGTCGCCGGGCTTGGTCGGCTACTACGCGAAAACCAGGTGGACCGCGTCGTGCTTTCCGGCGCCGTGGCGCGCCGCCCTGAATGGCGGGAAATCCGCCCCACGATCGGCATATTGCTGAAACTGCCATCCATCGTCCGCACCCTGCTGTCGAGCGGCGATGACGCCGTTTTGCAGATGGTCATCAAGGTCATCGGCACGCTTGGGGCAAAAGTCATTGGCGCCCACGAGATCGCACCCGGTCTGCTTGCTACGACCGGCCCTTTCGGTGCGCATAAACCTGCTGAAGACGATCTGCGCGACATACGCAAGGCCGCGCAGGCCGCACTGGCACTCGGCACGCTTGATGTCGGGCAGGGCGCAGTCGCCGTTGGCGGCCGTATCGTTGCACTGGAGGGCGTCGAGGGCACAGACGCGATGCTGGCGCGTGTCGCGGCATTACGCGCTGAGGGCCGCATCTCGACCCGTCGCAAGGGTGTTCTGGTGAAGCTCTGCAAGCCGCAGCAGGATATCCGCGCTGACCTGCCGACTATCGGCGTGGAAACGGTGGAGAACGCGCATAAGGCCGGGCTGGCGGGGATCGCCGTTGAAGCCGGGCGCGCGCTGGTACTTGATCGCGATGAGATGTTGAAGGCGGCAGATCAGGCCGGCATATTCGTCTGCGGTATTGATACGTCACTCGGTGAAGACATGATGGGCGGAGACATGGTGGGATGACGGCAACGTTGAAGGTGGCGGTTATAGCCGGCGAGGTATCCGGCGATCTTCTGGGTGCCGATCTCATCCGGTCCCTGAAAGGCCATTACTCGGGTTCTGTCGAGTTGATGGGCGTCGGCGGTGAGGCTCTGGAGGCGCAGGGGCTGGTTTCGCTGTTCGATTATTCCGAACTCTCCATCATGGGCTTCACGCAGGTTCTGAAGAAGCTGCCGAAGCTGATTTCGCGGATCAACCAGACCGCGCAGGCAATCATTGTCGCCAAGCCGGATATTCTGCTGATCATCGACAGCCCGGATTTCACCCATCGTGTTGCGAAAAAAGTACGCAAACAATTGCCGCATCTGCCGGTTGTCAATTATGTCTGCCCCAGCGTCTGGGCGTGGAAGGAATATCGCGCCACCGCGATGTTGTCCTATGTCGATCACGTTCTGGCCCTGCTTCCATTCGAGCCGGAGGCGATGCGGCGTCTCGGCGGCCCGCCGACAACCTTTGTCGGCCATCGCCTCAGCGTCGATCAAGACGTGCTCTCCGTGCGGCAGAGGCGGGCTGAGCGGCTCCTGCCTGCCAACGGCGAACCGAAAACCATTCTGCTCCTGCCGGGGTCACGTTCCACCGAAACGACCCGGTTGATGGAGCCGTTTCAGGAAGCGGCAAAAGCATATGTCGAGCGCAACGGCCCGACGAAGTTTCTGCTGCCGACAGTGCCGCGCCAGGAAAACCGCATCCGCGAACTGGCAGCAACATGGCCGCAGGATATCAGGCCTGAAATCGGCATCGATCCCGCCTTCAAGTGGAATGCATTTGCGCGCGCCGATGCGGCGATTGCCGCGTCCGGCACCGTTATTCTCGAACTCGCGCTCGTCGGCGTACCAACCATATCGGTCTACAAGACCGACTGGATTTTCACGATGCTGAGCAAGCGGGTGAAAACCTGGACAGGTGCGCTTCCGAACCTGATTGCCGACTATGTCGTGGTGCCGGAATATTTCAACGAGGTGGTACGGGCAGGGTCGATGTTGCGCTGGGCCGAACGGCTCTCATCCGACACCACCGAACGGCGGGCGATGCTGGAAGGCTATGCTCTTGTGCAGGAGCGTTTGCACACAGAAGTGCCTCCTGGCGAAACCGGCGCCCTTATACTTCTCGATGTGCTGAACAGCCGCAAGCGGCAAGGCTGAACCGGTAGCGATCCTGTCTGCTTCCTGGGGTCGGCAGGGCAGGTTTCGCTATTCTTCTCGATGATCATATCCAACAAAAAAGCCGGCGGATAAAACCCGCCGGCTTTTTTATGTTGGTTGGTTTCCCGGCTTAACGCTTGGAAACCGGAACGTAGTCACGCTTGCCGGCGCCCGTGTAGAGCTGGCGCGGACGGCCGATGCGCTGCTGCGGATCCTCGATCATTTCGTTCCACTGCGCGATCCAGCCGACGGTGCGGGCCAGTGCGAACAGCACGGTAAACATGGTCGTGGGGAAGCCAAGCGCCTTCAGCGTGATACCCGAATAGAAGTCGACGTTCGGGTACAGCTTCTTCTCGACGAAATAAGGATCGGAAAGAGCGATCTTTTCGAGTTCGAGCGCGACCTGCATGATCGGATCGTCGGAGTTGCCGGTGGCTTCCAGCACTTCGTACATCGTCTTCTGCATGATCTTGGCGCGCGGGTCGTAGTTCTTGTACACGCGGTGGCCAAAGCCCATCAGGCGGAACGGATCGTTCTTGTCCTTGGCGCGGGCAATATATTCCGGAATGCGGTCAACCGTGCCGATTTCGTTGAGCATGTTGAGCGCCGCTTCGTTGGCGCCGCCATGTGCCGGACCCCAGAGGCAGGCGATGCCCGCTGCAATACAGGCGAACGGGTTTGCACCCGACGAACCGGCAAGACGCACCGTGGAGGTGGAAGCGTTCTGCTCGTGATCCGCATGCAGGATGAAGATGCGGTCCATGGCACGGGCCAGAACCGGATCGACCTTGTACTCTTCGCAAGGCACGGCAAAGCACATGTGCAGGAAGTTGGAAGCGTAATCGAGGTCGTTCTTCGGGTAAACGAAGGGCTGGCCGATATGGTACTTGTAGGCCATGGCGGCGATCGTCGGCATTTTCGCGATCATCCGCAGCGAAGCGACCATGCGCTGGTGCGGATCCGTAATGTCGGTCGAGTCGTGATAGAAGGCCGAGAGCGCGCCGACCGTGCCGCACATGACAGCCATCGGATGTGCGTCGCGACGGTAGCCGGTGAAGAAGCGGCTCATCTGCTCGTGCACCATGGTGTGGCGCGTTACGCGGGTGTCGAAGTCCTTCTTCTGCGCAGCCGTCGGCAATTCGCCGTAAAGCAGCAGATAGCAGGTTTCCAGGAAGTCGCCCTGTTCGGCAAGCTGCTCAATGGGGAAGCCGCGGTGCAGAAGAACGCCTTCGTCACCATCGATATAGGTGATCTTGGATTCGCAGGAGGCTGTCGAGGTGAAGCCGGGGTCGTAGGTGAAGGAGCCCGTGTGCTTGTACAGCGTGGCGATATCGACGACGCTTGGTCCAATCGTGCCTTCCCTGACCGGGAGTTCGACCTGTTTTTCGCCAAGTGTCACTGTAGCGCTTTTTTCCGTCATACTGATCCTCCGAAAACATGCGGGTGGGGGCGTTGAGATACGCCCCGCGGTTAAGCGTCTACCGATTAGCTATATGATCCTTGCGCGGATGCCAAGCTATCCAAAGGTCAAATTGTGCATTGCGGCAAACGCAATCGCGTTGCTTCAGGCTTTCCCGGCAGCAGCAATTCAATCTCGGTCAACGCATCGTTAAAGTAAAGGATTGCAATCCCCAGCGCTGGTCTGCAAACCTGTTTTTGGTGCGGCAAGGGGCGGTGGGGATTGCTCGGTCAAGGGGAAAAACAGCATTTCGAATATGCTAAAACGATGCAGGGAGACTTGCCCGGCACGCGGGAAATTCTGTTTCCTCTCCGCCGAAGCAGTGATGCGGCAACATATGACACTCCCGCCATTATTCCCGAGATTAACCGCAACACTACCTTGGCCGAAAAAATCGCCACGTGCCTGGCCGAGGAGCGCGCATTCGGCCACGATTTTCTTTTCATTCCCGTTTCCATCGGCTGCGGCGCGGTACTCTGGTTTTCTCTAGATGCCACGCCTTCCCCGGTCGTTTTGATTGCCACATTTCTTTTTGTCGCCGTTCTGGCGCTCTTTGTGAGATACAAGGCTGGCATTGCGGCGGCGGTTTGCGGCCCCTTCGCTTTTCTATTGCTCGGCATGCTCCTGGCAGATTTCGAAACCCGACGGGCAGGGACCGTGGTGCTGGATACCCCCGTCACCACCACCATCACCGGCACCGTGGCGCGCCGGGAGGTCGATGCACGCGGCTACTGGCGATATGTCGTCGATCTGACCGCAACAGCGGACCCGACATTGTCGCGTCCGCCGCAGAGGATATCGGTGCTTTCGCGTGGCGGAGGCGAGCCGATCGCACTCGGCGCAACCCTTCGCGGCAAGGTCCGCCTCTCGCCGCCATCCGGCCCGGCCTTACCGGGACTGAACGACTTCGCCTTCACGTCTTATTTCAGAGGCATAGGCGCGACCGGTTTCTTTTATAAATCACCGGATGCGCTTGTATCACCCGTTGGTGACGCAAGGCCTGACAAGGGTTGGCTGGAATGGGCCGATATGCGGCTTTACGGCCTTCGCAGCGCAATTGCCGAACGCATCCGCACCACCATCGGCGGTGATGCCGGAGCCTTCGCCGCCTCCATCATCACCGATGAGAGACAGGCTATATCGGCGGAGACGATGGAGGCGTTGCGGCTCTCCGGCCTTGCCCATATCGTTGCCATATCCGGGCTCAACATGGCATTGGCATCCGGCATATTCTTTGTTGGCCTGAGACTGGCCTTCAGCCTGTTTCCCGCCTTTGCGCAGCGCTGGCCGGTCAAGAAGATCGCGGCTTTCGCGGCACTGCTGATGACGCTTGCCTATTATCTGATTTCCGGTTTTGCCGTTTCCGCCGAGCGTGCCTGGCTGATGATGTCTGTGATGCTGATCGCGGTCCTTTTCGATCAGCCATCACTCAGCCTCAGAAACGTTGCCATTTCCGCCCTGATCATTCTGGCTTTCTCGCCCTCGGAAATCATGGGTCCGAGTTTTCAGATGTCATTTGCGGCCACCATAGCGCTTGTGTCCGCCTACGCCTTCTGGAGCCGTTGGCGTACGGATCGCGAGCGGCTGTTCATCGGGCGCAAGCCCGCATGGCTGAAGGTGGCGGAAATGATGGGCGCGGTCATTGGCGGCGTTATCACGACGTCGCTGATCGGGGGCCTTTCGACGGCGATCTATTCAGCCGAACATTTTCACCGTGTCACCACCTATGGACTGTTCGCCAATCTGGCTGCAATGCCGCTCATGTCGTTGATCGTCATGCCATTCGCTCTTATCGCCATGCTGCTGATGCCCTTCGGGCTCGATGCGCCGTTCCTGAAGATCATGGGTTATGGCATGGCACTCGTCATCGAGGTTGCAAACGAGGTGGCCTCCTGGGGCGGCAGCGCAGCGACTGGGCGTCCGCATGGCTGGTTTATCGGTTTGGCTTCGGTGGGTTTCCTGCTGCTGACATTGCTGCGCAGCCGGCTTGCGCTTCTTGGCATCCCGTTTCTGCTCTTCGCCTTCGGCGTGTCGGCAGTTACGGCCTATCGTGATCTGCCGGATCTATTGATTCACGAGGACGGCGAATTGGTGGCACTCCTGGAGGACGGCAAGGTCTCCACCACAAAAGCCCGTCCGCAGGGCTTCGTTTACGGCCAGTGGCAAAGGGCGCTGCTGCTGCCGGAAAAAACCGTGCCTCCGGGTTTTATAAATGGCGAGAGCACGGCAAATACTGCTGGTTCTGACTCGAGATCGAAACTGCCGCCGGAAGACATGGCTGTGGTGGTACGCGAGATGACGGCGGCGCTCAAAGACGCCAAAGCTGGCGTCTTCACCTGCAGGAAAGACATATGGTGCGTAGCGAGCGCCGCGAGCGGAGAATGGATCGTCGTTCTGGAAGATGGCCGCTTCGCCGGAAAAGCCTGCGATATTGCCGATATCGTCGTTGTTTCCCGCAGAACCTCTTTTTCGCAGTGCCGCTCGGGTGCACTCCTGCTCAGCCGTGACATCTTGCGGCGTCTCGGTTCTGTGGAAATAGATTTTGCTGACAAGAGGGAGGAGGGTGTGGCGAGCGGGCTGCGCGCCGCAATCGCCGGAACGGACAGGCCCTGGAGCCAGCACCGTTATTACGACTGGAAAAGCGGACGTTTCGACCGTGATCTGCCGCAGCCCATCATCCGGTTGCTGGCGGCATCGCAATGACCGCCGCCAGCATGGATCATCGGGCCTTGGCGCGCAAATCTTCAGTCAATTCGCCGATCTCGCCAACTTCCTCTTCATGACCAGCGTCGCGCCAGCTCTCCTTCAAACCGGCCTCGTACCATTCTTGCATGGCAGGCAGGGCGAGCAGCCGGTCGAAATAGGCTTTCGCCGCTGGCGAAAGATCCGCGCTGCCATAGGTCTGGAAACGGAATGCAACCGGGCAGAAGAAAGCATCGACCGCCGTGAACTTTTGACCGGCAAGATATGGCCCGCCGAATTTTGTGAGACCCTCGCTCCACAACGCATCGATCCGCTTTATATCGGCCTTAAGCCCGGCATCGCCGCCCCTGGGTTTGACCCGAATGCCCACCGACATGGGATAGAGATTGCGCAGCGAGGAAAAGCCGGCATGCATCTCACTTGCGGCCGAACGCGACCAGGCCCTCGCATGCTTGTCGCTTGCCCAGACGCCCTGGTGTCTTTCGGCAAGATATTCGACGATCGAAAGCGTTTCCCAAACCGTCATACCCTCGTCGACCAGGCAGGGCACCTTGCCCGTCGGCGAAAAGGAGGAGAAGGAGACGCCTTCGCCGAACGGAATGAGCTTTTCATCAAAGGCGATACCGAGCGTGCGCATCAATACCCACGGCCGCAGCGACCATGAAGAATAGTTCTTGTTGGCTATATAAAGATCGTACATGGCGTATCTCCCGGATATGACGCGTATTTCTACACCTGCCAAGCGTTCACGGAATATCGAAAATTATCCATGGCTCCCATAAACGCTGTTGATGAATGGTGATGTGGGGTCGCCGAGAGCGCGCCTCGCGATAAGTCACCCTTTGGTGACGACTAAAAACTGACTGCGCAACACGACAGAACAACGTCGCTAAAAAACAGCGGATGGGATCGCTTCGACAATTACAGCGAGCAGCCCATTCGCCACCACGCCTGTAGCGAAACCGAAGCATCTTTATGGAGCAGGAACTCAGTTTAGAAAGGGCAACGCGCATAGGCTGGATGGCGCATATCCTCGTGCACGCGCAAAAGCACGCCACGTTTGGAAACAGCCAAACCCGATATAGGCGCCATCTTCACGATGACGCCTATTGTAAAGTGAATACGTTCGGTTCGATAAGATCAATGGTAGCGGCGGATCAGCCCAACCAGCTTGCCCTGAATTTTCACCCGGTCGGGCCCGAAAATACGGGTCTCATAGGCTGGGTTTGCCGCCTCGAGCGCAATGGAGGCTCCCTTGCGGCGGAAGCGCTTCAGCGTGGCTTCCTCGTCATCCACCAGAGCCACAACGATATCCCCGGGATTGGCGGTGTTGCCGTTGCGGATGATGACTGTGTCGCCGTCGAAAATGCCGGCCTCGATCATCGAATCACCCTTGACCTCAAGAGCGTAATGTTCGCCCGTGCCAAGCATGTCTACTGGCACGGCCACATCATGGGTGTTGTTCTGGATGGCGGAAATCGGCACGCCCGCAGCGATGCGGCCCATGACCGGCACGGTGACAGCCCCGCCCAGATCATTGGCCGGCGTCTTGGGGGCAGGGGCCGGTTCCGGCGTCTTGGACTTGCCAAGGCTGCCTTCGATAACGCTTGGCGAAAAGCCGCGCTGCGGCCTTGCACCCGGCGTATAAGCCTCGGGCAGCTTGATGACTTCCAGCGCCCGGGCTCTATTCGGTAGCCGACGAATGAACCCGCGCTCTTCGAGAGCGGTTATCAGGCGGTGGATTCCGGATTTCGAAGCAAGATCGAGTGCGTCCTTCATTTCATCGAAGGAGGGCGGCACGCCGGACTCTTTCATTCGTTCATGAATGAAGAGAAGCAATTCCTGCTGTTTGCGCGTGAGCATGAGGAAAACACCCTTTAGAATCGTAGTGGAAGTCGCGAAACAAATACAGAACGAACACTATATGTTCCATATGTGTTCTGCAATCCCCTAAAATTTCGTGAAGGTGCCATCTGTTGCTGTGATGATTTGCCTCATAGCACGCAATTGTGCTTTTGTGCGGTCAAAACCGTCCCGGCATGCTCCGGGCGGAAGGCCAGCAGGATACATGTCATGACGAAACCCTATAGCGTTGACCATCTCGTTTTGCCCGTGGAAGTCATAGGCGTCGCCGTGAAGCGCCTCGTCAGTCTTGGCTTTACGGTTGCGCCGGAGGCACTGCATCCTTTCGGCACCCAAAATGCCTGCGTATTTTTCGCCGATGGCACCTATCTGGAGCCGCTCGCAATTGCTGATCCGGCTAAATATAGTGCCTCGATAGAGAGGGGTGATGTGTTCACCGGCAGGGATGTGGCCTTCCGGCAACGGGACGGCCAGGAGGGTTTTTCGGCTCTTGTCGCCAGGACTGAAGACGCCTTGGTTGACCATGAGCGGTTTCGGGCAGCCGGCCTTTCGGCGGGCGATGTTTTCGAGTTTTCGCGGCCTGTTCGGATGCCGGATGGCTCGCAAGGCGAGGCGGCGTTCCGGCTGGCTTTTGCGGCAAGCGGGGCGGCTGCGGATTTCTTTTTGTTCAGTTGTCAACGGCTTCAAGCCCTTCCGGGCGATCGCACCATGCTGGAGCGCCACGCCAATGGTGTCACCGGCCTGAGTGAAATCGTCCTGTTTTCCGGCGGCAATATGAAGGTGGCGGGCCTGATCGAGACAGTGTTTGGCTGTGAAGGCAAATGGTCTCCAGGCGGTGATATGGTTTTCGCGACCGGCAATGCCAACATCAGATTGCCCGGAAAACCGCCTTTCGGCGGGCAGGCCCTGAATGCTCAGGATGGCAACGAAGGCGGATTGCGCGGCGCGGGCATCGTCTTTTCGTCACACGATCTTGCCGTGACAGAGGCGGTGCTTGCTGCTAATGGCGTGTCCTGCGCAAAAGCGGACGGCCGTCTGGTGGTGCCCGCAGCACCTGGTCAGGGTGTTGCCTTCGCCTTCGAGGAAAAATGATGAGCGTTACGAACAATCTTAAAGTCACCGCCGGCGATGGCGCCAGCAAGGTTTCATTCTCGAATGCCGAGCGGTTTTCGCTGATTGCCGGTCCGTGCCAGATGGAAAGCCGCGAACATGCCTTCATGATCGCTGGCGTCCTGAAGGAGCTTTGCGACAAACTGGGAATAGGGCTTGTCTACAAGTCCTCTTTCGACAAGGCGAACCGCACTTCGCTTTCCGGAAAACGCGGCATCGGTTTGGATAACGCGATGCAGGTTTTTGCCGATCTCAAGAAGGAATTCGGTTTTCCTGTTCTGACAGACATCCACACGGAAGAGCAATGCGCCATCGTTTCCGAGGTAGTGGACGTGCTGCAGATCCCGGCGTTCCTCAGCCGCCAGACCGATCTTCTCGTTGCTGCCGCCAAGACCGGCCGCGTCATCAACGTCAAGAAAGGCCAGTTTCTGGCGCCCTGGGACATGAAGAACGTGCTTGCCAAGCTCAATGAGAGCGGCAATCCGAATGTGATGTTGTGCGAGCGCGGCGCGTCCTTCGGTTACAACACGCTGGTTTCCGACATGCGCTCTTTGCCGATCATGGCAGCGCTCGGCGCACCTGTCGTGTTCGATGCCACCCATTCGGTGCAGCAGCCGGGCGGGCAGGGCGGCTCCACAGGTGGCCAGCGCGAATTCGTCGAGACGTTGGCGCGTGCGGCCGTTGCGGTTGGCGTGGCCGGCCTCTTCATCGAGACGCATGAGGATCCGGACAATGCGCCGTCAGACGGCCCTAACATGGTCCACTTGAAGGACATGCCGAAACTGCTCGAAAAGCTTCTGGCTTTCGACGCGATTACGAAAGCCTGATCGGCTGACCGTGACAGCGGGCACTTTTGTGCCAATCGATTTTAATGGCGGGCGGGCCGTTTCCGCTGCCCACCGTCATTGTAATTTCTTCGCCATCGTCTAAGACAGGCGACGGAAAATATCTGTTCCATTCCCAAGGGAGAGACCATGACTGCCATTACCGATATCATCGCGCGCGAAATTCTCGACAGCCGCGGCAATCCGACCGTTGAAGTCGACGTTTATCTCGAAGACGGCTCCATGGGCCGTGCCGCCGTTCCCTCCGGCGCCTCCACCGGCGCGCATGAGGCGGTTGAGCTGCGCGATGGCGGCAAGCGTTATCTCGGCAAGGGCGTGGAAAAGGCGGTCGAAGCCGTCAATACGGAAATCTTCGACGCCATCGGCGGTTTCGACGCTGAAAACCAGATCCAGATCGATCAGATGATGATCGCGCTCGACGGCACGCCGAACAAGTCGCGCATCGGCGCCAACGCCATCCTCGGCGTGTCGCTCGCCGTTGCGAAGGCTGCCGCTGAAGCCTCCGGCCTGCCGCTTTACCGTTATGTCGGCGGCCCGAACGCGCATCTGCTGCCGGTTCCGATGATGAACATCATCAACGGCGGCGCGCATGCCGATAACCCCATCGACTTCCAGGAATTCATGATCCTGCCGGTCGGCGCAGAAAACATTCGCGAAGCCGTGCGCATGGGCTCCGAAGTCTTCCATACGCTGAAAAAAGAACTGTCCGCACAGGGCCACAATACCAATGTCGGCGATGAGGGCGGTTTTGCACCGGGTCTCGAAAGCGCGCCGGCAGCACTCGATTTCATCATGAAGTCGATCGAAAAGGCTGGCTACCGTCCAGGCGACGACATGTTCATCGGTCTCGACTGTGCGGCGACCGAATTCTTCAAGAACGGCAATTACGTTTATGAAGGCGAAGGCAAGACCCGTTCGCCGATCGAGCAGGCCGAATACCTGGCCGAGCTCGTGGCGAAATATCCGATTATCTCCGTCGAAGACGGCATGGCTGAAGACGACTGGGATGGCTGGAAGGCGCTGACCGATCTCATTGGCAACAAGTGCCAGCTGGTGGGCGACGATCTTTTCGTCACTAACTCCGCCCGCCTTCGCGACGGTATCAAGATGGGTGTCGCCAACTCCATCCTCGTCAAGGTCAACCAGATCGGTTCGCTTTCCGAGACGCTGGACGCAGTCGAAACGGCGCACAAGGCAGGTTACACCGCCGTCATGTCGCACCGTTCGGGCGAAACGGAAGATTCCACCATCGCCGATCTCGCGGTCGCAACCAACTGCGGTCAGATCAAGACCGGCTCGCTTGCCCGTTCCGACCGGCTCGCAAAGTACAACCAGCTTATCCGCATTGAAGAGATGCTGGGCCCGCAGGCTGCTTACGCCGGCCGTTCGATCCTGCGCGGATAATTCGCGTTCGGGTTTCGCGATATGGCCCGCCGCCTGGCGGGCCAGTCTCGGGGATGGGCGGTTTATCCGCACTGCTCACTCCCGAGTTGATCCGGGGTTCAGTCAGCCCAGGTCCCTGGGTTGAAAGGACTCTTTTCACGGCGAAGACGCGCTGTGGCTTGATGCCGGATCACGCTCGGCATAACGAACTCTCTCTGATATCGTCGTCATTATTAGCCCGCCTCTGGCGGGCTTTTTTGCGTCTATCAGCCGCGCGGAATTTAAGGTCAACGGATAGTTAAACAATCCGCATTAGTCTCGAGACTCACATTATGCGTTTTAAGGCTTCTCTCCGGCATGTGGACCAGACATCATAAAAAGAGACGATTCGGCCGTTTGATCGTTCCGGCCATTACGATCGCTTTTCTTTCCTATTTCGGGTATCATTCCATCCACGGCGACTTCGGCCTTCAGGCGACGGAGCGGCTGGAGCGGCAGCGTATTGCCAGAACGGCAGAGCTTGCCAAGCTGACGCAGGCGCGCGTTGCGCTGGAGCGGCAGGTCGAATTATTGAGCGACGGTTCTCTCGAACGTGACATGATTGACGAGATTTCCCGTTATCAGTTGAATATGTCCCGTACGGACGAAATTGTCATCATGAATACCTACTTCTAATTAACCGAAATCAAGTTAATTAATGATTTGTGATTTATTCACAGCACTTTAGCGTGAATATGTGCCATGCGTTTAAAGCATTGCTGCATGGCATTTTCTTGCATATGGTACGCGCCAATCTATCCATTCAAACGACAACTCAGGGAGGGATGAATGGCGCCGCGAAAAACCGCGTCCGTATCCGGCCGAAAGACAACGGCAAAGGCTGCAGGCGAATTCACCGGTAAGAACAGCCCGGACTTTTCGAAGGAAGAAGAGCTTCACGCCTATCGTGAGATGCTTCTCATCCGTCGCTTCGAGGAAAAAGCCGGCCAGCTTTACGGCATGGGCTTCATCGGTGGTTTCTGTCACCTCTACATCGGTCAGGAAGCCGTTGTTGTCGGCATGCAGATGTCTCAGAAGGAAGGCGATCAGGTCATCACCGCTTACCGTGACCACGGCCATATGTTGGCTCTGGGCATGAGCGCGCGTGGCGTCATGGCTGAGTTGACCGGCCGCAAGGGCGGCCTGTCGAAAGGCAAGGGCGGCTCGATGCACATGTTCTCCAAGGAGAAGCATTTCTACGGCGGCCACGGCATCGTCGGTGCGCAGGTTTCGCTCGGAACCGGTCTTGCCTTCGCCAATAAATATCGCGGCAACGACAATGTCTCAGTGACCTATTTCGGTGACGGCGCCGCCAACCAGGGTCAGGTCTACGAGAGCTTCAACATGGCCGCTCTCTGGAAACTGCCGATCATCTATATAGTTGAAAACAACCGTTACGCCATGGGCACCTCGACCGCCCGCGCCACCGCACAGTCGAACTATTCGCTGCGCGGCCAGTCCTTCGGCATTCCCGGCATCCAGGTGGATGGCATGGATGTGCGCGCCGTAAAGGCCGCCGCCGATCAGGCGCTGGAACATTGCCGCTCTGGCAAGGGCCCGATCATTCTGGAAATGCTGACCTACCGTTACCGTGGTCACTCCATGTCCGACCCGGCGAAATACCGTTCGAAAGACGAAGTGCAGAAGATGCGCTCCGAACATGACCCGATTGAGCAGGTCAAGGCACGGCTTCTGGAGCAGGGCTGGGCAAGCGAAGACGAGTTGAAGGCCATCGACAAGGATGTCCGTGATATCGTCGCCGATAGCGCAGACTTCGCCCAGAACGACCCAGAGCCGGATGTATCCGAGCTCTACACCGACATTCTGCTCTGATCGGGAAAGGGAAACCCATGCCAGTAGAAATTCTTATGCCCGCCCTTTCCCCGACCATGGAGGAAGGCACGCTTTCCAAATGGCTTAAAAAGGAAGGCGACAAGGTCACATCCGGCGACGTGATTGCCGAGATCGAGACCGACAAGGCGACCATGGAAGTGGAAGCTGTGGATGAAGGTGTTATCGGCAAGCTGCTGATCGACGCCGGCACCGAAGGCGTCAAGGTCAACACGCCGATCGCCGTTCTCATCCAGGAAGGCGAAAGCGCTGCCGACATCTCTTCTTCCGCCAAGAAGGAAGAGCCGAAGGCTGAAGCTGCAAATTCCGATTCGGATGCCGCAGGCGGCAAGACCCGCGAAGCATCCGAGGAGCCGAGCGCTGCCAAGGAAGCGGCAAAGGTTCCGGCAGCACCTAAGATCGAAGTCGCTGCCGATCCGGATATTCCTGAAGGCACCGAAATGGTGATGACGACGGTGCGTGAAGCGCTGCGCGACGCCATGGCCGAAGAAATGCGCGCCGACGAAAAAGTCTTCGTCATGGGTGAGGAAGTCGCCGAATATCAGGGCGCTTACAAGATTACCCAAGGCCTGTTGCAGGAATTCGGCGAACGCCGCGTTATCGACACCCCGATCACCGAGCACGGTTTTGCCGGTATCGGCGTCGGTGCGGCAATGACGGGCCTGCGGCCCATCGTCGAATTCATGACCTTCAACTTCGCCATGCAGGCGATCGACCAGATCGTCAACTCGGCTGCGAAGACGCTTTACATGTCGGGCGGCCAGATGGGTGCGCCGATGGTGTTCCGTGGCCCCTCGGGTGCTGCTGCCCGCGTTGGTGCTCAGCATTCGCAATGTTACGCCGCATGGTACAGCCATATTCCGGGCCTCAAGGTCGTCATGCCCTACACGGCAGCGGACGCCAAGGGTCTCCTGAAGGCAGCCATCCGTGACCCGAACCCGGTCATCTTCCTTGAGAATGAAATTCTCTACGGCCAGAGCTTCGAAGTACCGAAGCTCGACGATTTCGTGCTGCCGATCGGCAAGGCGCGCATTCACCGCAAGGGCAAGGATGCGACGATCGTTTCCTTCGGCATCGGCATGACCTACGCAATCAAGGCGGTGGCGGAACTCGAAAAGCTCGGCATCGACGTCGAACTGATCGACCTTCGCACCATCCGTCCGATGGACCTGCCCACCGTCATCGAATCGGTCAAGAAGACCGGTCGTCTGGTCACCGTCGAGGAAGGCTTCCCGCAGTCATCGGTTGGTGACTTCATCGCCAACCAGGTCATGCGTGCCGCTTTCGACTATCTCGATGCGCCGATCCTGACGATTGCCGGCAAAGACGTTCCGATGCCTTACGCGGCAAACCTCGAAAAGCTGGCTTTGCCGAACGTCGATGAAGTCGTTCAGGCTGTCAAAACCGTCTGCTACAAGTAAGGGGAGGCGTTTCGATGCCGATAAACATCACCATGCCTGCCCTTTCTCCCACCATGGAAGAGGGCAATCTGGCCAAGTGGCTGGTCAAGGAAGGCGACAAGGTCGCACCCGGTGACGTGATCGCCGAGATCGAGACCGACAAGGCAACCATGGAAGTGGAAGCCGTCGATGAGGGCACGGTCGCCAAGCTCGTGGTTCCCGCAGGCACGGAAGCGGTCAAGGTCAACGCCCTGATCGCTATCCTCGCCGCCGATGGCGAGGATGTGGCTGAGGCAGCAAAGGGCGGCAATGCTGCTCCTGCCGCGTCCCAGGCCAAAGCCGAGGCTCCGAAGCAAGAAGCTGTGAAGGCCGAAGCGCCAAAGGAAGAAGCTGCGCCAGCCAAGGCTGAAAAGCCAGTTGCCGACCAGTCCTCCGCACCTTCCACCCCGGCCCCGGTTGCAAAATCCGGCGAGCGCATCTTCGCTTCGCCGCTTGCCCGTCGTCTCGCCAAGGAAGCCGGTCTCGACCTCACGGCCGTGTCCGGTTCCGGCCCGCATGGCCGTATCGTCAAGACTGACGTGGAAAAGGCTGCCGCTTCTGGTGGTGCGAAGGCTGCTCCTGCCGCCGCAGCATCCGCAGGCGCACCAGCTGCCGCACTTGCCAAGGGCCCGTCCGAAGAAGCTGTTCTCAAGCTGTTCGAACCCGGTTCTTACGAACTGGTGCCGCATGACGGCATGCGCAAGGTCATCGCCAAGCGTCTGGTCGAATCCAAGCAGACCGTTCCGCATTTCTACGTTTCCGTGGATTGCGAACTGGATACGCTTCTGGCGCTGCGCGCCCAGCTCAACGCCGCCGCTCCCGAAAAGGACGGCAAGCCCGCCTACAAGCTTTCGGTCAACGACATGGTCATCAAGGCGCTGGCTCTCGCGCTGCGCGATGTGCCTGATGCCAACGTCTCCTGGACGGAAAGCAACATGGTCAAGCACAAGCATTCGGATGTCGGCGTTGCCGTTTCCATTCCGGGTGGCCTGATCACGCCTATCATCCGCAAGGCGGAAGAGAAGTCGCTCTCCACCATCTCCAACGAGATGAAGGACTACGGCAAGCGTGCCAAGGAGCGCAAGCTGAAGCCCGAGGAGTATCAGGGCGGCACGACGGCCGTGTCCAACATGGGCATGATGGGCGTCAAGAGCTTCTCCGCCGTCATCAACCCGCCGCATGCCACCATTCTGGCAGTCGGCGCGGGCGAACAGCGTGCTGTCGTGAAGAACGGCGAGATCAAGATCGCCAATGTCATGACGGTTACGCTCTCTACCGACCACCGTTGCGTCGATGGCGCGCTCGGAGCCGAGCTGATCGGCGCCTTCAAGCGCTATATCGAAAACCCGATGGGCATGCTGGTTTGATCGGAGAGTGAGATGGTGAAGTCGGTCCTCTGCTTTGGCGATTCCCTGACATGGGGATCAGATGCGGAAACGGGTGGCCGGCACAGCCATGACGATCTTTGGCCGAGCGTCTTGCAAAAGGCGCTCGGGCCTGATGTGAAGGTGATTCACGAAGGGCTGGGTGGACGAACCACCGCCTATGATGATCATACCGCTGATTGCGATCGCAACGGCGCAAGGCTCTTGCCGACGCTTCTGCACAGCCACGCGCCGCTTGATCTGGTCATCATCATGCTCGGCACCAACGACTTGAAACCGTCGATTCATGGCTCGGCGATCGTCGCGATGAAGGGTGTGGAGCGGCTGGTCAAACTGGTGCGCAACCATGTCTGGCAGGTGCCGGACTGGGAAGCGCCGGATGTTCTGATCGTCGCGCCGCCGCAACTGTGCGAAACGGCCAACCCCGTGATGGGCGCTATCTTTCGCGATGCGATCGATGAATCGGCGATGCTCGCCCCGGTCTACCGGGATTTGGCCGACGATCTCGATTGCGGATTTTTCGATGCGGGATCAGTTGCCCGCACGACGCCCGTAGACGGCGTTCATCTCGATGCTGAAAACACGCGGGCTATCGGGCGCGGGCTGGAGCCCGTCGTTCGCATGATGCTCGGACTTTGACAACAATTCTCGTTTCGGAACGGCATGCCGTGACCCGATAGGACAAGGCAGGATACCTATGGCTCAATCTTATGACGTCATCATCATCGGTTCGGGACCGGGCGGTTATATTGCCGCGATTCGCGCAGCCCAGCTCGGCATGAAGGTTGCCGTGGTCGAGCGCGAGCACCTTGCAGGCATCTGCTCCAACTGGGGCTGCATTCCCACCAAGGCGCTGCTGCGTACTGCCGATGTCTTGCATACGGCTCAGCACGCCAAGGATTACGGCCTGACGCTCGAAGGCTCGATCAAGCCTGATGTCAAGGCGATCGTTGATCGTTCGCGCGGCATCGCGCACCGCATGAACAACGGCGTCGGCTTCCTGTTCAAGAAGAACAAGGTCGATATCATCTGGGGCGAGGCCAAGATCACCAAGCCCGGTGAAATCGTAGTTTCCAAGACCCAGAAGAAGCCCGTCGAACCGATGGGCCCGGTTCCGAAGAACACGCTGGGCGAGGGCACCTATACCGCCAAGCACATCATCGTCGCCACAGGCGCCCGCCCGCGCGCGCTTCCAGGCATCGAACCGGATGGCAAGCTGATCTGGACCTATTTCGAGGCAATGAAGCCGGAAGAACTGCCGAAGTCGCTGCTCGTCATGGGTTCCGGCGCCATCGGCATCGAATTCGCCAGCTTCTACCGCACCATGGGTGTCGACGTTACCGTCGTTGAAATCATGAGCCAGGTGATGCCGGTCGAAGATGCGGAGATCTCTGCCTTCGCCAAGAAGCAGCTGGAGAAGCAGGGCATCAAGTTCCATCTGGAAACCAAGGTTGCCAAGGTCGAGAAGGCTGCTAATTCGGTTACTGCGACGCTCGAGAAGAAGGACGGTTCGTCCGAGAAGATCACCGCTGACCGGATGATTTCGGCTGTCGGCGTCGTCGCCAACATCGAAGGCATCGGCCTTGAGGCCGTCGGTGTGAAGACCGATCGCGGCTTCATCGTCATCGACGGTTACGGCAAGACCAACGTGCCTGGCGTCTACGCCATCGGCGATGTCGCCGGCCCGCCGCTGCTCGCCCACAAGGCCGAGCATGAGGCCGTGATCTGCGTTGAAAAGATCGCCGGTCTGCCGAATGTTCACCCGATGGACAAGCTCAAGATCCCCGGCTGCACCTATTGCAACCCACAGGTCGCCTCTGTTGGTCTCACCGAAGCCAAGGCGAAGGAACTGGGCCGCGATATTCGCGTCGGCCGCTTCTCCTTTGCGGCCAACGGCAAGGCCGTGGCACTCGGTGAAGATCAGGGCATGGTCAAGACCATCTTCGACAAGAAGACAGGCGAGTTGATCGGCGCGCACATGGTTGGTGCGGAAGTCACCGAACTCATTCAGGGCTTCGTGGTCGCCATGAACCTCGAGACCACCGAAGAGGAACTGATGCACACGATCTTCCCGCATCCGACCATTTCCGAGTCGATGAAGGAAAGCGTGCTCGACGCCTACGGACGTGTGCTGAACGCATGAGTGCCCCGTGATGCCCGGCATTGTCTAACCGTGCCGGGTGTCCCATATGTCTCAACGCTGGTTCTATAAGGGAGCGCGGGAATGGAAAATATCGGCTGGATTGCGGCAATCATCATCGGCGGTCTTGCCGGCTGGCTCGCCGGCAAACTCATGGATATGCGTTTCGGCATCTTCATGAATATCGTTCTCGGCATCGTCGGTTCGGTGGTTGCCGTTGCGGTGCTGAGAACCTTCGACGTTTTCGTGCAGGACAGCAGGCTCGGTTATTTCGTAACGTCCTTCATCGGCGCCAGCCTGTTGTTGTTCATGGCTAAGCTGGTACGGCGCTGACTAGGCTTCGTGCCCGGAAGGGGCTTACGCTTTTTCTGGAATTGTTCTAAAGCATCGCGTCAATAAATGTGATGATCGCGGCAAGCGATAGAAACAGGTTTCTTATGGTCACTATTCTCGACAGGACTTCGTCCGAAGAAAAGCGTATCCGCCACCCGGAGAAGGCCCATCGGCCCGATACCGAAGTCATGCGCAAGCCGGAATGGATCCGCGTCAAGGCGCCGACATCCAAGGGCTACCACGAAACGCGCGAACTGGTGCGCAGTCACAAGCTGGTGACGGTGTGCGAGGAAGCCGGCTGTCCAAATATCGGCGAATGCTGGGACAAGAAACACGCGACCTTCATGATCATGGGTGAGATCTGCACCCGCGCCTGCGCCTTCTGCAACGTCGCGACCGGCAAGCCCAATGCGCTTGACATGGACGAGCCGGAAAACGTCGCCAAGGCCGTCAAGCAGATGGGCCTCAGCCACGTCGTCATTACCTCGGTCGACCGCGACGATCTTGCCGATGGCGGCGCGGAGCACTTCGAAAAGGTGATCTGGGCGATCCGCGCTGCGTCTCCCAACACCACCATCGAAATTCTGACCCCGGACTTCCTGAAAAAGCCCGGCGCGCTGGAGCGTGTCGTCGCGGCGAAGCCCGATGTTTTCAACCACAATATGGAAACCGTTCCCGGCAATTACCTCACGGTTCGCCCCGGTGCGCGTTATTTCCATTCCGTGCGCCTGTTGCAGCGCGTCAAGGAACTGGACCCCACCATGTTCACCAAATCAGGCATCATGGTCGGCCTTGGCGAAGAGCGCAACGAAGTGCTGCAGCTGATGGACGATCTGCGCAGTGCTGACGTAGACTTCCTTACGATTGGCCAGTATCTGCAGCCGACACGCAAGCACCACAAGGTTGAGGCGTATGTCACGCCGGAGGAATTCAAGTCCTATGAGACGGTCGCCTATACCAAGGGCTTCCTGATGGTCTCCTCCAGCCCGCTGACGCGTTCTTCCCACCATGCGGGCGACGATTTTGCACGCCTGCGCGCAGCCCGCGAGAAGAAGCTTCTGGCCGCTGCGGAGTAAGTGGGCGGGGCGGGCAATTTTTCTCACGCGTCATCCTTGGGCTTGTCCCGAGGATGACGTTGCTGCTTTCACCTGAAGTCATGCCACAACCTTCTCCGGCCGATGCGCGCGCATGCACAGGATGACGCTCAGCACGACTGAGCAAATCGCCAGGACTTCCACGATTGTTGGCCCACGACCTTCCCAGAGGAAACCATAGAGCAAGGCAAAGAGCGTCTCGAACAGGATCATCTGTCCAACCATGGTGAGCGGCAGCAGGCGGCTCATGCGGTTCCAGAGAGCATTTCCGAGAATGGATGCGGTGAAACCGAGACCGGCGGCGATGGCCGCAAAATGCAGCCAGTCCTCGGAGCTATGGCTTTCCCCGCCGAAAGCAAAGGCCGGTATGGCGAGCGCCAGCGCCAGCCCTCCGGTCACCACACCCGTCATCATGTTCCAGTCGTCGGCGCTGACATCGTGAAGGCGTGACAGCCAGCGGGCATTGCCAACCGCAAAGGCCGTCCATGAGGCGAGCGCGCCAAGCGCACAGGCCAGCCCGATCAGGCGGGATACATCCAGCCCCGCATCGCTTTCCGTCAGCGACTGCCAGGATATGCCGATAATGCCGATTGCGCCAAAGGCGAGCGACGGCCACAGACGCTTGAGCGATACCGCGCCATGATCGCGCGTGCCGATGATGGTGACGGCAACCGGCAGGAATCCGATGATGATGGACGTGAAGGCAACGCCGCTCAGTTTCACCGCCGTTGATATGAAGACATAATAGGCGATGTTGCCGATCATGCTCAGCCAGCCGAGCGCGATCCATTCGCGCGCGCCGAAATGGGCCGATACCCGTTTCAGGCGCGGTCCGATGATGATGAGCGAAATCAGCCCGTATGTCAGGTAACGGGCCGTTGACAGTTGCAGGGCGGAAAAATCCGGTACGAGTTTCGGGGCGAGAAAGATCGCACCCCAGAGAGCGCCCGCCATCATGCCGTAGATAACACCGAGGCTTGTCTTGTTCATGTCATGTCACATCCGCATTCACGATTGCCCGCGATGTGCCACAGCCACGTACGGCTGTCTTGACAAAAACTCCTGAGAGAAGAGGTGCTATGCTTTCAGTGAATTCCGAAGGCCCGGCGATAAGCGGCAGGCGTTTTGCCCATCGCGTTGCGCATGGCGCGCGTCAGTGCCGTCTGGTCGGAGAAGCCGGCCCGCAAGGCAATTTCCGCAATCGGCAATGTGGAGTGGCGCAGCAATGCGCAGACCTTGTCCATGCGCAGCTCTGCAAGCCAGCGGTGAGGAGGGAGGCTAAACTCTTCCAGAAACAGCGCATGCAGGCGGCTATCGCTGATCGCGGCGCAGGATGCGAGCGTCTCGATGGTCCAGGGGAAAAATGGCTCCGCTCTGACGATCTCGCCCAGCGCATGCAGGCGGTGGCGGATATCGGTCTTTTCAGTCGCAAGGCTGTCGATCAGGAGCGGTGCCCAGAGGTTGGCAATATCCTCACGCGGCCCATCCGATCCGATGACGCCGCGCATGTAAGCGATCAGCTGCCGTGTATCCCGTGCGATATCGAGAAACGGCTTGTGGACAAATCTCTCCAGCACCCGTTCGGGAACAGCAGTTTCGTCGATATCGACCACCAGCGACCGGTTGATCGTCGTCGCTTCCTGTGTGTGCGATGTGTTGGGATGAATGAAGACCGCGCGCCCGGTGGACAATTCGTCCTGTAGCCCTGCTACATCGATCCGCAGACATCCCGAGACCGGAAGAACGATCTGCACGAAGCCGTGCCGTTCCTTCGGTCTTTCCTGCGTATAGGTTCTGATATCGGCGGATGCGGCGATCATGAGATTGTCATTTCCATCGTGCAAAGAAACGGCCGCCTCGAAAAGCGGCCGGTTTCAGTCCTGATTATGACATCGTCTTGAAGATTGGGCCAGCCGGCTTTATCGAGCCGGCGTCTAACATTCTTCCTTGGCGGTCGATTCGCCGCGTTTGCGCTTGCGCAAAACCGGCTTGTTCTCTCTCGCCTCGCATTTCGCAACGTCGATGAGATAGGCAAGCATCGGCATTTCGTTCATCGATGCAAGTTGCTTGGCGGATTCGAGAAGGTTGATGATGTTGGAAAAATCGTCCATCGGCTCACTCAGTGGCTCAAAGCGGGTTATGTGGGTGTGAACCCAGGGATGAATAAGCGCGGTGAAAATGGGAGGTTCCAGCGCCGTTGCATCCCATGGGTGTAATATTAGTCGCAAATAAATAGCAATCCCTGCGAGGGGGTTGCAATAGTTAAATTTCCGTAACATCGGACGCCGCGGCCATGCCGCCGCAGAGTAATAGCCGCGCTATTTAAAAATGGCATGGTGGCGAAGACGAGGTTTATTCGATGCCGAACTATCTTGAAAACGTGGAGGACGCGGCTGCGATTATCGCATCTGCGCAGCGTATTTCGGTCGTTGGTTGCTCCGGAGGCGGAAAATCGACGCTTTCCCGGAAGCTCGTAAGACGCTTTGGATTTGAATACATTTCCATGGATCGCGATATTTTCTGGTTGCCCGGCTGGCAGGCGCGCCCGCGCCAAGAACAGCGGCAGAGGATCGCCGCCATCGTCACCAAAGACCGGTGGCTGATGGACGGCAGCAATCCATCGTCTTTCGACATGCGTCTGCCGAGATCCGACATCGTCCTTTGGGTGCGCATGCCGCGTTGGCTTTGCCTTTGGGGCGCCATCACCCGGATTGCCAAGGGGTATGGCAAGGCGCGTCCTGAAATGGCTGAAGGCTGCCCCGAAAGACTGGATCTCGATTTCCTGCGCTATATCTGGAATTTCGAACGCCGACACGCTCCGATCTTCGAGCAGAATTTCGCGCTTTATGGTCCCAACGTGCCGGTATTCCAGCTTAAAAGCCGAAAACAACTTCGCCGCCTTCTTGATCTTCTTGTTATCGAGGATTAACTCCCGCTCATGCCACAGTTCGAAACGCATCGCCTTGTAAAACATTCACCCGACCGCATGTACGACCTCGTCGCCGATGTGGAGAAGTATCCGCAGTTTCTGCCGCTTTGCGAAGCGCTGGTCATCCGCTCGCGCAAGGAGCGGGACGGCAAGACCCTGCTGGTGGCTGATATGACGGTGGGCTACAAGGCCATTCGCGAGACCTTTACCACGCAGGTGCTGCTGAACCCGGCAGAGCGCGCTATCGACGTGAAATATATCGACGGCCCGTTCAAATATCTCGACAATCGCTGGCGTTTTGAAGCCTCCGCAGAGGGCGGCTCGGCCATTCATTTTTTCATCGAGTATGAATTCAAGAACCGGCTGCTCGGTGCGGTCATGGGATCGATGTTCGACAGGGCCTTCCGCATGTTCGCCGAAGCCTTCGAGACCCGCGCCGATAAAATCTACGCGGACCCGGCCTGATTGAAGGTAATCAGCATCTCGAGCGCCGTTCTGACGGTCGCAAGACGGATTTCCGTGCGCCCAATCTCTCCGTAGTGCATTTCATGGTGCAGGATTTTTCCGCTGCGCGCCCTGGCGGCCAGATGCACCAACCCAACCGGTTTTTCAGCCGAACCTCCGCCCGGACCGGCAATGCCGGTCACGGCTACGGCAAAATCCGCCCGGGAACGAAATAGCGCGCCGTGCGCCATTTGCAGCGCGGTCTGTCGGGATACGGCGCCGAAATTCGCCAGCGTCTCAGTTCCAACCCCAAGCATGTCCATCTTGGCCTGGTTCGTGTAGGTGACGAAGCCGCGATCGACGACGGCAGAAGAGCCGGCGATTTCCGTTAGCGAACCAGCAATCAGGCCGCCCGTACAGCTTTCCGCCGTCGAGACCATGAAGCCGCCGGCGGTAAAGTCAGAAATGATCCGCCGCGCCAGTTCTTGTATATCCGCAGGAAACAGGCTCATAGCGGTCTGCCCTTGTAGACCACAGTGGCAGTGGCAATCGCAGCAATACCTTCGCGGCGGCCGACGAAGCCGATCGTCTCGTTGGTGGTCGCCTTGACCGAGCAGCGCTCTAGCGCGATGCCGAGCATGTCGGAAAGCGCCTCACGCATGGCCTGCCGATGCGGTCCGATGCGCGGCGCTTCGGCAATCAGCGAGACATCGGCATTCATGATCGTGCCGCCATTGCCGCGGACTACCTTGGCCGCGTGTTCGAGGAAGATGCGCGAAGCGGCACCTTTCCATTGCGGATCGGAAGGCGGGAAGTGATCGCCTATGTCGCCAGCGCCGCAGGTGGCGAGCAGGGCATCCGTCAGCGCATGCAGCGCCACATCGGCATCCGAATGGCCTTTGAGTTTCTGGTCGTGTTCGATGAAGACGCCGCACAGTGTCACACCGTCTCCTGCTTCCAGCTGGTGCACGTCGTAACCATTGCCGGTGCGCACGTCAGGCAGTCCGTAGGAGAGCTTTTCATCGGCCATGGCGATATCCCGCTTGAGAGTGAGTTTCACATTGTCGACCGAGCCTTCGGTCAGCGTCACAGGCAGACTTGCCCACTCGGCGATCGAGGCGTCATCGGTAAAGTCGGTTTTTCCAGATGTGGCAGCAGCACGATGCGCGGCGAGGATTTCGCCATAGCCGAAGCTTTGCGGTGTCTGCGCCGCATAAAGACCCTGCCTTGAAACCGTTTCCGCGACAGAATCGCCTGCGCCACGCTTCAGCGTATCAGTGACGGGCAGGGCAGGCAGAACGCCGACAGCGCCCGCCTTGTGCAGCGCCACGATGCGTTCCAGCATGTCCACGGCGATGAAAGGCCGCACGGCATCGTGGATCATCACATGTGTGAGGTCTTGCGCGGCCAGCGCTTCCAGACCGGCGAGCACCGATTGCTGCCGGGTTGCGCCGCCCGTGACGGTGACGATCCGCTTTCCGGCATTCAGCCGTTCAAGGATTGGTGACAGGAGTGCCGCATCGTCGGCATGGATAACGACCACGATAGGGGATGTGTCTGCCCAGGCAAGAAAGGTCGACAATGTATGCTCGATCACGGCCTTGCCACCGATCGGGCGATATTGTTTCGGCCCTTCCTCGGGGGAGCCGGCTCTTTCTCCGCGTCCTGCGGCGACAACGACGATGCCGAGTTTCATAGTACTTTCCTGCATTGGTCTTATGCTTTGTGCGCAACCCTTAATGGTTGACAGTCCTGCTCTAGCGTTTCAAAACCCGAATGGCCAGCCCGATAAGCCGCCCACCCGCACCCACATGCCGCAGGATCGGTCATCCCGTTTGTTCAAACCTGCACAAATTGCCGCCGCCAGCAAAACAGGCAGGCAGGCCACGCGCAAATAAAAGGTGCAACCCTGTAAAAGTGCTTGGCAACTGCGCAAACACTGTCTAAAAATAATGCATATAACTCTTCTGCACGAAAGATCATCACTTGCCCCTTCCGGAGTTGTCAGTCCCGTTCAGCATCGGCTCAGTCGCGATCCGTAATCGCGCTGTGCTGGCGCCTATGTCGGGCGTGACAGATTTGCCTTTCCGTCAGCTCGCCTGGCGTTACGGCGCGGGCCTTGTGGTGACTGAAATGGTCGCAAGCCGGGAACTTGTCGCCAATCGTGGGGAATCCTGGGCGCGGCTGAAAAATGCCGGGATGGTTCCGCATATGGTGCAGCTCGCCGGGCGCGAAGCGCATTTTATGGCGGAAGCGGCAAAAATTGCGGCTGACAATGGCGCTGGCATCATCGACATCAATATGGGTTGTCCGGCCAAGAAGGTGACGGGCGGGTACTCCGGTTCAGCCTTGATGCGGGATCCTGACCATGCGCTGTCGTTGATCGAGGCGACCGTCGGCGCGGTCGATGTGCCCGTGACGCTGAAGATGCGGCTCGGCTGGGATGAAAACACCATCAATGCACCCGAAATTGCTCGCCGCGCTCAAGCCGCTGGCGTTCAGCTCATCACTATTCACGGCCGCACCCGCATGCAGTTTTACGAAGGACGGGCGAACTGGGATGCCATTCGCGCCGTGCGCGAGGTGATTTCCGTGCCGCTGATCGCCAATGGCGATGTCGAGACCGCCGAAGATGCGCGTGAAATCCTCAGCCGTTCCGGCGCGGATGCCGTTATGGTCGGTCGCGGTGCACAGGGTCAACCCTGGCTGCCGGCTGTACTGGCCGGACATGCAGCGCCGCAACGCGCCGATATTGCCGATATCGCCGTCGAACATTACGACATGATGCTCGAATTTTATGGAAGGGAAGCCGGTCTTCGGCATGCCCGCAAACATCTGGGCTGGTATCTCGACCGTTTCGCGACGGAGATCGCCACCACCGACAAGGCTAAAATCATGACATCGCGTGATACGGGGGAAGTGGCTGATCTGCTGCGCTCCGCCCTTTGCGACAATGCGGGCGAAGAAGCCGCAAGGAAGGCCGCATGAGCGCTGATAAACACAGCCCGGCAGATGCGAACCCGCTCGCCATGGCGGTTCTGAACGCGGTGCAGAATCCCGTTATTCTGGTGGATGCCGAAGGTTTCATCGCTTTTGCCAATTGGGAAGCAGAAGCTTTTTTCGGGGCCAGCGCCTCCCATCTCGCCCGCTACCGCGTCTCCACCTTCATTCCCTTCGGCAGTCCGCTGCTTGCGCTGATCGATCAGGTGCGGGAACGCCGCGCGCCGGTAAATGAATATCGGGTCGATCTGAGCTCCCCCCGGCTTGGACAGGACAAGCTCGTCGATCTCTATGTCGCGCCTGTTGTCAGCGAGCCGGGGTCTGTTGTCGTCGTCTTCCAGGAACGGTCGATGGCTGACAAGATCGACCGGCAATTGACCCATCGGGCTGCTGCACGCTCTGTCACCGGCCTTGCCTCGATGCTGGCGCATGAGATCAAGAACCCGCTTTCGGGCATTCGTGGTGCCGCGCAGCTTCTCGAGACATCGGTTGCCGATGAGGACCGTGCGCTGACGCGGCTGATCTGCGACGAGACCGATCGTATCGTCTCGCTGGTTGACCGCATGGAAGTGTTTTCCGACGAGCGTCCGGTGGACCGCGTGCCGGTCAACATCCATTCGGTGCTCGACCATGTGAAGGCCATAGCCAAGGCTGGCTTTGCCCGTAACATCAAGATTTCCGAGAATTATGATCCATCGCTGCCGGCGGTCTATGCCAATCGCGACCAGCTGGTGCAGGTCTTTCTCAATCTGGTGAAAAATGCGGCGGAAGCCGTCGGGAATCAGTCGGAGGGCGAGATCGTGCTGACGACGGCATATCGTCCTGGCATGCGCATGTCCGTGGCAGGCAGCCGCGAACGCATCTCGCTGCCGCTTGAGTTTTGCGTCCATGACAATGGGCCGGGAGTGCCGGCCGATCTCCTGCCGCATCTCTTCGACCCCTTCATTACCACCAAGACGAATGGTTCGGGCCTGGGTCTGGCGCTTGTCGCCAAACTGATTGGCGCCCATGGCGGCATTGTCGAATGCGACAGCCAGAACCATCGCACGACTTTCCGCGTATTGATGCCCGTCTCGCCTGAAGTGGCGCTGGACGACCGCATCTTGCCGAACTCGACAGGAAATGACAGATGACAGCTACTATCCTCGTCGCCGATGATGATGCCGCAATCCGCACCGTGCTTAATCAGGCGCTCAGCCGTGCCGGTTACGATGTGCGCATCACGTCCAATGCCGCAACGCTCTGGCGCTGGGTTTCTGCCGGCGAGGGCGATCTGGTCGTTACCGATGTCGTGATGCCCGATGAAAACGCCTTCGATCTGCTTCCGCGCATCAAGAAGGCTCGCCCGGACCTGCCGGTTCTGGTGATGAGTGCCCAAAACACTTTCATGACCGCGATCAAGGCCTCGGAAAAGGGCGCTTACGATTACCTGCCCAAGCCCTTCGACCTGACGGAGCTGATTGCCATCATCGGCCGCGCCTTGTCGGAGCCGAAGCGCAAGCCCGCCAAACTGGACGACGATATGCAGGACGGCATGCCGCTCGTCGGCCGCTCGGCCGCCATGCAGGAAATCTACCGGGTTCTCGCCCGCCTGATGCAGACCGATCTGACGCTGATGATTACCGGCGAATCCGGCACTGGCAAGGAACTGGTGGCGCGCGCGCTGCATGATTACGGCAAGCGCCGCAACGGCCCCTTCGTCGCCATCAACATGGCGGCAATTCCGCGTGATCTGATCGAATCGGAACTGTTCGGCCATGAGAAGGGCGCCTTCACCGGCGCGCAGAACCGCTCGACCGGCCGTTTCGAACAGGCCGAGGGCGGCACGCTGTTTCTCGACGAAATCGGCGATATGCCAATGGACGCCCAGACGCGGCTGCTGCGCGTATTGCAGCAGGGCGAATATACGACGGTCGGTGGACGCACGCCGATCAGGACCGATGTTCGCATCGTCGCCGCCACCAACAAGGACCTGAAGCAGTCGATCAACCAGGGCCTTTTCCGCGAAGACCTCTATTACCGCCTAAACGTCGTGCCGCTGCGGCTACCGCCGCTGCGCGACCGCGCTGAGGATATTCCCGATCTGGTTCGCCATTTCATCCAGACGGGTGAAAAGGAGGGGCTGGAAGGAAAGCGCTTCGAGACCGAGGCGCTGGAAGTCATGAAGGCCTATGCCTGGCCCGGCAACGTGCGCGAACTCGAAAACCTGATCCGTCGCCTGATGGCGCTTTATCCGCAGGAAGTCATCACCCGCGAGATCATCGAGCAGGAATTGCAGTCGGATGTTCCAGACAGCCCGCTCGACAAGATGGCGGTCCGCACCGGCTCGTTGACCATTTCGCAGGCGGTCGAGGAAAACATGCGGGATTATTTCGCAAGTTTCGGCGAAGGCCTGCCGCCGCCGGGTCTCTACGACCGTGTTCTGCGCGAACTGGAATATCCGCTCATTCTCGCCGCCCTGACGGCGACGCGCGGTAACCAGATCAAGGCTGCCGATCTTCTTGGCCTCAACCGCAATACGCTGCGCAAGAAGATTCGCGAGCTTGGCGTTTCCGTGTATCGCAGCTCCCGCCCCAGCTGAGAATGTTGACAAGGCCGCGGTTGTCGTTGCATTTTCGCCACATTGTGTTGCTTGGAAAACACTAGGATGGAGAGAGATTCGCCGGCACGAGGCGGATTCGCCCATTTTCATGAATGTGGTGCTGGCTAGCCAGCGATTGGGAGAAATGCATGCGGAAACCCGCCGCCGAAAAAGCCGTTGCCGAAGACGCAGCGGGAATGGTGGTAGCCGATCGCAGGATGTCTTTCGCTCTGCCGGGGCTGGTGCTTGCCGGTGTCGCCCTAGTTTGCGCCATACTGACACTTTTCGTGCTTCTGGGCGTAACACCGATTGCGCCGACATCGAATGTCGTCATCGCCTCGGTCGTCATCAATTCGGTCTTTGTGATCGGACTGATCTTTCTCATCGGTCGGGAAATCAACCGCCTGCTGAAAGCGCGGAAAAAGGGCAGGGCGGCGGCACGATTGCATGTGCGCATCGTCGTGCTGTTTTCCATCGTTGCGATCACACCGGCCGTTCTCGTCGCCATCTTCGCCAGTCTGACGCTGAATGTCGGTCTCGACCGCTGGTTTGCGCTACGTACCCAGTCGATCGTCGATTCCTCCAGCAATATCGCCCAGGCCTATATGATGGAGAATGCCGGTTATCTTCAGGGACAGACCCTGTCGATGGCTACCGACCTCGACCGCAATCGCGCGCTATTTTATCTCGACCGCACCGGCTTCGTCGATCTCATGACCCGTCAGGCCAAGGGCCGTGGTCTTCTCGGCGCATTCTTGGTGCAGGAAGACGGCGACGCCGTCGCGCAAGCCGATATCAAGACGGAAAAGCCGCTTCCGGCCATTCCGCACGATGCGCTTGAAAAGGCCGCCGCTGGTCAGCCAACCCTTATTCCGCCTGGTATCACCAATCTCGTCGGCGCCATCATCAAGCTCGAGGGCATCAGCGGTACGTTTCTTTACACCGTGCGTGCCGTCGATCCCAAGGTAATGGGCGCGATGCGGCTGATGGAAGAGAACCGCGCCGAATACAAGGCGATGGAGGCCGGCCGTGCGCCGTTGCAGATTGCGTTTGCAATCCTCTATCTCGGTTTCGCGCTGATCGTGCTTCTGGCTGCGATCTGGACCGCGATTGCGGTAGCCGACCGTATCGTGCGTCCTATCCGTCTCCTCATCAGCGCAGCAGACAGTGTCGCCACCGGGAACATGCATGTGCTGGTTCCCGTTCGCGCCATCGATGGCGACGTTGGCCGCCTGTCGCGCACCTTCAACAAGATGGTCTCGGAACTGCGCAGCCAACAGGAACAGATCATTGAAGCGAAAGACGACATCGATGATCGCCGCCGCTTCATCGAGGCCGTGTTGTCGGGCGTTACCGCCGCCGTTATCGGCATTGATGAAAACCGCAGGATCACCATCGTCAATCCTTCGGCTGAAGAATTCGTGGCGCTTTCCTCCGACCAGCTTATCGGTGCGCAACTATCTGATATCGCGTCTGAAATCGAAGAGGTCGTGACAGAGGCCAACACCTGGTCGCGCGGCAATTTCCGCAAGCAGATCAACATCATGCGGCGCGGCACCGAACGGACGCTCAATGTGCAGGTGACCCGTGAGGATGCACGCGACAGCCGCGACAGCTACGTCATCACGCTCGACGATATCACCGATCTCGTCATTGCCCAGCGCTCGACCGCCTGGTCCGACGTCGCGCGGCGCATTGCGCATGAGATCAAGAATCCTCTGACACCTATCCAGCTTTCCGCCGAGCGCATCAAACGCCGCTTCGGCAAGCAGATCGACGAGAACGATCGTGCCATCTTTGACCAGTGTACGGACACCATCGTCCGGCAGGTTGGTGACATCGGCCGGATGGTGGATGAATTCTCGGCCTTTGCGCGTATGCCGAAGCCCACGAAGGAAAAGTCGGACCTGCGTTCAATCTTGAAGGACGCGGCATTCCTGCGCGAAATAAGCGCCGCAGACACGAAATTCTCGACGGAATTTGGCGATGTCCCGCTGGAGGGCATGTTCGATGCCCGCATGCTGGGACAGGCGTTCGGCAATCTCATCAAGAATGCAACTGAAGCGATCGAGGCGGTGGAAGGCGAAAAGCGGCCAGGCAAAATCCTGGTGCGCGCATCCTTCGACGAGGCCAATTCGCGGTTCGTGGCTGACATCATCGACAATGGCAGAGGCCTGCCCGTCGAGAACCGTCACCGCATTCTCGAACCCTATATGACGATGCGGGACAAGGGCACGGGCCTCGGCCTCGCCATCGTCAAGAAAATCATCGAAGAGCATGGCGGGTATCTGGAACTCCACGATGCCCCGCCGGAGTTCGACCATGGCCACGGTGCCATGATCAGAGTGCTGCTGCCCTATATCGAGGCGGTCGGCGGCAAAAATAACAAGGAAGCAGCATATGGCGTCTGATATTCTGGTCGTGGATGACGAGGCGGACATTCGCGAAATCGTAGCGGGTATTCTTTCCGATGAAGGCCACGAGACGCGCATGGCGTTCGACAGCGACAGCGCGCTGGCCGCCATTTCCGAACGCGTTCCGCGTCTCATCTTTCTCGACATCTGGATGCAGGGGTCGAAGCTCGACGGTCTGGCCCTGCTGGACGAGATCAAGAGCCGCCATCCCGATATCCCTGTTGTGATGATTTCCGGTCACGGGAACATCGAAACCGCCGTCAACGCCATCAAGCGCGGCGCGTTCGATTTCATCGAGAAACCGTTCAAGGCAGACCGCCTGATCCTGATTGCCGAACGCGCGCTGGAGAACTCCAAGCTGAAGCGGGAGGTGCAGGAACTCAAGAAGCGCACTGGCGACGCGGTTGAACTCGTCGGCGCGTCGCTTGCGGTTTCCCAACTTCGCCAGACCATTGACCGCGTGGCGCCCACCAACAGCCGCATCATGATCCTCGGCCCCTCCGGTTCCGGAAAGGAGCTGGTGGCGCGCATGGTGCACAAGAAATCCTCGCGTGCCACGGGACCTTTCGTTGCGCTGAACGCTGCGACCATCACGCCGGACCGCATGGAAATCGCCTTGTTCGGTACCGAAGGTCTGCCCGGGCAGCCGCGCAAGGTGGGCGCTCTGGAAGAAGCCCATCGCGGTGTTCTCTATCTCGATGAAGTCGGCGAGATGCCGCGCGAAACGCAGAACAAGATCCTGCGCGTGCTGGTCGATCAGCAGTTCGAGCGTGTCGGTGGCGGCAAGCGGGTAAAGGTGGATGTGCGCATCATCTCCTCGACCGCCCATCACCTCGAAAGCCTGATCGCCGAAGGCCAGTTCCGCGAAGATCTTTACCATCGCCTCGCCGTGGTGCCAGTGAAGGTGCCGGCGCTGTCCGAGCGGCGTGAGGATATTCCTTTCCTCGTCGACATGTTCATGCGGCAGATTTCCGAACAGGCCGGCATCCGCCCGCGCAAGATCGGCGATGACGCCATGGCCGTTCTCCAGACGCATGACTGGCCGGGTAACATTCGCCAGCTCCGCAACAATATCGAGCGGCTGATGATTCTGGCACGCCCCGAAGGCGGTGAGGCACCAATCTCGGCAGACATGTTGCCGGCGGATATTGGCGACATGCTGCCGAAGATTTCGGCGCAAGGCGACCAGCACATCATGACCCTGCCGTTGCGCGAAGCACGTGAAATGTTCGAGCGGGACTATCTGGTTGCCCAGATCAACCGCTTCGGCGGCAATATTTCGCGAACGGCGGAATTTGTCGGCATGGAAAGATCGGCACTGCATCGCAAACTGAAATCTCTCGGCGTATAAGAGACGAAGGCCCAAGTCGTCGTAATCGATTATTCCGTCAGAGAGACAGCATGAAAGTCATCATTTGCGGCGCAGGGCAGGTGGGTTACGGCATCGCCGAACAACTGTCGCGCGAGGATAATGAGGTATCGGTCATCGATACCTCCGCGACCCTCATTACCGCCATTACAGAGACGCTGGATGTGCGCGGTTATGTCGGCCATGGCGCTCATCCCGACATGCTGGCAAAGGCGGGCGCGGACCAGGCCGACATGATCATCGCCGTGACCCTGCATGACGAGATCAATATCGTCGCCTGCGAGGTTGCGCATGCGCTGTTCAGCGTTCCGACCAAGATCGCCCGCATCCGCGACCAAAGCTATCTGAAGCCGGAATATGCCGATCTGTTCAGCCGCGAAAACATGTCGATCGACGTGACGATTTCGCCTGAAGTCGAAGTCGGCAAGATGGTACTCAGGCGCATCGCCTTTCCGGGTGCCACCGATGTCGTGCGTTTCGCCGACGACACGGTCTTCATGCTGGCAATCGAGTGCATGGAGGACTGCCCGGTCATCAACACGCCACTGCAGCAGCTTTCCAACCTCTTTCCGGACCTTATCGCAACCGTGGTGGGTGTCTACCGGAACGGCATCCTCAAGGTCGCGCACTCCTCCGAGCAGCTGCGCGTCGGCGACCTCGCTTATGTCATCTGTCAGCGACAGCACGCACGCCGCACCCTTGGCCTCTTCGGCCATGAGGAGCAGGAGGCCCAGCGCATCGTCATTGCGGGCGCCGGCAATATTGGCCACTTCGTCGCGCAGAAGATCGAGGAGTTGCAGCCTAAGACACGGGTAAAGATCATCGAGGCGGATCGCGACAGGGCTATTGCCGCATCGGAACAGCTGAGCAACACCATTGTCATGCATGGTTCGGCGCTGGACCAGAAGATTTTGCTGCAGGCCGATATTCAGGATGCGGATCTGATCGTGACGCTCACCAACAGCGATCAGACCAATATACTGGCGGCGGTGATGGCCAAGCAGCTCGGCTGCAAATCCAACCTTGCATTGTTGAACAGCTCGTCCTTTCACGAGGTTGCGGATTCACTCGGTCTCGACGCCTATATCAATCCCAGGGCCGTTACCATTTCGCGCGTTCTCCAGCATGTGCGCAAGGGCCGTATCCGGTCGGTTTATGCCGTTCAGCGCGGCTCGGCGGAGGTAATCGAGGCAGAGGCGCTGGAGACTTCGCCGCTGGTCGGCCAGTCCTTCCGTGACATCGATATGCCTGATGGCGTGCGCATCGGCGCGATCTATCGCGACGGTGTGGTGATCCGCCCGGACGGCAGCACGAAGATCAAGGCGAAGGACCGCGTCGTGCTGTTTGCATCTGCCGATGCGGTGCGCGACGTGGAACAGCTTTTCCGGGTTTCGATACAATATTTCTGACTGTTTCGAATCGAAAAAGCAGGTCAATACTCGTACTCATTCGGCTGTTTTCGCCGTTGCGGAACAGGACACGATTTGATACCAGAGTTGCAGGTCGGCCAAGCGGGGGACTAGACTCGGCCGGCTTATTATTGATTGATTATTTTCCGGTATCCCTGCCGGCAAAAAAGAAAGAAGCGGCGCCATGGCGGAACGTTCTCAAAACCTTCAGGATCTTTTCCTCAATACCGTTCGTAAGCAAAAGATTTCGCTCACGATTTTCCTGATCAACGGCGTCAAGCTGACGGGCGTTGTCACTTCCTTCGATAATTTCTGCGTGCTTCTGCGCCGTGACGGTCACTCGCAGCTTGTTTACAAGCATGCGATCTCCACCATCATGCCCGGCCAGCCGATGCAGATGTTCGAGAGCGAAGAAGGCGCAGCCTGATCAGGCTCCCTCAACGGTATCTTCGATATAAGCTGACCTGAACCGGGAACATTTCCGGTTCAATCAGGTTAATCCAGATAGTCGTCCGCACGGATGCGGTCGGCTGCAAATTCATTTCTTGATAAGGCTGAACCCATTACGACGCGCGACACCTCGAACGAATCGATCATCCCCGAACAGGAAAAGCACCGCGACGACATGCGTGCGGTGGTCATCGTGCCTGTCCTCAAGCAGCAGCGCGAAAGCCGTGATGCGGTGGCGGGTCCGGTTTCTCCTGTACGGTCTGTTGAGGCCAAGCTTGAGGAAGCAAAGGGGCTGGCGCTCGCCATTGATCTTGAGGTAACGCAAGGTCTTGTCGTGCCGGTCAACCAGCCGCGTCCTGCAACTTTGTTTGGAACCGGCAAGATCGAGGAAATCGGCCATCTTCTGGATGAAACCAATTCCGGTCTGGTGATCGTCGATCATCCTTTGACCCCGGTGCAGCAGCGCAATCTTGAAAAGCAGTGGAATGCCAAGGTCATCGACAGGACGGGCCTGATCCTCGAAATCTTCGGCCGCCGTGCCTCCACCAAGGAAGGCACGTTGCAGGTCGATCTTGCGCATCTGAACTATCAGAAGGGCCGCCTCGTCAGAAGCTGGACACACCTTGAACGCCAGCGCGGTGGCGCGGGCTTCATGGGCGGTCCGGGTGAAACGCAGATCGAGGCCGACCGTCGGCTGCTGCAGGATCGCATCGTCAAGCTCGAGCGCGAGCTGGAGCAGGTGGTGCGCACCCGCCAGCTTCACCGCGCCAAGCGCCGCAAGGTGCCGCACCCGATCGTGGCGCTGGTCGGGTACACCAATGCCGGCAAGTCCACCCTGTTCAATCGCATAACCGGTGCTGGCGTTCTGGCGGAAGACATGCTGTTCGCGACGCTCAATCCAACCTTGCGCCGCATGAAGCTGCCGCATGGCCGCACGGTTATCCTGTCCGATACCGTCGGTTTCATCTCCGATCTGCCGACGCATCTCGTCGCCGCTTTCCGCGCAACGCTGGAAGAGGTGCTGGAAGCCGATCTTATTTTGCACGTGCGCGACATGTCCGATCCGGATAATGCCGCCCAGTCGGCCGATGTGCTGCGCATTCTTGGCGATCTCGGTATTGACGAGAAGGAAGCCGAAAAGCGCATCATCGAGGTTTGGAACAAGGTCGATCGTCTCGAACCAGAAGCGCATGACGCCATCATTGAACGTGCCGAGGGCCGCTCCGATATTCGTGCCGTTTCGGCGGTCACGGGCGAGGGCGTCGATGCCCTGATGGACGAGATTTCCGGCCGTCTGTCAGGTGTCCTGACGGAAACGACCGTAGTCCTCTCCGTCGAGCAATTGCCGCTGATCTCCTGGGTCTACAGCAACTCCATCGTGGATAGCCGTGAAGACAATGAGGACGGTTCGGTTTCGCTTGATGTGCGCCTGTCGGAAGCGCAGGCCACCGAGCTGGAACGGAAGCTTGGAAAGGCAACCGTCCGCGAGCGGGAGGACTGGGAGCAGTAAACGCTCCAAGAACGATTGCGGTATATTCCCTTATACTCAACGTCATCCTTGGGCTTGTCCCAAGGATCTAGACACAGAGATACAATCAGGATGTCGCAGATGCTCGGGAGAGGCCCGAGCATGACGCAGGAGAGGTTTTAGGTTTTCGTCACCACTGTCGAAAGCACCGGGCGCTCTGAATTTTTCGGCATATCCGGATGATCAGGACGAAACCATATTCAGCGAGCGTTCTATGCGTTTTGCCGCCTGCCACAGGTCTTCCATTCTCTCAAGGCTCGCTTCCTGAAGCGTTTCGCCATTTTCGGTGAGCGACGTCTCGATGTGATTGAAACGCCTGCGGAATTTCGTATTGGTGCCGCGCAGCGCGTCTTCCGGATCGGCTTTGACATGGCGGCCGATATTGACCAGCGCGAAGATGAGATCGCCAAGTTCATCAGAGACCTTCTCCGGCTTTCCCTCCGCCAGCGCTTCACGCAGTTCGGCGATTTCCTCCTCGATCTTGTCGAGAATGGGGGCTGGATCCGACCAATCGAAACCGACACGCGCAGCCTGTTCCTGCAACTTCAGAGCCTCGGTCAGAGCCGGCTGGCTACGCTGCACACCGCCTAAAAAGCCGGCCTTGAAATCCTCGGTGATACCGCGGCGGGCGCGGCGTTCCGCACGCTCCCGCTTTTCCTCGGCCTTGATCTGGTCCCATTGCAGCTTGACGCTGTCAGGCGTATTGGCGGCGGAAACGGCAAAGACGTGCGGATGGCGGCGGATCATTTTGGATGTCACGGCCTCAACCACGTCGCCAAAGGCGAATTCGCCCCGTTCCTCGGCGATGCGGGCATGGAAAACCACCTGCAGCAACAGGTCGCCCAGTTCTTCGCAAAGATCATCCATATCCTTGCGCTCGATGGCGTCGGCAACCTCATAAGCCTCTTCGATGGTGTAAGGCTTGATCGTCTCGAAGGTCTGGACGACATCCCAGGGGCAGCCGGTTTCCGGCTGGCGCAGGGCTTCCATGATCTCGATCAGGCGGGAAATATCCTTCGAGGCTTCCATAGTCTTTCAAACCTTCGTTCTTTATTTTCATACATATCCAGGCGGACAACCGTCTAGAAATGCTCTAGTTCAGCGGAATATCGTTGCCGCTCTTCGATGACTGATAGCTGGTGGAAAGCTCGTCATAGGCAGCCTTGATGCGGGCCGTCTGCGCCTTCAGCTCGGTCTTCAGCGGATCGTCTTCGCTCTCCACCAGATCCGCAATGAAGAAAGAGTTCCAGAAGGCGTTGCTGCGGCGATACCCGCCCGGCTCCAGCCCGAAAACTTCCTTGAGGATTTTCAGGTCGTGCGGGATGGCGAAAGCGTCGCGCGAATCCTCGTGGCTGAAAAAGGAGTAGAAATTATCGAAGCCGGCCCAGGTGATGGCGGACATGCACATGGTGCAGGGTTCATGGGTGGAAAGGAAAATCAATTCCTTGGTGTTCGGTTTCTCACCTAGCTCGTAAAACCGCTTAAGCGCATGCACTTCGCCATGCCAGAGCGGGTTTTCCAGCTCGTTATTCGTCTCCGCGATCACCAGCGACAGGTCGGATTTACGCAGGATCGCCGCACCGAAAACCTTGTTGCCGAGGCTGACGCCGTGCGTCGTCAGGGGCAAGATATCGTGTTCGATGACATCGAGAAGACGGGCGGCAATTGTCGAGCTGGTCAAGGGTCTGATCCTTCGTACCGCCTCAGGGGGAAGCGGTTTTGCATGGAGATATCGACGAAAATAGTCCCTTCTTGTTCGGCGCGAGGGCCTGGTTTGTCAAGGGATTCTCATGGGATTTCGAGGCGTTCGACAGGGTTGATAAAGGTGCGCCGGTTAGTTTTCCTCAAAAACAGGGGTGTTCGAGAAATAAAAATCCAGGTGTCGGAAAGGCTTGAATTTCTGTTTCTTCAATCTTGCGCCGCAATGCGGGATAAATGCCCGATGCACAACGAACATGATTTTTCCGCTTCTGGCGATCGCCTTTCGACCTTCCCCGCGTTCTTCCGGGTTGAGGGACGGCAGGTCGCTGTTTTCGGCAATGGCGACGAGGCCTTTGCGAAGGTAAGGCTGCTTGCCAATACCAATGCACATATTATTGCTTATGCCGACGAGCCGGAAGCGGATTTTGCGCGCTATATTAGCGAAAACGGCATCGATCATCGGGCCTTGAGTTTCGCAAGCCCGCTGATTGAAGGCGCGACGCTGGTTTTTGCCGCCACTGGAGACGAGGCACTGGACCGTGAGATCGTTTTGGCTGCGCGCGCCAAGAAAATCCCCGCCAATGCGGTGGATCAGCCGGAGTTCTGCGATTTCTTCACGCCGGCACTCGTCGCCCGCGCACCCGTCGCCATAGCCATTGGCACCGAAGGCGCCGGCCCGGTTCTTGCCCAGATGATCCGCGCGCGTATCGATCAGATGCTGTCTCCGTCGCTGGGCAAGCTTGCGCGTCTCGCCGTGCAATATCGTGACGCCGCCGAGCAGAATGTTCCCAAGGGCGCGTTGCGGCGCAATTTCTGGCGCCGGTTTTTTTCCGGTGCTGTCGCAGATGCCGTCGCTCTCGGCGATACATCATCCGCCCGCCATGCCGCTGACCGTTTGCTGCAATCGCCCGAGCGCAGCGAAGGCCGCGTCTGGCTTGTCGGCGCTGGTCCCGGTGCTGAAGATTTGCTGACGCTGCGCGCGCAGCGCGTGCTGATGGAAGCGGATGTGATCGTCTATGATGCGCTAGTGCCGCAGGCAATCGTTGACATGGGGCGCCGCGACGCCGAGCGGCTGTCCGTCGGCAAACGCAAGGGGTGCCACAGCAAGTCGCAGGATGAGATTAACCGCCTGCTGGTGCGTCTTGGTAAAGACGGCAAGCGCGTCGTGCGCCTCAAATCCGGTGATCCGCTGGTCTATGGCCGGGCGGGAGAGGAAATGGCGGCGCTGCGCGATGCCGGTATCGGTTACGAGATCGTTCCGGGCATTACCTCCGCCTTCGCCGCTGCTGCGGATTTCGAATTGCCCTTGACGCTGCGCGGTGTCGCTTCGTCGCTGATTTTCACCACCGGCCACGATCTGACTGGCGATGTCCTGCCGGACTGGGCGCGGCTTGCCGTCTCCGGTGCTACCATTGCTGTCTATATGGGCCGCAGCGTTGCCGCGTCGGTCGCGACGAGGCTGATAGAGGCAGGTCTCGGCGTGGAAACGACCGTAGCCGTCATCGAAAATGCCAGCCGCGCGGACCGCCGCCTGCTGCATGGCACTTTGAACGATCTGCCCGACCTCGAACATCGCGACGAACTGACCGGTCCGGTCATGGTCATCATCGGCGATGCGGTGGCGGGCGCCAATTTTGACAGGTCCGAGGCGCTCGCGCTTGTTGCGCGGCCAGCGAACCTTAAAAGGGAGTATGCAAATGGCTGACAAGGTTTTGACCGCCAACCGCCTGGGCGATGGGATCGCTGTATGGCTCGATGCCAATGGCGAATGGACGGAGAACCTGCAGGACGCAATCGTCGCCCGCCACGCAGAGGCCGTCGCTTCGTTCGAGGAAATCGGCAAGCGGGATTTTTCCGCCAACAAGGTCGTTGACGTGAATGTCATCGACGTGGTGGAGGAGAATGGCAAGCTTTGGCCGACGCGGCTTCGTGAGCGCATTCGCGCCGCTGGCCCGACCATGCACTATGCCAACGGCTTCAAGCCGGCCGATGCAGCATTCATCGCAGTCTGAGGAAGAATATGTACCGTTACGACGAGTTCGATCACGCATTTGTTGAAGGCCGCGTGGCACAGTTTCGCGATCAGGTCGAGCGCCGCTTGTCCGGCGAGCTTGCTGAGGACGCGTTCAAGCCGCTGCGCCTTATGAACGGTGTCTATCTCCAGCTTCATGCCTATATGCTGCGCGTCGCCATTCCCTACGGCACGCTGAATTCGCAGCAGATGCGGATGCTGGCCCATATCGCCCGCAAATATGACCGGGGTTACGGCCACTTCACCACCCGCCAGAACATTCAGTACAACTGGCCGCGCCTGTCCGACACGCCCGATATCCTCTCCGAACTGGCAAGCGTGGAAATGCATGCGCTGCAGACCTCGGGTAACTGCATTCGCAACGTGACCGCCGACCATTTCGCGGGCGCCGCCGCAGACGAGGTCGCCGATCCGCGTCCTTATGCGGAAATCCTGCGTCAATGGTCTTCCGTGCATCCGGAGTTCTCGTTCCTGCCGCGCAAGTTCAAGATCGCTGTAACGGGCGCCGAGCGCGACCGCGCCGCGATTCAGGTTCACGATATCGGCCTGCATCTGAAAAAGAACGACAAGGGCGAGATCGGTTTTGCCGTCTATGTCGGCGGCGGGCAGGGCCGTACGCCGATGATCGCCAAGAAGATCCGCGACTTCCTGCCGGAAGAAGACCTGCTGTCCTATACCACGGCCGTCATGCGCGTTTACAACCTGCACGGCCGCCGCGACAACAAATACAAGGCGCGTATCAAGATCCTCGTGCATGAAACCGGCGCAGAAGAACTGGCCCGCCAGGTCGAGGTTGAATTCGCGGAGCTGAAAAACACGGAATTGAAGCTGCCGGATGCCGATATTGCGGCCATTACCGCCTATTTCGCACCGCCGGCACTTAAGGACCGTCCTGAAGGCTGGGAGAGCCTGGCGCGCTGGAAGCGGGCGGATGAGGGTGTTGCCCGTTTTGTCGAGCAGAACGTCCAGCCGCATAAGCATCCGGACTACGGCATGGTGACGATTTCCCTGAAGCCGATTGGCGGCATTCCCGGCGATGCGACCGACGAGCAGATGGAACTCGTCGCCGATATCGCCGCCGAATACGCTTTTGACGAAATCCGCATCAGCCACGAGCAGAACATCATCCTGCCGCATGTGGCACTGGCCGATCTCGAGCCGGTCTATCGCGCACTTGTAGGAGCCGGACTGGCGACTGCCAATGCCGGGTTGATCACCGATATCATTGCCTGTCCCGGGCTGGACTATTGCGCGCTTGCCAATGCGCGCTCCATTCCGGTGGCGCAGGAAATCTCCACCCGTTTTGGCGCGCCGGAACGTCAGGCGGAAATCGGCGAGCTTAAGATCAAGATTTCCGGCTGCATCAATGCCTGCGGCCACCACCATGTCGGCCATATCGGCCTTCTGGGTGTTGAGAAGAAGGGTGCGGAACTCTACCAGATCACGCTTGGCGGATCGGGTGAT
>Ga0157371_10000423_pt1 | contig 51974 bp, 76 predicted proteins | sample C45metaG_FD_113462 | JGI IMG/M metagenome (GOLD analysis project Ga0157371, IMG submission 113462) | Corn rhizosphere microbial communities from Kellogg Biological Station, Michigan, USA - C4-5 metaG | ecosystem: Host-associated > Plants > Roots > Rhizosphere > Soil | place: USA: Michigan... | reverse complement strand
CAAGCTCAAGGATCAGGAGCTGCTGAGCGACGAGGTGGAAAAGCACCTGGAAGCCGGAAAGCAGTGCTCCCGACTGGCGCTGGTGAACGGTGAGCGGGCGACCTTCACCGTCGGCGAGGACCTTGTGCTGCGCAAGTTCAAGATCGGCGAGATCGCCATGAACGAGCACAACGCTGACGAGAACGTCAGCATCGCCGAGTTCCAGACCGCAACCATGACCATCATCGCCTCCGAGCTTCTGGTGGCGTTCGGGATCATGGAATCGGCCTTCCGCATCAGCAAGGCGGACTGACCATGAAAGGACTGGATGCCGCTATCGGCCTTCTCATCATGACCGCGATCTTCATGGTGATCTCATTCATCCCTGATCGCCACAACAGCAGGGAGGATGATGATGTCGCGCTCTGACGATATCCGCGCTGCACTACTGCAGTCCGGGGAACCCATGTTCCCGCGCGAGATCGCTGACGCCATGGGCGCCGAGGATCGCCGCGAGCGCGCCAGCATTGCCGCCCAGGTCTCGGAGATGGCGGCCCAGGGCCACGGCGTGGAGAAGATGGACGACGGCCGCTACTCGCTGATCCCGGGGTGGGCCAAGGGGCGCCGCAGCGATGGTGGGGCCAAGCCGAAGCCGGCGCCGAAAGTTGAGCGTGACAATGAGCGTGACAAAATTGCCGAGATCCCGGCCAGCGCCGTCAGCGCCGAGCTGATCGCCGAGCTTCGTGAGATCGCCAGCAGCACCACCAGCACCGGCGTCGTGCTCGAGGTACCGCCCGCCGGTACCGCCACCGGAACCTCGGCCAGCTCCAACCAGGTGGCCGCGCGCATCCTCGAGTATCTGCAGGGCGATGCCGACTACAACCTGCTGCAGATGCTGCGTGATGCCCGCGAGGAGATCATGCAACTGGACTGCGCGGCGCGCATGGCGCTGGCCAGCGCGGAGCAGCTGACCGAGAAGCTGCGGGCGGCCACGCGATGAGCCGCACCCGCACTACCATGGCCTTCGCAGTGTTCGACCGGTCCGGCCGCCTGCAGACCGCCAGGGCAACCCGCCGCGAAGCCGAGGACGCCGCCAAGATCATCGGCGGCACGGCCTGGGTCGAGGCCGGTTTCACCGTCGAACCCGTCGAAATCACGCGATTCACCACCACCAGCACCACGCACCCGGACACAATGGGATGAACGACCCTACCGAAAGCACCGAGATGAAAGACCTGACCCTGCAGCAGCTCGAGGACCGCCGCGACGTCATCGAGGAGGAGAGCGCCACGATCAAGGCGAAGCTCGACAAGGTCCGCGGCGAACAGAAAGCCACCGGCCAGTGGGCGGACCCGGATTGGTACCGCCGCGCCAAAACCCGCGTCCGCTTCCTGGGCGTCGAGCACCAGCTCATCTGCCGCGAGATCGGCCGGCGAAAGCGCGAGGCGAAGGCGGCTCACACCAGCAGCATCGAGCGCGCCTTCGTCGTCGCGGCGAAGGCCTTACTGCCCCAGGCCACGTTCGACGCAATAATGGGCACGGCGACCTCGGAGGTGGCCCGTGGCTGACGAATTCGATCGGGCCCAGGAAATCGAACAGCGCGACCGCGACCTGGCCGTTGCTGAACAACTCCGCCGCGGCGCCGCCAAACCTTCCGATGACTGCCGCGACTGCGACGAACCGCTGGAAGATCACCGCAAGCCCTACGGCATCTGCGTCCACTGCAAGACCATCCAGGAAAACAACGAGCGCCACACGGCGCGAGGTGCTCGATGAACGTCGCCACCTTCGCCGGCAGGATCGGCCGCGATGCTGTCGTGCGCAGCACCAGCAACAGCAACGTCACCGGCTGGTCGATAGCCGTCGATGAGTACGCAGGCGGTGGTGAGAAGCGCACGCTTTGGGTCGACTGCAGCATGTGGGGCGACCGCGGCGAGAAGTTGGCCCAGTACCTGACCAAGGGCGCCAACGTCACCGTCACTGGCCAGGTCGGCTGCCGCATGTACGAGTCCAACGGCGAGACCAAGGCGGTGCTGACTCTGAGCGTGCGCGACGTCACCCTGCAGGGTGGACGCCAGGACAGCGAGGGCGAGCGCCAGGCGCCGCAGCAGCGCCAGCAGCAGGCGCCGCGTCAGCAGGCCCAGCAGCAGCGGCCTGCGCCGCAGCAGTCCGCGCCGCCCGTTGATGACGACGATATCCCGTTCTGATGCACCAGGCGCCGCTGCCACAGGGCGCCATCCTTTCCTGACCTGAGAACCACTCCATGAAAATCGTTAGCCTGACTGCGGAAAACGTCAAAAAGCTCAAGGCCGTCGAGATCAAGCCCGACGGCTCCCTGGTGCAGATCACCGGCGCCAACGGCAGCGGCAAGTCCAGCGTGCTCGACGCCATCTACATGGCCCTGGCGGGCACCAAGGCCATCCCCAGTGCACCGGTGCGCAAGGGCGAAGCCAAGGCGCGCATCAAGTTGGACCTGGGCGACGTGGTCGTCACCCGCCGCTTCACCGCCGCCGGCGGCACCAGCCTCACCGTGGAGGCCGCCGACGGCGCACGCTACGGCTCGCCGCAGAAGATGCTCGACGAGCTGCTGGGCTCGCTGACGTTCGACCCGCTCGAATTCAGCCGCATGGAGCCGAAGCGCCAGCTGGAAACCCTGCGCGGCCTGGTGCAGATCGACGTCAACATCGACCAGCTCGACGAGGACAACAAGCGCGACTACGACGCCCGCACCGACATCAACCGCCGCATCAAGCAGCTGCGGGCCCAGGCCGAGGCCATCACGGTTGACCCCGACGCGCCGGCCGAACCGGTGGACGTCAGCGAGCTGACGGCGGAGATGCAGCGCGCCGGCGAGCACAATGCCGATATCGAGCGCCGCCGGGCGAACCGGGAGCAGGCCACGGCCAACATCGACGCCAGGGTGAAGCAGGCGATCGACAAGCGCGACCGCGCGGAACAGCTGCGCCGCGATGCGGACGAGCTGGAAGCCGAGGCCGAACAGCTGGATGCGGCCAACCGCGACCTGCAGTCCAAGCTCAATGCCGCAGGCGAGCTGCCTGCCCCGATTGACGTGGCCGCCATCAGTGCCCGCATCAATACCGCCGCGGCCACGAACCGGGCCGTGCAGGACCGCGAGCTGCGCGCCGACATCGAGCGCCAGGCGGCCGCGGCCGAGGCCAACGTCGTCGCCCTGAACGAAAAGATGGAACAGCGCACCCGTCAGCGCGCGGAGGCGATCGCCGGCGCGACCATGCCGGTGCCTGGCCTGTCCTTCGGCGACGGCGAGGTGATCTACCAGGACCTGCCCTTCGCCCAGGCCTGCAGCGCGGAGCAGCTGCGGGTATCGGTGGCGATCGCCATGGCCGCCAACCCGAAGCTGCGCGTGCTGCGCATCAAGGACGGCAGCCTGCTCGACGAAAACGGCCTGCAGCTGATCGCGGAGATGGCCGCCGAGCGCGACTACCAGGTGTGGATCGAGCGCGTCGATACGAGCGGCAAGGTCGGCATCGTCATGGAGGATGGCGAGGTGGTCGGCGCTGAACAGGCCGAGGCCCAGCCGCAGGCAGAGGCCCCGGCATCGACGGCCGAACCGGAGGGCGAGTTTTGAGCGCCTACTACAACGAGTTCGACCCCCAAGCCGCGCATTGGCTGCGGAACCTGATCGCAAAAAACCTGATCCCTCGAGGCGAAGTAGATGAACGAAGCATTGCCGATGTGCACCCCGACGACCTGCGCGGATTCACCCAGTGCCACTTCTTCGCCGGCATCGGCGGCTGGGCCCTCGCAGCCCGACTTGCTGGATGGCCAGACGACCGCGAGCTCTGGACCGGGTCCTGCCCGTGCCAGCCGTTCTCGGTCGCCGGCAAAGGCAAAGCCCAGGATGACGATCGGCACCTCTGGCCCCACCAGTTTCGACTCATCCGTGCCCGACGGCCCGCTGTCTGGCTGGGAGAGCAGGTTGCGGCGGCGGTTGGCAAGGACTGGCTCGACGGAGTGTGTGCTGACATGGAAGGCATCGACTACGCCTGCGGGGCGGTCGTTGTCCCGGCTTGTGCCGTCGACGCGCCCCACCGACGTGATCGTCTCTGGATCGCCGCACGAGCCGTCGCTGTGGGTGACAGCATCAGCGCGCGACTGGAAGGACACGCCGGGAATGACAACGACCCGCCCGGACGGCCGCAGCCGGATCGATCAGTTGCCGCGGCAGGTAGCAGCAGCATCGTGGCCGACGCCGACGCCGACGGCGAGCCTGGCGGACAAGGGCGTTCGGTCGACGGAGGGTGCGATCAGGGAAGCGATGCGCAGCCACGGCCAGGATCTTTCGGCGGTGGCACAGGCTTCGATGGCGCTGTACCCGACACCGAGGGCTTCGGCCAACGAGAACAGGACGACCCGGATCCCTCCGTCACAGCTGGACGGCAGGCACGGCCTGTACCTGTCGAGCGTGGCCATTGGGATGGAGCCGGGTGGGTCATCGGCCACGACGGAAAAGCCCGGCGCGTTGAACCCAGCATTCGTCTGCTGGCTCATGGGGTTTCCGGCCGCATGGCTGTTGTGCGCCCCGGATTCGAAGGCCGCACCGAGGACCCGGAAGCGCTCCACTACTACAGCCGCAAATTCGCCCTGAGCGCCTTCGGCAACGCCATCGTGCCGCAGGTTGCGGTCGAGGTGATCGGCGCCTTCATGGATACCTACCCGGACCCGGCCAACGATAACCACCCCGTCGCCGAGGCCACCGCATGAACATCGACGGTCTCGACCTGCGTATCGGTGGCTGCCTGGAGGCGCTGCGCGCCATGCCTGACTGCAGCGTCCACTGCGTGGTTACCTCGCCTCCATACTTCGGCCTGCGCGACTACGGAGTGAAAGGGCAGATTGGCCTGGAGCCGACGCCTGAGGAGTTCGTGCAGGCGCTCGTGGAAGTGTTCCGCGAGGTCCGCCGCGTGCTGCGAAACGACGGCACGCTGTGGCTGAACCTGGGGGACAGCTACGCCACCGGCACAAAATGGGGTGACTCAACAGGCGGTAAGGCAGCGGCAGGGCTGCACGGCCACGGCGGCGGCGGGCGCAATAAGACAAGGCCAGGCCTGCCTGACAAGAACCTCATCGGCATTCCGTGGCGCGTCGCATTCGCGCTGCAGGCTGATGGCTGGTACCTGCGCCAGGACATTATCTGGAGCAAATCCAACCCGATGCCGGAGAGCGTCAAGGATCGCTGCACCAGGTCTCACGAGTACCTGTTCCTGCTGAGCAAGCGGCCGAAATACTTCTTCGACCACGAGGCCATCAAGGAGCCTGCACAGGAATGGCACGGCCGCGCCGGAACCTTCGATCGCAGCGGTAACCAGGTCGCCGACCACGTTCTGCCGGGACAGGCCGCGGCCCAACACCGTCCTCGGCCGTCGAAGAAGCGCGGCGAATTCAATGGAAAGACCGAGGCCATGGCCGATAGTGGCCGCAATGCCTTCCGTGCTGTCACCCCGACCAGGAGCAAGCGCGGCGTGTGGACCGTTCCGGTGCGTGCTTTCAAGGGCGCGCACTTCGCCACATTCCCGCCCGACCTGATCGAGCCATGCATCCTGGCCGGGTCCCCCGCGGGCGGCGTCGTGCTTGACCCCTTCGGCGGCAGCGGGACGACCGCTGGAGTGGCGATCGCGCACGGCCGCAAGGCGATCATTTGCGAACTGAACCCGGAGTACGCCGCGCTGGTGCCAACCCGCGTGCAGTGGGTGATCGACTGGAACAAGCGCCGACGGCCGGCCAACGACGACCGCCAGCTCGACTGGGTTCGGGAGGCTACCGCATGAGCCAGACCCGCCTCGGGTCGGTGGCTGAAACCGTCCTGGGCACCGCGATTGGCTTCGCGGTGTCCTGGGCGGCGACGCCCCTGATCCTCGCCATGTTCGGCTACCGCGCCGGCGCCGGTACCGCGTTCGGCATCACCGCTGTCTACACCATCCTGTCTCTGCTGCGCGGCTACTTCGTCCGCCGGCTGTTCAACCGCCTCAACGGCAAGGGAGCTGTATGAGCTGGAGCCCCCAGCAAGAGGCCGCCATCAAGGCGGTCAACGCGTGGCTGCGCGACCCGAAGGGCCCCCAGGTGTTCCGCCTGTTCGGCTTCGCCGGTACCGGCAAGACCACACTGGCCAAGGCCATGGCCGAGGGCGTGAAGGGAGACGTGCTGTACGCATGCTTCACCGGCAAGGCCGCCTTGGTACTGCGGAAGAAAGGCTGCGTCGGCGCCAGCACCATCCACTCCCTGATCTACAAGCCGATCGAGGACGAGGATACCGGCATCACCAAATTCGTGATCAACCACGACAGCCCTGCCGCGCGCGCAGGCCTGCTGATCATCGACGAGGTGTCGATGGTGGGCGAGGAGCTGGCCCGGGACCTGCTGTCCTACAGAACCCGCGTGCTGGTGCTGGGCGATCCCGCGCAGCTGCCACCGGTCAAGGGCGAGGGCTTCTTCATCAACGCCGAGCCCGACGTCATGCTGACCGAGGTGCACCGCCAGGCCGCCGACAACCCGATCATCCGCATGAGCATGGATGTCCGCGAGGGCAGGCAGCTGCAGCTCGGCTCCTACGGCGACAGCCAGGTGATCCGCCGCCGCGACGTCGGCAAGGATTCCATGCGCGACCTGGTGGTGGCCGCCGACCAGCTGCTGTGCGGCATGAACAAGACCCGGCAGACATTCAACGCCCGCATGCGTGAGATCCGCGGACACCAGGGCCTCGCCGCGCAGCACCACCCCGTCGCCGGCGAGCGCCTGGTCTGCCTGAAAAACAACCGCGACCTCGGCCTGCTCAACGGTGGCCTGTGGGAGGTGACCAAGGTGACCGCGCGCCACAGCCTGATCGAGATCGGCGCGAAGTCGCTGGACGAGCCGAACCTGCCGCACATCGAGACCAAGGTGCCGCACGAGTTCTTCAACGGCACCGAGAAGTCGCTCGACTGGCGCGACCTGAAACGGGTGGACCAGTTCACCTACGGCTACGCGCTGACGGTACACAAGAGCCAGGGCTCGGCCTGGGACAAGGTTCTGCTGTTCGATGAATCGCACGTGTTCCGCGAGGACCGCGCCAAGCACCTCTACACCGGCATCACCCGTGCCGCCGAACGCATCACGGTGGTCGTATGAGCAGCCACGGGAGGAAGCACGACGAGCTCGCCAACGACCTGGCCGCGCATCTGCGCGGCTACGCGCGGCCGGCGATGATCTGGACCGATATGCAGCTGGGCCCCGCGGGCTCGGCACGGCCGGACGTCTACAGCATCGAGCCAACCTACAGCCGCTTCATTGCCGCGGCCTACGAGGTGAAGATCAGCCGCGCAGACTTCCTGTCCGACGTCACAAGCGGCAAGGCACTTCGCTATCTAGAGTTCGCCGGAAGCTTGGTGTACGCCACGCCCAAGGGCATGGTCCGCAAGGATGAGATCCCCCACGGCTGCGGCCTGATCGAGCGCAGCGACACGGGCTGGCGCTACGCCAAGAAGCCCAAGGTCAACCCAGTGCAGAACCTGCCGCGCGACGCCTGGATGAAGCTGCTGATCGACGGCGTTCACCGATGCCAGATGCTCGCCAGGGATCCGCAGGCGCGCCAGGCGAACCCGTGGAAGCAGGAGGAACTGGCCCGCAAAATGCTGGGCGATGAGCTGGCGAAAATGATGCGCGACCGCCAGTGGGCCAAGCACAGCCTGCAACAGGAAGTCGAGCAGCTGCAGCGGGAGCGCGCCTCGACCGCGGAGGCACGCAACGCCGAGCGCCAGCGGCAGATCGGGGCCGCTAACGCCGAGCTGGCCAACATCCGGGCGCTGATCGCCGCGGAGGCACGGGGCCTGGGCCTGCCGGAAGACGCCACCTCCTACGACGTGCGCCAGGCGCTGCAGCGCATGCGCCCCGACGCCGATCGCCAGGCGCTGATCGGCGCGGCCAGGACACTGCGCCGGCACGCGGAATGGCAGCTGCGCGAGGCCGAGGAGATGGAGGCCGCATTCTGCCAGGACGAGGAGCCATCAACATGAGCCAGGACCTCGAGCAACAGGCCCCGGAGCTGTTCGCCCTCGCGCGGCAGCTCCGCGAACGGGACCCGCAGCAGGGTGCGGTGCGGCTGCGCTGCATCCGGGTCGGCGTGGATGAGAATGGCGACGGCGGCCAGGTGATTGCCGGCGCCATCCCCGACGACCTGCGCCGCGGCGAGATCGAGATCGACTACACCACCAGGCTGACCCCGCAGGAAAAGGCGCGCCAGCAGACCAGCACCACGACTCTGCCGCCACCGCGATACCGCGGGCGCACCCGATGACCTGCCGCGTCTGTGAGAAGATCCGGCGCGGGCTCGGCATCGGTGGCTGGCGACGGCCGACGCCGAAGCAACCGCCGCCCTATGGGGCCCAGCCCAGCCCGCCACCACCACCGAGGAAACCCGATCGATGACAACCGGCAGCAACCTGATGAAGCGCGCCTGGAAGGCCGTGGGCGCGCTGCCCTATGTCCGCCTGTTCCGGAACAACGTCGCCCTGGCCTGGGTCAGCAACGCGAAACCGATCAAGGTCACCGGACGGCCGAGGTCCGTCACCCTGCAGCCCGGCGACGTGGTGCTGCGTGGCGCCCGCCCACTGCACGCCGGTCTCATCGCCGGATCCGGCGACCACATCGGCTGGACCTCGCGCACCATCCAGCCCGAGGACGTCGGCAAGACCTGGGCGATCTTCACCTCCGCCGAGGAAAAGGACGGTACCGGCCGACTCGAGCCGGAGCAGCGGATCTGGATGGAAAACGTCCGCAAGGCAGGCGGAATCGCAGGTGTCGTCCGGTCGGAACAGGATATGATCGACCTGGTGCACAGTGAACCGGGGAATCACGGGAAGTAGCGGGAACAACCGGGAGTTGCAAACCGGAATCCCATTCCTATAAGATCGGCGTGCACCCATCCGAGTTTCACGCCGTGTCCACCAGCACTACCGAGGCGCCCAGCGCCGATCAGATCCGCGACGCCCGCAGCAATGCGGGCCTCACCCAGGCCGAAGCGGCCGCCATGGTCTACGCTAGCGACCGCGCTTGGCGTTACTGGGAATCCGGGGTCAACACGATGCCGGTGAGTCTGTGGGAGCTGTTCCAGTTGAAGGTCGACCAGCGCGCTGAGGCTGGCCAATGAGCGCCCAACCCCGCATCGACGTCGAATCCCTGAAAAACCAGATCGACCTCGAGGACGTCATCCGCGCCTGCGGCGTCGACCTGAAAAGGCAGGGAACCGAATACAGCGCGCTGTGCCCGTTCCACAACGAGCGGACACCATCGTTCAAGGTCACCCCGAAAACCCAGCTCTACTACTGCGCCGGCTGCGGCGCCGGCGGCGACAGCCTCCGCTTCATCATGGAATACGAGGGCCTCGGATTTCGTGACGCGGCGCGCCGACTGGCGGAGATCAGCGGCGGCATCCTGCCGGCCAACGACAACGCGCCGGTGCAGCGGGCTTCGCGTCGCGTCACGGAACAGCCGAAGTGGATTAAGACCACCGCGCCCGACAACGCGCCACCAGCACCGACGACACTGCGGATCCAGCGCAACGGCGAATGGAGCGACACCGCCGTGGTCGCCGCCTGGGCCTACCGAAACCGCGCCGGCGAGCTGCTCGGCTACACCTGCCGCGTGGAGTTCGCCAAGCCCGATGGCAGCACTGGCAAGGACGTCATCCCGGTGACGTGGCAGACCAACACCGATGGCGGCGAGAGCCGCTGGCGCCAGGGTGCGCTCGAGGAGCCGCGGGCACTGTACGGCGCTGAGCTGCTGGACCAGCACCCGAATGCCAACGTGATCCTGGTCGAGGGCGAGAAGGCGGCCGATGCCGCACGCCGAATGCTCGCCGGTCGGTCCTACCTGGTGCTGACCTGGCCGGGCGGTTGCAAGGCCGTCGACAAGGCGGATTGGGCGCTGCTGGCCGGCCGCAAGGTCGTCGGCTGGCCGGACTGCGACAGCCAGCGGGACCGCGACGGGAACATGCGGCCCTACCTGGAACAGCCCGGCATGCTCGCCATGCTGCGCATCGCCGATCGGCTGGCGGAACACGGCGCCGAGATGCGCGTGGTGGCCGTCGATCAGCCCGACACCATCGCCGACGGCTGGGATCTCGCTGACGGCGAGGCCGACGGCTGGGACGGCGAAAAGGTGCTGGCCGAGATCAAGGCCAGGATCGCCACACCAGCGGACCTGCGCGAACGCCATGCCGAACCACAGGCCGAAGAACAGCCGCCGGCGCCAGTGGACGAGGACGTGCCGCCGTTCGAGCCCAGCAGCAGCGAACCGCCGGCGCCGCGCAAGAAAGCCGATAAACCGGAGCGCCCGCGCCCGCCGCGCGACGTGAAGTTCGACGCCGGCCCGGTGCGGGCGCTGGGCTACGACCGCGGCCGCTACTTCTACCTCAGCGGCAAGCAGCGCCAGGTGCACGACTACACCGCACAGTCGCACGGCCCAACCGGCCTGATGCAGCTGGCGCCGCTGGTGTATTGGCAGGACACCTTCGCCTACGGCGACAAGATGAAGTCCGAACACTGGCAGGCAGCCACGGACGCGCTGATGCGCCAGTGCGAGCGCGAGGGCATCTTCGACACCTCGATCATCCGCGGCCGCGGCTGCTGGATCGACGAAAAGCGCCTGGTACTGAACCTGGGCAACCGCGTGATCCTCGATGGCGAGGAGAGCCGGGTCGAGGAGGTCGACAGCGAGTTCATCTACGAGGCCGGCGCCCGTCTGCGTGGCCCCGCCGCCGAGCCGCTGCCGGTGGACCAGGCCCGCCGGGTGATCGATATCGCCAAGCGCTTCAACTGGGAAATGCCGGCGTCATCCGCGCTGCTGGCCGGCTGGATCGTGCTGGCGCCGCTGTGCGGCGCGCTGCGCTGGCGCCCGCATGTGTGGTTGAGCGGCGGCACCGGCACCGGCAAGACCACCATCCTCAATGAATTCGTAGCGCCGCTGATGGCCGGCATGGAGCTGCAGGTCCAGGGCAACAGCACCGAGGCCGGCATCCGCCAGACCCTGCGCGCCGATGCCCGGCCGGTGCTGTTCGACGAGAGCGAGCAGAACGACGAGCGCGAGGAAAACCGCGTCCAGAACATCCTGTCGCTGATCCGGCAATCATCGAGCGAGAGCCAGTCCCGCACCCTCAAGGGCACCACGACCGGCAAGCACCTGGAATTCCACATCCGGTCCATGTTCTGCCTCGCCTCGATCCAGGTCGGCATCAAGCGCCAAGCCGACCACACCCGCATCAGCATCCTGAGCCTGTACGGCAATGCGCAGGTGTCGGCCGACCAGCTCGAGGTGCACCAGGCGAAGTGGCTGGAGACCGAAAGCATGCTGGCGGAGCTGCGCGACGACGCGGAGTTCGCCGGCCGCCTGCTGGCCCGCAGCATCGCCATGTACGACACCATCCGCGAGAACATGCGGACCCTGGTGCGCGTGGCCGCCCGCGAGTTCAGGTCGCAGCGTCTCGGCGATCAGTACGGCACGATGCTGGCCGGCACCGCGACCCTGTTCTACGACCACCCCATCAGCGAGGAGGGCGCGCTCAAACTGATCCGCATGTTCGACTGGAGCACGTTCCACGAGGCGGCGCACGAGGATGAATCCGCCGACGCCATGACCGCCATCATGCAGATCGAGCACCGCATGGAGCTGGAGCGCGGATCGACCACGCTGACCACCGGCGAGCTGGTGAGCATCGTGTTCAACAAGAATTCGAAGAACGGGGTGTGGCCGGCCGAGGCAGGCGCGGCGCTGGGGCGTCTCGGCCTCAAGGTGAAGCCCGGCATCGTCGGGAGGGACGCCGGCCTGCTGGTGGCCAACAAGAGCGAGAAGCTGACCAAGGCCCTGCGCGGCGCGCCATGGGCGGCGGACTGGCGGTCCTACCTGCGGCGCCTGCCCGGGGCGAAGCCGCACAACATGCCGATCACTTTCTGTCAGGGTTTCAGTGCCAGGGCTACGTTCGTGCCGATCGACCAGGTGCTCAGGGCCGAGGAGGAATAGCATCACCGGTGGAACGCTGTTTCCCGGTGAGGGCGTTCCACAGTTGGTATATCCGGATATACTGAGCCCACACCAACACCACGGACTCGCCATCATGACCATCCGCCTCCAGACCGTTGAAGAAGTCGCCGCCGCCGAAGTCGCTCGCGGCTTCACCCCGGACTACGTCGCCAGCGTCTACCGCTCCAACGCCGCCGACATGCGCGACCGCGCTGAACGGATCCGCCGCAAGGGCGAGGGCAGCAAGGTGGCTGGCTACACGCTGGAAATGTGCCTCACCTCGACCGAGCGCGCCGAGCACCGCGCAGTCGCCGTACCGGACGCGATGCGCGCGGTGCTGAAAGCTGAAATGAATCAGCTGGAACTGATGATGCTGGACGAAGACGCATTCGGCGACTCCGCAGCATCCCGCCGTTACTCTGAAATTGAAGCGATTCTGGAATCGCACAATAACTGACCACCACCGCATGATCTCAAGCCCATGCACCTGCCAGCCGGGTGCATGAACGGGCGATCCGACCCGACTACCGAGGCATCACCATGTTCCGTCGCACATCTGCCCGCATCATGTCCAGCGTTGCCGTGCTCTTGTCCATCCTCGGCCTTCCGCCGACCGCTGCCGCCCATTTCGACGGGAGCAGCCGCAGCGTCCGCGCGCGCTCCATGGCTCGCTACAGCTACCACAAGCCGCACCAGGGTCGGCGCGAGATCGAACGCCGCCGTCAGCAGGTCGAGCGCGGCGTGCTCCACACCAACTGACCGCTGCACCGCCCGGGCAACCGGGCCACTTCCCATCCCATCGAGAAAGGACATGACCCACCATCACGACAACGACCCCTCAAGCCCGGTCGCCAGCGTCTACGACGCGATGGGTGACCGCCCGTCGCGGGCGAAAACCGCCGCCTATAAGCTCACCGAGAAACCGGGCTACTCGCTGGGCCGCACCAGCTTCCTGATCACCAGCGGTGGCGGCATCGTCGAGGCGCAGATCAACGGCGGGCAGTACAAGGCGCTGGCGGAGCATGCCTGCGCCATCATGAACGGGCAGTCCGAACCCCCCGAGGCCGTCCGCGAGGCAGTCCATGCGGCCGTGGCCGAGGCGCTGGGCGAGGCCCTCGACTGCACCAGGACGTGGTCGGCGTGGGGCGCCGGCACCATGGGCCCGGACGACTTCGAACTGGTGGCCGAGGACGGTGAGCGCGTGGCCGAGATCGCCGACGCCGCGATCGCCGCCTACATCAAGGCGGTCAGCCATGGCTAAGCGGACCCGGAAAACGCGCGCGGCTGAGCTGCTGCGCAAGCTCGAACAAGGCCCAAGCATCGGAACGATTGGAAGAATGGGTGTCACCAAGGAAGAAGCCGAAGCTGATGCGAAGCTGTGGCTTCGAACCTGGATCATCCCCGAGGTCAAGGCCTTGATCCCTGAATTGAAGGAGGTGAAGCCATGACCGCCGTCACCAACCAGCTGGCCGCCGCGCTGCAGCTGCTGCTGGAACGGAACGACCATCCGCCGAAGCGCAACTGCAGCTGCCACATCACCCCGCCGTGCGGCGACTGCGTGGAGTGGGGCGGTCTGCGCGAGGCGATCGAGGAAGCCGAGGCGGCGCTGTCTGCGCACAGCCAGGCGGAAACGGAAAATTACGCTCCCCCGCATCCGTGCCAGGCCGGGAAGCCGCCGTCCTGCTGGTACTGCGATAGTGAAGCCATGCCGGTCAAAGGCGACGAGTGGGATACGCTGCAGCGGGAGTGGTGCATCGACGGCATGCCCGCCGACAAGCAGCGCCTGGCCCGTGCTGCATTCGTGGCCGGTGCTGCTGGTGCCGTCAGCGGCCAGGTGATGGTCAACATGGGCGACAGCGAGGCCGAGTACATCCGGGCAAATGATGAGGAAGCCGCCCTCGCCGCCCGCCAGCCGGTGGGGGAGCCGGTGGCCGTCGTCGGCGCCGACTTCGGCCTGTTCTGGATCGGCTCCGGTCCGATTGCTCCGCTGGTGGAGCGGAACGGCCTACGTCCTGGCTCCAAGCTCTACGCCGCCCCGACCGCGCAGGCCGTGGACCAGCAGTACGTCGACGCCGCGCTGCACTACGGTGCGCACGCCAATCGCATGCGCCTGGTGCTGAAAAACGCCCGGGCCTGCATCGAGGCCTGGAGCCATCCGGCCATCATCGAGCATTCCAAGCGCAAGATCCTGGGCCAGATCGATGAGGTGCTTGACGCCTACGCCAAGCGCGAGCCGCTGCCGGAGGTGGCGACCGGACAGACCTGGCAGCTGCAGCTGGCCGACGCGCTGGACTGCGCGTGGAATCCAGCGATCCAGGCGGAGCGTGATGGGCTCGGTACCGGCTCGGCTCTGGCCCGCGGACTGGCCGCGGTAGCGCAGCGGCTGCGGGAGCATGCGGCCGGGGAGGTGACGCCGTGAGCATTGCCGAGATCAGGAAAGAGCACGGCGTGCCTGCTAAGGCCGGGATGACCGTCGTGGTCAAGACCGGGGAGCATGCAGGCGAGTGTGCGGTGATCCTTGGGGAGGACAGCGCCCTCAAGGGCTACCTGAAAATACGCGACGCCTCCGGGCGTAGGAAACTTCTGTGGTGGTGCCGTGCTCACCCAGCGAGCTTGGAGTACCCGAAAAATGGCTGACCCAACCTGCTACTGCTGTCCGCACTGCGATGAGCTGTTCATCGACGGCGACGAGTTCTTTGAGCACGCCAGCATCTGCCAGTTCGACACCGAGGCGCAGCTCGAACACCACGGTCTTCCGATCATCGCACCGCCGGACCCGCTGGGCGAGGTGGCGCAGTGATCACCAACTTCTACAACGAGGTAATCGCGCTGCTGGTCGCCCTGGTGATCCTGGGCGCCGGCTGCGGGCTGTGGCTGATGGTCATGGCCGCGGCCAACACAGCGCGCGCTGCATGGCGTTGGGTCTGCTGGTTGCTGCGAGGGGCATGCCGTGGATAAGGCGCAACTGCAGATCCTGCAACACTCGCTCGGCCTGGACGAGCATGGGCGCGGCCAGAGCTACCGAAACCGCTTCGTCACCGGCGAGGGCAGCAGAGACCACCCGCACTGCATGGCCCTGGTCGAGCAGGGCCTGATGACCAGGCGCGTCGGCTTCGCGCTGGCTGGCGAAGACGACCTGTTCATGGTCACCGACGCCGGCCGGGCAGCGGTGCAGGAGCACAGCCCGCCGCCTCCGAAACTGACCAGGTCGCAACAGCGATACCAGCAGTTCCTGCGCTACGACGGCGGCGTCACATTCGGCGAGTGGCTGCGGGGTTGGAGATGACTGAGATCCTGCGACTGGTGCTCACCAGCTTCTGGCCCTTCGCTGCGGCGTGCATCCTGATCCTGGTAACCAGCTTCGGTGTCGCCGCGGTGATATCGGAGATTGCCTCGGCGATCGCCACCATCATCAGGGAGAGCAGAAGGAGGCTCGATCCGTGAAACAGGCCCTCGCCGATCCCTTCATGCTGCTCGGGGCAATCGCCCTGGGCGCCATGATCGTGTGGGAGCTGGTTAAGATCGTGCGCGGTCGCACGCGCAAACCGCATGATGAATAGGCCCGAAGGAGGGCAACAATGAACCTCACGAGACGAGGTTTTCTCAAGCTGCTCGGTGCAGCAGCGGCAGCAGCAGGCGTCAGTATCGCTGGCATCCATGCGATGGACAAGCGGCGTGAGCCCTACGTGGTGGCGGGCGAGAGCGTGAGCCATATCGGCCCAACACCCGGCGGATTTATCGGATCGAAGGTGGTGCATGAGGTTCAGGCCTGGGATGGTGTCGGATACCCGGTGCTTCTGTACAGCGGCATCTATGGAGGCGGTGGCCGCTCGCTGGAGCGGTACTACGACTTCGACCTGGCCGACTTCCGGCGCGAGGTGCCGGATCGTTTCTGGCACAGCCAGCACAACCGGGATCGCTACCCGAACGTGCACACCTACGTGCGCGAGCAGCGGTTCGGCGAGAGCGTGCTTGAGGCCATGCGGAAGCTCAACTTCCGCGGCGTCAAGCCGCCGCCCGGGGCGTTCGCATGATTGGTGGCCAGCCCGCTAACCTGCTGCTGCAGGAAAACACGCCGCCCTGCCACAACCGCCCGCCGTTCGCCGAGGGCAGGTGGCACGATACCGGGCGGAGAAAGGCCAGCGTTCTCGACTCGGTGAACGTGGCCGCGCCAGGCAAGGCCAGGCCAGACTGGCAGCCGGTGATGAAGCTGGTGCTGCGCTGGCACCCTCGCTGGTTCGAGCAGCGCTGCGCCACACACGACGGCGTCGGCATCGGCCCCAACGGCGAGAACTACCCAGCGGCACATGGTTGGGATTGCGCCGGGTGCAGGTGGCGGCCGACCAGGTGAGGCGCGGCCACGTGCGCGCGGTTGACGCCGTGCGCGCGACGGGCCGACAATCGAGGCTCGACCCGCCCATCCACCCAGCCGAGGGCAGCCGCATGCAGAACTGATCGCCGACACAATCACGCGCTGGAATAAAGAAGCCCGGGTCATGCCCGGGCTTTTCCGTGTCAGAACAGCTCGCGTGGATCCGGCACGACGGCCGGCGCCTCGCGCGCGGGCGCGGCGGGCGGCTCGACCTGCCCATCACCGCGCCATGGCTTGTCGAGCGGATTGGGCGCAACCCAGTCGGGATCTATGCCCATGGCCTCGCGGCCGGCATCGTTCAACCTACCGCCGAGCACCAGGCCGGCCAGCTGCAGGCGACGCATCGAGTTCCAGGCGTTGGTATATGCGGTCTCCACAGCGTCGGCGATCTGCTGCACCTCGAAGCGGCGGTCCGGCTGCTTTGCCATCAGGCACAGCACGGCGAAGTCCTGCAACGGGAAGGACCGCGAGAGGATGCGGACGCGAGCGAAGCGGGCGAGGAATTCATCTTCAAAGTTCATAATCTGGATACCTTTGGGGACGGCGCGATCCTCGCACATCCATATCGCCAATTGCAAATGTGGATACCGCACTACGCAGCGAGCGTAGTAGCGACAGGCGTTTGTAGTAGCGGTGTAGTGGCGTCAGCCATTGTGCCGCAAGGGTTTACTACGAAAACTACGGAAACTACCGATCCCCTGACACACCCCCCTATAGAGAAACCACATCAACAAAAGCGAATTACAAACATGGATACCCCATGAAAGAAATAAATAAATTACTGTAGTAAGTGTAGTAAGTGTAGGAGAGGCAAGCAGCACAAGGGTTCCCGGCACTACATCGCTACTACGCCTACTACAACGCCACCGCAAAACCCTTGCGGCGCTTGCGTTCCGGTCGCATCGGGAACAACATCCTCCCCATGGCCTACGTCCAGATCAGCTCCGACGCATCCGTGCTTGCCCACGCCCTCGGCGACTTCACCGGCAAGCAGATCCCCTTCGCCACCGCATCGGCCCTCACCACGCTCGCCTTCCAGGTGCAGCGCGCGGAGAAAACCGAGATGGCCAGAGCAATGGAGCTGCGGAACAAGTTCAGCCAGAGCGGCGTCCAGGTGAACAAGGCCGACAAGGGCGACTGGCCCACGGTCTACGCCGAGGTCGGCATCGAGGAGAAGCGGTCGTACCTGATCGATCACATCACAGGCGGCAAGCGACAGGGCGGCACACACGGCCGAGCGATCCTGGAACAGGAGAACCTGCGCTCGGGATCAGGCCGCGTCCCCACCGGCAAGCGACCTGCAGCGATGATCGCCCGCATCAAGCGTGCCCAGCGCCAGGGCGAACTGAATCGCAGCTTCGGGGCCAGGGGCCAGCGCAAGGACAAGCGGCTGCCCTTCATCTTCCAGGCCCGGAAGTGGGGCAACGAGGTCATCGCACAGCGCACCGGTGAGGAACGCTATCCGCTGCGCATCGTGTACGCCTTCAAGCGGGGGGTCACCATCAAGCGGGAGTTCGAGATGGATCTCATCGCTCAACGTGAGGTGGACCAGGGCTACTACCAGGCATTCGACAAAGCGCTGCGCAGGGCCATCGCCTCGGGCAAGAGCGCGAGCGAGCGTGCTAACAGCGTGTCGCGTGGTGTCGAGATCGGCACCGGTCGCTGACCCAGCAGCACCAGGGCATGGGGTGCATGCCCACCTCCACACCAACAGCAGCGATCGATGCGACGAGGCGAGACGCAGGCGAAGCCATGCGCGAATCCAAGCGAGGCAAGGGAGAGGGGTTGATACGCACAGGTTATCCACAGGCGTGTGAAGAGCGGGTCCTCCCTGGCGATGTCGGATCACGGGGGACGGCGACTGCCCGGCATCGCTATATGCAACGCTGAAAGCGAGTAGGCGCCATTTACAACACGGATAGAACGATGGCGAGCCGAATGCAGGCCCATCAAGCCATCACCGGCGAAAACTGAACGTTCACGGCCGCTGTACGTGGTTGCCATCCCGCGCATTCCCGCGAAACCACCGTGCCATCCGTTGCCGGTGCAGTTGTCAACACCGTAGAATCGTCAACAACACGCACGAGCCCGGCGCGCACCGCTCAATGTCACCCCAGCAAGGAATCAGCCTCCGCGAGTTCGGCCGACAGCTTGGCGTCTCCGGCGAGTACGTCCGCCGCGCCGTGGCCGACGGCAAGATCCCGGCCAGCTGCGTCGGCGAGATCACCCTCCGCTCGGGAAGCAAGCGCCCGGTCATCACCGATCCGGATGCCGCAGCCAAGCACTGGGGTCGCAGCCGTGACGTGACCCAGGTGCGCGACAAGGCGGCGATGTCGGAGGGCGCCAGAAAGGGCTGGGAGCAGCGGCGCGGCAAGACGGCCACGGCGAAGGAGAAGCCACCCGCCCCCCTGACCACGACCCAGCGAAGCCTCGATGACGATGACGAAGTCGATGACGGCACCGGGCTGCCATCGATCGCGCAGAGCAAGCGCCGGACGGAGTTCTACCGATCCGAGGACGCTCGGCTCGACCACGAGGAGCGCGCCGGGAGGCTCGTGGATGCCGAACTGATCAAGGTCAAGTTTGTCGGCATGATCACCACGGCAAAAACCAAACTCCTCGCCGTGCCGACCAAGGCCAAGGGCCGTATCCCGACGCTGACCTTCCGCGACATCGAGATCCTCGAGGACCTGATCAACGAGGCGCTGGTCGAGGTGGCAGATGGACGCTGACGTCCTGGCCGAGGCCATACGCCAGGCCTGGCGCCCGCCGCCGAAACTCACGCTATCGCAGTGGGCGGACCGGCACGCCGTGCTGTCGGCGGAATCGTCCGCCGAGGTCGGCCGCTGGCGCACGATCCCGTACCAGCGCGGGATTATGGACGCAATTACGGACCGCCAGATCGAGACGGTGACCTGCATGAAGTCCGCCCGCGTCGGCTGGACCAAGATCATCAACCACACGGTCGGCTACTACGTCCACTACGACCCGTGCCCGATCATGATCGTGCAGCCGACGATCGGCGACGCCGCGGGCTACTCGAAAGACGAGATCGGCCCGATGATCCGCGACACGCCGGTGCTGCAGCCGCTGTTCCCGGAGACCGGGCGCCGCGAGGCCGGCAACACGATCCTGCACAAGCTGTTCCCCGGCGGCCAGCTCCGCATGGTGGGCGCCGACAGCCCGCGCGGCTTCCGCCGTGTGTCGATGCGCCTGGTGCTGTTCGATGAGGTCGACGGCTACGCGGCCACCGCGGGCGAGGAAGGCGACCAGATCACCCTGGGCAAGCGCCGCGCGGAATTCTTCTTCAATCGCAAGTTCCTGCTCGGCAGCACGCCGACCCTGGACCAGACCAGCCGCATCAAGCGCCAGTTCGAACGCGGCGACATGCGGTACTACCACGTGCCGTGCCCGCACTGCGACGAGCCGCAGGTGCTGAAATGGCAGAACCTGCGCTGGGACAAGGACAAGCCGGAGACCGCGCACTTCGCCTGCGTGCACAACGGCTGCGTGATCGAGTACAAGCACCAGCGCTGGATGGTCGAGGAGGCCGACCGCCGCAACCTCGCCGGCGACAAGCGGTATGGGTTGGTGGCCACCAACCCCAACGCGGAGCCGAGGCACGCCAGCTTCCACATTTGGGCGGCGTATTCATATTCGCCGAACGCCAGCTGGGAGCAGCTGGCCCGGGAGTGGCTGGCCTCGCACAAGAACACCGAGGAACGGAAGTCGTTCATCAACACCGTCCTGGGCGAGACCTACAAGGGCGAGGGCGACGCGCCGGAATGGAAGAAGCTGTACGACCGCCGCGAGCTGTACCTGGTCGGCACCATCCCGTTCGGGGGTGTGCTGCTGGTGGCCGGCGTCGACGTCCAGAAAGACCGCCTCGAGGTCGAGATCGTGGCCTACGGCCGGCGCATGGAGAGCTGGTCGGTCGATTACCGGGTGATCCCGGGCGACACCTCGCAGCTGACCGGCCCGAACAGCCCGTGGCCGAAGCTGGCCGAGATCCTGGACGAGGAATTCACCACCACCGCAGGCGGCCGGGCGCGGATCACGCGCATGGCGATCGACTCCGGCTACAACACCAACACCGTCTACCAGTTCGTGCGCGGCCAGGCCGCCAACCGGGTGATCGCCGTCGACGGCCGCGACAGCTACCAGATGATCATCGGCCAGCCGAAGGCCGTCGAAGTAACCGTGCAGGGTAAACGCAAGGGCCGGAGCGTAAAACTGTGGCCCGTCGGGAGTTCCTTGGTAAAAACGGAGCTTTACGGGTGGTTGAAGCAAGAGAAACCGACCGACGAGAGCGGCGAACAACTTCCCTACGGCTATTGTCATTTCCCCCAGTACGGTGAAGAATACTTCAAACAGCTCACGGCCGAGGAAATCGTGCCGAGGCTGGTCAAGGGCTTCCGGCGGTACCAGTGGGAGAACGTCTACGGTCGAAATGAGGTTTTGGACTGCCGCGGTTACGCCCGCGCAGCCGCCTTCCTCGAAGGTATCGACCGATGGACGGAGGAACAGTGGGCCAGGGCGGAAGCTGACATCGCGCCGGTACCGGAAGCACCAGCCGCGTCGAAGTCTGCACCCTTCAAACCCAAGATCAGCCGCCCGGACGACCCATACCTGTGACCGATTGCTTGACCAAAAAGCTGTGGTTGGCCGAGGCGGAGCTGGCGCTGCATCGCCTGCTGACCGGTACCGCCGAGCAGACCGTGCAATTCGGTCCGAGCAAGTCGGTCACCTACACCCAGGGCAACATCAATCAGCTCAAGGTCTACATCGAGGACCTCAAGAACCAGATCGCTGACTGCGAGGGCATTGAGCGCCCACGCCGCGGCCCCGTCCGGTTCATCTTCTGACTATGAGCCAGATCGCAGCCCGCACCACCGGCGCCGTCCAGATCCTCGACCAATTCGGTCGGCCGATGCGCGCCGATGGCGACACCTCGCATTTCGCCGCCTCGCGCACCGCGCGGGAGCTGGCACGCTGGCAGCCGATGCTGGAGTCGGCCGACACCGAGCTGTTCGGCGAGCGCGAAACCATCGCGGCCCGCAGCTACGACCTGGAACGCAACAACGGCATCGCCGCCGGCGCCATCCGCACCCAGGTGGACAACATCGTCGGTACTGGCCTGCGCCTGTCGGCCAAGCCGGACTACCGTGCGCTGGGCCGGGACAAAGACTGGGCCGACGAGTGGGCCCGCACCACCGAGGCGAAGTGGCGGACCTTCGCCAACAGCCGCGACTTCGATGCGGCACGCCGGCTCAACTTCAACGGCCAGACGGTCGTGATGCTGCGGACCGCGTTCCTGGCTGGTGATGGCGTGGCCCTGGCCCAGTGGCTGCCGGATCGACCCGGCGCGAAGTGGGCGACGGCCTTCCAGCTGGTCGACCCGGCGCGCCTGGGCACCCCAGGCGGGCAGCTTGGTCTCGGCGGAACCGGCAAGATGCGCGACGGCGTCGAGATCAACGACCTCGGCGAAGCCATCGCCTACCACATCCGCAAGTCTCACCCGGGCGACGTCTACCAGCTCGGCGGCGAGGCAGTCCAGTATGAGCGGGTGCCGGCGCGGACGCGCCACGGCCGTCTCCGCGTCATCCACCTGTACGAGCAGCTGCGTGCGGGCCAGACCCGTGGCAAGTCGATCCTCGCCGGCGTGATGGGCGCATTCAAGATGCTGGATCACTACCAGCGGATCGAGCTGCAGACCGTCGTCGTCAACAGCATGATCGCCGCGTTCATTGAGACGCCGCTCAAGGCCGATGAAATCGCGGAACTGTTCGGCACCACCGAGAAATTCATGGATTCCCGCAACAGCTGGGACGTGAAACTCGAGGGCGCCGGCATCATCCCGCTGCACCCGGGCGACAAGCTCAACGCCTTCACGCCGACCCGCCCGAACAGCGCCTACGAGGCGTTCGTGAATGCGGTGCTCCGGTACATCAGCACGGGCCTGAACATGCCCTACGAGCTGCTGATGAAGGATTTCAGCCAGACCAACTACAGCAGCGCCCGCGCGGCACTGCTGGAGGCCTGGCGCTACTTCAACGCCCGCCGCGACTGGCTCGCCACGTACTGGGCCACCCCGGCCTATGAGCTGTGGCTGGAGGAGGCCGTGGCACGCGGCGAGGTCGAGGCCCCGGGCTACTACGACAACCAGGCCGCCTATGCCGCCTGCCGCTGGATCGGCGCCGGCCGCGGCTGGGTTGACCCGATGAAGGAAGCCCAGGCCAGCGGCGAGCGCGTCCGCAACAACGTCTCCACCCTGGAGCGCGAGGCGGCCGAGCAGGGCCTGGACTACGAGGAAGTGCTGGAGCAGCGCGCCCGCGAGGAGCAGTTCGCACGGAAATTGGGCCTTCCGGGCGCCGCAGCGCCGGATTCTGTGACAGAATCTCACAACGTCACCACCCAAGAAGATCCCGACCAGCCACGCGCCCCAGGCGGCGCGCAGGGCGAGGAATGAGCCTATGATCCGCGTGTTTTCCCGCCTCAAGAGCGAGCCCTGGGCCATCACCCGGGAGGCGATGGATTCCATCCTGGATATCGCCGCGCGCGAAAACGAGTCGCCGCAGGCCGTGGCCGCAAAGTTGGGCCGGCCGCTCGAGAACACCTATGACGTCGAGTACCGCGACGGCATCGCCATCCTGAGCGTCACCGGGCCGCTATTCCGTTACGCGAACCTGTTCACCGCGATCAGCGGCGCCACCAGCTACGACCTGCTGGCACGCGACTTCACCAAGGCGCTCAACGACCCGTCGGTCGAGTCGATACTGCTGAACATCGACAGCCCCGGCGGCGAGGCCAGCGGCGTCTCGGAATTCTCCGACATGATCTACGCTGCGCGCGGCAAGAAGCCGGTTGTCGCCTACGTTGGCGGATTCGGTGCCAGCGCCGCGTACTGGATCGCCTCGGCGGCCGAGCGCGTCATCGTCGACGACACCGCAATGCTCGGCAGCATCGGCGTGGTTCTCGGCATCGAGGACAGCCGCGAGCGCGACACCAAGAACGGCATCAAGCGCATGGAAATCGTCAGCGCGCAGTCGCCGTTCAAGCGCGTGGATCCGGCCACCGAGGAGGGCCAGAGCCGCCTGCAGGGCCGCGTCGATGCGCTGGCCGAGGTGTTCGTCGGCAAGGTGGCGCGAAACCGCGGCAAGGACGTGGAAACCGTACTCAAGGAATTCGGCCAGGGCGACGTGTTTGTCGGCCAGGCCGCTGTGAACGCTGGCCTCGCCGATCGCGTCGGCAGCTACGAGGGCGTCATCTCGGAGCTGCGGTCGACGACCAATGGCAGGGCTGGTGCAATCGCCGCCGCCGGCGGCAATAACGAGGAGATCGCCATGGGCGAGAACAACGGCGCGCCGGCTGCCGATACCAAGCCGAGCACACTGACCACCGCCCAGGTGGGCGAGCAACACCCGCAGGCCGCCGCGGATCTCCGCGCCGAGGGCACCAGCGGCGAACGTGCCCGCATCAAGGGCATCCTGGGCAGCGAGGAGGCCGTCGGTCGTGATGACCTGGCCAAGCACCTAGCATTCGACACCGACAGCACCGTCGATGCCGCCGTGGCGATGCTCAAGGTCGCCCCGAAGGCCGCCGCCACTACCGGCTTCGAGAAGCTGGACGCCACCATGCGCGCCGAAGGCAACGCGAACGTCGGTGCGGACAACGACAACGGCGAAAAGAGCGAGGACGAAAAGTCCTACGAAGCTCTGATGGCCGGCGCGCGCGCTGTCGGCGCGGCCAAGTAACCAAGGAGACCTGAGCAATGAACGATCGGGCAAGTTTCAGCAACGAAGGCACCGCCGTGGTGGACAACCTGCACGCCGGCGACTTCCCCATCCGCGGCAAGAAGGTCACCCTGGTGGCCGGCACCTACAAGCGCGGCACCCTGCTGGGTCAGATCACCACCGGCGGCAAGTACACCACCTCGCTGTCGGCCGCGTCCGACGGCAGCCAGGCGCCCAAGGCCATCATGGCCGAGGACCTGGTGCTCGCAGCCGACGCTGACGCGATGGTCTACCTCAGCGGCGACTTCAACCAGAACGCAATGACCTTCGGCACCGGCCACACCGCGGCCTCCGTGTACGAGGCGCTGCGCGACCTCAACATCTACCTGCACAAGCCGGTCGTGGCTTAAGGGGACGGGGAACTATGGATATCTACAGCACAACCACCATCAACCGCGTCGTGCGCGACATGCGGCGCTTCCCCTCGTTCCTGCTGGGCCTGTTCTTCGGCGAGATCGAGGAATCGGAGACCGAGGACATCAAGTTCGACGTCGAGAACAAGCGCCCGCGCATCTCGCCGTTCGTGTCGCCGCTGGTCGAGGGCCAGCTGGTTGAAAGCCAGGGCTACGTGACCAAGACCTTCACTCCGGCCTATGTGAAGGACAAGCGCGTCCACAACCCGAAGCGCGGTTTCCGCCGCACCATCGGTGAAACCATCGGCGGCAACACCACCCCGGGCAATCGCCTGGCGATGGCGCTGTCCGCAGACCTGGCCGACCAGCAGGAGATGCTGACCCGCCGCAAGGAAGTGATGGCTGCCGAGGTCCTGCGCACCGGCAAGGCCACCATCACCGGCGAGAAGTACCCGACCGTGGTCGTCGACTTCGGCCGTGACGCCGCCCTGACCGTCGCCAAGGTGGCCGGCACCAAGTGGGGCGAGGACGGCGTCAGCCCGTACAAGGACGTCGAAGCCTGGTCGCTGCTGGTGCACCAGAAGTCCGGCGTGTACCCGACCGAGGTCGTGATGGACGTGGCTGCCTGGCAGGCCTACCGCGACGACGTCACCCTGGGCAAGCTGCTGGATGTGCGCCGCCTCAACGACGTCGAGATGCTGCGCTACGGCGCCATCATCGAGGCCGGCGGCGTCTACCAGGGCCGCGTCGGCAACCAGACCATCTGGCTGTACAACAACAGCTACGTGGACAACGACGGCAACTCGCAGAACTACCTGCCGGCGGGCTCCGTCATCCTGGGCTCGGCGGGCATCGAGGGCGTCCAGCACCACGGCGCCATCCAGGACATCGAAGCCGGCCTCCAGGCGATGGAGAGCTTCACCAAGAGCTGGGTCGTCAAGGATCCGTCGGTGCGCGTGCTGCTGATGCAGTCGGCCCCGCTGGTCGTTCCCTACCGCCCGAACGCGTCGTTCTACGCGTCGGTCCTGTAAGGAGCAGAAGCCATGAAGGTCACCACCACCATCACCGTTGACTTCAAGGACGACAAGGGCCGCCGCAACCTGGCGCCGGGCGAGCACAACCTGCCCGACGCCATCGCCAAGGCACTGATCGATCGCGGTTTCGCCCAGGCTGCGGGCAAGAGCGCGCCGGCCGCGGCCAGTACCCCGGCCGCGAACCCGCCGCCGCCTCCGCCGCCGGCCCAGTTCGACACCGCGCTGCTGGAAGGCACCGTGCCGGATATCTCCGCCGCGCTGCAGGCCGGCAAGTTCAACGCCGAGCACCTGGATGCGCTGGCGGCGGCGGAGCAGGAGCGCGAAAAGCCGCGCGTCGGCGTGATCGAAGCGATCGCCGAGGCCAAGGAAGCACTGGCCGGTAAGTAACCGATGGGGGCGGCCTCCGGGCCGCCCTCCATCCAGAGGGGATGGCATGCCGCTACCGCAGACCAAATGGGAGCAGACCGTAACCCGCGCCATGCGGACGTGCGTGCGCACGTTCGGCGAGGGCGACGTGGTGGGCGTCGTGTTCACCCACGCCAGCGGCCAGAGCTACCAGGTCAACGGGATATTCGAGGCGACCACCGAGGAAGTGGATCTCGATACCGGCGCGACCGTGTTGAGCAACCGCCCGCAGGTGAGCTTCGCGCTCTCCGACCTGCAGGCCCTGCCGAACGTGGGCGACACCTGCCTCATCCGCAGCGTGATATACCGCGTGGTGCAACCAAATTTTGACGGGCAGGGCACGGTGACGTTGCGCCTGCATGAAGCATGACCCCGCGCCGGCTCATCCGTGAGGCGGTGAAGGCCGCGCTCATCGGCAAGACCATTGCCGGCACCCGGGTGGAAAGCAGCCGCCCGAATCCGTTGTCGCAGCAGCCGCATGCTGCAGGCGGGCTCGACGAGCTGCCGGCCATCATCGTCTACACCCGCAGCACCCGCTCCGAGGTGTTCGACGAGTCGCCGCGCCGGTACCGCCACGAGGCGGAGCTGGTGGTCGAGTGCGCATGCGAGATCAAGCCAGGTCAGGCCCTGGACGACCAGCTCGACGAGTTCGAGGAGCAGGTAGTCGAGGCGCTGCTGCTGGATGACACCCTGAATGGGACCGCCGACGACCTGGTGCTCACCGGATCGACAAACACCATCGACGGAGGCGGCAACAAGCTGCTCGGAGCGGTTATCATCTCCCTGCAGGCCACCTTCTACACCTACGCGCCAGCTCAGGGCGGTGGCGGCGAGCTGGAACTGCCGGACCTGGAACACGTGCACACCGAGTACAACCTGGACGGCAAACAGCCGGACACGCGCGACCGCGCACAAACCGACATCGAGGGATTTCAACAATGAGCGAGCAGAAGTTTCTGCGGCCGGCCGATGGCGTGAAGGTTCGCCGTCCAGACGGTGGTCACCTCGCCGAGGCAGGCGAGAACGTCGAGATGGACAACTACTGGCGGCGCCGGCTGACCCAGGGCGACGTGGTCGAAGTCAAGCCCGCGGCCGATGCCGTGGTGGCGCGTGCGGCTGATACCAGCCGTGGCAAGGTCAACCGGGAGTAACCGACAATGGCAATCAGCTTCAACAAGATCCCGGCGAACATGCGCGTTCCCGGCGTCTACAGCGAAATCGACAACAGCCAGGCCGTCAGCGGCGTGCAGATGCTGCAGTACCGCATCCTGCTGCTCGGCCAGATCCTGGCCTCCGGCATCGCCGAGGCGCTGGTCCCGGTGCGCATCACCAGCGTGAACCAGGCCCAGCAGCTGTTCGGCGTCGGTTCGATGCTGGCCATCATGGCCGAGGCCGCCCTGGCGTCCAACAGCTTCACTGAAATGTGGGCCCAGCCGATCGAGGACAACTCCGCCGGCGCAGCCGCTGTCGGTTCGCTGACCTTCGGCGGTGCTCCGACCACCTCGGGCACCATCAGCGTCTACATCGGCGGCAAGCGCGTCCAGATCGGCGCCACCAGCTCCGACACCCCGACGTCGCTGGCGACTGCACTGGCCGCGGCGATCAACTCCAACAACGCGCTGCCGGTGACCGCCGCAGTCGACGGCACCACCGCCAGCAAGGTGAACATCACTGCGCGCAACAAGGGCGAGGCGGGCAACGGCATCGACGTGCGTGTGAACTACTACGGCGAGTCGCTGCCGAACGGCCTGACCGCGACCATCGTGGAGCCGACTGGCGGTACCGGCAACCCGGACATCACCGACGCGCTGACCGCCCTCGGCGATGAGTGGTTCCAGGTGATCGCCATGCCGTACACCGACGCCGCGAACCTGGCCGTGCTCGAATCCGAGCTGGACAGCCGCTTCGGCCCGCTGCGCGAGATCGAGGGCCACGCTTTCGCCGCCGCTAATGGCACCCACGGCACCCTGGGCACCCTGGGCGACAGCCGCAACTCGCCGCACGTGACCATCGTGGCCGCTGCCGCCGAGCCGATGCCGCCCTATGCGAAGGCCGCGGAAACCGCGGCGATCGCGGCGTACTACGCCAGCATCGACCCGGCGCGCCCGCTGCAGACCCTGGCCTACACCTACTGCCTGGCGCCGGCCGAGAACGATCGCTTCACCCTCGAGGAGCGCAACCTGCTGCTGTTCGACGGCATCGCCACCACCACGGTGAACGCCAGCGGTGTGATGCAGATCGAGCGCATGGTGACCACCTACAAGACCAACGCGGCCGGCGGCAACGACACGTCCTACCTGGACGTGGAGACCCTGTTCACGCTGATGACCATCCGCCATGACTGGCGCGACTACATCAAGCGCAAGTACCCGCGCCACAAGCTCGCCAACGACGGTACCCGCTTCGGGCCCGGCCAGGCCGTGGCAACGCCGAACCTGTTCAAGGCCGAGGCTGTGGCGAAGTTCCGTGAGTGGGAGGAGATCGGCCTGGTCGAAAACTTCGATCAGTTCAAGCGCGACCTGATCGTGGAGCGCAACCCGAGCGACCCCAACCGCCTCGACGTGCTGCTGCCGCCCGACGTCATCAACGGGCTGCGCGTGGTCGCCAACAAGATCGCGTTCCGGCTGTAAGCCGGGACGCCAAACCAGGAGAATCGGAACATGGCAGGCAAGCGAGTTGGCGGCATCATCGAGCTCAAGATCGATGGCAAGATCCAGAGCGCCAAGGGCAACTTCACCTACAACCTCGGCCGCCCCTTGCGCGAATCCGTGATCGGTGCCGACACCGTTCACGGCTACAAGGAAACCCCGCAGGCGGCCTTCATCGAGGGCGAAATCACCGACCGCGAGGACCTGAGCCTCGAGGAGCTGGTCACCACCACGGACGCAACGGTCTACCTGCGCCTGGCGAACACCAAGGTGATCGTGCTGCGCAACGCGTGGTTCGCGGGCGAGGGCACCGGCAACACCGAGGAGGGCAATATCGCCGTCCGTTTCGAAGGCATGAGCGGCGAGGAGGTCGCTTAATCCATGACAAAGCACGTCACTTACAAACTCAAGCACCCCGTCACCCTCGGCAGCGAGACCGTCGAGGAGGTCAAGATCGGCTCCATCAAGGGCAAGCACATGCGATCGCTGCCCGGCGACCCGAAGCTCTACACCATGGGCGTTATCATGGATCTCGCCGGCAAGGTCATGGGTGAATCGGCCGTCCTCCTCGATGAGATGGATTCCGAGGACCTGCTGGAGGTCTGCGGCATTGTGGGGGAGCGGCTGGGCGCTGGCCAGAAGATTGGCGGGGCGTCCTGACGCTACTGGCCGGCGTCTTTCACTTCCAGCCGGACAAGCTGGAACGGATGACCCTCGATGATCTGATGTTCTGGTTCCAGCGGGCGGAGGAGTGGTCCGAATGGCAGCAAAAGAGTTCCCCCTAAGCGTAGTCATTCGGGCCATCGACCGCGTCACTGCGCCGATGCGCGGCATCCAGAATGCCGTGCGTCGGTTCGACCAGCGGATCGGGGCCAGCGCCCGTGGCCTCAGCGAAAAGCTGGGCCTGCCGGCCATGACCGCGGCCACCCAGCGCTTGGGCACCGCCATGGGCGACCTGGGCGCGCGCGCCGGCCGCGTCCTGACCGTCATCGGCGCCATCGGTGCCGGCCTCATCGGCCTCGGCGTGTTCGCGGGCAAGAGCCTGATCGACACCGCATCTACGTTCGAGAAGTACCAGACGGTGCTGGAGACGATCGAGGGCAGCCAGGCCAAGGCCGCCAAGTCGATCCAGTGGGTTTCCGAATTCGCGGCCAAGACCCCCTACGAGCTGGACGAGGTGATGGACAGCTTCGTCAAGCTGCGCGCCTACGGCATCGACCCGACCAACGGCACGCTGCGCGTGCTGGGCGACACCTCGGCGGCCATGGGCAAGCCGATCATGCAGGCCGTGGAGGCCATCGCAGACGCGATGACCGGCGAAAACGAGCGCCTCAAGGAATTCGGCATCCGTGCCAGCAAGCAGGGCGACAAGATCGTCTACGAGTACAGCAAGGACGGCAAGACGATGCGCAAGGTTGCCGACGCCAGCAACCGCGCGATGATCCAGGCCACGCTTATGGCGATCTGGAACGATCGCTACAGCGGCGCCATGGACAAGCTTTCGGGCACCTGGGGCGGCATGATGTCGAACCTGTCAGATCAGTGGCAGCGGTTCAAGCTGATGATCATGCAGAGCGGGCCGTTCGAGCAGCTGCGCAAGCGTCTGGCCGGGCTGCTGGAGCGCATCGATGCCATGGCAAAGTCCGGTGAGCTGCAGCGCCTGGCCGAGGCCATTGGCACGTGGCTGGTGGAGAAGTTCGACAAGCTGTGGGCCACCGGCGAGAAGCTGGTGAAAAACTGGGATGATATCCAGGCCAAGGCCAAGCCATTCACCAACGCGATCGAGTTCCTGACTGAGAAGTTCGGCACGATGAACGTGATCATCGGCGTGGTCGCCGGAATCCTGATCGTGACGCTTGTCCCGGCCATCTACGCGACTGCCACAGCCTTCTATGCGCTGGGTGTTGCGATCATGACGACCCCGATCGGCTGGATCGCTGCGGCTATCCTGGTCCTGTCTGCCGCCATCCTCTACTTCAGCCTGCAGATCGAGGACGGCCAGGTGAAGCTGACCAAGTTCGGCAAGGTGTTCTTGTGGCTGGTTGAGCACATGAACATGGTCCTGATCTGGAAGGCGATGTGGGATCACCTGATGGGCACCATCGACCAGGCCAAGGTGGTGTTCAGCCAGCTGTGGGAGAACATCAAAGAGGGCTTCGGAAACGCCATGCAGTCGCTGCGCGACTTCGCCAGCAGCCTATCCAGTATGATCCCCGACTGGGCCAAGAACTTGTTCGGCGGCGGCAGTGCATCGCTGAACGTCACCGGTGGGCAGGCGGCCGCTGCGGCGGCGCCGGCGAAGGCTGCCGCCGTGGGCGCCGCACCGGTCGGTGCAGCTGCTGCTGGTGCCAAGGCCGCGGCCGCGCAGCAGGGCAATGTGCGCGTCCAGGTGGATATGAACGGCCTCCCGCCTGGTGCCCGCGTCACCACCCAGGAGAGCGGCACGCCGCAATTTGAACTGAACCAGGGCTACGCCTTCGGGAGCTGATTGATGAGCTGGTTGGACAGCTACCGCACCGCATCTTTCCGCGGCATCGAATTCAAGGTCGAGGGACACGACGCCGGCTTCGGCCGGCGTCAGGTCACGCACGAATTCCCCGGCCGGGACAAGCCGTTCACCGAGGACCTCGGCCGCCGCGCGCGCGAATTCAGCGTCGACGCCTATGTGCTCGGTGACGACTACGCAACGGATCGTGACCGCCTGATTGCAGCCTGCGAGACAGGCGGCGAGGGCGAGCTGGTGCATCCCTACCTGGGCAACATGCAGGTCGAGTGTACCGGCCTGCGCGTGCGCGAGACGAGCCGAGACGGTCGCATCTGCTACCTGCAGCTCACGTTCGTGGAGGCAGGCGATGCCGCCTTCCCGTCGAGCGAGGCGGATCTGGTCAAGAACATCACCAGCGCGGCCAACGATGCCATGGAGGCGGCGCGCGGCGGCTTCCTGGGCAAGTTCTCGGTGGATGGGTTCCCGTCCTTCGTGGTCGATGCGGCGGCGGGCAAACTGGGAGGCCTGTCCGACCTGATGTCGAACCTGCCGATCAACCCGATGGCGGCCGCGCAGTCGGTGGCCGACTTCTCCCTCAAGGTGAGGTCGCTCAAAACCCAGGCCCTGCGTCTGGTCAACGCGCCGCGCGAGATGGCCAACTCGATCCTTGGCATCATGAGCAGCGTGCGCGAGGTGTTTGGCGGCCGTTCGAACACGGTCCTACGGACCCTGCGGAAGGCATACGAGGCGCCCTACACCGGCCCAACCAATACGCCGAACCGGCAGCAGCAGAAGGCCAACGACGAGGCGTTCTCGGCGCTGATCCGCCAGGCCGCCACGGCCGAGCAGGCGAAGGAAGCTGCCGTAAAGGCCAGCGAGAGCGCCACTGCCGTGGCCGCCGCGCGCGCGGACGAGGCAGATGGCACCACCACCGATGATGCGCCGGGCACCGAGGGCCTCTATCAATCGCGCGATGAGGCCGTTGCCGCCCGAGACGAGATCACCGACACGCTCGACCTCGAGATGGAGGATCCTGGCACGGATCCGGTGGCCTTCCAGGCCTTCGCCAAACTGCGGACGGAGGTGGTGAAGGGTGTCCCGGCGCCAGCCCTCCGGCTGCCCAGCCTCGCCGAGGTAACGCCGCCTGCCACCCTGCCGTCGCTGGTGGTGTCCTACGACTTCTACGAGGATGCCGGCCGTTCGGTGGAGATCGCCAAGCGCAACAAGGCGCCGCACCCGGGTTTCCTGCAGGGTGGCAAGCCGCTCGAGGTGGTGGCCGATGCCTGATGACGTTGTCCAACTACTCGTTGACGGGCGCATCTATGGGGGCTGGACCAGCGCCGGCGTAACGCGTGCCATGGATGCGGCTAGCGGCACGTTCAACCTGTCCGTAACCGACCGCTGGTCGGCCAATTCGCAGCCGTGGCGCATCGTGCCAGGCAATGAGTGCGAGATCCGAATCGGCAGCGACACGGTGATCACCGGCTACGTCGACATGGTGCGTCCGGGTTTCTCCTCGACCGACCATTCCATCGAGGTCCAGGGGCGCGACCGTTCCGCCGATATGATCGACTGCTCGGCGGTGCATAAGCCGGATCAGTGGAAAAAGGTAACGCTGCTGCAGCTGGCCGAAACGCTGGGCAAGCCTTTCGGCGTGAAGGTGAAGGCCGAGACCGACGTTGGGGCCGCACTGGACCTTGTGAAGTTACAGCAGGGCGAGACCGCGCTCGAGGCGCTGAATCGGCACGCCAAGATGCGCAAGGTCCTGGTGATGCCGGACGGCAAGGGAGGCATACTGCTGACGCGTACCGGCGCCAAGCGCGCCGCCACCGACCTGGTGCAGGGCGTCAACATCCTGTCAGCCAGCGGCACTCTGGATTGGTCCGAACGCTACTCCGACTACATCATCAAGGGGCAGTCCGGTTTCAGCGCGGACACCGATAGCGAGGTCGAGGCGCACGCGATCGGCGAGGCCAAGGACGAGGGCGTCACGCGGTACCGGCCGCTGCTGGTGGTCAACGACACCGAGGCCAGCGTATCCAGCGCCAAGGAACGCGCGGCGTGGGAGGCCAACACCCGCATCGGCAAGTCCGGACAGGCCACAATCACCGTGCAGGGCTGGCGGCAGACGCCAGGCGGCGCGCTGTGGGAGCCAAACATGCTGGTGCATGTCATCTCGCCGTGGCTGGGTGTTGAGGGCGAGCTGCTGATCCGCCAGGTCACGTTCAACCGCAGCGGCAGCGGCACCACCACCCAGTTGGATGTGGTCAGCCCGCAGGCCTACGAGGCCGAGCCACCGGATGGCAAGCAGAAGTCCAAGAAAAAGAAGTCCAACGGGAAAAGCAGCTCGGGCGCCTGGGGCGAGGGCGTCGGAGAGGATGTCCGCGAGTGGATGACCAAGATCGGGGGATCCAGTGGCAAATAACGTGACGGACCGTGGCCTGCGTTCAGCGCTGCGGCCGCTGCAGGACAAGCTCGCCATGATGGCAGCCAAGGCCGTGGTGCGGCTGGTCGGCGACACCCAGGGCCGCCAGACCATGCAGGTCGAGATCCTCAAGGACGAGGTGCGCGACGGGGTAGAACGCGTGCAGAACTATGGCATGACCTCGCACCCGCTGCCGGGCTGCGACGCAGTCATCGTCTGCGCGGGCGGTTCGCGCGAACGCTCGATCGCAGTGGTGGTCGACGACCGCCGGTACCGGCTCCTGCTGCATCCCGGCGAGGTTGCCCTGTACGATGACCTCGGGAATGCCGTGAAGCTCTTGCGCGATATGGTCAAAATAGAGGCTGTTCAGCACCTCGAGGCGACGGCGCCCACCACAAAGATCGTGTCTGAGGTTACCATTGAGGGTAGCTTGACCGTGAACGGACCGTCGACGCTGGCCGGTGACATCGCCAGCACCGGCACGATCACCAACAACGGCAAGAACATCGGCAGCACCCACACCCACACCGGCGTCCAGCCGGGCGGCGGATCCACCGGAGTCCCGAACTGATGTCGGATATCGCGCTCAAATTCTCGGACCTCGGCGGCGGCGACCTGCTGCTGGCCGGCCAGGATTTGGCGCGGGACGACGGCCTGGAGAGCGCGGTGCTGGTGTCGCTATTCACTGACCGACGCGCCGCTCTAGACCAGCTGCGGCCAGGCGACAACCGGAATGATCTGCGCGGCTGGTGGGGCGACTACAACCCCGCCGCCGAGGGTGACCGAACCGGCTCGCACCTGTGGCTGCTGGCTCGCGAGAAACAGACCCGGGAAACCCTCGCCAGGGCCCGTCAGTACGCCGAGCAGGCGGTTGCCTGGATGGTCGAGGACAAGGTCGCGCGGCGGGTCGACGTGGGCACTGAGTACGTCCGTATGGGCGTGATCGGGATCGCCATCGATATCTACCGCCCCGATGGTGCCAGGCAGTCCTACCGATACGACTATGAATGGGCGGCCCAGGCCGCAAAGCGAGCGATCTGATGGCGTTCCCGCGCCCGACCCTTACCGAGATCATCGATCGAGTCCTGGCCGACTTGTCGAGCCGCGTTGTTGGCGTCGACGGCGCCGTGCTGCGGCGATCCGTGCTCGGCGTCCTTGGCCGGGCCCTGGCCGGCGCCTCACACGAGCTGCACGGCCGCCTGGACTACATCGCGCGCCAGGTCATCATCGACACGGCCGATGCCGAATACCTCGACCGCTGGGCCAGCGTTTGGGGTGTGCGCCGCAAGGCCGCGGAGTTCGCCATCGGCTCGGTGTCGTTCACTGGCACGCCAGGCGCGGAAATCCCGCTCGGAACGGTGCTGCAGCGCCAGGACGGCGCCCTGTTCCAGGCGACCGACGTCGGCAGGGTGCCGTCCGCTGGGTCCGTGGTGGTGCCGGTTATCGCCAGCGCAGCCGGCGCCGCAGGGAACACTGCCGCCGGCGTGACCCTGACCCTGCAGGGCCCGATCAGCGGCGTCCAGTCGTCTGCCACCGTGGTCACCACCGGCCTGTCAGCTGGCAGCGACGCCGAGGACGACGATGCGCTGCGCGCGCGCCTCCTGACCCGCATCCAGGAGCCGCCGCAGGGCGGCGCCGCGGCCGACTACGTGAACTGGGCCCTCGAGGTGCCGGGCGTCACCCGGGCCTGGGTCTACCCGATGGAAATGGGGCTGGGCACGGTGACGGTCCGTTTCGTGCGCGACGATGATGCCGACGACATCATCCCCGACGCCACCGAGGTGGCTGTGGTGCAGGCATACATCGATGAGCTGCGCCCGGTCACCGCGCGGCTGTTCGTGGTGGCCCCGATCGCCAAGCCGCTGGATATGACGATCCAGATCCAGCCCGCGACCTCGGAAGTTAAGGCCGCTGTCGAGGCCGAGATCCGCGACCTGATCCGACGCGAGGCCGAGCCGGGCGGCACCATCCTGATCAGCCACCTGCGCGAAGCCATCAGCACCGCAGCGGGCGAGCTCGACCACGTAGTGGTCACCCCGGCCGGGAACGTCACGCACGCGATCGGCGAAATCGCCGTGCCCGGCACGATCACCTGGGAGGCGATCCCGTAACCTATGGGCTTCACGGCAGATCAGTACCGAGAGCAACTCAAGGCCCTGCTGCCGCCGGGCCGAGCATTCCCGCGTGAGCGCGGGAACACGCTCGACAGCCTCCTCGACGCCATGGCGCAGGAGCTGGCGCGCCTCGATGCCCGCGCGGATCGGCTCACCGCGGAGGCGGTGCCGTCCACCACGGCGGAGATGTTGAGCGACTGGGAGCGCGTGGCCGGCCTGCCCGACAGCTGCTCGGGGCTGCTGGCCGAGACGCAGCAGGGCCGGCGCAATGACCTGGTGTCGAAGCTGGTCAGCCGCGGCGGGCAGTCGATCGCCTACTTCAAGGCCGTGGCTGCCGCGCTCGGCTTCGAGATCCAGATCGAGGAGTTCCGACCATTCCAGGCAGGATGGTCCGACGCGGGCGATCCGCTGACCAATGGCGACTGGAAGTTCACCTGGCGCGTGCGCGCGCCGACGGTGACTGTGACACCATTCCGAGCAGGCTCCGGCGCCGCTGGCGAGCCGCTGGCGACGTGGGGCAACGCAGGGCTTGAGTGTAGAATCCTCCACTACAAGCCGGCGCACACCCACGTGATCTTCGCCTACGGCGTTGGCGGCGTGCTGCTCCTGGACCAGGACGACGTGTTCCTGGTGGCAACCGACACTGGACTAATGCTGGAGTAGAGATGGCAGAATTGATCGTTGGACGTCGCCTGCGCGAGCTTCCGTTCCCGAGCACCCCGATCGGCGCCGAGGTCTACGGCGAGAAGTTCGGAGAATCCGTGCGCCTCAAGGTGGGCGAGGCTGGTGGCCTGAATACGCTGGGTGATGACGGGAGGGTGCCGCTCGGCCAGATCCCCACCGAGATCGTCTACTTCACCCAGGACGGCGACGGCGCGACCCAGCGCACCACCGCGGAGAAGCTCTCTGACGTGGTCAGCGTGCGCGACTTCGGCGCCAAGGGGAACGGCACTGATGATGACGGGGCGTCGATCATCGGCGCGTTCGATACCGGGAAGCAGATTCACTTCCCCGCCGGAAACTACAAGAACAGCGCTGGCGCGATCAGCCTGCCGTTCAATGGGGTCGCGGTATTTGAGTCCGGCGCCGATATCGCCAACTCTGGCGCAGGCACGTTCTCCAGCTCGGGAACGGTGATCCATTTCGGGCACAACCCGGACAACGCCACCTGGACGGACTACACCGACAAGAAGCATCGCGTGGGCCTGTTCGTCGATCTGAACGGGCATGGCTCTATTGGTTTCGACAACCTCGCAGGCCATGTTGGCGTGCTGGGTGCCGTCAACATCCCCACCGGAGCCATGACCGGCGGTTGGGGTGTCGCGGGCTACGCAAAAACGGTAGCGCCTGGAGGCCCTGCTGTTGCGATCTATGGTGAGGGCAACTGCAAGGCCGACAACACCGTGGTGTGGGGCATCAACACGCGATCCCAGGACCTCGGCTTCGATGCCGCCCAGGTGTGGGGCGCCGAGATCGACGTCAATGTCACCAACGCGGGCAGCACCGCTGTCGGCTGCGATGTGGTCGGCGGATCGACGGTGATGCCCGCGATTTCGATCGCCTATCGAGTCGGCCCCTTGGGCACCTTCGCAAACCCGAAGATCCCGTGGGCGCGAGGCTTCTTCGTCGATGACGCGGCCGCGCTTATCGGGCTCGAGCTGGGCACCGGCCTACTGACCCCGAACGTCGGCTGCCCGCCGATCAAGTTCATGTATCGAGACTCGATCAACAGCCGTCGCAGCGGCGGGGCCATCGCGGTCGATGGTGGTGGCGCGCTCGTGATCGATCAGGACGATGGCAGCTTCATCAAGCTGCGAGGCCGCAGCGCCGGCACCGGTTATGATGTGGTGCAGGTCACCGGCAATCAGCTCGGCTTCTTCGGATCCGCCCCGACCGCCAAGGGCGCCATCACGGGGAGCAGGGGGGGCAACGCCGCGCTGGCATCCCTTCTCACCGCATTGGCGAACAAGGGCCTCATCACCGATTCAACTTCCGCATAAGAGAACAGCATGCGCCAATTCATCATCACCGAACAGCAGCTCGCCGCAACCCTGGCATATTTGGGCGAGCGCCCCTTCCGCGAAGTCGAGCAGGCTGTGTCCGTGCTGCGCAAACTTCCCGAGGTTGCCGCCGAGCGACAGGCGACCTCCGATGCCAACCCGATCGGCATCCAGGCCGCAGCCGCTGCCGAACAGACGGAGTAAACGACCATGCATCGCATCGATGGCGAAGGCGCAACCGCTGACGGCAAGTTCACCGAGGGCAATCCGACCACTGGCGTACCGGCCACCACCGTGACGGCGGACTGGTGCAACGCCGTCCAGGACGAGATCATCAACGTCCTGCTCGAGGCAGGAATCGAGCCGACCAAGTCGAACAGCGCGCAGCTGGTCGCGGCCATCAAGTCGCTGATCGCCGGCGGCGGCGTGTCCGTCACCGCCACTGGCGTGTCGGTGGCCGATGTCGGCAATTTCTTTGCCACCAAGAACGTCGAGGCGGCACTGCAGCAGCTGGCCGAGAAGATCTACAACGGCGTTTTCAAGTCGAACCAGATCCGCCGCGAGGTTCAGATCCTCAGCGGTACGTCTTTCCAGACCGAGGCCACGCACGCAGAGAACATCCTGTCGCTCAATGGTTCGACTGCCATCACCTATACGGTCCGGCCGGACAGCGAGTTGAACCTGCCGGTCGGCACCTGCATTCACATTTCACAGCACTTCACCGGGCAGGTCACGATTGCCGCGGGCGGCAGTGTCGGCCTGCTGCGCAGCGCGGGCTACAACCTCAAGACCCTGAACCAGCACGCCATCATCGTCCTGATTAAAAAGGGCGCGAACACCTGGTGGGTGACCGGCGGCCTGGAGCCAACCACGTGATCCCGGGCGTACTGATGCTCCCCCGCCGGTCGCCCTCGACGGCGCCCGGAATCATCGCATCGCCGGTGTATCAGCCGATCAACGCATACGCCGTCGGATTCGTGCAATCGGTTTCCGAGGGCATCCTGCGCATCGGAACCGACGGCAGCTGGCTGGGGTTCGGCACTGGCTACAGCCCGGTCGGCGGCCAGTGGTATGACCTCGTCACCCCGGGCCTTGGCGACGGCTATGAGCTGCGTCTCACCACCATCAACGTCGGCGGCTCCGGCGCGGTGATCGAGAACACCGCCGGCGATTGGCGCCCACTGACCGCCGAGCGCCAGGTGAAGATCACCGCGAGCAGGTACACGTCGGGATCCAGCACGGCCTCCTACAACATCATCATCGAAATCCGCGCAGTTGGCGGAACGGCGGTTCTATCCAGCGGATCGCTGCGGATGACGGTCACTGCCGAGGTCCAGGCAAATGACGGTGGTGGTGGCCCGCTTCCGAACTGCGTGGCGACCGACATGCTGCTGGAGCCGAACCTGGTCGCCGGCGACGTGCAGCTCGGCTACCGGATCGAGTGCCCGGATTTCGACACCGAATCCGTCGTACTCCTCGAGGTCCGCAACAACACCATCAGCCCGCAGCCCTGCTGGCGCATCGTCACCGAGAGCGGTGCGGCCGTGGTGGCTTCGGACAGCACGCCGATGCCGTTGCGTGGTGGCGGCGAGGCCAAACTGCCCGAGATGCTGGACCGCGAGGTCCTGGTCGCAGACGAGCGCGGCCTGACGTGGGAGCGCGTGATCGAATGCCGTCCAGTCGGCGTGCGCGACGTCGTGTTCATCAACGTCGGCGACAACTGCTACTTCGCCGGCGAGGATGCTGGGAAGCGAATCGCCACGCACAACGCGACGGAACAGCCGAAGTAAGGCGGGCAGGCGGCGCGGAGAGCAATACTCCGCGCCGCTGTCAATATGTAGGCCTGCAAATACCGCAGATCAGCGCCGAAAAGCACTCTTTGCCTCGGGAATACTCCCGACAACAAGGCAAAGAAATGCACAGAATCGACGGGCCGGGCGCAACGATGGACAAGCTTTTCACCGAGGGCGACCCGACGCACGCACACAGCGTGTACGATCCGACCCACACCCACGGCGTCTACGATCCGGGACACGTGCACAGCTACAACCGCGTGACCACGGCAAACGGCCAGGGTTCGGATGTCGGCACTGCCAACAACCATCGGGCGGAGAACACGACGGCCAGCGCGACAGGCATCAGCCTCTATGCCGCCGGTACCGGAATCGGCATCTACGCGGCAGGAACGGGCATTGCGGTACAAGCAAATGGCGTCGGCGGCGCGCACAACAACATGCAGCCGACCGTGTTCCTCAATGCCATGATTAAACTGTGAGGTTTCGTGAAAAACCGGTCAAACACACGGCCTCGGCGAGCTGGTACCATTTCCACCAATAGAACGGCGGGTAAACAACCCGTGGAGAACGCAGCCACCATGCCCGAACGTCTCGCGCTGATCACTGAGTTACTACAGGACACGCGGGAGGCCCAGGAGAAGGGCAATGCGATGCTGGGCGACCTGCGCGTCGACATGGCGGCACTGCAGCGTTCGCACGAGGGGCAGGGCCAGAGCATCGCCGATATCCGCGCCGATATCCGCAGCATGATGGCGCGCCAGCAGGCAGTAGAGCTGCAGCTGCAGCGCCTGCCGCACCACGAGGCGCAGATCACCGCAGTGGATCGGCGCCTGGAAGGCCACGAGGCACGCCTGCGCGCCCTCGAGGGTGAGGGCCGCGAGACACGCGTCATCACCAGCGCGGCGAAGGCCGGCCTGCGTGATGCCACGCGGTACGTGATCGGCGTCATCGGCGGCCTGCTGGTGGCTGCGGCCCTGTGGGCCGTGAGGAATGGAGGGGTGCCGCTCGAGTAGCGGAACCAGGGCCAGCCGGGAGGCGCCGCAACGCCTCCCGGCACCAATTCGAAGTGGGGATGAGATGAGCAAGGTCGACGATATCATCAGCGATGTGATCCGCCGTGAGGGTTCGAAGTACACCAACGACCCGAAGGACAGCGGCGGGCCGACCAAGTACGGCATCACGCAGGCGACCCTGTCGCGCTACCGCAAGCGCCAGGTCACGCCGGCCGAGGTCGCCGCGCTGACAGAGCCGGAGGCGCGCGCCATCTACCGCATGCTGTTCGTCAACGAGCCCGGCTACGGCCCGATCGTCGAGGCATCCGACCTGGTCGGCGCCGAGCTGGTCGATACCGGCGTCAACATGGGTCCAGCCCGCGCCAGCATGTTCCTGCAACAAGCCCTCAACGCCCTGAACCGCAACGGCCGCGACTTCGCCGACGTGGGTGAGGACGGCGCCTGTGGCCCGCGCACCGTGGCCGCACTGAAAACCTACCTGGCCAAGCGCGGCAAGGAAGGCGAGACCGTCCTGCATCGCGTGCTGAACTGCCTGCAGGGCGCCTACTACATCGACCTGGCACGCCGCCGCCCGAAGGACGAGGAGTACGTCTACGGCTGGTTCCGCGAGCGGGTTTCCTGACCGGAGAAGCGGCAAATGTTCGACTGGATCAACACCGTGGCCACTTGGCTCACCTTTCGCGAGGTCCGGGCGATCATCGTCGGCCTGATCGTTTCCTGGGGCGTGACCCAGCTGGTCAAGAACGCTCCCTCGCTGGTCGCCATGCCGGAGGTGCCCCGCCGCTTCTGGACGCGCATGCTGGCCTTCCTGCTGGGCGCCTTGCCGGTCGCCGCCATGTGGCCAGGTGACTGGATCGAGCGCCTCGGCATCGCCGCAGCGATCGGCTTTGCCTCGCCGGTGATATACACCTACGGCGCGCGGGTCCTGTACCACTTCTGGCCCTGGCTCGAGCCCAAGATGAGCGCGATGCCGGTAGTGCCGGCGGACGAGTGCAAGCCATGAGCCTGCGCGAGCTGGCCGATGCCATCTGGATGACCCGGGCCAGCGCGCTGGCCCAGGGCTTCACTCACGAAGGGTGGCACTTTGGCGTGCCGGTGTTCTGCCAGATGGAGAGCGAGGACGGCGACGAGATCAACATGGTCGTCGCCAAGAGCTGGGTCCTGGAATTGGTGATCAGCGTCGGCGCCAGCATGCTGCAGTTGGCGAACAGCTACCGCAATCCCGGCGACGAGATCTGGTTCGGATTCCGCATCCGCCCGATTCCGGCCGAGGCCACGCCGTGATCCCGCTGCCGCTGATCGCCGCCGCTAAGGGCGCCTGGGCCTTCCTGCGCGCGATCCCGTGGCAGGCCTGGGCGGTGGCCGCGGTTCTGCTGATCGGCTGGCGCTACGGCGAGCATCGATACGATTCCGGCGTGGCCGACGAGCGCGCGAGCTGGGTGGCCGCCCAGGCAAAGGCCGATGCCGAGGCCAAGGCCGCAGCCGCCAAGCAGGCCCAGGACGCTGCGGCGATCAACAACAGCACTACCGACCGCGCCCACGAGGCGACCGTCGAGACCCGAACCGAGACCGCGGCAGCGGTGGAGCGCGTGCGCTATGAAACCAGGACCATCGAAGTTCCTGCCAATTGCCCTACTGGCCTGCCTGACCGCGTGCGCGACGAGGGACGTGCGGCCGTCGATCGAGCCCGAGCCGCCGGCAGTCCACTGCGAGCAGGGCGCGACCCCTGACCCGAGCGAATGGCCGGCCGACTGGCTCCGCGAGGGCCCGGCCTTTGCCGTCGAGCTGTTGGGAATCCTGACCGAGGAACGGCGCCTGCGCGGCGAGGAGCACCGCTGCCTGGCCGAGCACCGAGCCAAAGGCCACATCCGCTAGGCCGCCAGTGCCCAGTGGTACGGCGGCCGCCGCTTCGCGCGATCGCCATCCTCCACGCCGGCCACCTGTTCGGTGTCCTCGCGCCGCCTCGGACGGCCAGGCCGGATCCGGAGGCCAAGGCGGCCGGTGCCGCGCTCGCCGGTGCCGTCGACCAGCAGCCGTTCCGAGGTGGCGTTTCGAACCTCGGATTCGATCGTCTTTGGATTGAGCATAGAGGGGACCTTGGTGGCGGTAACGGGACCGGTTGCGGCCATGCGTGAAACACTTGCCCGAACATAGTCGTAGCCGAAAAAGCCAAGCTGGAGTAATGCTTTACGGGAATCCCCGGGAAAGCCCGGGAGGTCGCATTATGCCAGACCACATGACTTTTAATCACATCGTCGGAGCCACAGGCCGAGATGGGCGTTCAACCAAAGGTCGTGGGGCGGGTAGCTCAGTGGTAGAGCACGGAACTTTTAATTCTGTGGTCGTGGGTTCGATCCCCACCCCGCTCACCACCCACAGGTTGCAGGCCCTATTCCGGGCTTGGTAGCGGTAATGGTGGCGGTAAGCCATGCGCGTGGTGCAGGTGTCGGACCCACTCGCCGCGACAGGTCAGAATCAGCCGATCGCTTTTCCACCGATTGAGCCACGCCGGAATCACCTGGATGTTGTGCCAGGCATGCGCGCCGCCACGGCTCAACGGCACCATGTGGTCAACGTGCCAGTCGATACCGGTCATCGCGCGGCGGCGGCGGGTAGCCAGCACGGCCTCAGCCATGACGAACACGGTGAAGTCGTCCAAGCCGCCCTCCGAGATCGCTGCCCGGCGCTTCGCGTGGCTGCGGACGAAGCTCTCCGGGTGGGCATGGAATCGAGCACGCATCGAGGACCTGATCTCATCGCGCCTCGCCTCATTGTTTCGAGCGATGCGGACCAGCTGGCGATCTCGTGTCCGTTGGTGGTAGGAGGCGTTATCTTCGGACCTGCAGGCCGAGCACATGGCCGAACTGACGAGCCGCTCTGCGACATGCCCGCGACGGCAAGGGCGTCCGGTGAAGTAGCGCGCCAACCCAGCTGATCGGGCAGCCGATAGTGAGATGATCGGTTTCATCCCGGGAGAATATCCTACTGATTAATCGCAACAGTAGAACGCTGATTCCTACATGTGACGTTGTTGCATTGGTATATCCGGATATACTGAGCCCACACCAACGCGACAGGCCCATCACATGAAATTCGACCGCCAGCCCAGCACTGCCATCAAGGCCCCTAAGAACGCAGCAGCCTGCCCGAAGCCGGGTGTTGATCGTGCGACGTGGCGGGGCATGTTCGAAGCGGCGCGCGCCGCCCTTGGCGCAAACGTGATCGGCATCACCAGCATCAAGGGTGGCCGCGCATGGTTCCAGATCGTCGGCGACGCCACCCCGTACTCGGTCATGCTGACCGACGCTGAACTGGCGATGTTCTTCATCTGACCCACCGAGACCACCACCATGAAAAAGCAGAAAGCAGTCCGGCAGTATCAGGACGTCGATGGCGCAGGCCGACTCGTGCCTCCCACCGACGAGCAGGTCATGATCGCCCGCGTCGGCGTCGACCAGCTGCACCGCCGGCCCGAGCCGGAAACGCAGGGCCCGGACCCGCGCGAGGCATTGGCGCAGATCCAGCTTCCGGACGAACCGGTGGTGCCGCAGGCCGAGCGCATCGACCGCCCGAACCTTGCCCGCGCCCAGCGCCGCCGCGAGCGCCTGATCGAACGCCGCCGCAACGTGGCCGAGGCCAAGGCCGACCCGTTCAAGGTAACCCTCGGCGACGTGGTCGCCTTCCTGCTGGCCGTCGCGCTGGCGATCGGCGCCATTCTGGTGCTGGCCGGATTCGCCGCCGGCATCGAGCGCTGGCCGGCGCTGTGGGGTGGGGCATGATCAGCATCGTCCGTCACAACCTTCTGACCCGCGAAGGCTACACGCCGTACTGCGGAGCCGAGCGCTGCCCTGCAGGGATGCCGCGCACGCGATGGGATGGCGAGCAGTTCGCCTGTTCCTGCGGGTGGCGGTCTCAGTTCCCGGCTGACTTCATCGCTGAATACAAGGCGCAATGGCGCCAAGGCGGTGCCGCATGAACTACCCAACCCTCAACGGCGCCCAGGTCCGCAACGACGGCTGCGGACGGACCGCCATGCAGACCCGCATGCGCACCCTGTGGCAGTCGGCCATGACCACGGCCGGTAACCGGGCCAACCCGCCCGAGCTGGTCGACCTGCACCAGCTCGCCATGGACCTGCGCCGCACCTGGCCGGTGGCACGCTGATGGCCTTCGTCCGCTGCTGCCGCTGCCGGGCAAGGCGGACGCTGAGCCGCCACCCCGATGAGTACATCCGGCCGCCGAGGTGCCGAACCTATGGCTGCCGGAGCCGGCGCTACACCGTAGACGCCTACCGCACGCGCGTGGAGCGCGGCGGGAAGGTTCGACCGTGCAAATGCTACGGTTACAGCTTCCCTCACCGGCGTGGATCCGGCTACTGTGAACATAATCCTACGCTGACCGAGGCGATGCTGCGGGAGCGATGGGAGTCTGGTTCATGGGCATAGGAGACACGAGATGAAAAAGCTGATCGCAACCCTGGTCATCGCCGCGGCCGCTACGAGCGCGCAGGCGGGCAACGTCAAGGCACCGGTGCACACCGGCCTCGGCTACCTGGCCGCCGGCTTCCGTGACAACCTCGCCGGAACCAGCGCCGAACTGCTCGGCGCCGAGGTCGTCGTGAGCGCGCGGCTGGTCGGAAAGGTCGATATGGGTCAGTATCACCTGCTCCAGCTGTCCGACCGGCTGCAGCCCGCAGCCACCGCCGACGCCCGCCTGGAACCAAGCCAGTCCGCCGTGGCCGCCACCCTGCGCCCGGGCGCTGCCGTGACGGTGCGGTGCGGATCCGCGGTGCCGGGCTGGACTGGCATCACCCTGAAAGACTGCGTAATCGAGGAACGTTGATGAGCGAGAACACCCAGCCCAGCCGATCCACGCTGGCACGCCGCAAGAACGCGCGGGAGCACCGGACCCGTGTGGTTGGCGAAGGCGGCCGCCGCCTGGAGCTGCTGCTACCGGCCGACGCCGCCAACGCCCTGGCCCAGCTGCAGGAGGCCGGAGGCGGCAGCGCGACGGCGGTGATCAGCGGCCTTCTGTTGCAGGCGGTGAAGGTCAAGCGGTAGGATTGGCCCAAGAGTGCAGTTGGCAGGATGCGAGCCCTGCCGTCCTTCCTCGGCCGCACTCGCCGGGACGATGGTGACGCAGACCGTCAGCCGGCAGCATCAAAAGGGAAAATCGAGCCGGCACGACACCGGCCCCGTCTGAAATGCCGGGCTCCCGATGCAGCAGTCGAAAGCGAGATGGCGAAAACTCCATGGGCAGGGTAGATCCCGGGAAACCGGGGAGGCCATCTCAGCCGGCTATCCCAACCGGCACGCAACACCTGGCGAGCGCCGTCAGCGCACCTCATCGCCAGGTGGCCATCGTCGAGAGACGCGCCGCAGAGGGCCCCGGACTACCGGGGCCTTCGCCTTTTCAGGCCGAGCTGCGGATCACGAAACCGTTGTCGTTGGCCGGCGCACCGAGCTGCAGGCGCAGGACCTCCTCGGTGACGCGCTCCACGGCCTCGCGCAGCGCTTTCGGCTTCATCCCGGCGATATCGCCCAGCCCGAACCCGAACGCCTGGTGCAGCGCGCGCTGCAGCGGAACGTCGGCATGCCCAGCCTCGCCGTACCAGCGCTCGGCCAGGTCGCGGAGCTGCCGCTGCATGCGCTCCTTCTCCGCCCGCGCCTCGAGGATGTGCCGGGCCCGGCCCTCGGTCATGCCCTGGGCCACGAGCTGGTCGATCGTGCGCGCGGCGCCCTGGGCCTGGCGCTGCTGGCGCCGGATCACGCCCTCACTTTCGACGTCGACCAGCGTGCCGTCGACCTGCTTAGGCGGCGCGATCGCCCGCACCTTGTAGGTGTGGCCGCAGGCCGGGCACGCCGGCGCCGGATCGTGCACGGCATAGCAGCTCGGACACTGCGTGGCGGCCTCGATGGCCTCCTCCTGCTGGCCTTTCCGCTTCCGCTTCTTCCGACCCTCGAGGGTCCAGTCGCGGTCGTCGTGCGGCAGGCCGTGCCGCGGCACGAACTCGCCATCTATGATCCGGCCGGAGTTTCCGACGTGGTCGATGACCAGGCCGTAGGGCTTGCCCGACGCCTCGAGCGCGGCCATGCGGCCGTCCAGGTCGGACAGGTCGTAGCCGGCGGCGTACACAGGGCGTAGCACCCGGCCGGTGGCCTGCAGGTACCACGATTCCGACTCGGTGAGCCGGAGCAGGATGCAGACCTCGGCGACCGGGATATCGGTGCCCTCGCTGATCAGGTCCTTGTTGACGAGACCGTGGAGCCGGCCATCGGCCAGCTGCTCGATCAGCCCGTCGCGCTCGGTGTCCAGCATGCCGCCGTGGATGACCTGGAACCGCCAGCCGGCGGCGCGGAAGTCGGCCGCCACCGACTCGGCGTGCTTGAGGTTGGCACAGAACACGATCGCCGGCCGGCCGGGCGCCAGGCGGTTGTAGTGCTCGATCGCGTCGCCGGTGATCTCCCGGTCGGCCATCATCAGCTCGGCCTGCTGGTCGGCGTCCAGGTCGCCGCCGCGCTTCCGCACCTTGGACAGATCGACCTTCAACGGCGGCGCGACCACGCGCGGCGGCAGCAGGTAGCCGTCGGCGATCAGCTCCTTCATCGTCGGGCCCAGCACCATGCAGTCGAACACATCGCCCAGGCCCTGGCCGTTGGTGCGCACCGGCGTCGCGGTGACGCCCAGCAGCAGCGCGCGCGGGCAGGCGGCTATGATGCGCGCCCAGGTTCCGGCGACGGCGTGGTGCGCCTCGTCGATGATGATGATGTCGGGGTCGAATTCCTCGAGCCAGTCCATGCGGACGGCGAGGGTCTGCACGCTGGCCACCGCGACGTGGCCGCGCGGATCCAGCATCGGCATGCCCACGGCATTGATGTGGGCCTTGCGGATGCCGGCCAGCTTCTCCGGCGGGCACACCACCTGGTGGCGCAGGCCGAGCCGGGCGATCGCCGTGGATGCCTGCCGGATCAGCTCCTTTCGGTGCTCGAGGATGAGCACGCGCTTACCGCGCGCTGCCGCACCCTCGGCGATCGCCGCATAACAAACCGTCTTGCCACCGCCGGTCGGCAGCACGTATAGGGGCCGCCGCCGCTTGCTCTTGTACTCGAACCGAATCTCGTCCAGACCGCGGTGCTGGTAGGGCCGTAGCGACAGCTTCACGCGACGTCATCCCGCAGACCGAGGGCAACCTCGAGGCGGAACACGACATCCCGCGCGGCGCTCAACGCCACCAGGGCGGCGGTACGGTCAACCGGGCCGTCGATGCTAGAGGGATCAACGGGTCCATCCAGCACACCTCGTCGCATCGCAATCTCCACGATGGACTGACGGAGAATGGCAAGCTGCTGCGGGCGCGGCTTGGTGCCGCTCTTCCACCTCGGCGGCGTCGAGCGGGCGATGCCGGCGCGATCGCAGGCCTCGCCGATCCCGACGCCCAGGCGAGCGGCGAGGGCATAGACCCTGCGAGCTGAATCCTTACGGTTTGGCATTCCTCCCTCCCTAAATGCGCAAGAGTGCCACTTTTTTTGCAATACAACGATAGCAATGACCAACATAGGTTAGCTCGCTTGCCCCACGGGCAAGGTGTGCCATAGTCTTAGATTATCACGGAAGCGCACGCGAAAGCGCAAAACGACCCGCATTGCCTCGGGAATGGCAGTTGATACGCAGGGGTAACCCGGGCGACAATTGCCAAACCTCGGAAGTGCCGGGGCAATACGTGTATAGCGGGGGCTTTTGTGGAAACGAATACTTCAGCAGTACCTTCCGCGCCAGGGTATTACCTTGGCGTGCCAAACGCGGACTACCATTCCGGTCCCGGCATTTCGAAGTCGCAGCTCGACCTGCTGCACCTCGCGCCGGCCCTGCTCGAGTGGTCGCGCCGTGCACCGCGTGATGAGGAAGCGCGTGCAGCGGTCGACCTGGGCGATGCGTTCCATGCGGTATCTCTGGAGCCGCAACGCTTCGAACAGGAATACACCGGCGAGTTCGTGGCGCCACCTCACGCTTTGGTGAGCGTGGACCAGATCAAGGCCTACATGGACGGTGAGGGGATCGGCTACGGCGCCAAGGACACCAAACCGGTGCTGATCGAAAAGCTGCTGGACATCGAGCCCGACGCGCCGGTGCTGGACCGCATGCTCAGCCAGTGGGGGCAGGACCTCGGCGGCCGCCACGTTCTCACCGCCGCCGAATTCCGCAAGGTGCATCTGATGCGTGCCAGCGCCATGGCGCATCCCTTCGCGCGCATGCTGCTGGAGGCCGACGGCGACGTGGAACCCAGCATCTACTGGATCGACCCCAAGACCGGCGAGCTGTGCCGCTGCCGTCCCGACAAGCTGGTGCGCCTGCCGAACGGCATGCGCATACTGCTGGACGTCAAGACCACCGGCGATATCGAGCGTTTCTCGGCATCGATCGATGACTACCGCTACCACGTGCAGGACGCGTTCTACACCGAGGGCTACACCCAGCACTTCGGCGCGCCGCCTGATGCGTTCGTGTTCCTGGCGGTCAGCACCCAGCGCAACGCCGGACGCTACCCGGTCCGTTGCTTCACGATCACCAACGAGGACAAGCTCGCCGGTCGCAACGACTTCCGAGCTGACCTGGACCGCTACGCCGAGTGCAAGCGCACTGGGCAGTGGCCAGGCATCGAGACGATCGCTCGCCCGGAATGGGCGCGCCGTCGGGACGCCGCTTAACTTCCACCACCACCAGGAGACATCATGTCCGCATTTGAGATCCGCGAGGCGCAGCGCGAGGGCGCCCGTCTTGTAATCATGCTCGCCGGCGTGTCCGGCAGCGGCAAAACCCGCACGGCACTGGAGCTGGCCTACGGCCTGGCCAACCGCGACCTGTCGAAGGTCGGATTCATCGACACCGAGAACCGCCGAGGCTCGCTGTACGCTGACGTATTCCGGAGCCCGTCACGCCCCGACCGCAGCGACACCCCGTTCAAGATCCTCGACTTCAACGCGCCGTTCTCGCCCGACCGCTACATCGAAGCCATCCACGCCTACCAGAAGGCTGGCGTCGAGGTCCTGGTGATCGACAGTGGCAGCCACGAGTGGGAGGGCATCGGTGGCTGCGTCAGCATCGCCGAGGCAGGCAATCCACGCCTGCCGAACTGGAACAAGGCCAAGGCCGAGCACAAGCGCTTCATGAACGCGCTGCTGACCTGCGACATGCACGTGATCCTGTGCCTGCGCGCCCGAGAAAAGGCGAAGCCGGAAAAGCAGATGGTCGATGGCCGCGAAAAGACCGTGTACGTGGATATGGGCCTGCAGGCGATCACCGAGAAGAACGTGCTGTTCGAGGCGACCGCATCGCTGATGCTGCACGACGAGGGCAGGCGCCAGGACGTGGTGAAGTGCCCGGGTGACCTGCAGGAGATCCTGGGCCGCGGCCAGGGTCACATCACCGCCGACGACGGCCAGGCCATCCGCCGCTGGGTGGACGGCGCACAGCAGCTCGACCCGAACGTCGAGAAGTACCGCAACCGACTCCTGAGCATCACCGAAAAGGGCAGGGCCTACGTCGAGGAGAGCTGGGGCAAGGTTCCGGATGGTATCCGCACCGCCCTGGGCGAGCCCTTCAAGGCGACCCTGATCGCATCGGCGGCCGAGTACGAAAAGCAGGCCCGCGAGGCAAGGGACGACGGAGGCGCCGCCGACATCAATGCCGCGCTCGCCGGTGCCGCCAGCCAGGCGCAAACGGCCGCCAACGACAACACGCCGCCCGAAGAATCCGCGGGCCGTGGAGAAACCGAGCCCGTCGCCCAGTCCAACGATCATCTGTTCTGAGGTCCGCTATGAATGCCGCACTGAAAGCCGACAACGACAACACACCGAAATACCTGACCGCCGAGCAGCTGCGGCAACGATGGGGAGGGAACGTCTCCGTCCGCACGCTCTCCAACTGGCGCAGCCTGGGCACGGGCCCGAAGTTCACCAAGCTGGGTGGCCGCGTCGTTTACCCGCTGCATGAGGTCGAGGCCTTCGAGGCCCGCCGCACCACCGACAGCACCGCCAACTACAGCAAGTAGCACCCCGGACGCCCCGGGCCGATCCTGAACGGAGGATAAATGGCCCGGGCGCGTCATGTTGCATTCATGCGCAATCGTGCGCGACGATTGCCTCGCCGGGACGTCCCGGCATTCCTATCGCGCCCACCATGCAGATCGCCGAAAGCCCGCTGCTGCAGCGTCTCGATGAGACCCTACGCAAGCGCGCAGATGAGATGGTCGACCAGGCCCTCGCGCCTGTCCTGCAACAGGCATCCACCCCGATCACCAAGGCCCTTGCCACCATCATCGGCGGCAACAACCGCGCCGCGCTGGCGGCGGTGGAGCTGCATGTGGCCGACGCGGTCAATCACATCGCCCGCGACGTGAAGGAGGCCGCATACCAGGCCCTGGTGCAGCGCGCGATCCACTACCTGTCCACCGGGCAGGATTTCTCCCTCGACTGAGACCACTCCATGAAGATCAAAACCCTGATCACCGCGCTCGCAGTGGCTGCCGCTCTCACCGCATGCAGCTCGGGCAGCGAGGCCGAACGCGCAGTGACAGCGCTCGGATTCACCGACGTAAAAACCACCGGCTATCGCCTCTTCGGCTGCAGCGAGGACGACAACTTCCACACCGGTTTCGAAGCTACCGACAAGAACGGAAAGCGCGTCACCGGCGTCGTCTGCTCCGGCTTCCTCAAGGGCGCGACCGTCAGGATTGATTGATCCATCGCGCTGCACACCATTTCACCCTCGACTGAGCCCATCACCACATGAAAATCCACGCGCACAACTTCGTGCTCCTTCGCTTCCACTCCGCCATCGACTTCTCGGAGCTGGCCGAGCTGCTGCCCGCAGCCACCCTGAAACCTGTCGGCGCGCTGGAATACTGCAGCTCCGGCTTCGTCTCCCCGTTCGGCGACGACCGCCTGCTGGTCAACATCACCACCAGCGGATTCGACGCGCTGTGGCTGAGTGTCGGCACCGAAACCAAGATCCTGCCGGGCTCGGTTCTGGCCCGTGCGCTGGACGCCAAGATCAAGGAAGTCGAGGAGCGTGACGGCCGCATGCCCGGTGGCCGCGAGCGCAAGCGGATGAAGGACGACCTGCTGCACGAGCTGCTGCCGAAGGCCTTCGTCAAAGCCGGCCGCGCCGACGCACTGATCTTCCCAGCCCTCGGCCTGATCGCCGTCGCCACCACCTCACGCAAGACGGCCGAGCATGTGGTCTCGCAGATCCGCGGCGTGCTGGGCAGCTTCCCGGCTATGCCTCTGAACGCCGAAGTCGCGCCGCGCTCGATCCTGACCGGCTGGATCGCAGGCGAGACGCTTCCGGATGGGCTGTCGCTTGGCTTCGAAGCGACGCTGGCCGACCCGGTGCAGGGCGGTGCGGTGGTCAAGCTCAAGGATCAGGAGCTGCTGAGCGACGAGGTGGAAAAGCACCTGGAAGCCGGAAAGCAGTGCTCCCGACTGGCGCTGGTGAACGGTGAGCGGGCGACCTTCACCGTCGGCGAGGACCT